>WNGR01019150.1_pt1 | contig 14467 bp, 12 predicted proteins | sample 5407581 | NCBI WGS metagenome assembly WNGR01 (sample SAMN13153383, study PRJNA577476) | soil metagenome | isolation source: 80 cm soil or saprolite under Garry oak tree replicate 2 | place: USA:California | collected 2016-06-15
CCTGTATTGCGCAAGCCGCCGTGGATCCGGGTCAAGGCGCCGGGCTCGCCCGGTTTCGCCGAGACGAGCCGCATCATCCGCGCCAACGGCCTTCATACGGTGTGCGAGGAAGCCGGCTGTCCCAACATCGGCGAATGCTGGGAAAAGAAGCACGCCACCTTCATGATCATGGGCGACACCTGCACGCGCGCGTGCGCGTTCTGCAACGTGAAGACCGGCTTGCCCGAACCGCTCGACCCCGCCGAGCCCGAGCACGTGGCACAGGCCGTGGAGAAGCTCGGCCTGAGCCACGTCGTCGTGACCTCGGTCGACCGCGACGACCTTGGCGACGGCGGCGCGCTGCATTTCGCCGAGGTGATTGCCGCCATCCGCGCCCGCAATCCTCGAACCACCATCGAGGTCCTCACCCCGGATTTTTTGCGCAAGGACGGCGCGGTCGAGATGGTGGTCGCGGCGCGGCCCGACGTGTTCAACCACAATCTCGAGACCGTGCCGTCGCGCTATCTCAATGTGCGGCCGGGCGCGCGCTATTTCCACTCGGTGCGGCTCTTGCAGCGCGTCAAGGAGCTCGACCCGCCGATGTTCACCAAATCGGGAATCATGGTAGGGCTCGGCGAGGAGCGCAACGAAGTGCTGCAGCTCATGGACGATCTGCGCAGCGCGGAGGTCGATTTCCTCACCATCGGCCAATATTTGCAGCCGACCCGGCGCCATCACCCGGTCGTGCGGTTCGTCGAACCGGACGAGTTCAAGGCCTATGCGACCATCGCCTATGCCAAGGGCTTCCTGATGGTCTCCGCATCGCCGTTGACGCGGTCCTCGCATCATGCGGGCGAGGATTTCGCGCGTCTGCGCGCGGCCCGGCAGGCGAGGAGCGGGCACTGACTGAATGCCGCAATTTTCGACCAATCATCGCGTCCACCATGCGGCGACCGATATGTTCGCGCTCGTCGCCGATGTCGAGCGCTATCCGGAATTCGTCCCCTTGTGCCGCGAGCTCAGGGTGCGCCGGCGCGTCGTTCAGGCCGAGGGCGTCGAAATGCTCACCGCCGACATGACGGTGGCCTACAAGATGATCCACGAGACCTTCACCAGCAAGGTGACGCTGGACCGGCCGCGGCTGCGCATCCTGGTCGAATATCTCAACGGGCCGTTCCGCCAGCTCGAGAACCGCTGGATCTTCCGCCCGATCTCGGAGGAGACGAGCGAGATCGAGTTCTTCATCTCCTACGAGTTCCGCAGCCGCATTCTCGGCGTCTTGATGGGCACGGTGTTCGACGCGGCGTTCCGCAAATTCGCCGAGGCGTTCGAGCGCCGCGCCGACGCGGTGTTCGCCTAAATCGACGCCAGCTCCGCCAGCATCGCCAGCGCATCGAGCACGGAGCGGCGGCGGATTTCGGCGCGGCCGAGATCGCCGTAGCGCCGCTCGCGGTGAAGCAGGCGGCCCTCGCGGCGCGCCGCCGCGAAATGCACGAGACCGACCGGTTTTTGCGCCGTGCCGCCGCCCGGTCCGGCGATGCCGGTGACCGCGGCCGAAAGGTCTGCGCCGGAGCGTTCCAGCGCGCCGGCGGCCATCGCTTCGACGGTCTCTTTGCTCACCGCGCCCCGCGTTTCCAATACCGACGCGGGAACGCCGAGCATCGCCTGTTTGGCCGCGTTGGAATAGGTGACGAAGCCGCGGTCGAGCACATCGGACGAACCGGGAATCTCGGTCAGTGCCGCCGCCAGAAGCCCGCCGGTGCAGGATTCGGCAACGGCGAGCTTGAGGTTTTGGGCGCGGCAGGCGTCGAGCACGTGGCGCGCCGCGGCGCGCAGTTCCTCGTCGATCACGCTTTCATCATCCTGGCGACCACGGCAGCCGGATCGTGGCGGTGGCGAACGCGGCGATGCCTTCGCCGCGGCCGGTGAACCCCAGCTTCTCGCTGGTCGTCGCTTTGAGCCCGACGCGGTCGACCGCAACGCCGACAATTTCCGCGATGCGCGTCCGCATCGCGTCCCGATGCGGGCCGATCCGTGGCGCCTCGCACACGATCGTCACGTCGAGATGGTTGATGCGGCCGCCGCGCCGGCGCACCCGCTCGGCCGCGAAGGCGAGGAAACGGTCGGAGGAGGCGTTGCGCCATTGCGGGTCGCTGGGCGGGAAATGCACGCCGATATCGCCGTCGGCGAGCGCGCCCAAGAGCGCATCGGTCAGCGCATGGAGCGCGACGTCGGCATCGGAATGGCCGATCAGCCCGCGCCCGTGCGGGATCCGCACGCCGCCGAGCGCGACGTGGTCGCCTTCGCCGAAGGCATGGACATCGAGGCCGGTGCCAGTGCGCAGGTCGGCCAGCATGGGCTCGCTCTGCGCGCGCGCGAAATCCTCGGGCGTGGTCAGTTTGATGTTGCCGGCCTCGCCCTCGAACACACAGACCTTGAGCCCCGCCCATTCGGCCAGCGCGGCATCGTCGGTGAAACCCTCGCGCCCCTCGGCCGCCGCGCGCCGGTGGACATCGAGCAGCGTTGAAAACCGGAAGGCCTGCGGCGTCTGGATCATGCGAAGGCGCATACGGTCGAGCGTTTCGACCACTTGGTCGGCGTCATCGACCGCCTTGACGGTATCGGAGACCGGAATTCCGGGGATTGCCGCATCCGCATCCGTGACGGCCTCGATGGCCCGAGAGATCAGGGCCGGGGAGGCAAACGGCCGCGCCGCATCGTGGACGAGCACGATTTCCGGCCCATGGGACACCAGCGCCTCCAGGCCGGCACGGACCGAGGCCTGCCGGGTTGCGCCGCCGTAAACCCGCGGCAGGAGCGCAAGACGATCGGCGGCTCGCTCGAACAAGGCATCATCGTCTGGGTGAATGACCGGTTGAACGGCGCCGATCCGGGCATCCCGCGCAAACAGCAGCAGGCTGCGCCGAAGTACCGGTTCGCCTGCTATTTCCTTGTATTGCTTGGGAAAATCCCCACCGGCGCGCACGCCGCGACCGGCAGCGACCACGACCGCCGCGACGCTGGACGCCATGTTTGCCCCTTTCGTTGGGTCGAACGCTGCGACCGACTTACCGCGTCGGCTGCCAGCCGGCAAAACGATTTTGTGACTAGCGGGGATTGCTGCATTGCAGCACTTGCGCCCTGCCGGAATTTGTCTAAACTGTATGCACTGACGCAAATCGCCTAATTCGTGAGCAGGGATCGCGTGAGCGCCCAAATTGTGCCATTCCGCCACTCCACCGGCCTTGCGGTCGGGGGCGTCAATCTACCCAACCGGGTCCTGCTTGCGCCCATGTCGGGTATCACGGACGCGCCGTTCCGGCGGCTGGCGGTGCAGCTTGGCGCCGGACTGGTGATCTCGGAGATGACCGCCAGTGACGCGCTGGCGTCGGGCGAAGGCGAAGCACAACTCAGGGCCGCAGGCGTCGGGCTTGCGCTCCACGCGGTCCAGCTCGCCGGATGCGAGCCGCACTGGATGGGGGAGGGCGCGCGGATCGCCGCGGCGAGCGGCGCCGACATCATCGACATCAACATGGGTTGCCCGGCTAGGCGCGTGACCAGCGGGTATGCGGGCTCGGCGCTCATGCGCGATCTCGACCACGCCTCACACCTCATCGAGGCGGCGGTCGCGGCCGTCGCCGTGCCGGTGACGCTAAAAATGCGACTCGGCTGGGACCAGCACTCGATCAATGCACCGGAATTGGCGCGCCGGGCCGAGCAAAGCGGCGTTCGGCTCATCGCGATCCACGGCCGCACGCGCTGTCAGTTCTATCAGGGCCGTGCGGATTGGCGCGCGGTGCGCGCGGTGAAGCAGGCGGTTTCGATCCCGGTCGTGATCAATGGCGACATCCGCAGCTTCGAGGATGCCGACGCCGCGCTCGCTGCGTCCGGCGCCGACGCAATCATGGTCGGGCGCGGCGCCGAGGGCCGGCCATGGTTTCCCGGCCAGCTCGCCCGTTATCTGCAATCCGGAATTCGCGCGCCGGCCCCGCCGATCCAGAAGCAGCATGCGCTGACGGCCGGTCTTTATGGGGAAATGCTCCACCATCACGGCAAGGAAGTCGGCCGCCGGCACGCCCGCAAGCACCTGAAATGGGCGCTCGACGTTGCGGCCGAGAGTGCCGGGATCGTTTGCGCCTCCTTCCACCGCTTTCGCAACGAGGTGCTCACCGTGGAGGACCCCGGCCTCGTCATCCGTCGGCTCGCCGACGCCTATTCCGTCTTGTCAGCAAAGGCCGCGGCATGAACGCCATCGAGCCGCAAGCGACTTCTCTGCTGCCCGGGTCGGCCGACATCGTCTTCAACGCGCTGCCGCATCCGGTGCTGATGGTCGCACCGGACGGCAGGATCGCCGAGGCCAATGTCGCGGCGGAGGATTTTTTCGAAATCTCCGTGCCGGTGCTGCGCCGTCACGTGCTGCGCGATCTGGTGCCGTTCGGCAGCCCGCTGTTGGCGCTGATCGAGCAGGTCCGCGGCCGGGCCGCCCCGGTCAACGAATATCGGGTCGATCTCGGCACGCCGCGCAACTCCGGCGAACGCATCGTCGACCTGCACGTGGCGCCGGTGCCGGAGCGCCGCGACCACGTGGTGGTGATGCTGCTGGAGCGGACCATCGCCGACAAGATGGACCGCCAGCTCACGCATCGCGGCGCGGCGCGTTCGGTCAGCGCGCTGGCGGCGATGCTCGCGCACGAGATCAAGAACCCACTGTCCGGCATTCGCGGCGCCGCCCAATTGCTCGAGCAATCGGCCGGCGATGACGATCGCACGCTCACGCGCCTCATCTGCGACGAGGCCGACCGCATCGTGAAACTGGTCGACCGGATGGAAGTGTTCTCCGACCAGAGGCCGGTCGAGCGCGAGTCGGTCAACATCCACGTGGTGCTCGATCACGTGAAGAGGCTGGCCCAGACCGGGTTCGCCCGGCACATCAAGTTCGTCCAGGAGTACGATCCCTCGCTGCCTCCGGTCCTCGCCAATCGCGATCAGCTCATCCAGGTGTTTCTCAACCTGGTGAAGAACGCCGCGGAGGCGATCGGAGAAGCGGCGCCCGAAGGCGAGATCCAGCTGACGACCGCGTTCCGCCCGGGCATGCGCCTGTCGATTCCGGGCAACAAATCGCGGGTGTCCTTGCCGCTCGAATTTTGCGTCCGAGACAACGGGCCGGGCGTGCCCGAAGACCTGTTGCCGCATCTGTTCGATCCGTTCGTGACCACCAAGCCGAAGGGGAGCGGGCTCGGGCTGGCGCTGGTCGCAAAAATCATCGGCGACCACGGCGGCATCATCGAATGCGAATCGCAGCCGCGTCACACCATCTTCCGCGTGCTGATGCCGATGTTCACCGAAACCGGACTGGCCGGGTCGGCCGAAGCCGCGGGGCTCACCGGACTTGGCTGAAGAGGATCCCATGCGCGGTCGAAGCATTCTGGTCGCCGATGATGATGCAGCGATCCGCACCGTCCTCAATCAGGCGCTGTCGCGAGCCGGCTACGAAGTGCGTTCGACCGGCAATGCCGCGACCTTGTGGCGCTGGGTCAGCCAGGGCGAGGGCGATCTCGTCATCACCGACGTGGTGATGCCCGACGAGAACGCCTTCGACCTGGTGCCGCGCATCAAGAAGATGCGGCCCGACCTTCCCGTCGTCATCATGAGCGCGCAGAACACGTTCCTGACCGCGATCCGCGCCTCCGAGCGGGGCGCTTACGAGTACCTGCCCAAGCCGTTCGATCTCAAGGAGCTGATCGGCATCGTCGGCCGCGCCTTGTCGCAGCCCAAGGAGCGGCCTGCGGCCGCCGCCAAGGCCGAGGAATGGGAGGGGATCCCCCTGGTCGGCCGCTCCGCGGCCATGCAGGAGATTTATCGCCTGCTGGCGCGGCTGATGCAGACGGATCTGACCGTGATGATCACCGGCGAATCCGGCACCGGCAAGGAGCTGGTGGCGCGAGCGCTGCACGATTACGGCAAGCGCCGCGCCGGCCCCTTCGTCGCCATCAATATGGCGGCGATCCCCCGCGACCTGATCGAATCCGAGCTGTTCGGCCACGAGAAGGGCGCCTTCACCGGCGCCAATACCCGCAGCTCCGGCCGGTTCGAGCAGGCGGATGGCGGCACGCTGTTCCTCGATGAGATCGGCGATATGCCGATGGAGGCGCAGACCCGGCTGCTGCGGGTGCTGCAGCAGGGCGAGTACACGACGGTAGGCGGCCGCACGCCGATCAAATCCGACGTGCGCATCATCGCCGCGACCAACAAGGATCTTCGCATCCTGATCCAGCAGGGCCTGTTTCGCGAGGACTTGTTCTTCCGTCTCAACGTGGTGCCGCTGCGGCTGCCGCCGCTGCGCGAGCGGATCGAGGACGTGCCGGACCTCATTCGGCATTTCTTCGCCCAGGCCGAGCGCGAAGGGCTCCCGCTCAAGCAGCTCGATCAGGGCGCGCTGGACCGACTCAAGCGCTATCGCTGGCCGGGGAACGTTCGCGAGCTGGAGAACCTCGCGCGGCGTCTCGCCGCGCTCTATCCGCAGGAGATCATCACCACGGCGGTGATGGATTCGGAGCTGGCACAACCCTCGCTTGTGGCGCTGGCCGAGGAGGAGCCCGCAGCCGAGGAGAAGCTTTCGCTCGCCGTCGAGCGGTACCTCAGCAAATATTTCGCCAATTTCGACAGCTCCTTGCCGCCGCCCGGCCTCTATCATCGGATCCTGCGGGAGGTCGAATATCCGCTGCTGTCGGCCGCGCTCGCCGCCACGCGCGGCAACCAGATCCGCGCCGCCGATCTCCTGGGCGTCAATCGCAACACGCTCCGCAAGAAGATCCGCGAGCTGGAGATCCAGGTGATCCGTTCCTCCGGCTGACCATCGGGGCCCGAGAGTTTGTGAACGGAAAGCCGGATCGCGCCGCGGAATAGTCGTAATTCGGCAACATTGTTGTAGAAAAGCATCAGTTGGAGCCGAAAGCGCAGGGGGCGGGGGTCTTCAGGTCGGGGTCTTCAGGTCCGCTGCGTACCGCTCGCGTCGAATTCCGCCGGTCCGCAAGCACCCATGACGAGCGCCGAACAAGTCGCCCTCCCGGAGGCCGCCGAAACCGGCGGCCCGTCATCCCGGCTCGCAAGCCGGCTCATCGGGCCGGTCGCGGTCGGCTTGGCCCTGCTCTCCGCCGTGGTCACGTTCCTGGTGCTCACCGGCCTCACCCCGGTGGTGCCGACCCACGATGTCGTGTCCGGGGTCCTGTTGGCCAACGGGGCGATGATGCTCGTGCTGCTCGGCATCATCGCCTACGAAGTCTTCAAGATCGTGCAGGCGCGGCGGCGCGGGCGCGCCGGCGCCAAGCTGCACGTGCGCATCGTCGGGCTGTTCTCGGTCATTGCCGCAGTCCCGGCGGTGCTCCTGGCGGTCATCGCCAGCATCACGCTCGAGCGAGGACTCGACCGCTGGTTCTCCACCCGCACCCGGGCCGTGATCGAGAACTCGCTCACCGTTGCCGAAGCCTATCTGCGCGAGCACGCCGCGATGATTCGCGGCGATATCCTGGCGATGGGCTACGACATCGGGCGCGCGCGGCCGCTGTTCGATCAGGATCGCGAGCGGTTCCGCCAGTTCCTCAACGCCCAGGCTTCGATCCGCGGCTTGCCGCACGCGCTGATGGTCCGCGGCGATCTGTCGATCATCGAGCGCGCGGACCTCAAGACCGGCGGCGACTTCGTCGCGCCTTCGAGCGGCGCGCTCAAGGAAGTAGGCGAGAGCGAGCCGCAGATCGCGCTGCTCGCCGAGGCCAAGACCGTCGCCGCGGTGCTCAAGCTGCGCGGCTACGACGATGCGTATCTCTACGTGGCGCGGCCGGTCGATCCGCGCGTGGTCGAACAATTGCAGGCGACCCAGGAGAGCGTGGCGGAATATGCCAGCCTGCAGGCCCGGCGGCTGGGCGTGCAGGTCGCCTTCGCCCTGATGTACACGGTCGTCGCGCTGATCGTGCTGTTGTCGGCGGTGTGGATCGGGCTGAATTTCGCCAACCGCCTGGTGGCGCCGATCCGCCGGCTGATCGGCGCGGCCAATCAGGTCTCGACCGGAAACCTGCAGGTGAAAGTTCCGATCCGGCCCGGCGAAGGGGATTTGGCGCAGCTCGGCGAGACGTTCAACAATATGACGCAGGAGCTGCGGACCCAGCGCGACGATCTCATGCGCGCACGCGACGTCATGGACAGCCGCCGCCGCTTCACGGAAGCGGTGCTGGCGGGGGCGAGCGCCGGCGTCATCGGCGTCGATCCCGAGGGACGCATCAGCATCGTCAACCGGTCCGCCGAGAAGCTCATCGCACGAACGCAATCGGACATCCTCGGCCGGCCGCTCGCGGCGATCGTGCCGGAACTCGCGCCGCTGTTGGAGGAAGCGCGCTCGGGCACGCAACGGCTGGTCCAGGGCCAGATCACCATGAGCCGCGGCGGGCGCGAGCGCAATCTGTCGGTTCGGTTCACGACCGAGCAGTCGGCCGTGGCCGAGCACGGCTACGTGGCCACCCTCGACGACATCACCGAGCTGGTGATCGCGCAGCGCAGCTCGGCTTGGGCCGACGTTGCGCGACGAATCGCCCATGAAATCAAAAATCCGCTGACCCCGATCCAGCTTTCGGCCGAGCGCCTGCGCCGCAAGTACAGCGCGGTGATCGTCGAAGATCCCGCCGTGTTCGTGCAATGCACCGACACCATCGTGCGACAGGTCGAGGACATCAAACGCATGGTGGACGAGTTCTCGCGCTTCGCGCGAATGCCCAAACCGGTGATCACGTCGGAAGACCTCGCCGATACGGTGCGCCAGGTGGTGTTCCTGATGCGCGTCGGCCATCCCGACGTCGATATCGAAGTGGAGACCGCGGAGGATCCGATGCCGGCGCGCTTCGACCGGCGGCTGATCTCGCAGGCCCTGACCAACATCATCAAGAATGCGACGGAGGCGATCGCCGCGGTGCCGCCGGAGCAGCTCGGCCGCGGCCGCATCAAGATCTCGGCGGCGCGCGAGGAGACCGACATCGTGATCGACATCATCGACAACGGCACCGGGCTGCCGAAGGAAAACCGCAATCGGCTGCTCGAACCGTATGTGACGACGCGCGAGAAGGGCACCGGCCTCGGGCTCGCCATCGTCGGCCGCATCCTCGAGGAGCACGGCGGACGCATCGAGCTCGACGATCCGCCCGACGGCAGCGGGCGCGGCGCCTGGGCGAGGCTCAGGTTCACCGCCGAGCGCGTCGTCAACGATGAGACTGCCGTCGAAATCCGCAAAGCCGCCAGCGATCGATAGGAGCGCCCCATGTCTTCCGACATCCTGATCGTCGATGATGAAGCCGATATCCGCGAACTGGTCGCGGGCATCCTGCAGGACGAGGGCCATGGGGCGCGTACCGCCAAGAACAGCGACGAGGCGCTCGCCGCCGTCGCGGCGCGGCGCCCCAGCCTGGTTTTCCTGGATATCTGGCTGCAGGGCAGCAAGCTCGACGGCCTGCAATTGCTGGCGGCGATCAAGCAGGAACATCCCGAGCTGCCGGTGGTGATGATCTCCGGCCACGGCAACATCGAGACCGCGGTCTCCGCGATCAAGCTCGGCGCCTACGATTTCATCGAGAAGCCGTTCAAGGCCGATCGCCTGGTGCTGGTCGCCAGCCGGTCGCTGGAGACGTTCCGGCTCAGGCGCGAAGTCAAGGAGCTCAAGCAATTGGCTCCGCAGCCCACGACGCTCGTCGGCAGTTCGACCGCGATGAACCAGCTGCGGCAGACCATCGACAAGGTGGCGCCGACCAACAGCCGCATCCTGATCGTCGGGCCCTCGGGCGCCGGAAAGGAGCTCACCGCCCGCACCATCCACGCGCTCTCCGGCCGCTCGGAGGGGCCCTTCGTGGTCATCAACGCCGCCGCCATGATGCCGGAGCGGATGGAAGAGGAGCTGTTCGGCGTCGAGGCTTCCAACGGCTCGCACGGACGCAAGGTCGGCGCACTCGAGGAGGCGCACGGGGGAACCTTGTTCATCGACGAGATCGCGGAGATGCCGCGGGAAACCCAGAACAAGATCCTGCGGGTCCTGGTCGACCAGACCTTCCAGCGGGTCGGCGGCAGCGCTCGGGTCAATGTCGACGTGCGCATCGTGTCCTCCACGGGGCGCAATCTCGAGGCCGACGTCACCGCTGGCAGGTTCCGCGAAGACCTCTATCACCGGCTCTCGGTGGTTCCGATCCGGGTGCCGCCGCTCGCGGAGCGCCGCGAGGACGTTCCGGTGCTGGTCGAGTATTTCATCGAACAGATCTCGCACGCCACCGGCCTGCCCAAGCGCCGCGTCGGCGAGGACGCCATCGCGGTGCTGCAGTCGCACGACTGGCCCGGCAACGTGCGGCAGCTGCGCAACAACGTCGAGCGCCTGATGATTCTGGCCGGCGGCGAGCCCGACGCGGTGATCAGCGCCAACATGCTGCCGCAGGACGTGGGCTCGATGGTTCCCAGCATGCCGAACGGCAACGGCGGCGAGCAACTGATGGGGCTGCCGTTGCGCGACGCGCGCGAAGTGTTCGAGCGGCAATATCTGCTCGCCCAGATCAGCCGGTTCGGCGACAATATCTCCCGGACCGCGGAGTTCGTCGGCATGGAACGCTCCGCGCTCCACCGCAAGCTCAAGGCGCTGGGGATTGGGTGAGCATCTCTCCGCGCCGTCAAAATTATCGCAATCGGTGTTCATAGGTTCCGGGTTCGCGCCTTTGGCGCGCCCCGGAACGACGATCAGTGCCGCGGCAACAAATTCATCCGCATGCCGTAGCGCGGGCGCAGCGTGATCAGGCCCTGCGGCTCGACCGGATGGCCTGCCTTGAGGCGGAGCCGATAGCGCTGGGCGATCGTCGCGAGAATCAGCACGGCCTCGGTCATGGCGAACGCCATGCCGATGCAGATCCGCGGCCCCGCTCCGAACGGGATGTACGCGAAGCGATGGCGGGCGGCGCTGCGCTCGGGCGAAAACCGCTGCGGATCGAAGCGCCGGCTTTCGATGCAGCAGCCACGGCGCGATGAGGACGGCGGAGCCGGCGGGAATGCGATGGCCCAGCACCGCATCATCGCCGATCGCCTGGCGCGAAATCGTGTGCGCCGGCGGATAGAGCCGCATCGATTCCTCGATCACCATGCGCGCATAGGGTAGGCGGGCGAGATCCTCGTGCCGCGCCGGCCTTCCCGCGAGCACGGCGTCGAGCTCCGCATGGAGCCTGGCTTCGGCCGCCGGGTGCTGCGAGAGCAAATACCAGGTCCAGGTCAGCGCCAGCGCGGTCGTCTCATGGCCGGCCATGAAGATGGTGACCACCTGGTCGCGCACCTCCTGCGCCGTCATGCCGCCCCCGGTCTCCTCGTCGCGCGCGGCGATCAGGCGGGCCAGCAGGTCTTTCGGCTGGGCGTCCCCGGCGTGCCCGCGCGCGGCCAGCAGGCGATCGATGGCCTTGTCGAAATCGCTGAGAAAGCCGCGGCCGCGCTTGGGGCTCGCCAGCCGCGCCAGCCAGTCGGGAGCGCCGAGCAGATCCAACAACCCCGGGCGCACGCTGTTCTGGTACCCTGCGACGCCGTATTCCACCGTATCGACGATGTCGTCGGAATCCGAGGAGAACATCGCCCGCGAGATGATGTGCAGGGTGGCATGCATCATGGCCGCCGCGACGTCGACCTCGGCGGCCTCCGGCAGGCGGTCCCATTGGTCCGCCAGTCCGGACGCGATCTCGGTCATGATCGGCGCATAGCCCAGGATGCTGCGGTGATCGAACGAGGGCGCCATGATGCGACGATGCCGCCGCCAGCGCTCGCCTTCGCTGGTCAGCAACCCGCGGCCGAGCCCGGGCTCCAGCAGCCGCCGCGCGATGTCCGCCCGGACGTAATTGGCGGAATTGTCGAGGAGGATGTGCTTGATCGCCTGCGGCTCGTTGACGATGAAGGTCCGCCGCCACAGCAGCTTTCGCGCGACGATGTCCTTCTCGTAGGCCTCGGCCGGGAAGGTCGCAATCGAGCTGTCCCGCACGGTGCGCAGGAACTGCCGCAAGCTCATGCGCTGCTGCGGCGGCCGCGGCGCGGCGAGAACGGGGGCCCGGGTCTCGTCCATCACCGTCATCGTCGCCTGCTTCCTTTCCCGATCGGCAGCACCGAGCCACCCTTGCGCAGCGCCAGAGAACCGCCGTTCCGGCGGATTGTCAAAACCCTTGCCAGCTCGCGAGCCGAGCGGCTATTTTGACCGCCCTCGCTCCCGTCGCAATCGTCCGCGATCCTTCCCGGAGTTCGCCGTGTCGCGCATTGCCTATGTGAACGGCCGCTATGTCCACCACCGCGAGGCTGCGGTCCACGTCGAGGATCGCGGCTATCAGTTCGCCGACGGCGTCTACGAGGTCTGCGAGGTGCGGGATGGCCGGCTGGTCGACGAGCGGCGGCATTTCGACCGGCTGGCGCGTTCGCTCTCCGAGTTGCGGATCCGCAGGCATTTCGACCGGCTGGCGCGTTCGCTCTCCGAGTTGCGGATCCGCACGCCGATGTCGCGCGCGGCGCTCGGGATCGTGCTGCGCGAGACGGTGCGCCGCAACCGGGTCCGGGACGGCATCGTCTACCTGCAAGTCACGCGCGGCGTCGCGCGCCGCGACCATGCCTTTCCGCCCGCGAGCGTGGTGCCGAGCCTCGTCATCACCGCGCGCGCGCTCGACGTTGCCGGTCGCGAGAGCACGGCGGAGCAGGGCATCGCCGTCGTCACCGTCCCGGAGAACCGCTGGCCGCGCGTCGACATCAAGTCGGTCTCGCTCCTGCCCAACGTGCTGGCGAAGGAGGCCGCTCGCGAGGCCGGGGCCAAGGAGGCGTGGTTCGTCGATGCCGAGGGCCATGTGACGGAAGGATCGTCGACCAATGCGTGGATCGTCACCCGCGACGGCAAGATTCTGACCCGGCCGGCCGACCACGGCATCCTGCGCGGCATCACCCGCACCGTGCTGCTCGATGTGATCGCCGCCCAAAACCTCACGCTGGAGGAGCGGGCGTTCACGGTCGAGGAGGCCTATGCGGCGCGGGAGGCCTTCGTCACCTCGGCGACGCAGATCGTCATGCCGGTGGTCCGCATCGACGGCCGGCCGGTCGGAAACGGCGCGCCCGGGCTCGTCGCGAGCGCGTTGCGCCGCGATTTTCACCGCCATGCTGAGTTCGGCTAGGGCCTGATCGAGGGTGGGGCAGGGGGCCCTTCGCCGGGTCCGCCACGGGACTTGCGCTGCCCCCTAGGGTACCTTCTAATGGCTCTGCCCAGTCCTCGACTGAAGGTCGAGCTTTTGACGGGGGGCACGAAGCGACAGACCAAAATGTCTCGCGAGGCCGGGTTCGCGAGCGAAAAACGGAACAGCGATAATGGCGGCCGATCGCTCTCAAAATCTGCAAGATACCTTCCTCAATCACGTGCGAAAGAACAAGACCCCGCTCACCATCTTCCTGGTGAACGGGGTGAAGCTGCAAGGCGTGGTCACCTGGTTCGATAATTTCTGCGTGCTGCTGCGGCGGGACGGCCATTCGCAGCTCGTCTACAAGCACGCCATTTCGACCATCATGCCGGGTCATCCGATCCAGCTGTTCGAAGGCGGCGAGGAGGCCGCGCCGGCCGGGGAAAAACCCTGATTGGAGCCGCGTCGCCGCGACAGCCGCAACCGCCTGATCCGGGCCGCAAGCCCGGGCAGCGGGCGCGCGATGGTTCTCGGCCCATATCTGCGCCGGCGGACCGCCGGCCGCGGTAGGTCGGGCCCGCAACCGAGCGAGCGTGCGCCCGCGGCGCGGCTCGACGAAGCCGTCGGCCTTGCCCGCGCGATCGATCTCGAGGTGGTCCAGGCCGGGCTGGTCCCGGTCTCCGACATCCGGCCCGCGACCTACCTGGGCAAGGGCAAGGTCGACGAGATCGCCGGGATCGCCAAGACCCTCGAGGTCGATCTCGTCGTCATGGACTGCGCCGTCTCGCCGGTGCAGCAGCGCAACCTCGAGAAGGCCTGGAACACCAAGGTGCTCGACCGCACCGGGCTGATCCTGGAAATTTTCGGGGAGCGCGCCCATACGCGNNNNCGGCTGGTGCGCTCGTGGACCCATCTCGAGCGCCAGCGCGGCGGATTCGGCTTTTTGGGCGGCCCGGGCGAGACCCAGCTCGAGGCCGACCGGCGAATCATCGAGGAACGCATCGCGCGCATCGAAGCCGAGCTCGAAGGCGTCAAGCGCACGCGGCGCCTGCATCGCGCCAGCCGAAAGCGCGTGCCTTATCCGATCGTGGCGCTGGTCGGATACACCAATGCCGGCAAGTCGACCCTGTTCAACAAGCTCACGCGCGCGAACGTGCTCGAGGCCGACATGCCGTTCGCCACGCTCGATCCCACCTTGCGCGCATTGGCGCTGCCGGAGGGGACCAAGGCCATCGTGTCGGATACGGTCGGGTTCATCTCCGATCTTCCCACCATGCTGGTCGCGGCGTTCCGGG
>WNGR01011079.1_pt1 | contig 14465 bp, 13 predicted proteins | sample 5407581 | NCBI WGS metagenome assembly WNGR01 (sample SAMN13153383, study PRJNA577476) | soil metagenome | isolation source: 80 cm soil or saprolite under Garry oak tree replicate 2 | place: USA:California | collected 2016-06-15
CCGAATATCGCGACATGCTCAAGCGCAACACCAATCTGCACAAGCTGTTGGTCAACTCGCCGGAGATGGCGCGCGCCTTCAACGGCATCGGCGGTTACATCCGTTTCAGGAGCAAGCTCGACCCGCGCCTGCGGGAGCTCGCCATCCTCCAGGTCGGCTGGATGGAGAAGTCGGAATATGAATTCACCCACCATGTGAAGATCGGCAAGGAGTTCGGCGTCACCGACGAGGACATCGCAGGCTTGATGGCGGAGACCGAGGGTAAGCCATCGAAGCTCGAGCCGCTCGTCAAGGCGATCCTGAAAGGCGCCCGCGAGGTGGTGCGCGAGCTTGCGATGTCGGACGCGACCTTTGCCGAGATCAAGACACATCTCTCCGACGAGCATATGGTCGACCTCGTCCTGACCATTGCCTTCTATTGCGGCGTGGTGCGCGTGCTTGCCACCATGAAGATCGACAACGAGCCCACTTACAAAGAGGTACTCCAGCAGTACCCGATCCCGGGAGTGAACTGACATGCGCTTGAAAGACAAGGTCGCGATCGTCGTCGGCGCCGGCCAGAGTCCCGGCGAAGGCATGGGCAATGGCCGCGCCACCGCGCTGACCTTCGCGCGCGAGGGCGCCAAGGTGCTGTGCGTCGATCATCATCTGGAGTCGGCGCAGGAAACCGCCGCGATGATTGCCGCGAAGCAAGGGACCGCCGCAGCCTTCAGGGCCGACGTCACAAAATCCACCGACATCAAGGCGATGGTGGCCGACGCGAAGGCACGCTGGGGCCGGATCGACATCCTGCACAACAATGTCGGCGTCAGCCTGTCCGGCGGCGACGCCGAGCTGCTTCAGCTGACCGAAGAGGCGTTCGACCGTGTCGTCGCCATCAATCTGAAGAGCTGCATTCTAGCCGCGAAAGAGGTGATCCCGATCATGCGCGCGCAGAACAGCGGCGCGATCATCAACATCTCCTCGATGGCGGCGATCACCACCTACCCTTACGTCGCTTACAAGGCGACGAAGTCGGCGATGATCGCCTTCACCGAACAGCTCGCCTACCAGAACGCCGAATACGGCATCCGCGCCAACGTCATCCTGCCGGGCCTGATGAACACGCCAATGGCCGTCGATACCCGCGCCCGCGAATGGCACAAGACCCGCGCCGAGGTCGAAGCCGAGCGCGACAGCAAGGTGCCGCTGCGGAAAAAGATGGGCACGGGGTGGGATGTCGCGAATGCCGCGCTGTTCCTGGCGTCGGATGAGGCGAACTTTATCACCGGCGTGACGCTGCCGGTGGATGGCGGGGCGAGTGTGAGGCGGGGATAGGTCGCCACGAACACGCTGCCCTCCCTTCTCCCCTTGTGGGAGAAGGTGGCGCGAAGCGCCGGATGAGGGGTTGCATCCACGGACTCACGGGTCATTTGCGGAGAGAGACCCCTCACCCGGCTTCGCTGTCGCGAAGCCCCCCTCTCCCACAAGGGGCGAGGGTGCACCTTCACCGCGGCGCGAGTCTAATGCGTCACCCGCCAGATCGTGCCGCCGGTATCTTCCGAGATCAGGAGCGCGCCATCCTTGGCCACCGCGATGCCGACCGGCCGGCCCCACACCTGGGTGTCGTTCACGACGAAGCCCGTCACAAAATCCTCATACTCGCCTGTCGGCTTGCCGTCCTTCATCCGGATGCGGATCACCTTGTAGCCGGTGCGTTTCGAGCGGTTCCAGGAGCCGTGCTCGGCCGCGAAGGCGTCGCCTTGATATTCGGATGGAAACTGCGTGCCCTGATAGAAGGTCATGCCGAGCGAGGCCGAGTGCGGCTGCACCAGCACATCCGGCACCGTCACCTTGTCCTTCAGGTCCGGCCGCGCGCCGGCGTGGCGCGGGTCTTCGTTGTTGCCGATATAGAACCACGGCCAGCCGTAGAACGCGCCCTCCTTCACGCTCGTCACATAGTCCGGCACGAGATCGTCGCCGAGGCCGTCGCGCTCGTTGGTCGAGCACCAGGGCAGCCCGGTCTGCGGCTGGATCGCGAGACCGACGCAGTTGCGGATACCGGTTGCGTAGAGCTTTCGGTCCTTGCCATCAGGATCGAAGGTCAGCACCGCGGCGCGCTCGGCCTCGTAGCCCCACGACGCACCCAGGGGCTGCGCCTTCGACCAGGCCTCGGGGCCGCCGGGCGGATTGCCCATGGCCTCGCCGACATTGCTGGCCGAACCCACCGACACCAGCATGCGCTTGTTGTCCGACGTGAACACGATGTCGCGGGTGGTGTGGGCCGATCCTGCCGGCAGGCTCGCAACCACCGTCTCCGCCTTGGCAGACGCCTTGAGGTCGCCGACACGATACGGGAAGCGAACGACGCTGTTCGTATTGGCGACATAAACCCATTTTGGATTGTCGCCGTTTGGGAACAACGCGATGCCGAAGGGACGGTTGAGCCCGCTGGCAAAGACCTCGTTCGTAACGACCTTCGCGTCCTCCCCGAGACGCAGCACGCGGATGCGCCCCGGCCCGGTCTCGGCAACGAAAATGTCGCCATTCGGCGCGACACGCAGCACACGCGCGTCGGACAGGCCCTCAGCCAGCAGCTGGATCTTGAATCCCTCCGGCACGAGCGGCGTGGCGCCCCCGCGTGCCGTCACGCGCGTGGCATTGGCGACCGATGGCGAGGCACCGGGCTTAACCAGATCCTCCGGGCGGATCAGCCTGACGATTCCGGGCTTGTCGGCCTGCCAGCTGCCGTAGGCGTCCTTGCCTTGCAGCACGGGCTCAGCATGCGCGCCGGCGCAGGCCGCCAAAAGCCATGCGGGCACCATCATGTGCCAAACATGAATCTTCACGTCATCTTCCTCCCGGACTTATCTGCCAAATCCCACGTCAGCTCATGCCCGCACGATGTGCAACAGCACGCGCCCATCGTACTGGAAAACAACGCGGATCGGTGCGACACATTGTAGGGGCACGGCCGCCGGTTGCGGTCATCAAAGCTGCGGCATCGATGTCGCGATTGATGGGGTGATCATGTGGGGATCGATCGTATCGGAATGGGCGAGCCTGCTGCTGCGCTGGCTGCACGTGGTGGCGGCGATCGCCTGGATCGGCAGTTCATTCTATTTCATTCATCTCGACCTCAGCCTGAAGCCGAGATCTGACCTGCCGGACGGCGTGCAGGGCGAGGCCTGGCAGGTCCATGGCGGCGGCTTCTACCGGATCATGAAATATCTGGTGGCGCCGAGCCAGATGCCGGAGGAGCTGACCTGGTTCAAATGGGAGGCCTACACCACTTGGCTGTCCGGCTTCGCGCTGATGGTGGTGGTCTATTATCTCGATGCCGATTTGTTCCTGGTCGACAGGTCGATCCTCGATCTGACGCCGGTCCAGGCCGGGCTGTTCAGCTTCGGTAGCCTCGCGCTGGCCTGGCTGCTCTACGAGGTCGCCTGCCGCACCGGGCTTGCCCAGCGCGAGCTTCCCTTTGCGATCGGCGGCTATCTGTTCCTGGTCGCGCTGACCTACGCCTTCACGCATGTCCTGAGCGGCCGCGGCGCCTTCAACCAGATCGCGGCGATCATCGGCACCATCATGGTCGCCAACGTCTTCGCGGTGATCATCCCGAACCAGAAGAAGATCGTGGCCGCCCTGATCGCCGGGAAGGCGCCCGATCCGAAACTCGGCAAGACCAGCAAGGAGCGCTCGGTCCACAACAACTATCTAACCCTGCCGGTCGTCGTGCTGATGATCAGCAACCACTATCCGCTGCTCTATGCCACCCGCTTCAACTGGATCATTGTCGCGATCATCCTCGCGCTCGGCCCGGTGATCCGCCACTTCTTCAACGAGCGGCACGCCGGCCACAAATCGCCATGGTGGGTGTGGGGCGTGGCTGCGGCCGGCGTGATCGCGATCTTCTTCCTCTCAGCCGCCGGCCCGCGCGAGGTGAAGACGGGTGCGCTGTCGGCACAGCCCACGGTCGCCAATGTCGAGGAGATCGTGATGTCCCGTTGCAGCATGTGCCACGCGGCCGAGCCGGTCTGGGCCGGCATCGTGACCGCGCCGAAGGGCATTTTGCTCGACGCGCCCGAGCACATCCAACGCGCCATCCTCGCCGCCTATATCAGCGAGCAGGATCGCTGAGGCCGTCGACCGTCATGCATCGACGGAGCGTTTCGCGGAATGAAATTCCGCATTTCCCACCGATTTGAAAATGACTTGATCCCCTATCCAGCGTAGATAGGACCAGCGGCCACAGGTCGCTGCCCAAAGTCAGTTTGCATTTGCGCTTAAGGAAAATCACAGTGGCCCTCAAGAACATCATCGGTATCGACCACGCCGTGGTCATGGTGAAAGACCTCGACAAGGCCGCCGAGAATTACAGGCAGCTTGGCTTCACCATCTCGCCGCGCGGCACCCACAGCGCGCATATGGGCACCGGCAACTACACCATCATGTTCGACCCGGACTATATGGAGCTGCTCGGCGTGCTCGCGAAGGCATCGAGCGCATCGCGTTCACTGCGGTCGATTCCGCCGCCGGCGCGGAGGAGATCCGCGCGCGCGGCCTCACGCCGATCGGCCCCACCGATTTCGAGCGGCCGGTGACGCTGCCGAACGGCACCGCGTCGGCTGCCAAATTCCGCACTTTCATGTGGCCGACCGCGGAAGCGCCCGGCGGCGTGCGTATCTTTGCGTGCCAGCACAAGACCCGTGAGACCGTGTGGATTCCCGAGTTGATGAAACACGCCAATGCGGCGAAGCGGATCAAGCAGGTGCTGATCGCAACGCCCGAGCCCGCGAAGGAAGCAGCGCATCTGGCGCGGCTGATCGATCGCGAACCGAAGGCTGATGCCGACGGCGCGGTCACCGTGCCCTCCGGCGGCGATCGTGCGGACTTCGTTTATCTGACGCTCGACCAGCTCGGCAAGCGCTACCCCGGCGTGCCGCTCGCAGGCCTCTCAGAGCGCGGCGGCGCGGCGCTGGTGCTCGTGAGCGGCGATCTCGCAACGACCGAGAAGGCGCTGGGTTCGGCCGCCGTTCGCAGCGGCGCAGCAGTCTGCGTGCCGCCGGCCAAAGGCAACGGCACCCTGCTCGCCTTCATTGCCGGCTGATTTGAACCAATTCTTTAACGTGTGTTTACCCGGCAGCCCTAGGATATCCGGCAGTCCAAGCCGCCCGGGGCTAACCGCATGTCCCTAGGATATCCGGCAGTCCAAGCCGCCCGGGGCTAACCGCATGTTCAAGGAAGATTCGCCGATCGCCTATGACGCGCCGGCCGAACTGAAGAAGTGGCCGTCGCTGAAGGGCGAGAGGCAGAAGGACCGAGGTCCGCCCTATCTCGTCTACAACGGCACGCTCGCCGACTGCGTCCGCGAGCTGATGGAAAAGCCGATCAAGGGCATCTCGCTCTACGACATCATGACGAGGCCGCAGCCGGCGTTCGAGCAGACCGTGCTGTCGCCCGGCGATGCCGCCGAGATCGCGATGCGCAAGGATTTTCCCAAAGCGTAGGCGCCACCCGCCTGCCGCAATACCGCTTGCAACATTGCATGTCCCCGCGGCTCCCGTAGGTCCGCGGGGCTGACGCCGTATTTTCCGTTGCGGGAACACCGTACTAACACCGGCGGTGTCCCGGAATCGCAGCTTCGCCGCAATTACGGTTAAGAAGTCCTTGTCACCAGCGCGCGCTGGTCGTTCCCCCACAGTTCGAGGACTTTGACCGAGATGCGATTTCTCGTCGCGGCTTGCGCTGCGTTCCTGATTCTGATGTGCGACGTCGGCTCGTCGCCGTCCTGGCAAGCCTCACATTTCGACAACGCCACGCCCAAAGCCGATCGCGCCCCCTCACTGGTTCCCCTCGTCGAGCTCTTCCTCGCAAGCGTGCAGGCCATTGAGCTCGCGAATGCGCGGGCGTCGTACGAAGAGACGATCGAGCCGGCGCGCGCGGTCGAAACGGCAGCGCCGGCTCCGGCCTCGCCAACTGAACGATTCTGTCACGCGCTCAGGGAAGCGGCCGAGGAGAGCGGCATTCCCGTGCCGTTCTTCGCGCGCCTGCTCTGGCAAGAGAGCCGCTTTCGTTCCAACGAGGTCAGCCAGGCCGGCGCACAGGGCGTGGCGCAATTCATGCCGGAGACGGCCGCGGAAGTCGGGCTCGATGATCCCTTCGATGCCATGAAGGCGTTGCCCGCGTCGGCGAAATTCCTGCGCAAACTCCGCGACGATTTCGGCAATCTCGGCCTCGCCGCAGCCGCTTATAACGCGGGCCCCGGTCGCATCCAGAAGTGGCTCGCCAAAGAGAGCGAGCTTCCGCGCGAGACGCGCGACTATGTCCGCATCATCACCGGCACCAAGGCCGAGGACTGGACCGAGCGCTCGGAAGCTCTGGCGATCCGGATCGACCTGCCGCGCGAAGCGCCTTGCGAAGGCATCGGCAGCCTGTCCAAGACCAAGGACGTCGCCTGGGTACCGGTGAACCTGACGCCTTCGGTCGCCACCATCATTCGCAAGGCCGAGCAGCTGGCGGCGCGGCTCTCGGCAAATCGTGCACGCAAGCGGTTCGCATCCTTGCTCAGGAGGAGCGCCTCGGCCCACGGCAAGGCGCGCAGCATGATCGTGGCACGCGCGGCCGGAAAGAGCGCGAAGGCTCGCGCCATTCGCGTCGCGTCCGGCGAACGCTGACCGGTCAGGCCGGCTTCTCGTCATCCGTGACGGGCGAGGTCACCACCAGGAACACGAGATCGGTCAGGCCGGAATTCGAGATCGCGTGCTCGACTCCCGGCGGCAGGAAGATCACGTCGTGCTTGCGCACGACATGGTTCTTGCCCGCGATCTCCATCAGGCCCTCGCCGTCGAGCACGTGATAGACCTGCTCCTGCACCTTGTGATGATGCCGCGCGACATAAGCCATCGGCTGGTACATCGAGATGCGGTAGTCGATGTGGCGCGAGCCCGCCGTCTCCGGCATCACCAGCGGTTTTGACAGCGCGCCGCCAAAATGGTTCGGGAATTCGCGCCAGGGCACCTCGACGATGTTGCGGATGAAGGCACCGTTGTTTTCCTCGGCCATGATCGTGCTCCCTAATTCACCAGCGCGCCGCCGTCGATATAGACGATCGATCCCGTCGCGAAGCCGTTGCTCATGAAGCTTGCGATCTGCCGGGCGATGTCCTCGGCCATGCCGACGCGGCCGACCGGCAGCGCCGCCGCGGTCTTCGCCAACATCTCCTTCCGCGCAGCTTCCGGCATTGCGGCCCGGATCGGTGTGTCGATCACGCCGGGCGACACTGCATTGACACGCACCGGCGCAAGCTCGAGCGCCAGCGCGCGAGCCAGCGACTCCAGCGCGCCATTGGCAGCGCTGACGATCGCCGAGTTCGGCCGCGGCCGGACGCTGAGAAAGCCGGTGACCAGCGTGAGCGAGCCACCCGGCCGGATGTTGGCCTCGCGTGCGACACGCCAGGCGCCCCAGAACTTGCCCTCCATCGTGACGCGAACGTCGTCCATCGCGACCGTCTTGAACGGTCCGGTGCGAAGTTGCGCGGCAGTCAGTACGACATGATCGACGGGTCCGGTGCGGCGGAACAGCTCGGCGACGCTCTCATCGTTGGTGACATCCGTGGAAATGGCCGTCACCTTCAGCCGCTCGGCGACGGGATCAAGTTTCGCGGCACTGCGCGAGGCGATGGTGACGTCGGCGCCTTGTGCCTTGGCCAGTTCCGCTGTGGCGAGGCCGATGCCTGAGGAGCCGCCGATCACGACGACTTTCTTGCCTGCGAGCGTCATTCTCATCTCCCGTAATTTTCTTGATTGACGATTTAAGAGCCGCGTGATCAGCCCGGCTGGAAGCGCGTGCCGATGCCGGCCTTGCTTTGGCCGAGGCCCGGCAATTCCCACACGCCGGCGCCGACAGGATTGATGTCGGCCGCGATATCGACGTCGATCAGATAGGGCTTGTTGGCGGCGATGCCCTTGCGGATCGCCTCACCAAGGTCGCCGGCACGATCGACCCGCACGCCCTCGACGCCGCAGGAGCGCGCCATCGCCGCGAAGTCCGGATTGTAACGTTGGCCCGTCTCCGGATGCTTGAAGTCGGTCGCGAGCTCTCGCCCGCCGAGATAGCCGCGCTGAAGCCCGCGGATCGAGGCGTAGGCGTAGTTGTTCCAGACCACCCAGACCACGGGCAGATTGTACTCGACCGCCGTGCCGAGCACGTTGGCATGCATGAAGAAGGCGCCATCGCCGCACACCGACACGCAGGGCCGATCGGGTGCCGCGAATTTCGCGCCCATCACGCCGGCCACGCCAAAACCCATCGGCCCAAATCCCATCGAGCCGATCAGCGAATCCGGCCGCTTCGGCTTGCAGAAGCCGAGCAGCCAATTGTGGTGCACGCCGATATCGGAGACGAGGATCGCATCCTCCGGCAGCGCCTTGTCGATTTCGGCCGCCGCGCGCTGCGGATTGATCGGCGTGGTGTCGTCGGAGAAGCCGGGCGCGACGAACTTGTCCCACTCCTTGCGATAGGTGTCGATCTGCGCCAGCCATTTCTTGCGCGCGTCGGACTTCTTGAAGAGGTTGTCGCGACGATCGAGCTCGGCATGCACCTGTCGCAGGAAGGTACGGACGTCGGCCATCAGCCCGAGCGCGACAGGATAGTTGCGGCCGATTTCTTCGGGATCGATGTCGACATGGATCAGCCGCGTCGGCGGGATCGTGAAGGAGTAGCCTGGGATCCAGGAACTCGAGGTGCGATCGTCGAAGCGGACGCCGAGCGCGAGCAGCACGTCGGCCTGGCGTGTCGCGTGGTTAGCTTGATAATGGCCTGCGCGTGCGACGAGGCCGAGCGCCAGCGGATGATTGACGTCGAGTGCGCCGAGGCCGCTCGCAGACGCCGCCACCGGGATCTGAAGCCGCTCGGCGAGCTTGCGCAGCTCATCCGCCGCGCCGCCATAGCGCACGCCCTGCCCGACCAGCATCACCGGCCGCTCCGCTGAAAGCAGCATGTCGACCGCCTTCTCGACGCCTTCAGGATCGGCGCCGCAGCGGCTGGAGATGTTGGCGCTCCACTCGCTCGCCTTCGGCGCCTCCTCGGCGGCAGCCTCCATGAAGACGTCGAAGGGCACGTCGATCACCACAGGGCCCGGCCGTCCCGTGACCATCGTCTTCCAGGCCTGCCGCACCGCAAGCGGTACCATCTCGCCGCGTGTCGGCTGGAACACTTTCTTGCACATCGTGCGCACGGTGGAGGGGAAGTCCGCCTGATAGTGGCGATACATCTCCTGGAAGGCGCCGCGGTTGAACTGGCTGGTCGGCACATTGCCGGTGATCGCCATGAACGGGACGGAATCGAGGTAGGCATTCGCAAGCGAGATCGGCAAATTCGCGGAGCCCGGTCCGCAGGACGTGAAGGTCGCGGTCGGCCGGCCCGAGACGCGATAGTAGACGTCGGCCATGAAGCCGGCGACGCTCTCGTGATGCACGGAGATGGTCTTGATCTCTTGGGAGCGCTCGTACAGCGCGTCGATGAACTGGATGTTGCCGTGGCCGCAGAGCCCGAACACCTGCGGCACCTTCTCCTGGATCAGATAATCGACAATGACCTGGGCGCCATTGAGCATGTTTCGCGACATCAACCCGTCTCCCTCTCGGCCCGAAGACTTCTTGTGTACCGATGCGGGAAACGCGGCCGGTCATCATTGGGCCGCGGGCACCCTATTTCTCATAATGCTGTACGTCAATTTATATTGTGATAGGCTATCGCCTTGAGGAAACGCGAGGCCCCGCGCCGACGGCTGTGCAGGTTGCGTGCTACTGTCGCAAGAACGGAGCCACGACGATTCACCAGAGAGGGCCTTGTCCTTGAGATCGCGTACCAAGCCTACGACCGGCGAAAAGCCCGCAAGCCCGCGCAAGGCCGCGATTGCCAAACTCATCCCGGTGCCGCAAGCCAATGGCGTCGACGAAGCCGACGACAAGCAGCGCGTCGGCGGCGTTCAGTCGCTTGGCCGCGCCTTCTCGATCCTCGAAGAAGTGGCGCGCCATCGTGAAGGGATCGGGCTTGCTGAATTGAGCAAGCTTGTCGGCCTGCACAACTCGACGACCTTTCATCTCGCGAAGACGCTGGTCTCGCTCGGCTACCTCCGTCAGGAGAAGGACAGCAAGCGCTATCGCATCGGCCGTCCCCTGTTTGCGCTCGCGGCGAGCGCGCTCGACGAGATCGAGATGGTCAATGTCGCGACGCCCGTGCTGGAGGAGCTATCGCGCCAGACCAGCGAAAGCAGCCATTTTGCCGTGCGGATGGGCGATGCCGTGGTCGTCATCGCCCGCACCAGCGGGCCCGGCGCGTTCCAGCTGACCGATCGCGTCGGCGTGGTGCGGCCCGCCCATTGCACCGCGCTCGGCAAGATCATTCTGGCTTCGCTCCGCCCCGAGCAGCTGAAGCGGTTCATCGATCGCGTCGAACTGAAACCGTCGACGCCAAAATCCATCAGCGATGTCGGCGCGCTGATGCGCGAGATCGCCGAGGTACAGCGCACCGGCGTCGCCTTTGACGACGGCGAGTTCAACATGGAAGTGCGCTGCGTCGCCGTGCCCGTGACCGATTTTACCGGACAGGTGATCGGCGCGCTCGGCATTTCCGGCCCGATCTGGCGGCTCTCCAACCAGGCGCTGCACGCCAGCGCGCAGGTCGTGCAGGCCGCCGCCGACCGCCTGTCGGCCGAATTCGGCGCCAAGAACGCTACAGAGCGCGCAGCACCGAAGGCGTTCACGCAAAAAGCCTGAGCCCCGCGCAAGCGGCGATTTTGCCGGTTGACACCGGCGACCGTGTTCGGGATTATCCTCCCGCATTAGAAAAACGTCTCTCACAATACCGGACATACCTGGTTTTGAAGGGAGGCACGCGATGCACCGGGGAGGAAACAGAAATGATCCGCACCAGCCGACGGACGTTGTTACGGACGGGCGCAGCCTTCGCTGGCGCGTCTGCACTGGGGTTTCCCGCGATCGTGAAGGCGCAGGCCGAGAAGATCCGGATCGGGCACCTGACGCCGCTTACGGGCTTTCTCGGCGTGATCGGCAGCTACGCGCAGTTGGGCGTCAAGCTCGCGGCGGAGGAGATCAACCAGTCCGGCGGCGTTCTGGGCAAGCAGATCGACCTGCTCTCGGAAGACTCGATCAACCCGGCCACCGCCGCCACCAAGGCGCAGCGCATGTTGGAGCAGGATGGCGCGGTGGTGCTGCTCGGCGAGATCTCGTCGGCCTCCTCGCTCACCATCATGCAGGTCGCCGAGCGCAACAAGAAGGTGTTCTTCTCGACCGGCGCGCGCTCGGATGCGCTGCGCGGCAAGAACTGCAACAAATACTCCTTCCACTGCGACATCCCCAACACGGTGATGGTCAACGCGGTCGGTACCGCGCTGTCGCAGAAGGGCATGGTGAAGGGCAAGAAGTTCTTCACACTCACGGCCGACTACATCTTCGGCCACGATTTGCTGAAGGCCGCGAAGACGTTCTTCGGCGCGCATGATGCAAACCTGATCGGCGACGAGCTGATCGCGACCGACGTCACCGATTTCAGCCCGTATCTGCTGAAAGTGCGGCAGGCCAAGCCCGACGTGGTCTGCTGCAACCTCGCCGGCAACCAGGTCACCAACCTCGTCAAGCAATATGCCGAGTTCGGCCTCCCGTACCCGCTGGTCGGCTTCAACCTCAACACCGGTGACGCCTGGGCCGCCGGCGCCGGCAATCTCAGCGGCACCTGGCCGACAGTCTGGTATCACACGCTGGACAATCCGGTCTCGCAGGCCTTCGTCGCGGCATTCAGCAAGAAATACGGCAAGCCGCCGGAGAACCATGCCTGGATCGACTACGTCACGCTGAAGCTGCTTGCGGAGGCGATCAACACGACGAAATCGACCGCGAGCGATGAGCTGATCGCCTATTTCGAGAAGCAGGCGCAGTTCGACATCGGAAAAGCGCGCAAGGCCTATTTCCGCTCCTGGGATCACCAGTTGGTACAGGAAGCCTATCCGTTCACGGTCAAGCCAAAGGACCAGATGAAGGATCAGTGGGACATGCTGGTGCTCGGCGATGCGGTGCCGGCGGCGAAGGATCCGCTCGAGACGATCTATCCGACCAGGGAACAGAATCCCTGCGAGATGAAGGCCTGACAGACGGCTTGGACGCAACATGCAGTTCGAGTTCTTGCTGGAACAAGTGGTGAATGGCCTCGTGCTCGGGGGCTATTATCTGCTCATCGCGCTCGGGCTGTCGCTGATCTTCTCCGTCGGCGGCATCGTCAATCTCGCGCACGGCGCGTTCTACGCGCTCGGCGCCTATGTCTGCGTCGAACTGACGAAGCGTCTCGGCTTCGGCGTTTCCGTCGTGATCTCGCCGTTCGCGGTTGCGCTACTCGGCATCCTGTTCGAGCGATTCATCCTGCGACGCTTCTATACGGCCGATCCGATCCTGAGCCTGCTCGTGACCTTCGGCCTTGCGATGGTCGCCGAGCAGGCGATCCGCATGATCTGGGGCGCGGCACCCGTCTCGACCGAGATCCCGCAAAGTTTTCGTGGATCGGTCTTCGTCGGCGACTTCCTGTTCTCGCGCTATCGCCTGCTGATCCTTGCCGTGGTCGCCGCGATCATGGTCGGTGTCTGGCTGCTGCTGCACAAGACCTCTTTTGGGCGCGTGGTGCGCGCCGGCATCCAGCGACCGGACATGGTGGCTGCGCTCGGCATCCGGCTTCAGCCCTACATGACCGCAATCGTGATGCTCGGCGTCGGCCTGGCTGCGCTCGGCGGTGCCTTCTTCGCGCCGATCACGACCGTGCATCCGGCGATGGGCGCCGATATCATGACAATCGCCTTCGTCGTCGTCGTGATCGGCGGCCTCGGCAGCTTTTGGGGCGTCATCATCGCAGCCCTCCTCGTCGGCGTGGTGCGCGGCGTCGCCATTCATTTCGAGCCGGCGGCCGGCGAAGCCTCGATCTACATCCTGATGTTCCTGGTGCTGCTGGTGCGCCCGCGCGGCTTGCTCGGCGAACGTATCGAGAAGTTCGAATGAGGAACGCCTCGACCATCGACAGGCTGAGGCCGCTGCTGATCGCGGTTGTTGCCGTCATCGCGCTGCCCTTCCTGCTGCGGGCGCTCGGCCTGTCGCTGAACACCGGCACCTGGATGCTCGGCCTTGCGATCGCGGCGATGGGGCTCAATCTCTGCATCGGCTATACCGGCCTCGTCTCGTTCGGCCACAGCACCTGGTTCGGCATCGGCGCCTATGCGGCAGGGCTAATCCAGCTTCGCTTCTTCCCCGGCGAGATCTGGTTGCCGCTCTTGCTGTCGATGGTTGTCGTCGCGATCGTGTCGACCCTGATCGGCATGCTGATCCTGCGCCGGCGCGGCGTGTACTTCTCGCTGCTGACGCTGGCGCTCGCAGCGCTGGTCTACACCACCGCCTTTCGCTGGACCAGCCTGACCGGTGGCGAGGACGGGCTCGGCGGGCTGAAGCGCGGCGACATCGGGCCGATCAGCCTCGACGGCGCCCTGAACTACTACGTGGTGGTCGCAGCGATCGGGCTCGGCGTGCTCTATGTCCTCATGCGCCTGGTGCGCTCGCCGTTCGGGCATGTGCTGGTGGCGATCCGCGAGAACCAGTTGCGCGCAAGCTTCCAGGGCTATCCGGTCGAGCGCTACAAGCTCGCGGTGTTCGTGATCTCCGCCGTGGTGACGGGTCTCGCCGGCGCGCTGATTGCGTTCCTGAACTATCTCGTGTCTGCTGAAGCCGTCTCGGTGCCGTTTGCCGGCGAGCTGCTGGCCATGGTCGTCATCGGCGGCATGCGCAGCCTGCTCGGACCTGCGCTCGGTGCGGTATTCTTCATCCTGTTCAGAGAACTGTTCTCGATCTGGACGTCGGACTGGCTGTTCTGGTTCGGCCTGACCTTTGTGGCCTTCGTGATGTACTCGCCGGGCGGCCTCGTCGGCATCGGTGCGCTGGTCATGCGCCGCTTCCGCCCAGCACCAGAAGAATCCGCCGCGATGAGCCGGCGCAAGATCTATGACGGCCTGCCGCTGCCCGATTTTCTGCGGCCGGGGGCACTGCAAGGCACCGTGCTCGAGGTCAGCGGCGTGTCGCGAAAATTCGGCGGCATCCGTGCAGTCGACAATGCGAGCATCAAAATCGCGGCCGGCGAGATCCATGCGCTGATCGGACCGAACGGCGCCGGCAAGACCACGCTGTTCAATCTGGTCTCCGGCCTCTACGCGCCCGATCAAGGCACCATCCGCCTTAGGGGGAGCGACATTGCCGGCGTGCCGGCAAATTTGATCTGCCATCAGGGGCTGGCGCGCTCGTTCCAGATCACCAATCTGTTTCGCGGGCTCACGATCTACGAGAACCTCCGCCTGTCGCTCCAGGCGCGCCGCCCGATGCGTTTCAACATCTGGAACGACATCGACGCGTACAAGGACATCCATGCCGAGACGGCGG
>WNGR01004858.1_pt1 | contig 14464 bp, 16 predicted proteins | sample 5407581 | NCBI WGS metagenome assembly WNGR01 (sample SAMN13153383, study PRJNA577476) | soil metagenome | isolation source: 80 cm soil or saprolite under Garry oak tree replicate 2 | place: USA:California | collected 2016-06-15
TCAGAACTTGCCGTTTTGAGCAGCTAAACTCACCAACCTGCCCGAGACGCGATTTTTGAGGCCTGGCGACTATCCACACCACCACCCCATGGCAAGGCCCCTTCTCGGCCATCCTGGCGCCTCGTTTTTTCGGCGGTCAGCAACCAAATTGACAGAATCGTCATCCCGGGGCTGATTTCGCTGCCGATTAGGAATGATGGTGTGATAAAGTCCCTTTTTACGAGACACCAAACCTCTCATGTCACGTGTGAATAATTGCCTCATTGGTAGTGGATTGAGCTCTTTCCCATTCCAGCACATCAGCCAGTTGCTCCTGAAAGAGAGCGAGGTCGTGTTTGCGCGTCGCCTCATCAGGCATCTCAGTACTTTTCCAGATCAACAAAATGTGTAGAGCCGTCAGTGACTCATCGCTTTTGACCACATAGCGGGCAATTGTTCCAGGAAAGGTATGTTCGTCGAGTTTTTGAATCATTCTCAACTTCTTCACCAATGCAGCCTGCTGGCCCACATGCACCGGGACGCGAATATCGGTCACTAATAATGTTCCCCGACTTCGATAGGTACGCCAAGAAGGAGCCTTTGTTCGCACACGTCCAGAGGGGCTTGGTTTGAACTGTCTGACAGCCTCGATAGGCAGGATCAAGATATGGCCGACTCGTTGCGCAGGCAGACGTCCTGCCCGAATGTATTGATACACGCGTTTGTCTGAGACACCTAACACGTCTGCCGCTTCTTTAATCGAAAGATAGCCAGGGAGATTTGGGATATCAACGCTTTCATTCATGCCAGCATAATAGAGGCATCTATACCTAGCTGTAAATTTAACTGATTAGATATATTTGATGAGTAATTTACTACTAGGCAATGCTTATTTATAAGAATTGAATAACCTGCTATAATCCCTATGGCTCACTGACTTGAGACGAGGAGGACACACAGGAAAAGCGACAAAGAAAAAGCTGTTCTTCTACGAACTGATTGTGTCTGAAAGCGTACTGTTAAGCTTATCCTCTCACTGTAATGTGATGAGATTGTAGTAAGAATTGTTCCTCGAGAGAACTCTCTAAAGAGCGCTTAGGTCTCAGCATTCAAACCCTAGTGTCCTTATCTTGGGACAATTGGGTATCTGCTCTTTCCGGTGAGGAAATACCATGTCATGTAGGAATGGTCTACCAGTCCTCGAATATGTTGGGTCTACGACGTAGAAAGCAGCACTGATCAGGTTTCACCCTCGCAGAACTGAGTGATATTCGGAGGCGCTCATCTTATGTGTCAGAAGAGCTGAGCATGCATCGAAAGTGCTCTCTGAGCATAGACATCGAGGGCCCCAAATGCAAGTGAGACATTAGCTGCCTAGTGTTGTTAAGATGCAAGGGCTGCTACAATCAAGTCGAGCATAGATGGAGGCAGTGGCTAATGGCAATACGGTTACGGGTAAAGGAAATTGCCAAACAGAAGGGTTTCAGCATGGGAAAACTTCAAAGAGATGCCGATGTGGCATATAACACAGTCAAGCGAATGTATAAAAATCCCTACCATGTGATCACAACGGAGACGCTTGGAAAACTGGCGAGGGCGTTAGGGGTTCCACCTGGGGAACTGATTGAAGAAGTACCGGACACTGCTGTCTAGTCTTCCTCCTATTAAATTCGTGATTGTACGGATTAGGAATCGGCACACGTTCATTGGCTTGTTGTCCCGGCACAATGCTTGTTTAACCCTTTGAGCATAAAGCTATATGAACCGAATTATCGAGCACTGGGCAGTTACGCTTCATCCGGCATTGCACTTGTGTAATGCCTCCCCTCATATGCCTATTCTGAACTCAGAGAACGAAATAGCAAGTGAACCGTATTTTATGGATGAAGAGGAAGGAAGGACCCATGAAGCAACACAAGAAAGCATCTAAACGGAAAGCCTCGAAAAGAGCGCGAGCTCGAGGGCGACCAGCCTATAGATATCCCTCTCAGCCAACCATCCATGAAGAGGAGATGATGAACCAAATAGAGAAAATTGTCAAGGCTCTCGTAGACGCAAGCCATGGCGATTTCAGGGCAGATTTGCCATCCGATGAGTTTCAGGACTGGGAGAATGACGCGGATTGGTTGGAACATCTGAAACGGTCCGTTGAGCAGCTAGAACGGCGACTGAGCGTTCTCGATACGATCTCTTCTGAAGATCTCCATGACAGCTGGAAGCAACTTCAAGAGGAGAGCCCGGAGTATGGAGCCTTTCCTGTTGAACGCTATCTCGACCAATTTCTCACATCGCTGCGAGACAAATTTCGGAAGGCACTCTTTTTCGCCCGTATTGAGAGAGATGCGCAGCAGCTAAGAATGGCGGTCCGTGAAGAAGTAGCTTCTCTGTGTGCGCAGGGCACACTCCAAGCGCATGACTTCATCAAACTTCCTCCCGCATTCCATGAAGGCGAAATCCGTGATCTGAGCGATAGAGAACAAGCCGAGATGACAGACATATATTGCCGCAGTGTTTGGTGGATGATGGCGGATCATTATCCTGAAGGGTGTACCACTCATTTCTACCTGGAGTGTCCCGAAGGGTGGTTCTCTGCTGAAGTGTATGGAGACGAAGAAGAAGCGGAGCAGGAGGCAGAACAACGAAGGCTGAGAGGAGAGGGAGATTTTGAAATACGAGAGATCAATGAAGGTGATGACTGGGTCGTGTTCACTGTCCTCTTCTCTAACCAGAGGCCAAAATTCATGGGATAGTACTTCTCAAACCGCTTACTCACCATCCTAAATGTGAGAGCGCTCGCTTACGTCGTTTCTGACGCGCGCTGTATATGTTATCCCCCGTTCAGCCAAAGCCCTTGCTCCTCCAAGAAAGCTATTAGTTCCTGATACCACTGAGTCAGCTTCTCTCTATTTTCAAAGAGCTGCTCGCTACCCTCGCACGGTACGATAGGAAGCAACGGCATAGAAAATATATCAATTACCTTGCCATCCAGGTTGATATGAAGCGCATCGACAACAGGACCCGATGATCCCAATGCTGATGACGATGCGCCGACCGGGACTGCCTCAGGGCGAGCAGACAGGGCATCACCTCGCGACCCACAAAACCTTTTTGCGCTGGATACCTTCTCGCGTACAGGTTGTCATACACAAATGTTAATTCCTCATTAACATTTGTCGTTGTAGAAACCTGTTGCCCATGCTACAGTCATTAGTGGGCTGGACAGTTCAGGTCTCAGGTACTCCAAGGAGCACCTGACGCTTTACATTGGTATTCCGTGATTGGCTCTTAGCTATGTATGCTACCGCGACCGGAAAAAGCGGGGGGAAAGCGATCGCATAGAATGAAATAGGAGGAGACTGAAGTGAAGAATGGGTCTGTGTATTCAGCCATCTTTGAACTCTACCCGAGCCACGATACAACTATTCCTGCTTGGATGGGGCACCAGACGCAGGCCTTTTTCCTCAACCTCGTCGGCCGATTCGATCCAGTGCTTGCCGCGCGTCTGCATGACGAACCCGGCTACCGTCCCTATACCGTCTCGCCGATGTGGGGTGGGAAACTCTCGGGAGACACGATTACTCTACGACGAGGACAGCCATGTCACCTAAGGGTTACCCTGCTCGATGGTGGTGCTCTCTGGAACGCTCTGCAGATCTACTTCTGGGAAGCTGGACCGATTTCCCTGCGCCTTAGCAATACGGATTTCCAGCTAACTCGGATACTCGTCACACCCACCAGCGACCCTCGGGGTTGGGCCGGTTCGACCGACTGGCAGACGCTGGCCGCCTTATCAGCCCAGTCTACCATCACTATGTATTTCCAGACTGCGACAGCTTTTAGCCTGAATGAACGTCGATTTTGCCTCTTTCCGGAACCACGCCTCGTCTGGGCGAGTCTGCTGCGTACCTGGAACAGGTATGCTCCTGAAAGCATGCGCATCGAGAAACAGATCGTTCGCGAGTCGATTGAGAAGAACATCGCGGTGACTGTGTGCGCACTCCGTCACGCGTACCTGCACTTCCCAGCCTACGTCCAGAAAGGTTTTGTGGGGCATTGCACCTATCGTCTGAGCGTGGAGCGATCCCTGACCGCCCAGCTGACACCGCTTGCAGCCTTATCTCGCTACTCCGGCGTCGGCTATAAAACGACCATGGGCATGGGGCAAGTCCGCGTCGAATTCGACCCAGCACCGGGCAAGTGAATCTGATCTGGCTGTGTCCTTTCATGCCTGATAGACCTGATACGGCGGCAATACTATTGTTCTCGAAGTAGGAAGCTTCCATCTGAAGGAGGGAGTGATGAGCATGCCAGCTGCGCAGATTGTCTACGAGATCCACTCAGCTGTATGGGATATCGAACTCGTAGACACACGTCGACGTGGGTATCGAACAGCAAAGGGGCAATTGAGGCCCTGTTTCACCTTCGTGTTCGCTCCAGCAGCCAGTCTCGCGTTGGCTTTCAGCTTGAGCGCCGATCCGCTAGAGCGGCAAACGATCGTCACGCTGCTCCATGCAGTCATGATGCAGCCAGCTGATCAACTCTGTGGAGGCATACCCAACGAAGTCTGGCTCTATGAGAGCACAGCATCATTTGCATCTTCTCTGCGACGGCTCTGCGAGGATCTAGGCATTTCCCTCCGCTGCTTGACGAGCGGCCCCGTTCGACAGAGGAAGCGGAGCGATTCCTCTTGACACTATTTGAGCGCATATGTGCTACCCTACCTGGCTACATGTGTACAAAGTCGGAGGCTGGAACCCAGTATCTTACCCTACACGAAGAAGAAGAGCAAAAATGGCAGCCACCAGATCTCACATGCGTCATGCTAGATAGCATGCCACAGGCAACGACAAAGTGGTTGCTCGACTCGATCACCCATCGTTTCAGCGACATGCCACGAAGCCGTACGTCGCACGAAGCATTTCAACAAGTCCTCACGGCGCTCGAGCAGCGTCGGGTACGGCTCTTGATGCTTGACAATGCTGACTATCTGGGTCGCCAACATCTGGAGGTGCTACAAGCACTCATAGGGAAATCGACCTGCTCCGTCCTGCTCATAGGGCTTCCCAGGCTGCTCACATCTATCAACATGCATCCACAGCTTGCTGCCCGCGTCGGCCTCTCTCTCCCCTTCCCGCCATTGCCGGATGAAGAAGTGTTCGCCACGTTTCTCCCCCAACTGCACCTGCCCGGATGGGCGTTCGACCCGCAGAACGAGACGGACCTGCAGATGGGGAAGTATCTCTGGAGGAAGTCCTGTCCATCGCTGCGCCGCCTCCGCGTGATCCTCGCTTCTGCGAGCCAAATCGCCCAGCTGCGCGGCACACCGACGATCACGCTCGAAACGATTTGCCTTGCTGTGCACATGATGGCCCTCCAGGGGCTCGCAGAGAAATCGGGCTGTATCGTTCTGCTCATAGGGCTTCCCCGCTTACTTGCTGGCAGCACCATGCCTTTCCAGGTTGCTGCCCGCGTTGAGGATCCTTCCGGCCCCCAGAGCAACAAGGAGGACGGATAAATGTCGGCACAATCCGATACTACCGCTTCGCCATCTCCTGAAGTGCAGGAGCAGAAAAAGCGGGCGGGGGCGTCTAGTAAAAAGGCTCGACAAGAGGACGATGCGCTAGAGAAGCTGTCGGTGGTCGTGAAGGTGGCGGACAGGCGCCAAATCTTTGACCTCGCCATCGCCAGACGCCGCGAGGCCGAACGGCGCCTCAGGATGCTGGGGGCATTCGCCCAGGAGGAATTCGACAAAAAACGGCTCCGGGCATTTGCCCGGGGGCGCTTCATATCCGAGCGGATATTGACTACCTGGAAGCAAGATTATCATCTGCATGGGTTCGATGGGTTACTGCCCCAGGACTGGGTTCCGCTCTCGGAGAGATCGCGGCAAAAGGTTCTGGAGCGGCTGGAAATCTTAGGAGAACTGGCAGACGCCGTCACGATCACGGGGGATGATGTCTATAAGCTATCCCAGAAATACGAGGGGGAAGGGAAATTTCGGGTAGCGGAACGCCTGGTGCGCCGCTATCAGATCGACGGCGTGTGGGGACTCGCTCCCGAACGCGACCCGGAGCGGATGCACCGCCTGCGAGACCAGAATCCGCCGGTCGATTTTGGGGCGGCGGCGCCCGCTTCTCGGGCAGAAGCCGAGCGACGGCTGACCTTGATCACCCCGTTCATCGGGAGAAGGCGCATCCCCAACGAAGAGCTCAAGACCTATGCTAAGGAGCATCAGACCTCGTTGCGCTCATTGCGAGACTACCTCTCGAAACACAAAAAATGGGGGCTGGCCGGCCTGCTGCCAAAGCAAGAGCGCTCCGACAAAGGGCACCCTCATAATACCAGCGAGCTCATGGAGGATATCATCGGCGCCATCCGGTTCTCCCAGATGGACATCCCCCTGCACGAGGTGCATACTCAGGCTTGCCAGCGAGCCCACCTGCTCGGCGAACCCGAACCCACCCTCTGGCAGGTGCGCTTCGTCTGCGACCGCATCCCGGAGGAGGAGAAGCTCGTCGCAGACAAGCGCTTCGGCGATTTTCGCAGCGAGCGTCGGCTCACGTACCGCTTTCAGTTCGACGGCAGCGTGATCATCTACCAGGTCGACTTTACAAAAGTCGATGTGCTGGTAAGGGATATCCGCAGGCGCGGCTACCGCTCGCCGAGCGAGGAGATCCGCCCCTGGCTGACCACCTGTATGGAGTGCAGTTCCCGGCTCGTCCTGGCATGGCTTCTTACCTACGACGTACCCAACAGCAACAACATCGCCGCGGTCATCCGCGACGCCCTCATCGTAACTGATGAGAAGCCCTACGGGGGCATCCCCCACGCCATCTGGGTCGACCAGGGCAACCAGCTCATCTCGCACCACATACAGCGCATTGCCCGGGACCTGAAATTCGAACTGAAGGACGGCAGACCGAATTTTCCCGAGGACCGCGGTGACCCGCAGAAGCGCGGGATCGAGGAGCGCTTTTTCGGGACGTTGAAAACCGGTTTATGGTGCAAACTCCCAGGGTACGTGGACTCCAACACGAAGGAGCGCAACCCCAACGCCAGAGCTGAACTCACCATCACCGAGCTAGCCGCCAAGGTGCAGGAGTTTATCGACCAGTACCATCGCGAGGAGCATAGCGAGACGCACCTGAGCCCGCTGGAGTTCTGGGCGAAGCATTGCCAGGCCACAGGCGCCAACCCCCGCGACCTCGATGTCCTGCTGCTCGTCGCCGAGACGCGCGTCGTGGATAAAGGCAGCATTCACTACGGGACCCGCCGCTACTGGCACGATGATATGGCGGAAATTCCCAGCGGGGCCAAAGTGGAGATCCGCGCACAGCCCGAGTATATGCGCCCCGATGCGATCGAGGTCTTTCATAATGGACGTCATATCTGCACCGCATTTGCTCACGACTCCGCACAAGGCCGCGCCGTCACCGGCAAGCGCGTCCTGGCGGCGCAACGACGCCAAAGGCAGCGCATTAACGAGACCATCAAAAAAAAGAAGGCCGTTTTGCACAACGCCGACCTGCATATCAAGACCCAGGGTCACCTCATTCAGCAGAACCAGTCTGAAGAACAGAGGACGGATAGACGTCGGGAGCCAGAGGAACCGCTCCACGAAACCGCGACCGGTCAACACACGCAGATAGGGTCATCCGCAACGCACGGCAAGCAGCGCACTCCTTCTTCACCATCGAAAAAGCAGAGAAAGGCCGCGTGGGAGAAAGCGCTGGAGGCCAGAAAGCGACAGCAACAACGGCAAGGGGAAAGGAGCGGACAGTGATCAACCGCAGCGAACTGATCATGAACTTTGATGAGAATAGACTTCCACCCGGGCAGGCCCCCATTCTTACCAGGAGTATGGAGCAGTTTCAGCTCTTTACCGACATGATCATGCTCTCGAAGGAGAAAACCGGCTACAGTTCGATGGGCGTGGTGACCGGGCTACCGGGCGTCGGGAAAACGATCGCGGTCCAGACCTTCCTGAATAGCCTGGAGAGCCGTCCCCATACCGGATTACCGGCCGGTATCGAGATCAAGGTCACACCCGGATCGACGCCGAGGGCCCTCGTGGAAAAGCTCCTGACGCGCTTTGGAGAAAAGCCTCGCGGCAACAATACGAACCGCTATAAAATTGCTGACGAAGCCGCCGAGGCCATCCTAAACAACGATCTCAAAATATTATTCGTCGATGAAGCCGATTTGTTAAACGTGGATGGCTTTGAATTTCTCCGCTACATCTTTAACAAGACCGGCTGCCCTATCGTGGTGGTAGGGCTGCGCCAGATCCTGCGGGTCATCAGAGAGATCGAAAAATTTGGCAGCCGGGTCGGCCCGCATATCGAATTTCATCCGCCTGAGGAAGAAGAGGTGCTCTCTACGATTCTGCCCCATCTGGTCGTTCCCCGCTGGCGGTTCGATCCTGTCTGCGAGGACGATCTTGCCATGGGAAAGGAGCTCTGGGATCGCACTCAACCCTCCTTTCGGAATCTGCGCACGGTGCTGCAGTACGCGAGCATGCTCGCTGAAATTCACGAGCAAGAGCGTATTTCTCTCGCGCTCTTGAAGCAGAGCTGCCAGATGATGGCCAGTCAGAAGTACCCAGGGGAGCTGCTAGAAGCTGAAGAGCTGGAAGAGGAACCCCAAACCGAATACGAACGAGAATCCGAACGGCGTCGGAATGCCAGGGTGAAAAAGGAGAGGGAATCGGCATGAGCAGCAATCCTTTTCTCGCGTGTGGCTCTGCAGGGACCCTCCTCGAACGCGAAGACTGCCAGCGTATCCACTACCACGCGTTACGAGAAGCCGTTCAAGGCACCCACTCGGAGGTCGTTCCTGAATCCCTTCCGCTGGCCGCGCTCCGAAAGCGCGCTCGCCTCGATGGGGCCGAGGTCTACCTCTTTCACCCAACGGATATCGAGCGCCTCTTCGCCGGCGTCACCCTGGCCGTCTACCGCGCAATCCGAACGCTCTATTGTTCCCGGCTGGGGCGCAGCATCAAAATGGTCTGGCAGATCCTTCGTGCGATGGCCAGCGCCGCGGGCGCAGCTGTTTTACCCTACGAGGCCATCTGGGCCCTCTGCCTGCACCTGGAGGAGCTACGGAGGGCAAGCCTCGAGGTACATCTTGAGCGAGGACAGGGTAGCTGGTGGATCGGACAAACAACGCCGAACATGTTCATCCAGGAAGGTTCAGCCACAGGTTACCAACCAGCAGTCACTTGGTGCGTGGAGACACACGAATCGCGCGTTCTGGCCTTTCGCATTGCTCCGCAGAACGTTGCCTGTGAGAGCGCGGCGCTCACGCTCTACGACGCCATCACGGCCCATCGCCGACCTTACCCCCGTGTGGCAACGGGGCTCGTCTGGCATTTGCCAAAGGGGATCATCTCTACAGTTACCCTCTCACCCTCCTGTCACGCCGCTTGCGCACGGGGGGGAATCCAGGTCGAGGGAACAACGGCTGAACTCCCTTTCGTCCAAAACGTACGGGAGACATGGGAGCGTGGGGTGGGCGGGAGGGTTCTGCGTGGCAGCCATTGTGCTGCACTGCTGGACACCTACCTCAACAGGACACACGGACACGGTCCCCTGCGGGAACGTGAGCAGTGCGAGCGCGAGTATACGTCACTTGTCGGCTACAATCAGGACCCAGCGTGGCAATTTCCGCTTTTACGGGAGTTCCTTCCTCTCGCAGCGAGCACCATTACAGCGGAAGAAGCAGTTCCTTTTGATGGCCTGCACTACACGCACGAGTTGCTTTCCTACTGGCCGGGATACCCCGTGAACATCCGCCGCTCCGTATACGCGGAGGCAGCGGCCTGGATCTATCTCAATGGGGAGATCCTCTGCCGTGCACACGCCCGCGAGCTCCGCCGGCGCGACGGGAGCTATCGCCATTTCCGCTCAGAAAGGTAAGGCACATGTATTTTCTCGCATTCCTGCTCACACTCCAAGCACGGCAGCCCGGGCGCTTTCACCTGTCGCTCGAAGACGCTGACACATCCTTTTCTCTCTTGCAGGCCATTCGTGACAAAGATGCCAGTCTGCGCGAGGCGCATCTGAGAGCAGCGCTACTTTGGAGTAGACGAGAGCACGCATATATGCGCTTAACGTGTTTCGGCAAGCCAGGAGGCCCTTCTGGCGGCGCTGTTCTCCAGGCGCTGGCTCCTGGGTCTCTTCTTCAGTGCCCAGGGCACGAGTATGAAGTCGAGTCGATCGACATGACGGATACTGCGTGGACAGGTGTCGGCACGTGGTCAGACATGCTGGGCGAGCCTGCTGGCTCACGCATGCGCTTCACATTTGCTACGCCGCTGATCACCTCCAACCCGCGGCGCGGACAGACTGGCAATGCCCTGCCATTCCCCGAGCCGCAGACGTTTTTCGCGAGCGTTCTGCGGCACTGGCGAATGCTGGACGGTCCGTTCCTTCCGTACTCGGGGGAGCAGATAACACAGATTGCTAGCTGCGTCGTCAGCGAGTACCGACTAGAGACGGCCCGCTGTGTCCTTGCAGGTCGTCCCCTCCTCGGGTTTCTCGGCTGGATCGAGTACACTTGCCGTGCCAGAGGAACGAGGGCGGTCGCATCGCTCAACGCCCTCTCCCGTCTCGCCTTCTTTACCGGCAGCGGATACCTGACGGAGTGCGGAATGGGCGTCACCGCGGTGACGATTGCGAATTGAGGGGAACACATGGAATGGAGCGTAGTGAAAATTGGCATCCAGCAGTTCGACATCTTGCATGCCTACGGGCTGGGAATCCTGCTGGCCACTGCCTGTGATGAGCCAGTTGAACTGAGGGATATGGCATGCCACTATATCCTCTCGTCCTCGGCACTCCAGCTCCCCAGGATGAGCTACGATAGCCTCCTGGAGAAAGTATTGCCTCTTCCACGGGAGGAAGACGTACGAGCATGTGCACCCTCTGCGAGGGCGCAGAGGCTCTCGGTAACCGTGCTCGATGGCTTGCTGACCGCATTGTTTACGACCCCAGGATCGCGAATCCTATCAGTGAGCGACCTACTCGGGAGACTACGCCTGGATGAAAAAGCTCTTCAACGAGGAATCCGCAAAGTAGCAAAGAGCATCAGCCGCTGGAAAAAGTTTGCCGGGCGAGAGGCAGAAGGGAAAGAAGCGGACTGGCTCGCTGATGTGCTGCGCGATTACAACCGAGAGCACCCTGCATTTCCGGTCCTCGTCGAAGGGAGCCCGGGGAAGGACGTCAATGTCCTCATCCCAATCGATCCGTCGTTTGGATACTCTCTGCGCAGTGCGCAAAGCCTCGGGCGGATGACGCAAAAGACGCAGGTGGCCGTGCGGGGGACACGTTACGGCGCATTGCTTGCTTTCGTCGGGGCTGCACGATTCCTGCGCGCCCAGCGCCTCTGCGGCGAGCTGGTGAACTGCTATATTCCCATCGCAGAGAACCTCTCCATCGCTGCGGATACCTCCTTGCCTCTGCTTTTACCGACGGATGAAAGTCCAGACCAGGCCGTGCTTCTGCGCTGGCTCGCCCTTGCGCAGCAGAACACGCAGACGGGGAGAGTATGGGGCGCACTCGCGTATCAGACCCTGCTCACCCAGGGACAACAGCAGTCGCTTTCTGTGGAGAGCGGCGTGCTGGAGACTGGGTGGCTAGCTCCCATCCAGGAACATCTCGGCGCAGGTGTGATCGCCTCCTGGCGAGCGTTGCTTTCTGTGAAAGGAGCGCCCGATGAACAGGAGCCTCTGCGAGACTGCCTCAAACGCCGCAGCGCAGATGCCTGGATGGATCATCTCCGCACGCTGGCGCAGCGCTTGCAGAGAGACACAGAAGGCAAGGGACGGCGCTATAGTTTCGAAGAAGTGAGGAGGATTACAGAAATCATGCGTGATGCAGAGCACACCCCCTTGAAACAGGTCCTGGAACGGGAGCATGGAACGCTCTGCTTCGGCAGGGCGCTCCGGCAGATCGGCCGGCACAACCCATCGCGGCTGCGCGACCTGCTCGAAGAGCTGGAAGATGTGCAGACGCTTGCTCAGCTGCTCCCCGCATTGCACCGCGTCATCGTGGCGAGCGAGCTCGAGAAAGCGAAAGAGCGCAGGATCATTGTTCCATCCGAAGAGGACATGATCGTTCTGCTGGAAGACATTGACCGCTATGGGGTCCCCTTGCTGGTCGGACTCCTCCTGGTCTTATCCGCGCTGCGCTACCCGCGCCGCGATGACACGCCGACAATCGATGTTGCCGAGAAGGAGTCTTCCCCACCTTCACACGAGGTCTTTATCGATAACCCCACTATCCTGAGAGGATTGCCCGAAGAAGACGAGGAGCTGTAGTATGACAGAAAACGCCCAGGAGCCAATCTACGAGATGTCCGTCAATGTCCTGGTGGCGTGGCAGGCCCACAGTCTGAGCACCGCTGGCAACAACGGATCAAATCGCCTCTTACCGCGTCGCCAGTTGCTCGCCGATAAGACAGAGACAGATGCCATCAGCGGCAATATTGCCAAGCACCACCACGCTGCTCTGGTTGCGGAGTACTTTGCCGCTGATGGTAGCCCCCTCTGTCCTGCCTGCCGCGTTGGCGATGGGCGACGGGCCGCCGCCCTCATCGATCGACCCGACTACCAGGACCTTTCTATTGAGCGCATCGTGCGCGAATGCGCGCTCTGCGATACCCATGGGTTTCTTGTGACAGCCAAGAATGCCGATAGCGAGGCCGGTACTCCAGCGCGCCAGAAAGTCACGAAAAACACCCTGCTTGACTTCTCCTACGCCCTGGCTCTTCCCGGTCGCCATGCCGAAACAGGACAGCTTCATACCCGCACGGGCAACTCCAAGGAAGAGGGGCAAATGATCATGAAGATCCCCACCCGCTCCGGAGAGTACGCCCTGTGTGTCCGCTATCACTGTGTGGGAATTGGTGCGGATACCGAGCGATGGATCCTTTTCGTGAAGAATCAGGCCGAGCGGGAAAAGAGGCACCGCGCGGTCCTGCGGGCGCTGCGGGATTCGCTGGTGAGCCCGGATGGCGCGCATGTGGCGACGATGCTTCCACACCTGACGGGTCTCAGCGGAGCGATCACGGTGCGGACCGGCGTCGGCAGGTCCCCCCTTTATTCGGCGCTCGAGGGCGACTTCATCACGCGCCTGCGGGCGATGGCAGACGAGACGTGCCGGGTCTACGCGTTCGAGACCGTCGATGCATTCTACACCTTGATGAACGATTTCATTGCGATGTCGGTTCCCGCCCTCCACCCGTTTTGGTGGTCCGAGCGAGCCGAGCAGTAATACGAAAGGAGACGGCGCGTAAAGTGGAACAAAGACGACAAGCAGGGCGGCAGTCTTCGCCGGTGTGGTTGGCGGCCGACTATCATTTCCCCTCGACGTATTCGTGCCGCATTCCGATGAGCAGCATGAGCAGCGCGCCCGTTATGCCGGCACCCGGACCGGCAACGGTGCGCCTGGCGCTGATTCGCACGGGGATCGAGTGTTTCGGTCTGGACGCGGTCCGCGAAGAACTCTTTCCCGTCCTGCGCTCGGCTCCGGTTCGCGTCCGCCCTCCCGAGCGCGTCGCGATCTCCCAGCAGGTCCTGCGGGGATACAAGTGGAGCGAGGACAAAGCAAAGCGCAGGACCGCCCAGGAGTCGATCATCGTCCGCGAGATGGCGCACGCTGGCGGGCCCATGACCGTCTTCCTCCAGGTACCAGAGGACTTCGAGCAGCGGCTGCGAGTGGTATTGCAAGCGATCGGCTACTGGGGGCAGAGCAGTTCGCTGGCCTCGTTCCTGGGAGTAACAAATAGCTCACCGGGAGCGGGTGAGAGCGCGCTGCCGCTCTCCCAGCTCGACGGGACATTCCCACTGCGGCCCTACTTCTCGTGCCTGGCCACGGAGTTCCGTTCAGACCGGCTTTCGTGGTGTGATATTGTTCCGGGTGACGACGTGCAGAGGACGGAGGCGCTTCGCCTCGAGGTCTACGTCTGGCCGATGATCACCGAGTACCGTCACGGAGCGCAGAAATTGCTCGTGCGCGCCCCCCTGGCCGGCAGCCCGCAGTGAGGATCTTTGGAGGGAGATGTGAAGGAGCACGTCTATGGGGAGCCAGGGCCTTGCGACTGCCAACGCGCGGCGCGGGGGGAGCGAGCCTCCGTTATCTATTGTAGAGCTTGCGGCGATAATCTGCACTGCCTTGAAAAGCGCGTTTGGGGCGGCCAGTGCAGCGGAAACCCGCAGCGTGCAATGGAAAGGCTCGCCCGTGCGGTGGAAAGGCCCGCGTGTGCAGTGGAAAGGCTCACCTGGTGCAGCGGAAAGTTGGTTTTCACAAAAATCAGCGGATCAACTGCTCGCGGTGATCGGCGAGGTTTGCTCGTTCCTGGATATAATCCTCTTGATAGGCCTCAATGACGATTTTACAAATCTCCTGCGGATCGTCAGACAGGCGTAACAGTCCAGCATCCTCTGGGAAAATTTTTTCGCTGGTTAACATGCAGTCGCGGATCC
>WNGR01010054.1_pt1 | contig 14463 bp, 13 predicted proteins | sample 5407581 | NCBI WGS metagenome assembly WNGR01 (sample SAMN13153383, study PRJNA577476) | soil metagenome | isolation source: 80 cm soil or saprolite under Garry oak tree replicate 2 | place: USA:California | collected 2016-06-15
GGGCGTCATCGGCGAGGGCCTCGAAGATCGAGCGGTACGGCTCGAACTCGAACTCCTCGCCATCCACCGCCTCCACGACCCGCGACCGCCACGGTTCGCCCGCCATCATCAGCAGCAGGAGAGATTTTTCCGCGTTGGATGGCAGGGCGGTAACTGGCGGTAGGGGGCGGTAGGGGGCGGTAGCTTGCTCCCTCGGATCCACTTCCCGTTGCAACACGTCTTTCCTGATTCCCGCCACCTCGGCAACGCGTGAGATGTAGAGATCGCGCGTGATCGGATCTGCTGCCGCTCTGATCGTGGGCAAGAGCCTGTCCAACGCTCTCCGTCTTCCTGGCAAGCTTCCAAAGAATCCCTTGCGATCCAGGATTTGAATCTTGCGCTCGAGGACATCCACAGAGTCCTTGAGCGCCTGCTCGAGCGCCTCGGCACCTTTGTTCTGGACGAGCGTATCGGGATCTTCGCCTTCCGGCAGCGAGGCGACGCTGACGCGCAGCTTGTGGCGCAGCAGCACATCGCCGGCGCGGAACGTGGCGCGCAGGCCGGGATCGTCCGAGTCGTACAGCAGAATCACGTGCGGCGTATGGCGCTGCAGCAGCGCCGCCTGCTCGTCGGTCAGGCCCGTGCCCAGCGGGGCGACGACCTCCTCGAGCCCCGCCAACGTGAGCCGCAGCACGTCGAACTGTCCCTCGACCAGGATCGCCCGCTCCGCCTTGCGCATCCCGTGCTTGGCGAGGTGCAGGTTGTAGAGCAGCTGCCCCTTGTGAAAGATCGGGGTTTCGGGGGAGTTCAAGTATTTGGGCTCACCTTCACCCAAAACCCTTCCACTAAACGCCACCACTCTCGAACGCATGTCATGAATTGGAAACAACAAGCGGCCTCTGAAACGCGCCGTCTTCGAGCCATCATCCCGTTTAACAACGAGGCCGGCCTCGAGCAACACTTCTTCCCGCAACCCCAATCCTTTCATCGCGTCGAGGAACCCCGATCCCCTAGGCCCAAACCCGAGTCCCTGAAGTTGCGCGTGTTCCATCGTGACGTGGCGCGACTCGAGATACTTGCGGGCGATCTCGGCTTCGGGACTCTCCCGCAGCTGGCGCGCGAACCAGTCCGCCGCCGTGGCGACGGCGGCGTACAGCGGCTCTCTGGGATCGGGGCCGGTGGGTCCGGAGCGCTCGGGAATCGTGATGCCGACCCGCCGCGCGACCTCGCGCACCGCGGTCGGATAATCCATGCCGAGCTTTTTCATGAAGAACGTGTAGACGTCGCCCGCCTCATGGCAGACGAAGCAGTAGAACATCCCCTTCTTGGGAATGACGGCGAAGTTGCGATGCGTGCCGCCGTGGAAGGGACAGCGGCCGCGGTAGTCCGCGCCGGTGCGTTTCAGCTCGACGGTTTCGCCGATGATTCCGACGAGATCGGCGGCTTCGCGCACTTGCTCGATGATGTCGTCGGGGATCATTCGTTGGAACGTGGGACTGTTGGAATGTTGGAAGGTGACTCCACGAGCTCGAGGAGATCCGATGCAATCACCAATCGAATCGCCCCAACTTCGACCACAATCCGTCCATTATCCCGAACTTCCTTTACCACACCTACCTTGCCTTGCCCGGTCCGTACGCGATCCCCAACCTTGAGGTCCTTCATTCCAACATTCCGACTATCCAACTTTCCAGTCTTTTCAATCGCGTCTTCCACCATCCGTCGCGCCTCTTTCGCTGTCGCCTCGTCCACCGCCGCCCGTGCCTGGGCCAGCGCAGCTTCCACCGTCTTGCGCGCCTCGAGCAAATACGCCCGCGCACGTTCGCGTGCGTCCTTGTCGAGCGCTTTCTCGCGGAGGTGAAGCTCGTTTTCGAGGGCTTGAAGGTTCGCGAGGTTCTGACGCTCCAAGTCCAGCTGGGCTGAGCGTGTCTCAAGCTCAGCGGCGCGCGCCTCGATCTCCCGCCCGCGCGCCTCCACCGACGCGAGCAGCCGATCGAGCGTGCGCTCGGCTTCGGGCACGCCGCGCTCGGCCTCCGCCAACACGTCTTGGGCAACGCCCAGCCGGCGCGCGATCGCCAACCCGTATGACCTGCCGGGCACACCCTTGAGCAACCGATACGTCGGCGTCAGCGTCTCGGCATCGAATTGGAGCGACGCGTTCACGATGCCGACGGTCTCGGCGGCGAGCTGCTTGAGCGCGCCGAGGTGCGTCGTCGCCAGCGTGATCGCGCGGCGGCGCGTGAGCGTCTTGAGCGTCGCGGCCGCCAGCGCCCCGCCCTCGGCTGGATCGGTACCACTGCCGATTTCGTCGAGCAGCACCAGCGAGCCGGCGCCGGCGCCATCGAGGATCTCCCGCAGGACGGCGACATGGGCGGAGAACGTCGACAGGCTCGCCGCGATGGACTGGCGATCGCCGATATCGGCAAAGACGCGCGCAAAGATCGGCAGTGAAGAATGCGGGCCGAGCGGCGGAATGATCCCGCTTTGCGTCAGCAGCACGAGCAGCCCGAGCGCCTTGATGAGCACCGTTTTCCCGCCCGTATTGGGACCCGACACGAGCACGGTGAACTCGTCCGGGTGCAGATCCAGATCGAACGGGATGACGAGGTCTGAAGAGTAGGGGCGCAGCATGCTGCGCCCCTCCCCCAACAACAACGGATGTCGTCCCCCACGTATTTTCAGGTGCGCCCCAATTTCCGGCACGAAGCCGTTGACCTGCACCGCGTACCGCGCCCGCGCGCACAGATCGTCGAACGCGATGCACATCTCCCACGCCGCCGCAATCGTAGCGGCCTGGGGACGGAGCAAGTCGGTCAGCTCGCGCAGGACGCGCAGCACTTCCCGCAGCTCGGCGGACTCCGCGGCGCGCAGCTCGTTGCCGAGCTCGATGATCTCCGGCGGCTCGACGAACACGGTGCTGCGCGTCGCCGATTCGTCGTGCACGATGCCGCCCACGCGCGAGCGCGCGGTGCTGCGGATCGGAATCACATAGCGGCCGCCGCGCACGGTGACGGCGGCATCGGGGGCGCGCTCGGTCTGATCGAGCTTCGCGAGAATGGCGCCCAGCTTGTCCATGACATGCTTGCGCGCCTCGCGGACGCGCTGGCGCGCGCGGGCGAGATCCTTGGACGCACTATCGAGCACTTGACCGTCTGGGGAGATCGACTGGACGAGCTTGGTTTCGAGTTCCTTGGGGGGTGGGACGACACGCAAAGTCGCCGTGCGGCGTGCGGCGTGCGACGTATCCAGTCGTTTGAGATCCGCGGCGACGACACGCATCGCGGCGAGCGCGACCGTCAGCTCGGCGCAGGCGGGCGCTTCGAGCGCACTCCCCGGAACCGCCAGCAGCTCGAGTGATTTCACGATATCGGGAACGGGCTCGGCGCGGATCGTGTCGTCGGTGATCAGCAGCGCGGCGAGCTCGGCGACCTGGGCGAGGGCCTCGCGGATCGACACGGCATCGGTGGCGGGGAGACGAGCGACGATGCGAGCCGCACCCAGGGGCCCCGCGGCGTGTTGCGCGACGCGCGCCAGGGCCTCGGGGAATTCCAGAGTTTCTAAGACTTGGTCGATCCTGCCAGCTCCTCGCGGACGATCTGATTCACGAGTTTGCCGTCTGCCCGTCCCTTGAACTGTGGCATGACGGCACCCATCACTTTGCCCATATCCTTCGCGCCTGCGGCGATCGCCTCGCGCACCGCGGCGCGGATCTCCTCTGGGGGAATGCCGGCGGGCAGAAAGGCTTCGAGTGCTGTGATCTCGGCGGCCTCGGCGGCCGCCGCCTCGGTCCGGCCCACTTTCTCAAATACCTCGACGGACTCGCGACGTTTCTTGACACCACGGCGCAACACGTCCGCGATCTCGTCGTCCGAGAGCGGATGGTTGAGCTCGATTTCCCGGTTTTTTGCGTCGGAGAGGATCGTGGAGAGAAGGAGGGTGCGCGCTTGATCGCGTTGCTTTCGGGCTTCGTTCATCGCGGCGCGCAGCCGGTCCGCTAAGCTCTGATCCGCCATTTACGCGTAGCGCGGCCTGCGATTCTTGCGGCGCGCCGCGTTCATTTTCCGCTTCTTCCGCTCACTGGGCTTTTCGTAGTGACGATGCTTGCGCAGGTCGGCCAAGATCCCTGCTTTTTCGCATTTCTTCTTGAAGCGCTTGAGTGCACGCTCGAAGCTCTCGTCATCGTGAATGATGACTTCCGGCATAAGACTCCGTTTTTCTAAGTGGTTAGAGACAAAGGAACTTAGCTTCGGTTTCCTGCCGGGGCAAGGCTAGCCCGGCGGCCAATGCATCACCCGGCCGCCCAGCACATGGAGATGAAGGTGGAAGACGGTCTGCCCGCCGTCTGGGTTCGTATTCATGACCACACGGTAGCCTTTCGCGGCGACCCCGGCGTCCTGCGCCACGTCGCGGGCGAATGCGAGGAGCCGTCCGAGCACGCCTGAGTCCTTCGCATCGTTTAACGAGCCGACGTGGGTCGTGGGAATCACCAGGACGTGCGTGGGCGCCTGCGGGTTCATGTCCGTGAAGGCCAGCATGCCGTCGCCCCGCTTCACGATCGTCGCCGCGACCTCACCGTAGGCGATCTTGCAGAAGATGCAACCCGTGCTCACAGCTGTCCCAGCGCGCGGCGAATCGTGTCCCAGAACTTGCCGCTTTCCTTCTCCGGCGGGGCATCCTCGATCTCGCTCAGCTTCTCGAGCAGCTTGCGCTGCTCGGCCGTCAGCTTGCTCGGCGTCCAGACGTGAATCCGCACGTGCAGATCGCCGTGCCCACCCTCGCCGAGGCGCGGCAATCCCTTGGCGCGCAGCCGATAGGCCATGCCCGTTTGCGTTCCCGGCTCGACCCGCAGCGTCGTCTGACCGAACGGGGTCGGCACCTGCACCTCCGCCCCCAGCGCGGCCTGCGTGAAGGTGATGCCGAGGTCGTAGACGAGGTCATCTCCATGCCGCTCGAAACGCGCGTCCTCCTTGATGTCGAGCACCGCGATCAGATCGCCGCGCGGACCGTTGCGCGATCCGGGCACGCCCTGGCCCCGCAGCGTCAGGTAATGATGATCGGCGACGCCGGCCGGCACGTCGATCTGAATCGTCTTTTCGCTTTTCACGCGCCCGTCGCCGCCGCAGCGCTGGCACGGGCTGTGGATGACGGTGCCCTCACCGGCGCACGTCGGACAGGGCGACACACTGAGGAACTGGCCGAAGAGCGACTGCGCCGCGCGACGCACTTCGCCGCTGCCGCCGCACGTCCCGCATTGCACCGGCTGCGTGCCCAGCTTCGCGCCACTGCCGGCGCACTCGGCACAGGACTCGAGACTCTTGATGCGGACCGTCTTGGTGGTGCCCGTGGCGACTTCGGCGAGCGTGAGCTTCAGGCCGACCTTGATGTCGTGGCCGCGCCGCCGGTCGCGCCGCTGCCCTCCTCCGAAGAGCGTCTCGAAACCACCAAACCCTCCACCCGCGCCACCACCGCCACCACCCAAACCGAAGTCTCTCATGAAGACCATCAGCGCTTCCGAGAGATCGAAATGCATCGAGGCGAAGCCTCCGCCGCCCTGCCCCGAGCCGCGCACGCCCGCCATCCCGTAGCGGTCGTAGGCGGCGCGTTTCTCGGGATCGCGCAGCACCTCGTACGCTTCGGTGACGAGCTTGAACTTTTCTTCGGCGGCCTTGTCGCCGTTGTTGCGGTCGGGGTGGCACTCCATCGCGAGCTTGCGATAGGCCTTCTTGATGTCGGTTTCGCTCGCGTCGCGCTGCACGCCGAGGACCACGTAGAAATCCTGCTTCATGCTATTCGAGCAGCTCCCCCACGAGCCGCGACGTGTGATTGACGAGCGCGGCGATCTTGTCGTAGGCCATGCGGGTCGGTCCCATGACGCCAATCACCCCGGTCAGCGGACCGAAGCGATACGTGGACGTGACGAGCGTGAACGTGGCCAGCCGCGCGTCGGCGTGCTCCTGGCCGATCGTGATGGTGAGTCCTTCTCCGCCGCGGGCGGTCAGGGCGTCGCGCAGCAGGTCCCGGCGCTCCGTCACGTCGAGCAGCCCCTGCAGCTGCGCGCGCGTCGAAAACTCGGGCTGCCCCGTCAGCGGCTGCGTGCTGCCGAGGTGCACCGGCCCGCTGGGCGCCATCGGGACGTCGAACAGACCATCCGCCTCTTGCACGAAGATGTTGAGCAGCTCCGACGAGCCGGGCTCGGACTGGGTGACGTCGCGCAGCCGGTCGGCCAACGTCGCCCGGATCTCCTTCAACGTCAGCCCGGCGAGCCGCTCGTTGAGCACGACGGTCACCTTCTGCACCGTGTCGGGCGCAAGCTGCACCGGCACTTCCACGAAGATGGTGCGTACAGCCCCACTCCGGAGGGCAAGAACGAGCAACAACCGCTCTGTAGAGACCGGTACCAGGTCGATCCGATCGAGGACCGCCTCGTCGATGGTCGGCGTGACCGCGACGCCGAGCTCGTTCGTGAGGATGCCGAGCACCTGGGCGGCGCGCGACAGAATCGTCTCGACGGCGGCGCGCTGCCCTTCCAGCTCGCCGCGGAGGTGCTGCGCCTGCGCCGGCGCGACAGCGGGCGGCCGCATCAGGAAATCGACATAGACGCGATACGCCAGATCCGTGGGTATGCGGCCGGCCGAGGTGTGGGGATGGTAGAGGTACCCCTTCTCCTCGAGGTCGCTCATCGTGTTGCGGATCGTCGCCGGCGAGAGGCCGAGCTGGTGCCGCTTCGCGATCGTCCGGCTCCCCGCCGGCTAGGCGGTTTGCACGTACGTCTCGATCACGGCCTCGAGCACCTGGCGCTCGCGGTCGGTTAACGGAGCGGTCATGACCGAATCTCAGTTTGCATAGTTAATTCGCTGACCAAAGAATCTAATCGGAGCCAGCCTTCCGGTGTGCATCTGAGCCTCCCGTCCCTCACTTCCACCCAGCCTTGGGCGGCGAGGTGAGGCGGCGGCGAGAGAACTGCGGCGGCGGAGGGCGGCGAAGGGCGGCGGAGGGCGGCGAACGGCACTCCCTCGACCGTCCTGAGTCCAAGATAGATCCCCTCCAAATAGCGCTGCTCGTCATTCAACGTCTCTTCCGCCTCTACAGCCGACCGCCCCTCGCCAACCGCCCTCCGATAGGCCTCCCACGCCCGCAGGTTCCAGCGGCGCGTCGTGCCGTCGAAGGAGTGCGCCGCGGGTCCCAACCCGATGTACGCGTTCCCGGACCAGTACGCGGAGTTGTGCTGCGAGCGGTAGCCATTCCGAGCCGCGTTCGAGACCTCATAGAAAACAAGGCCGTCTGCCGTCAGCCGTCTGTGGGCAGTCAGATACTCGTCTGCATAGCGCTCTTCGTCAGGCGCGTGGGTCGCGCCGCGCGAAATCCACCGGTCGAGCGGCGTCCGCGGCTCCACGGTCAATCCATAGAGGGAGCAGTGAGCCGGGAGCAGGGAGCAGAGAATATCCAGATCACGCTCCCAGTTTCGCTGCAGCTCCTCCGGCAATCCGAAGATCAGATCGAGTGAGATGTTTTCGATCCCCGCGTCGCGCAACGCCTGTACCGCCCGCTTGGTCTGCGCGGCGTCATGGGAGCGGTGCATCCAGGTGAGCACCTTGTCGTCGAACGACTGGGCCCCGAGGGAGACGCGGTTGATACCCGAGGCCCGCCAGGCTTTGGCGTGATCGGGAGTCACGTCTTCCGGGTTGGCTTCGAGGGTCACCTCAATGCGAAATGCGGAATGCGGAATGCGGAATCTCTGAGTGAGTTCGTGTAGCAAGGTCCGGATCGCGTCCGACGGAAGCAACGACGGCGTGCCGCCACCGAGATAGATCGTCTCAAGATGCGAAGTTGGAATCCGAGCAGCTTCGGTCAGTATTGTCTCGACGTACTCGCCTGTCGGAATTCGCTTCCTGACGGCAATCGAGAAGTCGCAGTAGGAACAGCGACGCTGGCAAAACGGGACATGGATGTAGAGATGCACGTATGCAATTTAGCGCACAGGGCCTGCAGTGAAATTCCGCGTTTCGCATTGCCTTTAGGTAAGCCCAAACACCATCCCCGGCCCCTGCCGCACCAACCCTCGCAGCTCGAGCTCCGTCAGCGCACCAAGCACGTTCGCCGCTCCCGTCTGGGTTGCGGCCACGAGCGCGTCCACATGCTGCGGCTCCGTCGTCATCCGGCTCCACAGCGTCAACTGCAGCCCGCTCAGGTCGATGGGGGGCACGCGCGGCGCGGGCGTGGAGAGCGCGGCGCCAAGCTCGCGCACGCCGGACGGCAGGCCGACCTCTTCGAAGATGTCGGCGGCGCACAGCGCCGACTTGGCGCCCTGTTGAATGAGCTTGTTGCAGCCGACGGACGTGCGGCTCGTGATGGGGCCCGGAACCGCCAGGACCGGCCTGCCCTGCTCGAGCGCGGCGTCCGTGGTGACGAGCGCGCCGGAGCCGAGCGCGGCTTCGACCACCACGAGCCCCCGGGCGAGACCGGAGATCAAGCGGTTACGGCGCGGGAACGATCCCGCGTGTGGCCGCTCGCCGGGAGGATGCTCCGTCACCAGCAGGCCGCATTGGACCATACGGTCGTACAACGCCCGATTGGCTGCGGGATAGATGACGCCGAATCCATTGCCAAGCACGCCGATCGACCGGCCGCCGGCATCGAGCGCCGCGGTATGGGCGATGGCATCGATCCCGCGTGCCATGCCGCTGACCACGACGGCGCGCTGGGCCACGGCGGTGGCAAGGATGCGTGCTGCTTCGGCTCCATACGCCGTGTGATCGCGGCTCCCGACGAACGCGATGGCGGGCCGCGTGAGCAATGACGTGTCGCCCCAGCAGTAGAGCACCGGCGGCGGGTCCGGGATCTCGTGGAGCTGCGCCGGAAACTCGGGCTGACCCGAGACCAGTACGCTCGCACCGAGCGAGGCGAGCTGCGACAGGACGCGGGCGCCGTCCTCCGGCCGGGCGGCCGTGATGGCTGACGCCGCCGCGCGGCCGACGCCGTCCAACGTCCGCAGCTTGGCCTGCGGAGCCGCGAGCGCTGCCTGTGCGCTCCCGAATGTCGCGACGATGAGGCGCAGGCGCTGCGGACCAATCCCCGGCACGAGCGACAGCGCAAGCGTCGCTACGACTTCACTGTTTTCCATAAGACTTCGAGGAGCTCTGGTATTCCCTGACGAGCAACGGCGGAAATCGTGACCACTGGGGCGCCGGCCTGCGTACGCAACGTGGGGCGTGCGGCGTGCGGCGTTGCCAAATCGGATTTCGTGAGGACGACCACGTGCGGCTTTGAGGCAAGCGCTTTCGAGTACGACGCCGCTTCTCGGCGCAGCAAGTCGTACGTCGCCTGTGGGTCCGGGCTGTCCAGCGGGACGAGCACGGCGAGAATGCGGGTGCGCTCGACGTGCTGCAGAAAGCGCAGCCCGAGCCCCTTCCCTTCGTGCGCCCCTTCGATGATGCCGGGGATGTCGGCGACGATGAACGAACGGTTGTCCGACAGCCCGACGACCCCGAGGTGCGGCTCGAGCGTCGTGAACGGATAGTCGGCGATCTTGGGGCGCGCCGCCGAGATCACCGAGAGCAGCGTGCTCTTGCCGGCGTTGGGCTCGCCGAGCAAGCCGACGTCGGCGATCAGCTTGAGGACCAGCTCGAGCCGCCGCTCCTCGCCTTCCTCTCCCGGCTCCCACTCGCGCGGTGACTGATGCGTGGGCGTGGCGAAGTGCTGATTGCCTCGGCCGCCGCGCCCGCCCTTGGCGACGAGCAATGTCTGATCGGAGGCGATCATCTCGCCGAGGATTTCGCCGGTGTCCGCGTCGCGCACTTCGGTCCCCGCAGGAACCGGCAAATAAACATCCTCCGCCGATTTCCCACTCATGTTCTTTCCCTTCCCGTGCTGCCCTCGCTCCGCGCGCCAATGCGTGTGGTAGCGATAGTCGAGAAGGGTCGGAAGTTGGGATCGACCTTCACATAGACACTGCCGCCACTGCCCCCATCGCCGCCATCGGGGCCGCCCTTGGGCACGAACTTTTCACGACGGAAGGAACTCGCACCCGAGCCTCCCGTTCCCGCCGCGACATGGACGACAACTCTATCTATGAACATCGATGTCTGACTGACCCCGGGCGCGAGCCCGGGGAAAAAGACAGCAGCCGAGGGTTCTACTAATCCCCGGGCTTGCGCCCGGGGTCAGACAATCACCGCCCATCCAAAGCTCGCTCTCGCACGTCCGCCCACATCTCCCACAGCTTCAACGCCCGCTCTTTCGTCAGGTCCGTCTCCACAATCGCGATGACCTCATCAACCTCGTCGCGGCTCGACCCCGTGTTCAGCGTCCCCCGCAAATGCGCGTGCAACTGCCTCGGCGCATTCTGCATAGCAATGGCAGCTAACGTGCAGAGCTCGCGTCTTTTTGAGTCCAGCCCCGGCCTTCCCAAGATCTTTCCATAAGCATCCACGACCACCAACGGTTCAACGGCCGGATGCAGCGCCCGCAAATTCAGCATCAGCTTGTGAAACGTGCGCCCGTACACCTCGGCGCATGCCTCGACGCCCCGCTTGGTCCAGCGCTCCCACTCGGGATGCGCAATCGACTCGCCTTTTTCGCTCTCCAGCACCGGCCCCGCGACGCCGCGCCACACACCGAACGCGACCAGCGCGAGCGGATAGCCGACATTGAGGAAGCTCTGGAGCAGCAGCTCGTCGACCCACGGCGGCGGCACATGCACCGCCCGCGCGGCAACCATGCGGTCGCGCAGCTTTGTCTCATCGCCCGTCGCCGTCGCCGCGGCAAGGCGCACCAGCGCGAGCGTCTGCGGATCGAGGCCAGTGGGCTTCTCGACGCTCACCTTAACATTCCGCATTCCGCATTCCGCAATCGTTTCATTTCGTAAGCCCCCCATTTACCCGCATTTCTCCTACCGTCTCTCCCCGCGAGTTCGTGATCGGCTTCTTGAGCAGCCCGGCCGGTTGCGGCTTGAGGCCCAGCTCGGCGAGCACGGCGGCGATCGCGAGCGCCGAGGCGAGGCTGTGGCCGTCCTCGACTTTGAGCGCGACGCCGAGGCTCTCGCGAATCAGCGCTGCGCTATAGACGCCCTCAGCACCGACCTTCGCGACCACGCGCCCCGGATGGGCACGCATCATTTCCGTACACGGTCTGCCTTCCCCGGCGATCAACTCAGGGTGAACAACCATTGCCTCAAGGATCGCGCCGGGGATTCTGGTATACGCCAGCGCCATGTTCCGGAGCGGGAGCGCAAAGCAGGCGACGCCGCATCCATCCACCGCGACGCCGATCGCGCTGGCCGGGACATCGGTGAATTGACTGACCGACGTGAGACAGCGCTGCTGCACCGGATGCTCGCCGCGCGCATAGAACTCCGTCGGCCAGCCGTGGTGTTTGGCGAGCGCCAGCATGCCGGTGTGCTTCCCCGAGCAATTCGAGTAGACGGCCGTCAATCGCACGCCGCGCGTCTCGTAGTCCTTGGCGACGGCGTCGGACAGGGGCCGGTGCGGCCCGCACATCAGGTCGCGCTCCGTGCAGCCGATGCGCTGCAGGAACTCGCGCACCAGCGCGACCTGCGCGGGCTCGCTCGAATGCGACGCGCACGCGAGCGCCAGGTCCTGCCGCGTGAGCCCGAATCGCTCGGCGACACCGTCTTCCAGCAGCGGCACAGCCTGGAACGGTTTGGCGGCGGAGCGCCAGAACGTCGTATACGCGGGATCGCCGGCCTGGGCAACCAGCTTCCCACTGGCATCCACGACGGCGACATGGACGGTGTGGCGGGACTCGAGATGCGTTCCCCGAAATGACTCGACGAACAACCGGCCTCCTTTTGCCCGCCGAGACTTTGCGTGCGGCGTGGGGCGTGCGGAATGTAATGGGGGTCGTCCGGCGACACGACCTGGCATTGCTACGCCCCACGCCCCACGCCGCGCGTTCTTATATTGTCCCGCCATGCGCACCGCCCTTTTCCTGGTGCTTCTGCTCCCGGTCGGCGCCGCCGCGCAGGAGGCCTCGCCCTACGTGCCGTTGAGCCACTGGTCCACCCCTTTTATCGAACACTTGATTGCGTCAGGCCGCATGGCCGACCCGTCGCCGCTCAGCCGGCCGTTCAAGGTCGAGCAAGTCGTGCGCGCGCTCGAGGCGGTGGACAGCACCGCCGTCACCCGCGCCGAGTGGGCCGTGGTCCAGCAGATCCGCTCCGAGCTGACGCGCCAGGAGCGCGGCCCATCCTCGCGCATCGACCTCGACGCCGCGACCCGGGCGAGCACGCACGCGCGCCGCGATCCGTTGCGCGAAGCGGGCCCGGGCCACGCCACATACTCCGGCAGCGCCGCGCTCACGCTGTACTTCGGTCCCGCCGTCCTGGTCTCGCATCCCTACTTCGACACGCGGCTCAAATGGGATCCCGATTATCTCGGCAAGAAAGACCGCGTGATCGGCGGCCGCGCCGCCGAAGCGTACGTCAGCGCGCAGTGGCGCTTCGGCGAGCTGTTCTTCGGCAGCGTCGATCGCAACTGGGGACCGCGCATCACCGACGGGCTGCTCGTGTCGCCCAGTCCCTACAGCTACGATCACTTCGACGTGCGGATCGGCACCGACGGCGTGTATCTCGAAGGACTGATCACCCAGCTCGACGACCTGCCGGACACGAGCGGCACCCCGAATCACCGCTACTTCATCGCCCATCGCTTCACGGTCCACCCGCCCGGGAGCACGACGTTCTCGCTGTGGGAAGGCACGATCGTCGCGGGTCCCGATCGCCAGCTCGAGCCGTGGTTCGCCAACATCTTCACGCTCGGCATCCTGCAGCAGTACGACCAGGGATCGCAGGCGAACAATCTGTTGGGCTTCGATGTCACGACGCGCATCCAGCGCACACAAATCTTCGGCTCGCTGCTGCTCGACGACATCCAGGTCGATCGCAGCAACGCGGGCGACAAGGAGCCGCCATCCTACGGGTTCACCATCGGCGCGCAGGGCGGCCTCGCGCGATTCGGCTGGACGGCGTTCTACACGCAGGTCGCCAACCTCACCTATCGCACACCCAATCCGGCTGAAGCCGTCATGCGGCGCGGCGTCGGGCTGGGGCGCAACTTCTCCGGCTACGATCAGCTCACGCTGCGTGGCAGCATGATCGCGGGCCCTGGGGGGGGCGTGCTACTCGAACCGGAAGTCACCGTGTTACGTCAGAGCCAGGCCGATTTCCGGCTGCCCTACCCGACGGTGGCGCAATACGACTCGACGCCGACATTGTTCGCGGGCGCCGTGACGCGCACGCTGCGGCTCGCGCTCGCGGGACGCGTGGCGCGGGGGCGCTGGGTCCTGTCGGGCGACGGCGGCGTACACCTGATCACGAACGGGCCGGAGCAGACGCGGTGGGTGGGAACTATTGCACTACAATGGCGGACCAAAAAGGAAGGACGGATACCTTGAGAGCTGAACGTGCGGCGTGTCGCGTGCGGCATTGCACGGCCAGTTTGCGCGGTACGACGCTTTCATTGGTACGCCGCACGTCAACACGCCACACGCCGCACGCCAGATGCTGACACGCGACCGCATCGAGAACCTACTCCGCAAGATGGCCGGCGCGAAGGTCGTCGTCGTCGGCGACGCGATGCTCGACGTCTACCTCGTCGGCGAAGTCGATCGCGTCTCGCCCGAGGCGCCGGTGCCGGTCGTCACGGTCCACGCGAGCCGCCACGGCCTCGGCGGCGCCGCCAACGTCGCGGCCAACGTCGCGGCCCTCGGCGCCGAGTGCCGGCTCGTGGCAGTCGTGGGCGAGGACCAGCGCGGGCAGTCGGTGCGCGCCGAGCTGGACGATCTCAAGCTCAACTCGTCGTTCCTCGTCACCGACGCCGGGCGGCCGACGACATCCAAGACCCGGGTCGTCGCCCGCGGCCAGCAAATGCTGCGCATCGACGAAGAGATCGAAGACCCGGTCTCAGCCAAGGTCATGGAAAAACTGGGCCGCGCGCTGGAGCACGCGCTCGAGGACGCAGACGCGCTGCTGATCGAGGACTACAATAAAGGGACGCTGGTGCCGCAGGTGATCGAGCGCGGGATGGCGATCGCCAAGAAGCGCAGCCTGCCGGTGGTCGTCGATCCCAAGTTCAAGAATTTCTTCGCCTATCGCGGGGCGACGGTCTTCAAGCCGAATCGCCGCGAATTGGAGCTGGCGATGGGCGCGGCGCTCGATCTCGCCCACCCCGACGCGCTGCCCGACGCGCTCGGCAAGCTCGCCGTCGACAACCTGCTGCTCACGCTCGGCGGCGAGGGGATGATGCTCGTGACCAAGGACCTCGAGATCACGCGCATTCCCACGATGGCGCGCGAGGTGTTCGACGTCTCGGGCGCCGGCGACACCGTCACGGCATGGGTGGGGACGGCACTCGCGGCGGGCGCGAGCGTGCGCGAGGCGGCGCACATCGCGAACTTCGCGGCGGGGATCGAAGTGGGCAAAGCGGGCGTTGCGACGGTGTCGGGCACCGAAGTGCTCGCCGTCCACGA
>WNGR01004861.1_pt1 | contig 14457 bp, 15 predicted proteins | sample 5407581 | NCBI WGS metagenome assembly WNGR01 (sample SAMN13153383, study PRJNA577476) | soil metagenome | isolation source: 80 cm soil or saprolite under Garry oak tree replicate 2 | place: USA:California | collected 2016-06-15
ATTGAGGACGGCAACGCGGACCAATGGCGGAACCGAAACAACGAAGGGAAATTAAGGAGGAAGAATTCCTAGGGTTCGCCAGGTCTTATCTTTCCGAGGCTTTTCCCAATCCTCAGCGAATTGGCTGTCCGGCGGATTCTGAGCTGAAAGGTTTAGCCGAGCATCCCAAGGGGGCCGATCCGTTAATTAGTCCGCACCTCACACATTGTTCGCCCTGTTTTAACCGCTACATGGAATTGCTCGCTGGTCTAAGGAAGCGTCAACCTGAGTAAGCTGTGTGGCCTCCATGAGTGGGAGGTACCCGCAACAGCCTTGCGCATTCGTTTTCAATTTCTTTGGCCAGTTCCTTGGGTTGAAGAACGCGTGCATACTGCACCCCAGCCGATCAAGCCACCGCTTGATGCTGCAAGGTGATTCTGGTCCGGTTCTGCCCCTCATTTTCACTTCCATAAAGTCGGTCCAAATCTTCGAAAATGATGAGCGAGGACGCCCAATGGGATGCCGACTCAAACAATTCCGTAAGCGCGTCGCTACGCTCGGCGGCAATTCCCATCGCTGTACGAGCGGACGAAGTACATCCGCTCCCACCAGGTATTGACGATCAAGGGAAACACCTTTCAGGATCTCTTCTGCGACGAGGCGCCCAAACGGCACCTCCACTTCGAGGTGACCGAGTCTGATCGGGCGCATCCCATTACGCTCTCAATCCACTCCCCGCACGGTTCGATGAACGCATTCATTGCCGCCACAGACGGAGCCAGGCGAATTTCCGAGGAACAGAATCATGCACGCCCTCTCTTAGGTGATAGCTGCTCCTCAATCTGTACACGACGGGTATGTCAGCTTAGGTCATCCCTTGCCGGCCCGAGTCCTTGCCCGAAACCGGCTGTTTCAATCCTCATACGGGGTACTCGGGGATACCCGCGCGCGGCGTTTGTAAAATTTTTAAGATTTTTTCTGCGTTTTTCCGATTTTTAGGCCTCATATAAAGTAGGGGAGGATTTTGGGCTTGGCCGACCTCGCCGACGCCGCATGCGGGGGCCCGGGGCAAGACTGTGACTGCCGGCGGCTCAACTGGGCCGGCTTTGATCCGTTCCCTTTAGGAGCAGCTAATGACTAAGGAGAACAATTGCCGATGTGTTGTATGCGACATTGAGCGCAATCTGCTCAATTCGCTGAACTCACAAACAGCCCGAACCCACTTCCAGGCACTTGCCCGTAACCATGCCGTTCTAAACCACTTCGATTCGCCCGCTGACGTGATCGCGCAGTTGCACGAGCACGAGCAGGTCGAAGCCGCGAACCACAATGCTTGGAACGGAATCCTGCACGCGCTCGTCGAGAGCATCGCGGACAGGACGGCCGAAGAAATCGGGCAGCAATTGCTTCTTCTAGCGTATATGCCTGCAATCCATAAGGTCTATCGGGAGGCTTCCCAAAAATTTCCTGGGCTGTGTCCTGAGGATGTCGCCCAACAGGCGGCGTTGTGCCTCCTGGAGACTGCGAGATCACCAGAGATGCAGATCCTCAATGGTCACCTGCCGGCGGCATTGTCGAGAAGGTTTCGGCAGAGCCTTTTTCGATGGGCGATTGGCGAACTGCGGCAGTCGCTTCCGCTGGAGGCGATTACTGCGAACATCGCAGAAACCGAGGCGCGCAATTTCGAGGAAGGCATTGTCCTAAAACAACTTCTGTCGAAAGCGCAGCGCATGGGCATCCTGTCGGCATGCCAATGTGAACTCGTTCGCAAGTTTCACTGCGAAGGGTTCCAGCCCGAGGAACTGCGGGAGAGCAAAGATGGTCCGTCAGCCATCGCGCTCTATTACCGCATCCAGAGGGCGGTGCATCGCCTGCGTCGCGTTGGTGCAACCGATCCGGCTAGGACCAGAAGTATTCCACCGTTTCAGGATGAGAACATTCAGGAGGAAAATTCTTCTCAACCAAAAGAAATTTCATCAGAGGCGCTCGATTTCTCCGGCGAGATGTGCATTAGGAATAGTGAGAAGGGAAGCTCAACGGAGCGATCCCGCCCTGGGTCGCAGCTTGAACCCGACGATCCGCCGATTGCGGCATGACTCGGGGCAAGGTTGAGAGGCCCAGAAATAGAGCGCTGATTTAGCCAACCCGGGAGCAGGATTCTCAGCGAATACCGCCCGCCTGCTGCTGATCCTGCTCCCAACTCCTTCGCTCCGGCAGATTCCCAATTTTGTTCTCGTAAGGAGAACGCTGATGTTTCATATCATCAGCCGCAAGCGGCGGATCGAATTGCCTCGTTTCGCTCGCGCAATCGGATCAGGCGTCGCCACATTATTGCTTGCCTCGCCGGCCTTCGCTCAGATCGGGGGCGACCGCGTCAGCTCGTTTCTCTCAAATGCCCTCAGTTATGCCCAGAGCCTCGGAATTTTTGGCGCTGGATTCCTCGTCATTTGGGCAGTGGCAAACATCGCCCGCGAGCGGCCCAGCGGCAAGCAATGGGCTGGTGCTGGCGGCGCGCTGCTCTTGTCATCGCTTCTGCAACTTCTTCGAACATTTGCGGGCTGATCTGTGGCACTTCGACTCAAACCCGTTGCCCGCTCGCTCTCAGTTCGAGCGGAATTCTTCGGCCTCGAACTGGAGGACTGGGGATTAGTGATCGCCTGGGCCATCTTGATGCGCCTGCTTGGCGACAACATCCATCGTGTGTTCCTCAGCTTCCTGCCTGTCTCGGCTGTGATGACTTACGGCTCGGCTGCCATTTTGGTTGTGCTGATTCGATGGACGAAACACGGCAAACCGCGAGGATACATGGTCGCGTGGATTCAGCACTACTTCCGGCCAAAGGGGCACAGTGCGCGTTGCGGTGCTCCAGAGTTTCCTTACTTGATCGAGGATGAACGATGATCCAGCCCTCGGTAATTCATCTCATCGCTCCGCTGATCGGCGCGTTTGCTGTTGTGATTCTCGCCCTCGCAGTTTTCTTGCCGCAGTCTGCCCCAGGACATAGTCGCTCCGAGACCCGAACGGACGCCGAGGCAAGACCTTCCTCACTCGCGGCGCGGGTTCCAATTACGGAAATCCGCAACGGTTTGATCGTGCGGAGGGACGGATCTTTCTGTGCGGGATGGGAATGCTCCGGAGTCGCCACGGAGTTTGCGGATGCTGAGCGGCTAGAAGCAGTGAGCAGTGCGCTCGACGCGTTCATCAAGAGCATCCGCCACCCCGAAATCGAGCTTCAATTCCGATATGTCATCGGTCACGAGACAACTCGGTTTCTTGAAGAACGGAAGCGGCTAGGCAATTGTTCCAATTCACCTGCTGCCTGGCTCGAAGAGAACCGCCTCTCATTCTGGCACTCGGCCATCGATGCGGGACAGATTCGCTCGATCCGGCTTTTGGCATTTCTCTCTTGGAAGCCAAAGCGCGGGTGGGAAACGCGCTCTGGTCCATCGCGTTTCGCCGCGGCGTTCTGGCGAGGACTCGTACGAGACGGCTTCGGAAGCTTCTCAAAAATTCTACGGTCGGCTCTGAAGGAAATGCGCGAGAAAGCACTCGTGCAGCGTAATCGACAAGAACACAATCGTCTCGTCGCCGAGTTCAATCAAATCCTCGAAACCTACCGCATCGGTCTTGAAGCCATAACTTCTGTTCGTCGGCTCAGTGACCCCGAACTCGTTGAAGTGGTCTATCGTGCTCTGAACCCTGCTGATCGGCAAGTGCCGAAAGTCAACACGCAATGTGCATCGTTCACAAATACGGACTGGTTTGAGGGAGTGCGGTTCCTTGATCTGGGTGGAGTCTTAAAGGCGGTCGTAACGCTTTCGGAATTGCCGGAAGCCACATTTGCTTCGCTGCTTCGTCCTCTGATTGCGCTTGATTTCCCATCCGAAATCGTTCTGAACGTACGCGTGCCTGATCAGGGCGCGAAGGTCCGCAAGCTGCGCGTGCTCCTGAAAAAGAGCATGGCTTTTCAACTGCGCAAAGATGGCAGTCGCCGTCGAGATTTCCAAGCGGCAGCACTTGAGAAAGACACTGTAGAAACGCTGGCTTCCGCGATCACGTCTTCACAGCGCATTGTTGAGATCGAACTAGCTGTAATTGTTTCAACTTCGGCAGTCGCACGAAATTCCGCTGAACGACAGGAAGCTGAAAAGGAATTGGCGCAGCGAGTCGAATCTACACTGCAGGCGTTCGGTCAGATGAACGGCGCCCGCGGCTATCGTGAAGAAACGGCACTGCTGCCAACCTTCATTGCCTTTGTGCCCGGCATGCACAGAGTCCGAAAGACGAACCGCGAATTCACGCTGCTATCGGGACAAGCGGCCGATTTCGTTCCGATTGAACTTCCCTGGACTGGAACCCACGACGGCAAACCGGCTTTTCTAAGCAGGACACGTGAAGGGACCCTCCTGCATTTCGATCCGTTCAGTTCTGAGTTGCCCAACGGAAATATCCTCATCACAGGTAAAACTGGATCAGGCAAATCCTTCCTGATAAAGCAACTCCTGCTTCAATTCCAGGTCCTGAACCCGCGAATCGCCATCGTCACGAAAGGCGCTGACTATCGCGCGCTCGTCGAGTTACTTGGAGGTCAGTACCGAGAAATCAGCCTCCGAACCAACCTAGTGAAGAACCCGTGGGACGTACCGGGCAGCGTAGAGCCTGACTCGGCACAGATTGCAGGTGTCGCCTCGCTTGCCTCTCACATGGCAGGCAAGACCGGCACTGACGACGCAGTCACGTTGAACTTCCTGGAGAAGGCCGTCCGGATGACCTACGAGCGCCTTCTCGCCATCGGCAAAACGCCGCGGTTCTCTGATTTGAAATGGACTTTGGAGCATTACCCGTTTGAGAACGCCGTCATCGAGCAACTGGTGCATCTGGTCGCCCTGAAGCTCAACCGCTGGACGGGTGAAGGCGTCTATGCCCACCTGTTCGACCGCGAAACGAGTTCCGAACTGGACAAGACCGAAGACGTCATTTGCTACGACATCGACGGCCTGAAAGAATCACCGGAATTGCAAACCGCTGTAGCGTTCACGATTGCGCGAGCCATCGATCAGCAAATTGGCCGCAAAGACGCAAACCGAAGTCTTCGGCCCACGATAGCCGTTTTTGATGAAGTGTGGGCAATGCTGGCCGACCCAGTACTGGGCGCGCAGATTCTCAATGCGTTCCGCACCGCCAGGAAACGGTACGGGTCCATCATTGCTGCGAGCCAAGGAATTGAAGATTTCGTGGGCACCTCCGAGTCACCACATACAGTGGGGCTCGCCATTTTGCAAAACAGTGAGGCCAAGTTCCTCTGTGCGCAGGGAGGCGAGCTCTCGCGGCTGCGCGATGTCCTTCATCTTTCCGAGCCGGCGGTGGAGGCGGTCAAGGAACTGCGCAACGCGCCCGGCCATTTCGCCGAGAGCTATTTGCTCCTCGGCAATCGCCCTGAATCAAGCACAGTACTCCAGCTTACGGCTACACCGTTTGACTATTGGGCCAGCACGAGCCATCCGCTTGAAACCGAATTCCGGCAGAAATTTGCCAAAGAGCAGCCTGGAATCTCGGTGCTGGAAGTCATCTACAGGCTCGGTACGGCCTACCCGAAAGGGTTGGCATCAGTGCCGTCGAAGAAGCAAACGGAAATCTATGCGACAACACTCTAAAAAGGCCGCAGTTCTCACTTTGATCGCCACACTGGCTTCGCTTGTGCCGGTCACCGCGCGCGCTTTTATAGGCACCATGCCAGTCATTGACTGGACCTCCGTGGTTCGTATCGGCCAACAGATTGGCATCTCCCAAGACACACTGAATACGCTCGGTCTGTATGTCCAGCAGTACAACCGCGTCAACGCGGGAACTCAGGAAGGCGTCGGGCTGGTGCGCGGAAGACAACTCCAAGGAATCTTGAACCAGGCAGTCGGCAGCGAATTTCCACAATTTCAGCAACTGCAGCGTGATTTCACCACCACCTCGGTCGACCCTTCAACTCTCCGAGGAGACTTAGAGGGAACCTACGGTCCTGTTCCATCGGCGGACTTCCCAATCAGCCGCAAAAAGAGAATGGACGCTGCGGATGCCACGGCCACTCTGGGGCTTCTGGAAGCGTCGCGGGCGGAAACAGTTTCTCAGCAGGAGGAATTGGATGCTGATGACATCGAGTCGCGCGCGGCGGCGGCCAGTCCCGGTGGTGCGACGAAGCTCTCCGCTGCAGCCAACGGCGCGATGCTGCGGTCTCAGGCCTACGACCAAAGACTTCTGGCACGGCTGATGAGGCTCCAAGCCCTGAACATTGCGCGCGAAAACTCGGTTGAAAAAGAGCAAGAGCAGAGCCGTGAAGATCAAGTCACGGCGGTTTCTAACCTAGTCGGCAGCATGCAATTGTCTTACGGCATCGGCGACCTGAGGGGGCAGTGATGGACTTGGGCAGCATCAGCCGGTTTTTGGCGGGTCTGGGCGGGCTTTGGAGCCGCGCCGAACAGTATCTACCCCTTGTGCTCGGAATTGCTCTTCCTCTTGCGGCACTGGTCTTTACGTTCAGTATGCTGCAATCGTTTTTCCAGGATGCGCCCGAAGAAGATTATTTCCGCATTATGGGTCGCTTTGGAATCACAATCGCCGTCCTTGGGAATTATCGAGGTCTTTTCGACGAGTTTAACCAGTTGAGCTCTGACCTAGCCCGTCGTTTCGGGGACCTAAATAGTTTCCAGAGCTTCTTCCAGCAAATTCAATCGCAATTCACCACTCTGGGTGGGGCACTCGCTTTCGCCGCGAACATGTTCACAAGTATCGTCCCGCTCCTGACACTTCTTTCAGCCGTCATACTGGTCCTCGCATACTTGGGGCTTGTCGTAGGACAAGCGCTGGCAGTCGTCCTACTCTACATCTTCGGCCCGCTGCTGATCGCCATGCTCCCCAATCGGCAGCTCGCCTCGGTCACTTATACCTACGTCAAAGCTCTACTGCAGGTGCTTCTGTGGCCAGCGATCTGGAGCATTGTCTTCGCGCTGTTCACGGGGGCGCTCTTACAAGCTTTTGTGGCCGGTCCTGTCGTCAGTCTCGTTCCGGCTATCCTGCTCGTGTTGATTGCCATTCTGCTGACCCAAATTCCGCGTTTAACGGGGTACATAACAAGGGGCGCTTTGAACGCAGCGGGAAGCGCGCTCTCGGAGCTGGTTACGGCTGGTTTGGCCTATGCGACCTACCGGACCGTTGATACGGGGGTGTCCTCGGCAATCGCGTATGGAACCGGAGGCGCTGCGGTAACTGTTCCGCAAGCGATCGGGTATTTCGCCAGAAGTCGAAGTGCAGAAACAACCTCTGTGCCGCCGCAAACCAATTTCCGGGCTCTTCCACCACCGGAAACGGCATGACAGGAGTGAGGTATGACAACGACTCCGCGGATGCTTGAAGAAAGTCAGAAAGTTAAGTTCGAGCTAGGCGACTACACCGAATTTTACAGCCATTTGGCAATCCAAGCACGGCGCGCGTCGCGGGTGGCGCTCGTCGCCTGCGCGGTGGCGCTGATCTCCATAGCCGCAGTCATTCTTGCCCAGTTACGCCCGCCTATCCTGCTCCGTGTGCAAGACGGCCACGTTTCGTCGCTCGACGGATCAAGCGTTCAGGCTGCCGAAACTGCTGCGCAGCAGCAGCCCGATAGTGCTGAAAAACTGGCTTTCGTGAACGCGTTTCTGAATCGGTTCGTGAACATCGATCCGCTTACCGTGAAGCGCGACACAACTCTGGCGCTCAACCAGATGACCTACAGCCTGCGCCAGCAGATTCTGGCGCAGCTCAATCAAGAAAACTTCGTCGATACCGTCCGACAAAACAACGTAACTTCCACATTGGCGATCAAATCGGCCGAGTTGGTCTCGGGTGATCCCTACACAGCCATTGTCTTTGGACTAAAGAGGATCACGACACTGATCAATGGTCAGGAGAACGAGAAGAACTTGCTCGTGAAATACACGATCCGTTTGGCGCCTGTGCCTCGCGCCGTGGCTAATGGATGGACGGGTCTGGAAATTGCCGATTACAAGGAAGAGGTTTTGCAACCATGAGAAATGCACCTCGATTCGCTCTGTTCTTTTTCTTGGTTGGTATTGGCTGTTTTGCGTGTTTCGCGCAGTCCGAATCGGCCGCAACCGTGAAGCAACAGCAGGAGGAGCAAGCATCCAGCGCAGCCGATGCTGGCGTCACACCTCTGACCTATCCATATTCGATTTCGACGGAGCCTCATTTTGCGGTCTTCGTGGAGTTTCCAAAGGCGGATTCCATCCGACGAATAGCGTTGGGTGATAGCAATTACTTTCTGGCTGAGGCCGATAAGACCGATCCGCACTACGCCATCATCAAGCAAATCGAAGCGCCGACACCCAAAGCCAAGCTGCCGGTTGAAACCAACATGCTGGTGTACATGGCCTCGGGGCGTGTGGTGGACATTACGCTGAAGGCTGGGAAGCTCGAAGGCACGGCGTATTCGATTGACTATGCAGTTCCGATAGCACGGCCGAAAGATCCGCAGCCCAAAGATGATCCGCCGCCCGTATCGCCTGAAGAGGTCGAAAAGAAACTCCGCGAGAAGGAGCGGTCCGATCTTGTCGAGAACATGATTGCGGAGGTAAAGGAACACCCGAAGTCGCAGCTGGGCGTCCGCGCCGGCGGGCTGGATTTTCGCTTCTACGCCGTTAAGCGCCTAGATGCTATCGCGTTGGTCTCGTTCGATGTCGAGAACACATCCTCGGAGATCGTTGACTTAGAAGACCCGCAGATCAACCTGGTCACCGCCGCCGACAAAACCAAAGACAGCAAGAAGCCACCGGCGAAGGTCGAACCAGTAGAGCTCACCCAATCGATTGTTTCTTCTAAGCAGCTTGCCCCTGGCGCTCCATCACTACCTGACCCAGTATGTGAAAAGCGTTGAAACCGATACGATCTCGATGAAGCTGTTTCCTGAAGCGATCTCCGAGGTCGCTCTCTTTGACGCTTTCCGCTACCAGCATCTGCTGATGCCGTTGCGCGTCTAACGTTCATCGAGTTTTACCCACAAACCTCTTAACCCACAAACCTTGATCCACAAGAAGTTCGGCGGCACTCCCACGCCGATCCACACCGGCTGGATTGCGGGAGAGCCGATCTCGCGCGAGCGACATCGGCCATTCCAGCCACAAATCCACAAAAGGAGAAAACCACATGTCAGTTGCAACACAACTCGTAGATCCACAATCGGCGTCCCTGGCGCTTACCCTGCTGCAGTCGAAAGCAGGTAATCGCTGGGCCCGGGCAGTAGAAGAGATGAAAACCAGTCGCTTGCGCGTAGCAGGCGATTTTCCGGAGTTCATCGTGACCAACAAGAGCGGAACCGCCTACAAGGTGAAGCTCGATCCGCACGGCAGTGGGTCTTGCACCTGTCCCGATTTCCAAGTGCGCATTGCGCAGGACGGGCGGATTTGCAAACACATTGCCGCGGCGGCGATCACCTCGTTGGCACCGCAGGTCAAAGTCTCATCGCCCGCGAACGGAAACGGGGCCGTCAGGGCGAACGAGACCGCGACTGCGGAAGTGTCTCCGCTCATCTTTCGCATCCGGCGCACCGTCCAGACCGACGGGAAAGGCAGCGTGCAAGTCGAGGTTCAGGCGCGCGTGATCAACGACGAGGCACAAGACCAGGAAACCGCGTCTTATGCCTACGAGTTGCTCGAACGCCTGGCTTCGATTGCCGTTAAGAACACCGCACCCTCAGAACACAACCACACTCGGGAGACCGTTTCACCGAGTCCAGCAAAGCCAACGCTGGTCAAGTCTCGTCCCGCATCCGCCACGGAAGGGAGTCCTGTTCACGCGGTCATCGTGAAGATTGATCGCATGAAAACCCGTCAGGGCGAATCTCTTTTTCTCAAGGTGGATGTCGGTGGCGAGACGGTGCGCGTGTTCGGCCGTCCCGAAGAGCTGGCGGAGCGTCTGGAAGCGAGTGGTTACGACATTCCGGCGAGCGAGGTCGAAGCCGGGATGGAACTCCATCTTCCCTGCCTGGTGAAGGTCGGTCAGGGCAACAACGGATACAAGAACATCGAAGAGTTCTTGCCCGAAACTGCCCAATGACGGGCTGCCAGACCCACAACTCCGACACCCACAACTCCGAGTCAGAGAGACGAAAGCCTCTCTGACTCGGATCCCTTACTCCCACCTCGGTCTTATCCCCCAAATCCACAAATAAGGAGCAGATCCATGCCAACGAATACGCAGGAGGCAGTTTTGTCTGCTTACATCGCGTCTATCGGAAAACGCACCCCGCGCGACGCTGCTCAAGACGCCGCCGAGCTTTGCAGACTCGCGACCTCGCTCAATCGTTTGAACGAGATCGCCTGCAACAGCGGCCTCACCGAGCGGCAAGAGCGACGCAAGCAAAATCTACAAACCCGGGTCAAGGCCGTGCTGGAAGGCGCGGGCTTGGTCCTCAACCACTTTGAAAGTGATCCGCGAGGCTACGCCGTGTACCTCGATCTGCCCGATGGCTCCAACAACAGCTTCGGCGGACGGGAATGCGGCTACGGCATCGGGAGGTGAACCATGTACGACCGCGTAGTGACCATCAACAACACGCATTGGCCGGCGTATCGGAAACCGGGAGCGACTCTGGTTGACCTGCGGATGTTCGATCCAGAAGACCGCAGCGCCAATCCGCGACTGGTTTTTCGGCCAGAGAAGCTGCGCGAACTGGGAATACCCGACGCGATCATCGAGGCCGCTGCAAAATCTGATCCGCAGGGATTCCTTCTATTCGATGACTTGCCGGATCAGATGGAGCCAGCAACCGGCCATGCGAATCAACCCACAACCGACGAATCCGCAACTTGAACCTGGAGGTGGTTCATGCCCGAAAAGCCGAATCCTCGCGAGCTGAGAATGGTGATTCTCTTCGACCCGCCAGACGAGTCGTTCTGCGTCTTTAGCCACAACCTCAGCGCCGAAGATGCGGGCCAGGAGTTAGACGAGCTTGGAAACGAAGGTCTCTTCGCCATTGCCGTCGATCAAGGCTCGCATCACGCGGCGGACTACCCGGACGACTGCACGTTGTGTCGGGCCGTGCTCGCCACCACATGTCCCCGAGACATCTGTCATCCCCCAACCCTCAACAACCGAAGCCAAAAACTGGAGGTGCTCATGGCAAGTGAAGGAAACGGCTTCACGCATTACATCGTTTCGAACGAAGTCGTTCTCGGCGAGGCCCGCGTCATCGAGAAATACAACGAGTGGATCTCGCTTGCGTTTATCAAGCTCGGAATCGACAGGCCGGAAGCCATAATCGACCGCGCCTTCGTTGAGAACCACGCCCTAGTTCCCAAAATTGCAAACTAACTCCCTCGGACTCCCACCCACAAGCAGTAAAACCCACCTCAACTCCTTCCACCTCTGCACCTTGGGCGGCGTGTACTCCGTGCCGCCCAAGGTGCAGCCCACCCAACGCCGATTTACCCACGGAAAATAACAGAACTAACAAAACTAAACGTTGAGTTTTGTTAGTTCTGTCAGGACGGTCCCATGCTTCCAGAGCCTAACTTTCCTGTAAGTCCTCAGGAGTTCGTCGGTCGGAAAGCGCACCTCGACGAATTCACCGAAGCCCTCCGATACAGCACCCTGACTGGGAGAATGGCATCTTTCGCCGTCCTGGGTGACTGGGGCATCGGCAAAAGCAGTCTTTTATTCAAATTGGCGGCCAGTTGCGCGGATTCTAATTTCCGAATGCTGCCTGTCACGCTCTCCCTTTCAAACGACATTTCGGATTACATGAAATTTGCTGAGGCGCTTTGCGACCGGCTTGCTCACGCCCTCTTGACATCGGACTCGCTCGCAACTCGATTTCGGGCCGAAATTGAAAATTGGAAACTCTCGCGAATCAGCTTAGGCGCACTGACGATTGACCGCCACTCGCAACGCTATTTCATGAGTTCGGGAAGCGCCCTGCTGCGACACGCCCTCGGGGAGGCTTGGGACCGTTTCATTCGACCGGCCTACGCGGGCGCAATCTTCTTCCTCGATGACCTGCATAATCTCGCCACTCCGACTGTCCAGGACACGGCACTAATAGTGAGGGACCAGTTTCAGTTTTTCGGAGTCGAGGGTATCAACCTCAGCGTCTGTTTCAGTGCTAAGCCCGATTATTTTTCGGGCGTCCGTAGTTTCGCTGAACCTGCCGTTCGCTTCTACAACAAGTGCACGCTGGAGCCATTCAGTCTTGAAGAGACGACCGAATTCGTCGGCGCGGTATTTGGCAGTGCCAGTCTTGATCATCAACAGTTGGCAGAATGGCTTCAGCGCAAAACGCTTGGCCATCCTTATTTCGTTGCATTCATCAGCCGCGAACTCTGGAGCCTCTACCGCACTCAACAATTCACGGACGCAGGTCAGCTCTGGCCAGTTGTCTCCAGCCGTCTCGAACAGGGAAAGTTCAACGCTGATCTGGCGCAGCTCTCAGAAAAGGAAGTCGCTCTCCTGCGCGCTGTCGCGCACGCTGAGCAGACTGAATTCACTCCGGGTCCGTTCGCACAGAAATTTCCGCATCAGTACTTCAAACGGCTCGCCAAAGCAGGCCTGCTAACGCGCACGGGGCGAGGCCGATACAAGCTCTACCACCCGCTCTTCCGCGAATTCTTGCGACGAACAAAATGAACCAAAGCAAACGCAAACACGAGAGCCATCAGCGCCCGGACGCGGCGGCAAGCTTGCCGCCGCGTCCGGGCAGTCCCCTTGCATTACCCACAGGGCGGAGTCCATTCCCTGATCCCATTTCCTTTAACCCATTCCCTTACCCTTCACGGATTCCATTCTCCCTTTCCACTTCGATTTCACCTCAGGAGAGCCGCAACTTGGCGCTGAATGAAAACAAGGGGATTCAGGATTTTCCAGCCTTCGTGAGCGGACCAATGCAACATCCATTGCGTTTCTCTGCGAGCGATATTAATGTCGTTCCGGCGACACCAGAGAAGCCAGCACGGATTGGAAGAAAATCCATGTCAAGGCGATCTGGTCAGAATGGCAGTATTCAGAAGGATGGTAAGTGGTACGTCGTTCGGTACTGGAAGGATGTTGCGGGACAGGAGAAACGGGTGAGAGTAAGAGAGAAAATCTGTCCGATCTCTGGCCCCGGCAAACTTTCAGCGCCCGAACGGGAACGCAGGGCCAAGGAGATCATCGCTGCTAGTGGAGTGGACACCAACGAGTATTTCGACAGGGTCGTAACGCAGTCGAAAGCTACTGTGGTCACCTTCCGGCAGCAAGCGGAAATCTGGCTCGCAGGGATGAGGAAACGGAGAAGCAAGCCTGTGGCTCCATCGACGCTCTCCAATTGGGAGTATTGCATCGAGAATTGGCTAAACCCCAATATCGGCGATCTGCCCTTGGAAGCCGTCGATAACCTCGCAATGAAGAAGCTGGTAAACACCATGGTCGAGGGCGGCCTGGGAGCTTCTGCGATTCGCTCCTACACCAACGTCGTGAAGATGGTCGTGGCCTCGGTCATTAATGAGAAGGGCGAGGAAGTTTACCCGCGAAAGTGGAATGCCAACTTCATTGATATGCCGGTCGTCAATCCCAAGAAGCAGAAGACTCCGAGCTTCACGGGCGAGATAGTGACCGGCATCATTGCCACGCGGGAGTACACGTACAGGGACACCGAACGCAACGTGGATGTCAAACGCAAACTGAAGGACGTGCACCGCATGCTCTTCGTTCTTTGCGCGGCGTCTGGGTTGCGCTTCGGGGAAGCTCTCGGCAGCGAAATCCCGAGCGTCTCCCCGGATGGTTCCCGAATCCGCATCTGCAAGAAGGCGTGGCAGGGCCAGATGCACGACTTCCTCAAGACCAAGAACGGCGAGAGGGAGATCGACTTGCATCCCTCAGTGGCTAAGATGCTGCGGGAGTTTATTGGAGCGCGGAAGTCCGGTTTGCTATTTCGTTCACGCAGCGGTCGGCCGCTCCACCAGTCGAACATCTTGCGGCGAGTGCTGCATCCGATTTTGGCCCAGCTCGGCCAGCCGAAATGCGGCCTCCACGCGTTCCGTCGTTTTCGCAACACCTACTTGCGCAACTACACTTCGACGCCGCCAGGAGTCTACCGGTTCTGGATGGGTCACGCGAGCGCGGACGGCGATACGTTTGCGGGAGCGGGAGAAAGCATGTCCGACCGCTACGACAAGGCGGAACACGAACGTGCGTTGCGCAAGGGGTGGGCTGAAAGAGCGGGGTTGGGCTTCGAACTTCCGTCCAAAATCCGCGTTATTGGACCGAATGGACCGAAACTCAATTCCGAGACCCCTAAAGAAATGGCTGTAAATGCTTGACGGCAGGGAAGTTTTGGTGGACGTGGGGTGACTCGAACCCCCGACCCCCTGCTTGCAAAGCAAATTACGAAACGCTATGTGGTTGTTTCGTCTAGCCTTTACCTATGTCTTGTAGCACGGTTTTTGATGGTGTTTGGCAGTAATTGTT
>WNGR01004864.1_pt1 | contig 14450 bp, 8 predicted proteins | sample 5407581 | NCBI WGS metagenome assembly WNGR01 (sample SAMN13153383, study PRJNA577476) | soil metagenome | isolation source: 80 cm soil or saprolite under Garry oak tree replicate 2 | place: USA:California | collected 2016-06-15
CGCGAGGAGTTTACGGCCCCTCGCTTTAGTTCGATCTGCAAGTTTCCTTAACCCTTGGCGGCCTTCGTATTCAACAAATCTACCCGCCCCGATGGATTCGATGCTGGCACGCACACGCTGCCGAATGCCATCGAGTTGATCCTCTGTTAGATCGGCCAGGACATCCTCTGCGGTAGGCTTCGCCAGCCGCAGCACGCGGGCGTCGTCATCTTCCATGCGCCGCAACGCCTCGCGGACGACTTCGCTGGCGTTATTGTAACGTCCGCTCCTCACTTTCCTACGAACATAACTCGCAAGCTGGCTGGTAATCGAGACATTCATTTGGTCCATGGACGGTGTCTCTGCTTCTGAGAACCCTCTTCCCTGAAGTTATCCACAAAATCCAAGGATGTCAATCTTTGACATATACCCAATATACCCAGACTGGTGCCTACTCCGCGATGCCCGCCCCCCGAAGCCTTTATCCATCCTAGGGGTTGGGCAAGGAGCACTGGAAGAAAATCGACCCGTCGCAACACATTGTACGAGAGCGAAGCTCATGGGATTGATCGCCGACCTGGGGCGCGGCGCTCTGGGCCTGGACACCGTCATCTTCCTCTACTTCATCGAGAACAATTCCCTGGTTCCTTCCGCTCCTTGAGCCGCTTTCAAAGAAGTTGACAACGGACGCAGGGAGTTGGTTACCTCGGCGCTTACTTTGTTGGCACTTTTGGTCGTTCCCTATCGTTCGGGAGACCACCTGCTGGCAGAGCGTTATGAAGCTCTTCTCACGCGGAGTCGCGGTGTTCATGTTGCAGAGATTTCGCGCGATCATCTGCGCGCCGCTGCGCAGTTGAGAACCATAACGGGAGTGAAGACGCCCGACTCTCTTCAGCTTGTGGCAGCTTTGGGGACTGGCTGTGCCACCTTTCTTACGAATGATCGCGACCTCCCGACTATACCGGGCCTGCGTATCTTGCAGTTGGCTTCTTGCGGTAGGTGATCCAGATTTTTGTGGCGCAGATCACGTTGCTCTGCCTTTCAACCGCATGAACATCACAAATGCCAATTTCGCTATGAAATTTATGCGGTCAACTTTTAGAGCGGAGGTATTCGAGAGCTGATCCGACGCAGAGCTTCCCTTATCGAAAGTGCTTCAGGACCTTCAGGGAGAAGCTTCAATGCCAATTCCAGTTGCCGTTTGGCATTCTCTGCGTCTCCCTTCCGGGCATAGATAATGCCGATATTCTTCCGGAGTACGGCGAGTTGAGGGCAATCCCGACAAAGCTCGATCGCTTCCTCCATCTGTCCGAGCGCCTGGGACCAGTTATTGTCTTTGGCGGCCTGCAGCGCGAAATTGTTCAATTGCCGAACGCGATCGGTTGCCTCCTGGCGTTCTTGCAAAGCCTTGAACTTTGTCATGTACTCAGCTGCTTCCGGGCTGCCTGTTTGGGACAAGACGCGCGCGAGATTGGCGAAAGCGGAGAGATTCTCAGGATCTGCTTCCACGGCCTTTTTCCATTGCGCGATGGCTTCCGCCTTCTTGCCTTCCTGCAAGAGGTTGCGGCCCAGATAGAGCCGAGCATCGGCGTTATTGGGCTGCAGATTCACGACCCTCCGGAAAAGCTCAGTGGCGTACGGAGAAGAGTGCTCTACGACCCCCAGCAAGAAGAGCGCATTCACATAGTCTGGGGAGAGACGGACTGCCTCGCCAAGTTCTTTCCGGGCGGCCTCCTTCTCGCCCAACGCATAGAGGACGCGTCCTTTGTTATAGCGCGCTAGCGAAGAATCTGGAGTAAGCCGGATAGCTTCTGAAAATTCTGCGAGCGCGCCCTGAAGATCATAGGTGTCGCCCAAAGCGATGCCGAGGTTGACATGGGCTTCGGAGGATGCGGGGTAAAGACCAACAAGTTTCCGAAATGTCTCGACGGAATCTGCATCTCGGCCGCTTTTTCCCTGAAGCATACCTAACCCCGTCAGCGCATTCGCGTTGTTAGGCTCCAAGGCCAGGGCGTTTTGAAGCTGCCTCTCCGCTTCCGCATAGTTCGCCTGGGCCGCGAGCGTCAGGCCTAAGTTAACCAGAGCCTGGGTGTATTGCGGAGAGATTGCAATAGCCTCACGAAACGACTGTGCCGCCTCGCTATTCTTTGCTTGGCGCCCGAGCGACGTGCCGAGATTATTGAGCGCCTCAGCATATTGCGGATCGCTTTCGATAGCCGCTCGGAACTCCCGCTCGGCTTCATCGAACCGCTCACGCAGCATAAGCGAAGAACCCAATTGATTTTGAGCCTGTGCGAAATGAGGATCCAGTTCGATGGCCTGCCGCAGTTGACGTTCTTCGTCAGAATGCTCCTGGAGTTTTGACAAGGCGAGCGCCAGGTTGTAATGCAGTCTGGCGTCCTTTGGTTCCAGAAGAAGAGCTTTCCGGTAGGCGGCTGCGGCCTCGCGTGAGAAACCCTTTTCGAGAAGGTCATTTCCCTGGCTATTCAAAGAGCCCGCCTGCATTTTTTGCTTAGTTTGTTGTTCTAGGCGTTCGAAGATTTCGAACTGTTGTTTGGCCGCAGACTCTTCCTTTTTCTTGCGGAGCATCAAGCCGAGCTTATAGCGGGCCTCCGGACCATCGGGTTTCAGTTCGGTGGCCGTCCGCAGCTCACGGATGGCGTCGTCCGTTCGGCCCAACTGACCAAGAACCTCACCCAAATCGCAATGCGCTTTGTAACTCGCGGGGTTCAATTGGATGGCGCGTTCCAGCGGGGGGACCGCCTCGGGGACGCGAGCCGAATCTTTCAAAGCTTCTGCGAGCATCTCCTGGCCTTCCGAATCCTTGGGATTCCGGCCGGTATAGTCTTGCAAGTAGCGGAGCGCGTCCTCGACCGTGCTGAGATTCATCAGCGCCTTGGCTAAAGACAGCTCTGCCTGGTTGTGATGGGGGTCGATCCGCAATGTTTCCTTGTACTGTTTGGCCGCCTGAGCGTAGTCGTGGTTGTGGGCGTAAGCCGTGGCGAGGTTGAAGCGCAATTCCGCAGAATCGGGCCGGGCGGCAACAGCGTCCCCAAAGAGGGGAATCGAGTCAGCATAATCGCCCGCCTGTGCATACGATTCCGCCAGGGCTATCTTCATTTCGAGCGCGAGGTCTGGCCCGGGCGAATGACTCAAACCATCCTTGAGATAATAGATGGCGGCTTGGTATTTTTTCTGCGAGCTCAGCAAGCGGGCAAGGCCATAAGAGGCCAGGGCAAAGCGCGGATTAATCGTCAGCGTTTTCTTGAATTCGTCGCTGGCCTGCTCGAACTGCCCCAAATCTTGAAGGGCCCGCCCAAGTGCGTTGTGCGCCTTGAAAGAATCCGGCTCCGCGCCGAGGACGACGCGCAGTTCGTCAGCAGCTCGCTGTGGCGCGTGATTCTCCAGGAACGAAAGCGCAAGCTTGTAGCGGATTTCGTGCCGATCGGGGTTGCGGGCCAGTGCTGCCTGAAAGGCGGCGATCGCACAGCTAAACTGTCCTTCGCGTCCATAGAATGTGCCCAGCGATTCATAGGCTTCTGCGCTTAGCCCCTGGGACTCAACTTCGTTCCGAGGCACCTCTGCTGGTGCCTCGGGTCTCATGCGCGGCGTTTTACACGCTTCGGGAATGTCCGGGAGCCCGGTAGCGCGTCCGCCCGAGGAATCAACTCTGCCCTGAGCCGGCGTGGTTGAGGGAAGCGCCCAGCCCTGCACGAGACACAGGATCCCGAAGGAAAAACAGATAGCTACCCGTCGCCACATGGTTCAAGCCGCTCGGAGCCGCAGCGCGAGACCCGGAGCCGCTAATGATATCCCCTTCCAAACGGCGCAGAATACTGGCGCAAGGCGGATAACCGCACTTCGGGGCGAATTGTCGGACGCGGTCGTCGTCGAGCGCGATATCAATAGTAGAACTTCAGGGCCAACTGAATTTGTCTCGGTGAATAGCCAGTGGCTGTCGAATTGACAACCCCAAACAAACTGGTGGCTGTTGGCGCTCGGCCTTGGCCGCTACTTGTCGGAGTGCATGGGGCAACGTTACTGCCGTTCGCGGTCGGAGTGCAAACCAAGTTGCTGAAGTTTGCGTTGGGATTGCCCCAGATCGGAGAGTTGGTCAAGTTAAAGGCTTCCGCTCTGAACTCCAGTCGTGCTCGTTCTGTTACCGGGAAATTCCGGAAGACGGAAAAGTCTAAGTTCGCTCGTCCGTCACCCCTCAGAACATTGCGCCCGAAGTTGCCATAGGTTCCCGTGGAGGGCACTGCGAAGGCGGCAATGTTGAACCAGCACTGGAGTGCCCCCACAGCAGCTCCGTTCGGACAGGTTCCGCTGTGCGGATTGCCAACGAGATCAGCACGCTCGGCGCTACCGGACCCGACATTCGGAATAGAGTTGGAGGCCACGACATTAAAAAGTGTCCCTGAAGCGAAACTCGCTATTCCGTTGACTTGCCAGCCGCCAATGAGGGCGTCGACGGAACGGAGGCCGGACATGAATCTCCTGCCTTTGCCGAACGGGAGCTCATACACGACGTCGGCCGTAAAGATTTGCGGCAGGTCGAACCCAGCCAGGCTCTTATCGCGCTGAAGGTGGTACGGGTCTTGGACGGAGGTGCCATTGGTGCCGGTGCCAAACCACTCATCGGCGCCGATGTCGATGGTCTTCGACCACGTGTAGGAAAGAAGATACGAGAGCCCACGAGATGCCTTCTTGTCCAAAGAGACCTGCAGACCGTCGTACCAGGATTTGCCGATGCTTTCGTCGTAGTGGATCGGCACGAGGTAGGGAAAGCGGAAACGTCCTTGAGCCGCGACGAGGTCGGGCGTGCACGTCGTTGTGTAGCAGCTCACCGAGGGAACCAACAGCTTGCCGGTTGGGTCCGGCGTGGTGGCCTGGTTGCCCGTGACGCCAACGTCCAGCCTGTGACCTGACGAACCCACATAGTTCACGGTAAGCGTGGTGTTCGGACTCAAAGCTTCTTGCACCCCGAAATTCCACTGGTCCGAGTACGGATTCTTGATGTTCGGATCCACGAACCAATTGTTCGTGGTTTCAAAGGCAGTCAGACTCGGAACTGTATTGGCGCCTTGAAGCGGGTTCTCCGCAAAAACGCTCGGCGGATCGTTTGTATTGTTGAATGACAGAATGAACTGGTCGGCGCGGGGCCAAGTCCCTTGCTGGTTCTGCGCCATCTGGATAACGGCCGCCCAGTTGTCGAAGAACCTCCCATAAGCGGCGCGCAGAACGGTTCTGGGGGTCAACCGGTATGCGATGCCTACGCGCGGCTGGATATTATCGTAGGAATTGTGCCAGAAGCGGCCATCGGGAGAAACGACGACGTGCGCCGGGAGCGATCCGTCTGGCGTAGGGATGCAGGGAGGTTTGTTGCCAGTGGCGCTGCACGCGGGCGCTAAGGCCTGCAGAACGTAGTTGCCGGTATGGAGATCCCAATTGCCGATGGGCACGTTGCCATCCGCGGGACGGCCATAGACGGGGACGAAGGTCACGTCATAGCGGCCGCCCAAGTTAAGGGTTAGCCTGTCGGTCACTCTCCATTGGTCTTGGAAATAGAAGCCGTCAATCCAGCCGCCGTGTTCCGTCTCGAACTCATTGCGGTACGTGTCCCCCGCCGGAATTCCCAAAAGGAAGGAGGCGAAGCCTGCGCCGCCGACACCCTTCGTTGGGGAATTGGCCGTCTGCGCCGCAGAAAAGTCCAAGTGGTTGGTATTGAAAGTCTGTTGGAAGCCGTTGGTATTAAAGTCCGCTCCCATGCTGAATGTGTGTCTTCCGTGGGTCTTGGCGAAATTGCCCTTCCATTGCCAAATGTCGGACACGACGGCTGGGCTGCTGCCCTCTTGGAAGGACGTAATGTCACCGCTGTCGCTGAAATTAACCGCATTGAAGTAGCAGTTCCGGGTGCCTTTCACGAACGAACACGCGAAGCTGTTGTCGTATCCACCCGCTTTGATGAGCGCCTGCGATATGGCCTCGGGAAGCAACGTGGGGTTTGCGGAGAATCCGTAGTTGCGTCCGAACTGCACGGACAAGACCGACGTGGGGCCGAAAGTATGGTTCCACGCAACGCCGTACTGATAGGCATGGTAGGTGTTTAAATTGATTTGGCCAAAGATTCCCGGCACGTCTCGCGGAGAGCTGATGTGACTGAATCTACCCCAAAAGGCGTTTTTCTGACCAACCTGCTCGTCGATCCGAATGTTATAGCTGTCAGGATCCTGGTTATTCGTGAGGGTCTCATGGAAGTTCTTGCCCGCCACACCTGTTAGGTTGGGTGTCAGCGATCCGTACAGCAGCTGGGCGACCGCTTGCATATTGGGATCCATCAGCTGGGGCGGCAAAATGTTGCATGCGGATTGTCCGGCCGGTGCTGCCGTAGTTCCAAGCGGCGCCTGGAGTTTTGTGCCGGCCATCAGCGGTACCGGTGTATTGGTCGTCCCCTGACAGAGAAAAGGTGTTCGCGTTCCCGACGAGGTTGTGCTGTACGGATTATAAAGCTGATTGCCCCCGGTAAAATCGCCGCTCGACTGTGCGGCCGTTGGGATCAAAGATTGGTTTGCGTTGCCCACATGGAAACGCACTCCTTCATAACTTCCAAAGAAAAATGTCCGATTGCGGCCGTTATAGTGAGGCAGGAGTGCGGGACCGCCGATGTTGGCCCCAAATTGGTTCTGGTGTAGCAAGTTGATTCCGGTGATAGGATTCCGGGCGTCGAACGCACTGTTGCGAAAGAATTCCCACGCTTCACCGTGAAATTCGTTCGTGCCTGTTTTGGTGACGACGTTGACTACACCGCCCAAAACGCCGCCAAACTGCGCCTGATCGTTGTGCGAATCCACTTTGAATTCCTGGATGTCGTCGATGATCGGCGGAACCGAGTACGTACTGCTGAAGCTTTCCTGATCGTTCAATCCGTCCAGCAAAAAAAGATTGCTCCGGTTCGTCTGGCCGTTAATGGAGGGGAAAGAAAACGACCCAATGGTGTTGCCAGCGAACTGCTGGTTGCTGCCGTTTTGCGTCGTATTTACAGTGCTGACGCCAGGGGTCAAGTTCAGCAATTGCGTGAAGTTCCGCCCGTTCAAGGGGAGGTTGTCCACGGACCGCTTGCCGATCACCGTGCCAAGCTCCGAACTGGATGTCTGGATACTTGTCGCGGAAGCCTCGACCACCACAGCTTCAGTCGCTGAACCAATGCGTAAGGTGACATCAATCGTTGTGCTTTGATTGACGGCGAGGTCAAACGGCGCTGTTGTGCCTGTCGCAAAACCCTCCTTGCTTGCGGTGAGCGTGTACCTGCCCGGAATGATATTCACCAACACATAGGTGCCCGTGTCGCCCGTGGTGGTCGTCTGCGTCACGTTGGTTGCCTCATTCCTCAAGACAACCCTCGCTCGCGGCACACCCGCGCCGGATGCGTCGCCAACTGCGCCATTGATGGACGCGGTAGCGACCTGCGCCGAAGCGAGTCGCGGCGACAACAGCAGTGCAATCATGCCCAAAACGAGAACACTTAGAACCCCTAGAGGAGACGATGTCGAGGACGTTGAGCGTGTCATTGTTCCTTCTCCACGCCGGATTTGAGTCCTCGGGCCGGTGGCTTAGCGCCCTCAGATTCTTCGAAGAACGTTTGGCACCCCGCAAAGTTCCACGGGAATGCCAAGCAATCCGAATGGAGAGGTATAACAAAAAGCCTCAAAGTTCAACATCAAACATCTAAATTTCAAATACTGAAATTCTAAAGGATCGGCGGCAGAGTGCTGATAGCCTGCGATTTGTGCCGGTGCACCCGATCTTGCTTTGGATAGCCTCAGGGAGTCAATTCGCGGGCTTCGATGATTCGCAATCTTTGAGAGAGCTTCGAATGGAAGCATCCTGAGGGAAAATATGATTTGCATCGGCCAGGATTTCACATTCTTCCCGCTTCTTGTTCAATGACTGGTAGGTTTTTGCCAACAGCCGGTAAAGTTCCGCGTCGTAGGGAATCAGCCGGATGCCTTCGCGTAAGACACCGGTAGCACTGGCCGGATCACCTCGAGCGACAAACAGTCGTCCCAATAATTCGAAGTCCGCCGGATTGGTGCTTCCTCTGTTGCGCGCGAGGTCCAAATAGCGAATCCCGCCCTCCAGGCCCTCCCGGCTTTTGTTCTGCAGCGCCAGGTCTGCCAGAGCCTCCAAAACGGCCACATTCTCCGGTTCGCCCGCTTCCAGTTGCTTCGCAAGCGACCAATATCGCTCGCGATACCCCGGATGGGCAGTCATCACCTGGCGGTATGCCTCTAATAGGGTGAGCGGAGCAGGAACGGTCATTTTTCCGGGGGATGCGTTTAGATGTACGAGGTCGGGAAGTTCCGGTGTCACCATGTGGAAGGCAACATCGGGGAATGGCTCGTTCGGATCCGCAATAATCCGATGATTGGTGAGAACCGAATGTGAGATCACGTTTACATTTCGCTTTGGCATGTGGCAGCCGATACAGTTGTCGGGCGGACTTTTCTGCTGGCGCACGCTCAGCGGAACCCTGCAACTGCTCTCCGTATGGCAGGACATGCACTTCTGCCTAAAATATGCCGGGGCCTGCTGCTCGGTGGGCTGCCGGTGCGGATCGTGACAGCTCAGGCAGCCGAGGCGTCCCGCGCTGCCGCGATAGCAATTGCTAAGGCGCATAAACAGATAGTGTTGGAGCAAATCATCCTGCGGAGGAGACTCGCCGGTGAAGGGCACGAGAAAAATGCTGAGAGTGTCATCCAGAGCTGCGCCGGGACGAAAGTCGCTATAGTCCTTACCTGGTTGAAGGACTCGTGCCTGGCCGGATTGATGACAGCGCATGCAGATATTGTCCACCAGCCAAGGCGTGAGTTTGGCTGGATTTACAATCGAGTTCCTCGCATTTTGCGCAGAAAAGTTCGTCCGAATTACCGTCAAGTGTTTTGAGCCCGGGCCATGACAGTTCTCACAACCAACGGCCAATTCCGCGAACGGCGGCTCCCGAAAACGGCCGTTGCCTTCCAAAATGGCCTGCGGCTGGCCGCTATGACACATCACGCATGCCGGAAGAATCGGCCGGCTGAACCCGTAATCACCGAACTCGTACCCCGGTGAGAGACCCCAACGATGGATGTTCGAGTAGAAGGACAGTGGTGCTTCGAACAGATAATTTCCGCGCCGCGTGATGGCACCAAAGCCGTTGGCGCCTGCACCGATGATCCAGTCGATTTTGTGGGTGTCTCGGAAAATTTCCTTGCCATCTAGGGTGGTTTCATACTCGCTTTGGTAGAGATTCCCGTTGCTCTCATACGTTTCAAAGTGCCGGTTCAAGTGGTCGTCGAAGATGGACGCCGAAGTTGGAATCCCTGCCAGGAAAGATGCGTTCGCCTCCGAAATGGAGCGGCCCATGTCGGTCTGGGAGTACGACTTATAAATGGCACGATGGCAATTGCCGCAGATTCGAGAACCCACGTAGCCGCTGAGGACGCGCGAATTCTTGTCGCTCTCTTCACGGGCCTGGACCTGACTTTGGTTTTGGCCCAACAGTGGCAGGGCAAACCCAAGGATCGCCGTCGCGAGGAAAGCGGCGATGATCCGACGATGGATAGACAGGTCGAGCGCGAAGCAGCCGCGTGATTCAAAACCGTTTCGCGCTATTCTGGTGGAATCCTCAGTCACGATGTGTGGCTCGCGGATTTCACGCCAGCAGAATTGCGCCTACGAGCGCGGCAGGTTTTGACGGTTGGCGCTCAGCTGGTTGTTCAGGAAACCAATTCCCACGGGCGCACCAGGCGTGCTGCCGGTGGACAAGATCGGGAGGAGACGTCCTTTTTGAACACGGTATCCGAGACCACGCCAGGTAATTTCATCGGAAAAGAAACCAATAATCCAAATCACGAAGCTAAGCGCGTCGCGCACAGGAACGAGCCATAGAATCTTCCAAAGCTTCCGGTCACCCAAACCCCACGATCCTGTTATCCAGGTCAAGCCAACCCGAAGAACAAGATATGCCAGAAGATAGGAAGTAGCTATGGTTACTGAGCCTCGAACCATCGAGGTCGCGAAGCCAAGCAGCGCCCAGGTCAGCCCGTGCGTGAAAATGAGCCCCCAATACCCCATTGGCCGCACGCTCTTCAGTCCGATAGACCAGCGCAATTCATGCTGGAAGTACTCCCGCATGGACTCATTGGGAAAGACCATGGTGACAGGCTTTGCAATCAGTTCCACACGGTGCCCGCATTCCGCAATCCGCTTGCCCAACTCAAAATCGTCGTTGTGATGGTTGACCATTGCTTCCCAGCCGCCGATTTCTGAAAGGAACTTCTTCGAGGTTGCCATGGTCCAGCCAAACGCAAAACGCATTCCTCCTTCGACTTTCTCGGCGACGAGCGCTGCGGGGGCAGAGTCCATGTACATGCCCAGGGCATCCAGTTTTGATGCCATAGTCCCAGCGCTTAAGCTCTTATAGAGCGCCGTTACCACACCGACCTCTGGATCGGCGAAGGGCCCGGCAACTGTCCTGAGGTAATCCGGTGCCACGCGAACGTCGCTGTCGCTCATCACCAGGAGATCGTATTTTGCTTTCTGAGCGAGTTGGCAGAGATTGTTTATTTTTTCGTTTGTACCTAGGTGTGGCACGTTTGTAATCAGGCGAATGCGCCGTTGAGGAAAATCGACTCGCAATTTCTCAATGATCGGGATGACTTGGTCATCCCGATCCGCCACCGCGAATACGATTTCATATTCTGGATAATCAAGACGGCAGAAGCTCGAGAAGTTTTCGTAGGCCTCATGGTCGACACCGCGCACGGGCTTTATGATGCTAGCGGGAGGCAAAAATTGCCCTGTTCCCGCCTTTGCATGTCGCACTCTGCCGAAATGACGAATTATGCAGAAAAGGGATAAAACGTAGTAAATAAGCGGAGACAGCGCCAAAGCCAGAACAGAAAAAATCAGAATTGACAATACCGCTCCCCAGGTTTCAAAAACTACCTGGGCCTCCGTTAACCAGACCAGCTTTAGGAGTCACTTTATCAGATTTTGAGGAAGGCGCAAGCCTGAGAAAAATTAGTTAGGCGCCAATTGTGTACCCGCAGGCACGAATGGTTTCCACAGCTTCACTCCGGCTTTCTGCGTCCACCTGTTTCAAAATTCGATGGATGTGGTTTCGCACCGTGTACTCCGACAAATTCAGTTGGGCCGCAATTTCTTTGTTTGTCAGACCTTTAGCGACGAGCGCGACTAGTTGTTGCTGGCGCAAAGTAAGGTCCGGCTTCGAGGCGTTTTGGGAGGGCATTTCCTTGGCCATTTGAGCCACGAAACGGAACAGGGTATAACAAAGCTGCGGTGGGCAGACAGCTTCGCCACGAACGACCGAGCGCACCGCGGCTACAACATCGGAGGCAGAGGCATCTTTTAACAAGTAGCCAGTCACGCCGGCGCGGACCGTAGCCATGAAGTGATCTTCATTGGCATCCATTCCGATCAAAACAGTTTTGAAGCCAAGCTCTCCCACCCTTTCGAGTGTAAAACCTGGGGGAAGCCAATTCGACTGGAAGGAACCGATCACGAGCACATCGCAGTTTGTTTCCAGGATATCTCGAATCGTCAGATCCGTCTGCCCGCTTTCCCCAACGATCGTGAGATCGGGACGCTTGCGCAAAAGTCGAACCAGCGCCTCACGAAGCAGACGGTTTTCGATTAGCAAAAACACCCGGATAGATTCGCTGGGGACAGATTCGCTCATAAGGATCCTGCTAGCTTATTGCAACGAGCATCGCCGAGGACGGAAACGATTGACGCAAAGACACTCAGAAGGCCTGTCAAGTCGTCAATTGGGCAGACAAGGTACCTCCCCTCGTTTGCCAGTGTCAAGTCCTAATTGCGAAATTGGCCTCGTTGAATGAGCCCGATATGTCCTAGTACCAAAATGAAAATCGGCAGCCACTATATTGATTTGACAATAAAAAATCAAGTAAATGGAGTACAAAAGAAAAACGAAAAGTCTCGATAGGTTGTCCTGTTTGACCGGCGGTCATTCTATGGGTCACCCAGCAAATCGGGATGGGTCAAGGTTGGTACTGACCTACAGCCGATTTGGTTCACGGCTTCTTTTGGCGTAGACCGCGCGAATAGAGCCAGTTTGATCCTTATGCATCGTGGCCGCACTCCTCATACTTCTCGCGCAGGGAGTGTGCCATGGAAAAGCCTATCCGGGTCCTCGTGGCGAATCGTCCGCGCCTTATGCGGGAAACCATTCTGACAACCTTTGCCGATCAGCCTGACGTTGAAATTGTCGGCGAGGTCGCTGAGGAGTCGGAAATTTTCGAGAGCGTCAAGAGAACTCTGCCGAATTTCGTCGTGATCGCTCTCGACCATCCCGGAGAAAGGCCGCGGATTTGCGATGATTTGCTTCGCGAATATCCCGATGTCCGCGTGATTGCCGTGGACCCTGCAAACAATTACGTCGTCTATTACTGGGCGTCGCTCGATATCCATTCGAGCAGCATTGAAGCCTCCGAAGAAGGATTGCTTGGCGCGTTGCGAAATAGGCCGGTCACAAGCTAAGCAAATCAAAAAAGTTCCTGGCCCGGTCCAGGGGGGACCAATGAAAATGCGGAACATTGAGCAACCTGTGAGTTTTTGGTGGGCGGCAAGACAAGCTGCCGCAACATTGTTGGCTGTTAGCCTCGCGCTGCCACTTGCGCAAGCGCAGCAGCAACCTCAGCAGGCCGGAACGCAACAATCCGTAGCAAAGTCTCCGGGGAAAGCGCTTGCGCGCACACCGGATATCATCTCGGACAACCTTGACCGCGTGGCAGCCTCTGCCGATCAGATCCTCGAGGTACTGAACAAAGAAGCCGGTCTAATGGTCGAATTAAAGCGCCTTCTTGCGCAGGAAGCCGGGATAAGCGGCCAAATCCTCGAAGAGTCGGATCTGACCGATGTTGCCGTAGCAGAGCGCCTCCGCTCCGATTTGCACGTTCGCGTCATGGCCACGCGCCTGCTGCAGCGGTACGGGTACCTCGTACCTCGAATAAATCCTGATTCCGAACTCGCTGCAGAACAAAAACTGGTGCAACAAGAGCGAGCACAGATTCTCGCTCGTGCGGCCGAACGCCAAGACACACTCAGCGGGACTGCGCCTAACTGGGAAAACGCCACATGCGATCCGCGAAGGAATTCGCAGTGCGCGTCGCCGTCCTCCCTACCTGAGGATCGTGAGGGCGTTCCGGCCACACCGGCGGCGCCGAATCGTTTGCCGCGTTCTTCGCCACCACTGCAGCGCGCCGAGGATGTTCCTCAGAACGATATCGGGCTACCAAACGGGACGATTGCCCCAATCCAGCGTGCAGAGTATCCCGCCAATTTGGGGGCAACGGAAACACTGCTTACGTCCATGGGCAATGGCGTCAGCCCACAATTTAGCGGGGCACAGCGCATGCCCGGATATGGAACAGGAAACAACCTACCGCTTCAACCGATGATTGAGCCGGATCTCCAGTCCCTCGCGATGCCGCAGCCGGAGCAACCATCAGCGGATTTGCGCTCTCGGGCGATACGGAACTCCGATAGATATGCAGCCGAGCGCAACACCGGCTCTCTTGGTTCTCCCGCCGTAGAACCGGTGAGGATGGTGCGGCAACCGAACCCCTATGCCAACGTGCCATCGTTGTACGACCTGTACGTTCAGGCGGCGCCGAACAATCGGCCGCTGGAGCGGTTCGGGCTGGATGTTTTCCGCAAAGGGGAGGCGAATCCGGCATATCTTCCCATGGACTTGCCGGTCGGGCCGAGCTATGTAGTCGGTCCTGGCGACAGTCTGGCCATTGATCTGTGGGGTGGCGTATCGCAGCGGCTGCTACGGACGGTGGACCGCGAAGGGCGAGTGGCCTTGCCAGAAGCAGGCCCGGTTCTCGTTTCCGGGCGAACTCTGGGGGACGTGCAACAAGAGGTACAGCGCGTACTCCGCACGCAGTTCCGCGATGTCTCGGCGGACGTGTCCCTGCAACGGCTTCGCACAGTACGCGTTTATGTTGTAGGGAACGTAGCTTCACCGGGCGCCTATGACGTCAGTTCGCTTTCGACTCCCCTGAACGCCTTGTTTACAGCTGGTGGCGTGACGCCGCAGGGTTCTCTGCGGCGACTTCAGCACTATCGTGGAAAGCAGCTGATCGAGGAAGTAGATGCGTACGACTTGCTCCTCCACGGGATTCGTGGGGATCTCCAGAGGCTGGAAAATGGAGATTCCCTGCTCGTGCCGTCGCTTGGTCCTGTGGTGACCGTAGAAGGTATGGTGCGCCGTCCCGCGCTTTACGAACTCCGCGGCGAAAAGACCCTCGAAGATGCTCTTGACCTGGCGGGCGGAATTCTGCCGGCTGCGGCTCTTCGGCATATCGAAGTGCAGCGTTTGGTAGCACATGAAAAGCGCACGATGCTGAGTGTCGAGATAGGAGAAACCAGCGATCAGGATG
>WNGR01011118.1_pt1 | contig 14449 bp, 13 predicted proteins | sample 5407581 | NCBI WGS metagenome assembly WNGR01 (sample SAMN13153383, study PRJNA577476) | soil metagenome | isolation source: 80 cm soil or saprolite under Garry oak tree replicate 2 | place: USA:California | collected 2016-06-15
AGCACGATCATCAGCCGGCGGGGCGTAAGGCCGCGCGCGACCCGGCTCCCGTTGACCAGCGCCATCAACGCGAGTACGCCACCTTCGCCCTTGTTGTCGGCGCGGATGATCACGACGTGATACTTCACGGTGACGATCAACAGCAACGACCAGAAGATGAGCGACAGGACGCCCAGCACGTTGCCTTGCGTGACCGGAATACCGTGCTGGCCGTGGAACGCCTCCCGCAACGCGTACAGCGGGCTGGTCCCGATGTCGCCGTAAACGACGCCCAGCGCGAGCAGCGAGAGACGGGCGAGATAGCGACCCCTGGGGGGGGGGCGGGTCTGCGCGCTGGTCATGTGGGGGTTTTGAGGTGCGGCAGGGGCGCTCATTGCGGGGGAACCCTATGCAAGCGCGTCCAGAAAGGCCAGAGGATCACCAAACTCAAAGCGCCAACAGCACTTACGAGAAATGCCGTCGCCCCACTCACGCGTTGAAAAATGACCCCGAGCGCGATCCCGCCGATCAACGCCGCCACCCCGGTCAGCGCGTGGTAGACGCCAAACCCGCTCCCCCGATGACCCCCCGTCGCGGCGGAGACGAGCGCACGCTCCGGACTTTCCGTGAGCCCGGCGACCACGCCGAGCGATAGAAACGTAAGCCAAGCCGCCAGCGGACTCGCCGCCGACCACATGCCTGCCGCCAGCACGACATAGCTGACTGCCGCCAGCACGACATAGCTGAGCCAGCCGATCCACATCGTTCGCGACGGGCCGATCCGATCCGACAGCGCGCCGCCCACGAACGAGGTGGAGGACCGAACGACGTGTAATCCTGCCCAGAGCAACGGGATGAGGGCGACCGCAATGCCTAATCGCTGAGCCCTGAGGATCATGAGCGTTTCAGGCATGCGGAGGAGATAGAAGACGGAGATCGCAATGACGGACGGCGGTAGAGGGCGGTAGGGGGCGGGAGGGGGCGGTACGGTCTCGGATGGTTCCTGCGCTCCTCCCGCCCCTTCCCGCCTCGTACTGCCTCTAACCGCCCACGTCGCCAAGACCAGCACCAGCACACCGGGCACGAGGCTCGCGACAATCACTCTCCGCACGTCTGCGCCCGTGGACAGCATCCACCAGGCAATCAGCGGCCCAATCACCGCGCCCACATGGTCGAGTCCGCGCTGCAATCCGAACGCCCGCCCCACGAGGGGTGGTGGCGTCACATCCCCGATCAGCGCGTCCCGCGGCGGGGTCCGCAGGCCCTTCCCCAGGCGGTCGACGACACGCAGGGCGATGACCTGCCACGCTGCCGCCGTGACCGCGATGATGGGCCGCACGGCAGCCGCCAGGAAGTATCCGCCAACGATCAGTGGTCCGCGGCGCGATGGACGGTCCGCGAGTCGCCCCGCGATCAGCTTGACGAACGCCGCAGCCGCGTCCGCCGCGCCGTCGAGCGCGCCCAACGCCGCCGCCCCGCCTCCCAGCACACCGGTGACGAACGCCGGCAGCAGCGGGTACACCATCTCGCTCGCGAAATCGTTGAGAAGAGAGACTGCACCGAACAGCTTGACCTGCCTGGGAAGCTGATTACTCACCCAGGCCGAGTCCCCAGCGGATCAACGTGACGGGCAGGCCGCCGTACGGGAGCACGGCGTCGTGGAAGGCGCGCAGCGAAAAGTGGCTGCCCCTGGCTTTCCGAAAATCGTCCCGCAACCGGAGCAGCTCACGCCGCCCGACGGCGTAGCAAAGCTGATACGCGGGCCAGGCGCAGTAGCGCCGCACCTCCGCCTCGGCGTTGCCGCGCTCGACGTGCAGCTCGTTCACCATCTGGTCGACCGCCTGCTCCCGTGTCATGCCGCGCGTGTGCAGGCCCACGTCCAGCAGAATGCGCATCGCCCGCCACAGCAGATGCACGCGCTGGAAGAACAGCTCCTGGTCGGAGGCGTAAAAGCCCTCCTCGCCCATCATGTCCTCACAGTAGAGCGCCCAGCCTTCGACGGTCAGCGGGGTCCAGAGGTTCTTGCGCACGTGCGAGGACGACTCTTTCGCGATGACGAGCTGCAAATGGTGACCCGGGTAGCCCTCGTGTAGCGCGGTCGCGGCGAGCTCGTAGCGGCAGTGATCGCGCAGAATGCGCTCCTGCTGCGCAGCGGGCAACCGGGAATCGGGCACCGTCACGTAGAACCAGCCGGTCCGGTCGCGACTGTAGGCGCCCGGGCTGTCGTAGGCGGCGTACGGAATGACCGGCCGCATGAACGCCGGCGTGGGAATCACGCCGAGTGGCGCCGTGGGAATTGGCGCGAGCTTGCGCTCCGCCACGAAGTCGCGTGCCCGCGCCATCTCCTTCGAGTAAGCCTCCACCAGCTCGTTGGGGGCAGGATGATCGGCGCGGAGCTTGTCGACCAACTCGGGCCACGGTTTCCCGTCGAGGCGCGCGCCGATGCGCACCAGATCCGCCTCGATCTCTTCTTTGAGTCGCAGGCCGTAGCGCCACAATTCCGGTGCGGTATCGCGCAGCGCGTGCTGGTAGTGGAGCAGGAAGTTGAAGGCGTCCTCGCCGATCGCGAATTGCTCGGTCCCCATCTCGAGCCAGCGCTCGAGATGCGCATCGAACTTGAGCAGCGCGTCACTTGCCTGCGTGGCGGCGGTGCCGAGCCGGGCCGCGTGCATGGGCGCCTGGGCGCTGAGCGCGGCGGCCATCTCTTTGATGAGCATGCGCCCGCCCTCGGTCATGCGCACGGCCGTCTCGACGAAGACGCGCACTGGCTCTTCGAGGGCGGTCTTGAGATCCTCGAGAAAATTGGGGATGTCTTCCAGCCGCCCGATCGCGGCGGCTGCCTTCTCGGCGGGCGTACGGTCGGCGGAGAGCAAGAGGTGGTGCAGCCCGCCCAGTAGATGCGAGAGCCAGAACTCGGGATTCTTAGCCTGGGGCTTGAGCTTCTCGTAGCGGCGCAGCGCGACGCGGACTTCGTTGAGCAGCGCCGTGCGGTCGATCTCCTCGTCCAGGTCGGCCGCGCTCACTTCCTCGAGCGCCGCCGCGATCGATTTGAGCGCGGCGAGGTGCGGGGCGAGCGCGCCCGGGCTATAGCGACCGTAGCGATCATCGTGCCCCGGCACGCCGGCCTGCGTCGCGGCGACCGGATCCATCTGCCAGTAGAGATCGAAAAACGACTTCTCGACGTCGCGGAAACTCATGCGTTCAACAACCGGTGGCACTCTTCGTCGGACAACACCCGGTCGGTCCGCTTGGCCGCGTCGAACAGCGTGCGGCACGCGGCTTCGTCGGTGGGATCGTAGCCATGGTGCTCGAGCCAGTACTTCACGTTCGAGATGCCCGATACCGGCGAGATCTCGATGCGCTGCTCGAAGCCAAACTCTTCGGCGGGGACAGAGCTATACACGCGATCGGCGAGCCAGTTGTGGCCCTTCTTCTTCGCCTTGATGATCGCCGCGGCGTGGACGCCGGTCCCGGTCCGAAACGCGTCGTGACCGACCACGGGATAGTTCACCGGAATCGGCACGCCGACTGCGTCGGCGACGAGGCGGCAGTACTCCGGTAGCTTGCGAATGTCCCCCTTGTGCGCGCCCAGCAGCTTCAGATTGACGATGAGAAGATCCATTTCGGCGTTGCCGACCCGCTCCCCCACGCCCAGCGCGGTGGCATGGACGCGATCCACACCGGCCTCAATCGCCGCGAGACAGTTGCTCAGCCCCATCCCGCGGTCACGGTGACCGTGCCAATCGATTTTGACATCGTTCTGCTTGACGATTTCCTGCTTGACGAAATTGACGAGTGCGCGAACGCCATCCGGAGTTGCGTGACCGACCGTATCGGCGAGGCAGATACGGCGCGCCCCGCACGAGATCGCGGCTCCGTACAGCGCCCTCAGCGTTTCCGGCCTCGCGCGGGTCGTGTCTTCCGTGACGTACATGACCGGTAAACCGTGCTTCACGGCGAACGTCACCGCCTCCTCGGTCGCAGCGACGATCCGGTCGATCGTCCAATCTTCCGTGTACTGGCGAATCGGGGAGGAGCCGATGAACGTGGCGGCTTCGATCTTGATGCCCAGCTCGTCGGAGATGCGCACGATCGGCTCGATGTCGGCCAAGACCGTGCGGGCCGCGCAGTTGGGGGCAATCGGGAGCTTCTGATCGCGAATCTCCTTCGCCAGAGCGCGCACCTGCTCTACGACCCGCGGACCGGCGCCCGGCAAGCCAATATCGGCCGCCACAATGCCGAGGTCGGCCATGAGGTGCAGGAGGCGCTTCTTGACCTCGAGGGAAGGATCGGTGACCGAGGGCGACTGCAGCCCGTCGCGCAACGTCTCGTCGTTCAGGTCAACCTGGGCGCGGGTCCAATCGAAGTGGCCGTCCGCACCACCGGCACTGTTCCAGTCGTAGATGAGCTGCCGCTCCTCCATGAGTCTAGTGTCGCCCCCGCTCCTAGCCAGGTCAAGTTGCACCCACGCCAGACGTCATCATAGTTTGCAAGCGTGATTGCCGCGCTTCTCGCGAACGACCGGATCCGTGCCGCACGCGCGCATATTGAGCGCTCGGACGAAGCCACCCTTGCCCGCCAGGCAGCGTTATCCGCGATTCCTGCACCCACGGGTGCGGAAGCGGCACGCGGCGCGCGGGTGGCGGAGTTCTTTCGGGAGATCGGCCTCGCGCACGTGAAGATCGATGAGGTCGGCAACGTCCGCGCATGGCACGGTCAACAGCAGACGGGCGGGGGGGACGGGGGGGCCGGTGCCTGTGTTGTCTTGAGCGCCCACCTCGACACCGTGTTTGGGCCCGAGCTGGACGTCTCGGTGGCGCGGCACGGGCCACGGCTGGAAGGGCCCGGGATCGCGGACAACGCGCGCGGGCTGGCGGCGCTGGTGTCGATTGGCGAGGCGCTCACGCACGCGCGCGTACACACCGAGCGTCCGATTCTGTTCGCCGCGACCGTCGGCGAGGAAGGATCAGGCGATCTGCGCGGCGTGCGACATTTGCTCGACGGGCCGATTCGCCCGCATGCATTTATCGCCCTCGACGGCGCCGGCATCGAGCGCATCGTCCACCGCGCGCTCGGCGCACGCCGCTACCGCGTCACGTACTCGGGCCCTGGGGGGCATTCCTGGGCGGCGTTCGGCGTCGCGAACCCGGCGAATGCCGTTGGCCGTGCAATCGATCAGATCGCGAGTCTTCCCGCGCACAGCGGACCGCGTACCGCGCATTCCGTCGTTCGCCTCGGGGGTGGGACCAGTCTCAACTCGATCCCGCAGACGGCCTGGTTCGAAATCGATCTCCGCAGCGAAGATCCGCGGGCGCTCCAGCGTCTCGATGACGCGGTGGTCAGGGCTCACGCCGCGCACCCATCCCCTCGTGCAGACCGCTGTCGCCGCAACGCGGGCATTGGGCCACGAGCACCAGCTCGCCTGCGCCTCCACCGACGCCAACGTCCCTATCGCCCTCGGTGTCCCGGCTGTGGCCCTAGGCGCGGGAGGCCGGGCTGGCGACGCGCACCTACCGAGCGAGTGGTATGAGAATGAAGAAGGAGTGCTAGGGCCGGTAAGGGCGTTGCTGGTGTTGGCGGCGACAGCAGGACTCCAAGATCCGGTCGGTTAACCCCGGGGCCATGCCCCGGGGTTCACCGACTCACTTCTCCGACTCTCGCAACAACACCGCCAGGTCGTCCTTCCACAACGCCGCCAGCGTGTGCGTTCCGTGCCCACGGGTCCTGTCGCTGATGGGGATCAGCACGTAGCGGCCGCGCTTCACGCGACGGATCTCCCGCTCCATGATCCCCAGCTCCGGCGGATTGATCTCATCATCGGCGGAGTTCACCGCGACGAGTGGGGCGACGATTTTTTCGAGATTGGGCGCTGGATTGTAGAACCGTGAGGCGTCGAAGTAATGCAGCATGTCATTGGCGTCGGTCTCCGCCAGCCGCGCGCGGATGTACGAGTCCAGGAAGCTGTCGGCCACCTGGCGCGTCGGCGCCACCTTCTGCCATTGCAACGGCGCACTCCCCATGATCATAAGGATGTACAGGGCAGTCGTCACCGCACGCGGCTGAACGGTGTATTCGCCGTTCAGCCACGTGGGGTCGGTGCGGATCGCGTCGAGGATCATCTTCCGCTGCGTGCGGTTGCGGCCCGCGATCTCGACCGGCAGGCTCGCCAGCGGCATCAGGGCGTCCATGAAGTCGGGGTACGTCTCCCCCCACACCCACGTCTGCATCCCGCCCATCGACGTTCCCATCACGAGGCGCAGATGGTTCACGCCGAGGTGCTCGGTGAGCAGGCGATAGTGCGCCTGTACCATGTCGTCGTAGGTGTAATGGGGGAACCGCGCGTGCAGCCCGTCGCTCGGCTTGCTCGATCGCCCGTGGCCGATGCCGTCGGGGAGGATGACGTAGTAGCGGGCCGTATCGAGCAGCTGTCCGGGCCCGAACAGCACTCCCGCGAACACGTCGCACAGGAATTGCCGGCCGCTGCCGCCCGTGCCGTGGAGGATCAGCACCGCGTTCCGTGTCATCCCTCGCGCGTTGCGCTCGGAATGACCGAACGTTGCGTAGTGCAGCCGCAGCTCGGGCAGCGACTCGCCGCTCGAAAACCGGAAGTCTTTGATGACGTAGTCGCCCTCGGCGGGCAGGAACGCGGGCGTCCGCTGCGCGCGCAGTGCCCAGCAGGCGCCCTCGGCGGGCACGAACGCGGGCGCCTGCTGGGCGCGCAGCGCCACAGGGCTCGCCAATGCAAGCGCGAGCCACACAAACATTCGATTGTCCATGGAGAGCAAATCTACGCCTAACTGTCAGACCGTCAGACGGTCCCACGGTCCGACGCGTTAGGGTCTGCGCCAGCCGATCGTATAGCTAATGAGTCCTAGCGCAACGGCGGCGTAGATTATGCGGGTATCGAACGTGGCGGCGAACCCGGCGAGCCCCAGCGCCATCGCCCACATCATCGCTTCGCCTGCGAACGCCTGTCCCCACCGCGGCACGCCGCTGCCGCGCGGCACCCGCGGCCTGAGGGCCGTGACCAGCCGCGGCACCGCCGCGACATACTCCCGATAGGCCGCGCCCTGGGAGGCCAGCAACGCCTGCTCCTCCCGCCCGATCAGGCGAGCGATGAATCCGGCCATGCCGACCATCAGCACCACGGCGCCGAGCCGGCTCGCCAGCGGCGCGAATGCGACGGCGAGCAGCAGCGTGCCGAGGTACAAGGGATTGCGGACGTAGCGGTACGGCCCGTCGGCGACGAGGCGCTCGGTGCGCACGGAGGGATCCTTCACGACCTCAGTCTTGAGGTAGGCGCTGGCCCACGTGCGGATGCCCGCTGCCACGAACGCCACGAGGGCCGCCACACCGAAGGCTGCGTGGTAGACGGCGTCCGCGCCGTCCAGCGCCGCGGCGACGGCGTTTTTATGGTCGAGGAAGTAACAACTGAACGCGACAGCGAAGATAGCGAAGATGATCCAGAACCGGCGGCGGAACTCGAAGTCCGAGGCGATCACCCCGCCACCGTCAGCTCGATCAGCGTAATCTCCGCCGGCGCGCCGAGCCGCAGCGGCGGCCCCCAGTAGCCCGTCCCCCGACTGACGTAGAGCCACATCGATTCGAGGCGATGCAGCCCCGCCACGAACGGCTGAAATAGCCGCACCAGCAGATTGAAGGGGAAATACTGCCCGCCGTGGGTGTGCCCGGAGAGCTGGAGGTCGTACCCCGCCGCCTGTGCGGCGAACGCACTGCGCGGCTGGTGCGCCAGCAACACGCGCACGTCGCTCGGCGGCGCACCGGCGACCGCCGCCGCCGGATCGGAGGCCGCGGAAAGGTCGGTGACGCCGGCGAGGAGCAGTCGCCCCGCGCCCCGCTGCACGATCCGATGTTCGTTCGAGAGCACCTCGATACCCAGTCGCTCGAGCTCCGCGATCCACCCCCGCACATCCCAGTAGTACTCGTGATTGCCCGTGACGAAGTACGCGCCATGCGGCGCCCGGAGACGACCGAGGGGCGCGACGTGCTCACGCAGGTCCGGGACGAGCCCGTCGGCTACGTCGCCGGTCACCGCCACGAGATCAGGCCGTAAGGCGTTGGCGCGATCGACAACTGCAGCGACAAAGCGGCGGCGGATCGTGGGCCCAATGTGCAGATCGCTGAGCTGCAGAATCCGAAACCCAGCGAGATCGCTGGGAAGGTCCGCGATAGGCACCGTCACTCGGACCACGCGCGGCCGCCGCGCGAGCACGATGCCGAGGAGCGTGAGGAACGCCGCTCCGCTCACAACGGCCCCGACCACCTGGACAGTGTTGGGCAACCGGAGCAGGTCGATGACGACGAAGGACACGATGAGGAGCGAGGAGAGCCCCATCGCCGAATATGCCGCCCAGTCGAGCACGCGCATCGCGAATCCCGGGCTGCGCTCCTCCGCACGATCGCGACGAGCGGCGAAGAGCGCGACGAGTGGCAGCCAGGCCACGAGGATCACGCCGGCCCAGGCGATCATCCGTGTCAGGCCCACGATTGGCGCGGGGCCGAGCACGTGTGCACCGACGTAGACGTGGAACAGCGTCCACAGGCTGCCCACGATGCCGAGCCGCACCAGCATCTGTGTCCTGGTCAATGCGCGGCTCCGGCCGAGCCAACGCCGCGGCTTTTGTGCATGAGGGGCAGGAGCGCCAGGGACAACACGAACACCGTCCCGAACAAGAGGAAGAGCTGCTCGAACGACAGCATCATCGCCTGCCGCGTCACGATGCCGTTGAGAAATCCAATCGCCTTGGTTTGCGCGAGCGCCGGGACTTCTCCGCGCGCGATCAATGCCTGCGTAATCGCCCCGAGCCGCTCGCGCGTGGCTTCGGCGTACGGCGTCACGTTGGCCGCGAGATCGGCCCGGTGGATCGCGGTGAACCGCTGCAACAGCGTCGCCGAGATCGCGATGCCGACGCTGCCACCGAGCTGCCGCATCAGGTTGAAGAGCCCCGTGCCGTTCGGGATCTTGGACATCGGCAGATCCGCGAGGGCGAGGTTCGTGAGCGGCACGAAGATCAGGCCGAGCCCGACGCCGCGGAAAATCAGCGGCCAGAAGAAATCGACGAAACCGCTCTCGGTCGTGAAATGCGCGTGCTTCCACATCGAGAGGGCGAAGATCCCGACGCCGGCGGCAATCGATAAGCGTCCGTCGAATTTTCCCTGCAGTCGTCCCATGAACCCCATCGTGAATGCGCTGGCGAGCGCACCCGGCAGAATGACGAGGCCCGTTTGATTCGCGGTGAAATTCCGGACGTTTTGGAGGTACACCGGCAACACGAACACCGTCGCATACAGACAGACACCCAGCACCAGCCCAAAGATCACTCCCACCGCCAGCTGGCGACTCTTCAATATTCGCAGGTCGACCACCGGGTGGTCCGTGCGCAGCTCGTGCCAGATGAACGTGATCAGCGAAAGCGCGCTGGTGATCGCGAGCAGCCGGACCTGCCCCGACGACCACCAATCGAGGCGCTCACCGCGCTCGAGCATGGTCTGCAAAGCGCCGATCCCCACAGCCAGCAAACCCAGGCCGACGAAGTCCACCCGCTCGGCGCGCTGCTGATGCAACGAGTCGTTGATGAACGACATCGTCAGCGCCAGGGCGAGCATCCCGAAGGGGATATTGATGTAGAAGATCCACGGCCAGCCGTAGGTATCCGTGATCCAGCCGCCGACGGTGGGCCCGAGGGTCGGGCCGACCATGACGCCGACACCGAAGATCGCCATCGCCGTGCCGTACTCTTCGCGCGGGAACTCCTCGTACAGAATCGCCTGCGACGTGGAGAGCAGCGCCCCACCGCCCAGCCCCTGCACGATCCGCCAGAAGACCAGCGCCTCGAGCGATCCCGCGTTGCCACACATGAATGACGCGAGCGTGAACAAGGCGATCGAGCCCGCGAAATAGCGGCGCCGCCCGAAATACGCGGACAGCCATCCCGTGATCGGCAACACAATGACGTTCGCGACGATGTAGCCGGTCGAGACCCAGGCGATCTGGTCCAGCGTCGCGCCCAGGTTACCCATCATGTGCGGGATCGCCACGTTCACGATGCTGGTGTCGAGCAGCTCCAGCACTGACGCAAGCGAGACCGTGATCGCGATTATGTACTTGAAGCGATAGCGATCCGGTGCGGCGGACAGCGGTAAGGCGGCGGCAGTCATAGCGCTAGTGCGTTTTGATCGTCGCGACGACGCTCATGCCGGGGCGGAGCGGGTGCGCCGGATCGGGGGCACCGTCCAGATGGATCCGAACCGGAATGCGCTGCACCACCTTCGTGAAGTTGCCGGTGGCGTTGTCGGGCGGCAGCAGCGAGAACTTCGCGCCGGTCGCGGGCGACAGACTCTCGACGTGACCGCGGAAGTGGATCCCCTTGTACGCATCGACCGTGATGTCGGCCGAGTCGCCGGGCGTGACGTCCGCCGTCTCCGTCTCCTTGAGGTTCGCCGTCACCCAGACATCTTCGAGCGGCACGACGCTCATCAGCGGCTGACCCGGCTGCACGAGCTGGCCGATCTCGACCGTCTTTTTCGACACGACGCCGTTTGCGGGCGCGGTGAGACGCGTGTAGGACAGCTGGAGCGCGGCTTGATCGCGCGACGCGCGGGCCGCGGCAACCCGGGCATCGGCGCCGACCAGCTGCGCCTGCGCCGCTGCGAGCTGTGCTGCGGCGGCGGCGGCCGCGGCACGGGCCGCGTCGAGTTGCTGTTGGCTGACGACGTTCTGGATCGCGAGCGGCTCCATCCGCGCCAGATCGGCAGCCGCCTTGAGGGCGTTCGCCTGCGCCTGCGCCACAGCGGCGTCCGCCTGCCCCACGCGCGTGCGGGAGCTGACGGTCGAGAGCAGCGCTGCGAGATCGGCGTCGGTCTGCGCGAGCCGCGCGCGGTAATCGCGATCATCGAGCACGACGAGTGTGTCGCCCGCTTTCACGGTGTGATTCTCGTCCACGCGCACCTCGGCGACGAAGCCACCCACCTTCGGCAGCACCGGGATGATGTGGCCGTCCACTTGCGCGTTGTCGGTCGACACGTGCGAGCGGCTGAACCACCACTTCCGCGCGCCAAACAGAAGCAGCCCGGCCAGGATGACGCCCATGATCATGAACACGGTGCGCCGTGAGCTCTTCTCGCCGGGTTTTTGCGGCGCCGCCGGCGGTGCCGAGGGTGCGGGCCGAATTCTCGTTTCCGTGGGTTCCATCGTCGTAGCCATTGGTCCTGTTCCTTTAATGCAAGGTCCGCGCGCTGCCCACTGACCGGGCCAGCGCAATGCGCGCTGATACCGCCGCGAAACGCGCATCGATGTCCGCGTCACGCGCGCGGAGCAATGAAGATTGAGCGTTGATGACTTCGATGTTGCCGGCGACGCCTGCTTTGAAACGCTGGCGCGCTTCGGAGACTTCCTGGGCCGCCAGCTCTAAGCGCTCGGCAGCGATCTGCTGCTGGGCGCCCGCCGAGCGCAGATCCAGCAGCGCGCCGTCGACATCGGCCTCGACTTGCTGGCGCAGGTCGCGCGCGCGCACGTCCGACTCATGCGCCACCGCCTCCTGCTCGGCCTTCCGCCCCTCACGCCGGAAGCCGTCGAGAATTGGCAACGTGACTTCGACTGCTATCTGCCGTGTGCTGACGGCGTCGGGGACGCGCAGCCCGCTGACTCCGTAGTCCGCCTCGAGATCCAGCCGGGGCAGCCGCTCGGCCGAAATCGCGCTCACCGCCTGGCGCGCCGCCGCGCCGCGCGCCTGCTCGGCCATGAGATCGGGACGCCTCGCGATCGCCTGGGTCACCGCGGCGTTGCGGTCCGCCGGGACGTCGGCGGCACCGAGCTGCGCACTCAGGCTGTCGGTTAGCGTGATCGGCGTGCTGGGGTCGAGGCTCAACGCGCGCGCGAGATCGATTCTCGCGCGATCGAGCTGATTCGCCGCCACGACGAGACGACCCGCAGCGTCGGCCAGCTGCGTCTTGGCGCGCGTAACGTCGATCGACGCGCTCACGCCCGCCCGCTGTTGCGCGACCGCCAGACCGACCAGCTCGGCCGCCAGGGCCGAGTCCGCCTGGCGCGCAGCGACGACCGCCTGCGCTCGCGCCGCGCGCGTATACGCCAACGCGACGTTCTGTGCGGCGGTCTCGATGACCGCGCTGCGATCCGCCTTGGCCGCGTTCAACTGCCCACGTGCGGCGCTCACGCGACTCACGCTGGAGAGATCGAAGAGCGTCTGCGTGACCCGCGCGCGGCCGTCATAGGCATTGAAGGGCGGTACGAGGGACGGCAGGTTGACCCCCGGCAGCTTGAAGCCGAGCGTCTGCGGATTGAACGTGCGGTTCACCCACGAGCCCGCAAGCGAAAGATTGGGCAGTAGCGCCGCGCGTGCTTGCCGGACGCGCGCGCCCGCGGCGTCGCTGCGAAATCCGGCGATGGTGACTGCCGCGGGGGCGGTGTCCGCGCTGGCTCCCGATGCCTGGCGGACGGCGCCTGCAAAAGAGAGCCGGAGGGCGCTCGCGGAGGGCGCCTGCGCCTGAAGGACTTGAGCGCCCAGCAGCGCGATGAGTACGAGCGATAGCCTACTTGCTGATGCCATGGAGATAGAGATCGATGTGAGTGTCGAGATAATTGGCGACGTTGAAGCCTTCGGGCATGCATGCCGAGAAGGCTTTGCGGGCGATGACAGCGTGCATGAGCGGCGACATCGCCAGTTTGGCCGCCACCATGACGTTCACCGGACGAAACTCGCCGGCCTTGATGCCCCGCTGGATGACGCCGGCCATGAGCCGATGCCCGCGCGTCACAACTTCTTCGTAGTAGAAGCGAGCTAACTCGGGGAAGTTCCCCGCTTCCGCCATCATCAGCTTGGGGATGCCAACCAGCGACGTTTCACCGACGAGACGCCAGTACTCCCGCACCAGGCGCTCCAGGAGGTCGCGCGCACTCCCGGTGAACGACTGCGCGAGCGCCTCGCCTTGGGCGATCACCTGGACGATGGTCTCGCGGATGAGCGCTTTGAACAGCGCCTCTTTATTCGCGAAGTAGAGGTAGATGGTCCCTTTGGTCACGCCGGCCCGGCGCGCGACGTCTTCGAGCTTGGTCGCAGCGAAGCCGCGATCGGAGAAGACCTCGAGGGCGGCGGCCAGGATCTCGTCGGGACGGGCGTCCTTGCGGCGGTGCCAGCGGGGGCGCGCGGCACGGGACGAACGACGCTTGACAGCAGTTGCGGGCATTGGGTCTCCAAAGTTACTAACTGAACAGTCAGTAAGTAACTTTAGGTTCCCGCCTGGGTCAACCCCTCAGCCGGTAGAAGCGGATCAAGTCCGTGTTCGGCGCGGCCCGGCCCAGCTGGCGCAGCAGGACCACGATCTGGCCGCGATGGTAGGAGGAATGATTGATGAAATGGCGAAACATCTGCCGGAATGAGTGGACGTATTCGCCGCCGGTGGAAGGCTTTACAACCCGCGTCTCGTCGAGACGGGGGTCGTTCAGACCTGCCACGAACGCCGTGCGCTCGCGCTCGACCTGCTCCCACCGGCTCCGAACCTCCGCCAGGCTGCGGAGGTCGGTGCCTTGTGCCACAGCCGGATTGGGCCTTCCCAACCAGCGATGCAGCCACAGCTGCTCGGCCCACACAATGTGACCGAGCGTTCCATGAATCCCGCCAAAACTGCTCTTCAGGTCGCGAAAGTACTCATCGTCCGGCAGCTGGGCGACCGCGTCGAAGATGATGCGGTGCGCCCAGGCATTGTAGTCGAACAACTCCAGGAACTCGTTCACCCTTACCGCGCGGGCGCGAGCTCGCCGGCATCCATTACGGAATCCTTCACCTGCTTCCCGTCGATCACCTGCTGGTCGCCGATGACCGACCCTCCGACTTTCGCGTTCTTCACCCGCACGCCCTTGCCGAGGATGCTGTTGGCAATCGTGCTGCCCTCGATGGAGCTGCCGGCTTCGATCGCGACATTGGGGCCGATCGTCGCATCGCTGAGCGTCACGCCCTCCTCAACGTAGACCGGATCCTTGACCTGAACGCCCGGGGGCACCTTTCCGGGCCGTCTGCCTCGTCCGTGCTTCAGGAGGTGCTCGTTCGTCTCGAGGAGCGTGTCGACCTTGCCGCAGTCGTACCAGCCGCCCACTTCGCTCACGAACAGCTTCTTTCCTTTATCCACCATGTACTGGAAAGCGTCGGTCAAGTAAAACTCGCCTCCCTTCCCCGGCGGGCTTTTGAGGACATGTTCGATCCCTTCGAACAGCGTGCGCCAATCCTGTACGTACTGGAGGCCGATGTTAGCGCGTCGAGAGATCGGCGTGCTCGGCTTCTCGACGATCTTGGTCATGTGGCCCTGCTGGTCGGTCACAACCACGCCGAACCGCTGGTAGTCCTCGACTTCTTTGGTCCAGATGATGCCGTCGGCCTTGGTCGTTTTCACGATCGACAGGTCGGCATCAAACAACGTATCCACGAAAATGACGATG
>WNGR01027876.1_pt1 | contig 14445 bp, 13 predicted proteins | sample 5407581 | NCBI WGS metagenome assembly WNGR01 (sample SAMN13153383, study PRJNA577476) | soil metagenome | isolation source: 80 cm soil or saprolite under Garry oak tree replicate 2 | place: USA:California | collected 2016-06-15
TCAGTTCATTATCGCGGTTGCGCCAGTCCGCACTGAATGGTGGCTGGTTGCCGGCACCGGAAAATAGGGGAGCCATGACCGGCGCGTACGCGTCGTTCTGGTTCATTGGCGGCAAGCCGAGCAAGGTCTCCAGAGTGTGAACCATATTTACGGTGGTGTAGAAGCTATGGTCCACAAACGGACGCTCGATCGAACCGGGTGAGTACTTGCTGATGACGAAGGCGATGGAACGGTGAGCATCAACATGATCTGCGCCGTCCTGAGCGTCGTCCTCAATCACAAGAATCGCAGTGTCATCCCAATAAGGGCTGTGCGAGACGGCTTCGACTACGCGACCGAAAGCGAGATCATTGTCAGCCACCGAGGCGGCCGGACGCGGATGTCCGGCGCTCGTCCCATGCGTGTGATCATCGGGCAGATAGAGTAAGACAAGTTGGGTAATTCGGTTCCCTTCCCTTCCTTACGCGCGCGAACAAAACCGTCGAACTCGTTAAGAAATTCGTCGACGCGAAGCTGATCAGGATAATCGGTGTTGAAGTCTGGATAGTTGGGATCGAAATGGTCACGCAACACAGCCTTGGTGGGCTTCATACGCCTCATCACAGGAACAGGCCACGGCCAGGGACTAGGCGAACCACGTGGCTGCCCAACATTCGGTGGCAGCGGTTCTCCCGTCTTAATCACAGGACGTGGACATTCCGCTTCGAGGGACGAAGGAGTCCCTTCTTTGGGAGATGTGGGGCCTTTTCGCGGGACCTTGCACCATACCGCAGTCACAAACTCGCCGTAATCGCGGTAGCTCAGGCCATGGCTTGATGCGTTATCCCAGATGTAGCCGGTGGAAGGAGCATCGACATCAGGTTCACCATGCTCAAGGGGGAATTCGTCGGCGACAGTTCCTTGAAAGTCATAGGTGCGCTCTTTGCCGCGATATGCGATTTGCCAAGTCTTTTCGTTGTAGTCGCTGGTAATAGCGGCGGTGGTCCATTCATGGCCGTCGCCAGAGACTTCTCCGCTATCGTAAAAGTTGTCGAGCACGCCAAATTGCAATGCCAGCTTGTGCTCGTTGGGAGTGATGTCGTCCCCATAAAGAGTAAGCGAAGAATCCCCGTTGCCTACTTTCAGGTCGCCGAGCACCTGGTCATACGTGCGATTCTCTTTGATGACGTAGATCACATGGCGAATTGGATTAGAGCCACTACGGAATTGAATGCGTCCCGGATCGGAGTGAAATAGATTGGTTTCCCCGACCTGACGCGTGAGCTCGGGGAGATGTTCCTCCGCCTGGCGAAAGTTTAAACGAGAAATCGAGCCGTAAAGCAGAGTCACGATATAAGGGTGCCTTCGATGACCTTTGCGCTCGAGCTCGTTATCACCATTGTTCGGGCCTGTGCTGCGTCCTTTAGCAGTTGCGATCAGCAGCTCGTCACCGACTGTCGCCAAAGCGCTGGGATACCAATCGGTAGGAATGAAACCTGAAGCTTCATCGGGCGATGGAAATGCGATGCTCTTCTGTGACAGTCTGGCAGTGTCGAATACTGCAACCGCATTAATCGAGGCATCAGCAACGAACAAACGCTTGCCATCGGACGACTGAGCCAGCGCATTGGGATAAGTTCCGGCAAATTCCTGGTTGGGAAGTCGAGTGGAAGAAACGTGGATCATCTCCCCCGATGCGGTATCAACTGTGGCCACGGCGTCGGCGTTCGCCAGTGCAACATAGAGCAGCTTCTCATCGATGCTGAGCAGCATGGCGGTGGGATGAGATCCAGGGGCGGTCTCAGATTTGGGTTGTAAGAGGGAGATCCACCGTTTAACACTCCCCTTCGCCAAGTCGAGTTCGACAACGCTGGAAAGATTCCACAGGCTGCACCAGGCGCGTAGGCCGTCCCTGGTTACGACCACGGTGTAAGGGAACGACGACGGAACCATTTGATGTTTGCCGAGATCGAACTGCTGCAAGATGTGACCATCGGAGGAATCCAGCAGCACTACGTTATCCGAAAGATTGTTGGCCACCAGCAGCTTGTCTGGGTCGGTGCCCTTCCCCGCGATGACGGCAACGCCACCGGGATATGGGATTGCGGTTCCGGCGGGCGTATGGCGAAGTGCGTACGCCACGCGCTTGCCACGGGAAATCTTTTGCGGGGGGATCTTTAGAAAACGTTCTGGAGCAACCTTGCCTTGATGAAAGCTATAAACCGCGATGCCATTTCCAGTATCGCCCGGTTTTTCGCCCCTCGGATCGCTGATGGAACCGATAGAGGCATATAAATGGTTCCCGTCGGCACTGAACGCCAGCCCCAGAAAGTAGCTCTGATGCGCATCTTCCGCGAGGCGATCATCGGGAAAATCGGTGACCTGATTACTTTTCAGATCCAGAATCGCGATGGACTGGTGCGCCTGACTTTGCCGCGTGCCATATCCGTCGTTCAACGTCGCGGCGTAGCGATTGTCAGGACTGAGCGCGATAGCGGCCGGAAAACTATTCAGCGATCCCACTCGGCCGAGAGAAGGCACATTTAGCCACTTGCTGGTTGGAAGTGGAAGGTGACGAGATTCTGAGGAATCATTCGCCGAAAACAAACTGACTCCAGCGATGGAGAGCAGCAGAGCGGCTAGACAAGAGAATTTTCTCAAACTCTTCCTCTTCTCAAAAACATCCCAAAACTTTAGAAGCGTAGCACTCAAGCCAAGTTTGCGGGAAGGATGTCGGTGAAACGGACGCGTCACATTTAGGGCCACTCGGTCCGGTTCGGTCAGCGACGTATCAGATTAGATGCATCGAGAGCCCACTTACGTTTGACGCTGTCTCCCTCTGTCTTTACACTCAAGTCGTAAGCGTGCGATCCAGTCCTAGTCTTGGATTGATGAGGATCTAATCCTCGCACGATCGAAAGGCAAAGTGAGTCCCACCGAAACCAAGAGCAACACCAAGCGCGAGATCGAGGTTGAGGTTCCACCCGAGGAAGTGGCTCGCGAGACCGAGGCGTTAATTCAGAAATATCAGAAAGTGGCTCGGCTTCCAGGTTTCCGGCGTGGGCATGTGCCCCCCTCCATTATCCGGCAGCGCTTCGCGGCAGACATCAAGAATGATGTGGTAGACGCACTAGTACCACGATACTTCCGCAAAGAGACCGACAAACTCGGCCTGATTCCAGTCTCCCAGCCGCGCGTAACTGATTTGCATGTGCACGAGGGCGAGCCGCTCCGATTCAAGGCAAGTTTTGAAGTAATGCCGACGATCAGACCCGAGGGCTACAAAGAGCTGCGTGCTGACAAGCCTGCCGTTTCGGTTACGGATGAAGAAGTGGAAGAGTCATTGAATAGCGTGCGGGAGCAGCACGCTGCCTTTACTTCGGTCGAAGGTCGTCCGCTTGCGGAAGGTGATTTTGCCCAAGTCTCGCTCGATGGTCAGCCCAAAGATGGGGAAGGCCAACCGGTGCACATGGACGACATCCTGGTAGAGATTGGCGGCAAGAACACGATGCCGGAATTCAATGAAAACCTGCGCGGCGTTCCGGCTGGCGAAGAGCGCAGTTTTGACGTGAATTATCCCGCGGATTCCGCCGACAAAAGGCTTGCGGGAAAGACGTTCAAGTACACCGTCAAGGTGCTATCGATAAAACAGAAAAGCCTACCCGAATTGAACGATCAATTTGCCAAAGAGTTGGGAGAGTTCGCCAACCTGGATGAAGTCAAGCAGCGCATTCGTGAGGGAATGGAAGAAGAGCGCAAGCACGCGGCTGAGCACGAAGCCAAGGATAAGCTGGTGGCGGAACTCGTGAAGCGCAACGACTTCGAAGTACCGGAAGCGCTGGTAGAGCGGCAAATTGATATCCGGCTGGAGCGCGGGTTGCGGGCGCTGGCAGCTCAGGGAATGCGCGCTGAAGATATCAAGAAGATGGATTTCAACCGTCTGCGTGCCGGTCAACGGGATCAGGCGCTTCAGGAAGTGAAGGCTTCGCTGTTGCTGGACAAGATCGCGGAGGAGGAAAAAATCGACGTCAGCGACGAGGAAATCGATCGGGAGGTCGAAGCGCTGGCCAAGCAGTCAAAACAAACGTCGGAAGCTATTCGAGCTCGTTTGACACGTGATGGTGCGCTCGATAGAATCCGAAATAGAATCCGCAACGAAAAGACCCTCGATTTTTTGTATCACCAGTCTGCGTAAGCGGACCACTTCGACCCTCCCCCACAGGCCAGGTTCTTTGGGGCAGGAGTGTGGCAGGTGAATGTGAAAGATCCACAGATGATGTTAGTGCCCATGGTCATCGAACAGACCGGGCGAGGTGAGCGGGCGTATGACATTTATTCCCGGTTGTTGCGGGACAACATCATTTTTATCGGCACGCCGATTGACGACAACATTGCCAATCTGGTGATTGCCCAGATGCTGTTTTTGGCGCAGGAAGACCCGGAAAAGGACATTCAGCTCTATGTCAATTCCCCCGGAGGGTCGATTACTGCCGGTATGGCGATCTACGATACGATGCAGTATGTTAAGAACGACGTCACTACAATATGTATCGGTCAGGCGGCGAGCATGGCAGCTCTGCTACTAGCAGCGGGAGAGCCGAAAAAGAGGCTGGCTTTGCCCAACTCGCGAATTCTGATCCATCAACCTTCGATGGGAGGACTTTCGGGCCAGGCGACCGATATTGATATTCATGCCCGGGAAATCTTGCGTATGCGGGAGATCACGAACCAACTGCTGGCCAAGCACAGCGGTCAGAAGCTTGAAAAAGTAGAAAAAGATGTGGAACGCGACTTCATTATGAACGCGCAACAAGCAAAAGAGTACGGAATCATAGACGATATCATCTACAAGACGAGATAAGGGTATGATCGGATTTTCGCCGATCAACTTCCAAGAAGTCTCGGCGGAAAAAGGTTCTTCGAGCGTACGACGGCTCGGGAGCCAGGGCTAATTCAAGGAGTACAGCTGAGTGAAAAATAGGACCGGCACCGAGGAGATGTTGCGCTGTTCGTTCTGCCATAAATCGCAGGACGCAGTGGCCAAGCTGATTTCGTCCCCCAGCGATTATCCGCGAGCCTACATTTGCGATGAGTGCGTAGCGGTCTGTAATTCGATCTTGGAAGATGACCGTACCGCCACTCCGCCCGCCACCACACCCAACCAGCTTCCAAAACCGCAGGAAGTTAAGACCTTCCTCGATGAGTATGTGATCGGCCAGGAACAAACCAAGAAAAAGCTGGCCGTGGCGGTTTACAACCATTACAAGCGAATCTACATGAACCGTCAGCGCGGCGACGGGGTGGAACTGGCCAAATCGAACATCATGCTCATCGGCACCACGGGCACCGGTAAGACGCTGCTGGCGCAAACCCTGGCCCGCATGCTGGACGTCCCATTCGCCATTGTGGACGCGACCACGCTGACTGAGGCGGGATATGTCGGCGAGGATGTAGAAAACATCATCCTCAAACTGCTCCAGTCCGCCGACGGCGACGTAGGCCGCACCCAGACTGGCATTATCTATATCGATGAAGTCGACAAGATTGGGCGGAAAGACGAGAACCCCTCCATCACTCGCGACGTTTCCGGCGAGGGTGTCGGTGGGCGCAAGCATCCCCACCAGGAATTCACGCCAGTCGATACCACCAACATTCTGTTCATCTGTGGTGGCGCATTTGTTGGTCTGGAGAAGATCATTGGGCGGCGTGTGGGCAAAAAGTCTCTGGGCTTCAAGGCCAACGAAGAAGGCGAAAAAGAAGACGCGGCGCCAACTAACCGCAAGCGTAGTTTCGAGCTTCTAAGTGATGTGCAGCCCGAAGATCTGATCAAGTTTGGGTTGATCCCCGAGTTTGTGGGGCGCTTGCCGGTGGTCGGAGTGCTCGAAGACCTGGATGAGGCTGCGCTGATTGAGATTCTCACGCGTCCAAAGAATGCGATTATCAAACAATACCAGCGGCTGTTTGAATTCGAGAATGTACGACTGAAGTTTAGCGAGGAAGCTTTGAGAGCGATTTCACGTCAGGCTATGGCCCGAAAGGTTGGCGCCCGCGGCTTGCGTATGATCCTGGAAGAGCTAATGCTAGATCTCATGTTCCACCTCCCCAGCCAGAAGAAAGTCAAGGAATTCGAGGTGACACGCGAGATGGTGGAGAAGCGGAACGCTACTCTGGCCATGATGGAGAAAGCGGGTTGAAACCGCTGATAAGCGCGGGTTGTGCAGGTACAATCTATAACAAGGTTTCCGAACCCGGAGTTTGGAGAAACTCGTGACCACACCCAAAGAGAAATTCGAAACTAAAAAACTTCCCATGATGCCCATTCGGGATGTGGTCATCTTCCCCTACATGATGACTCCGTTTGTGGTGGGCCGGGAATCGAGCGTGCATGCGCTGGAAGAGGCGTTGGCGGCAGACAAAAAGATCTTCCTTGCCACTCAACACGATGCCAGTGTGGACGAACCCAAGCCCAACGAGATTTATCAGGTGGGCACGATCGTCAACATTGTTCAGAGTCTCAAACTGCCGGACGGGAATATTAAAGTATTGGTTGAAGGCATCGAGCGTGGCAAGATTCTTCAAATCGGTGAAACCGATGGCTACATGCAAGTTTCGGTGCGAGTGGCACGCTACACGACAGAGACCAGTCCGCAGATTGAAACCGGCATGCAGCGGGTCACGTCCCTGTTTGAGCAATACGTGAAGCTTTGCCAGTCGCTCAACTACGAAACCATGATCGCGGCGGTGCGCATGGAGGATCCGGCCAAATTGACGGACACCATCGCGGCGAACCTGCAGCTTTCCATCGAAGAAAAGCAGGAACTGCTGGAAATCTTCGATCCCGCCGAACGCTTGAGCCGTATCGGCGACGTGCTGGACATCGAGATCGAAAAGCTGAACATGGACCGCACCATCCAGTCGCGGGTGAAGCGGCAAATGGAGCGGGCACAGAAAGAGTACTACCTTAACGAAAAGATCAAAGCTATCCAGAAGGAATTGGGGCGCGGGGAAAAGAGCGAATTTGACGAGTTGAAGAAAAAGATCGATGGCGCCGGCATGACCAAGGAAGTGCGTGACAAGGCCATCCAGGAGTTGAAGAAGCTTGAGGCCATGCCTCCGATGTCCGCTGAGTCTACAGTTTCGCGCAATTATTTGGACTGGCTGCTGGCAGTGCCCTGGAAAAAACGGTCCAAGGAAATCCGCAACATAAGCCGCGCGGAAAAAATTCTGAACGAAGATCATTATGGGCTGGAGAAGATCAAGGAACGCATCCTTGAATTTCTGGCGGTACGGCAGTTGGTAAAGAATCCTAAAGGCTCGATCTTGTGCTTTGTTGGACCCCCAGGAGTCGGTAAGACTTCATTGGGCATGTCCATTGCCAAGGCTACCGGACGCAAGTTTGTTCGGATGTCGCTGGGTGGAGTGCGCGATGAAGCTGAGATCCGCGGCCATCGCCGGACTTATATCGGCGCTCTGCCAGGGCAGATTATTCAGATGATGAAAAAGTCCGGGACCAAGAACCCGGTGTTCATGCTGGATGAAGTAGACAAAATGTCGATGGACTTTCGTGGTGATCCGTCGGCAGCCCTCTTGGAAGTTCTCGACCCCGAACAGAATTTCATGTTCGTCGATCATTATCTTGACGTGGAATATGACCTTTCGCAGGTCTTTTTCATCGCCACTGCCAACGTGATCCACACGATTCCGCCCGCGCTGCAGGATCGCATGGAAGTATTGCGGCTGCACGGCTACACCGAACTGGAAAAAATTGAAATCGCCAAGCAGTTTTTGGTGAAGAAGCAGATGGCGCAAGCCGGCCTCACGGATAAGAATCTTAAATTTTCAGACGAAGCTCTCACCGGCATGATTCGCTGCTACACGCGAGAAGCAGGCGTGCGAAATCTGGAGCGTGAGATTGGGAATGTCTGCCGCAAAGTAGCACGCAAGGTGGTGAAGGAAGGCGAGAGCTACAACACCGTCATCAAGTCCGAGAACGGGTAAGCTGGGCGACGTGATGCAGGAGTCAGCCCAGGCCGCCATGTCGTATGTGCGCTCCCGAGCTGGCCGATTGGGATTGTCGCGGGATTTTTACCGCAATCTGGATATCCACGTGCATGTGCCTGAGGGAGCTATTCCAAAAGACGGACCGTCCGCCGGAATCACGATTGCGACGGCTATTGCCAGTTCATTGAGCAAGATTCCGGTGCGCCGTGATTTGGCCATGACCGGAGAGATTACGCTGCGAGGCAAAGTGCTTGCCATCGGCGGCCTCAAGGAAAAACTTCTGGCCGCCCATCGCGCCGGATTATTCGAAGTAATTCTGCCTCAGGATAATGAGAAAGACCTTGCCGAAGTCCCCGAGAATCTGCGGAACGCCATGAAGCTACATTTCGTTGACACCATGGACCAGGTGCTGGCCGTGGCTTTGGAAAAGCCTCTCACCGCGTTAGGAGAAGAACCGGCACAACCCATCGCCCCGATTACTCAGCCCGGAGAAGGTCCCGCGGCCCATCAGTAATTTCGCCTCACCGAGTTCTCCAATATCGGCCCGCATCATGCGGGCCTTTTTGCTGCGCTAAAATGAACTAGAGCTGGGTCACATGAATGCCGAGCCACAAGAGAGCAGTTATTTCCGGGGTGTGACAGGGTTAATCGCCGTACTTGCGGTAATTGCGATCCTTGTACTCTGGTTGCCCGCCTATCGCTGGTTCTTGCTGATCAGCGCCGGGATTGGAATACTGGTTGCGGGTGCTCTGTATCTCTGGCACAGATTTAACCCGCTCAAAGAAGAAGACGTGGACAACAAGCGGCCTCTCGGGCTGGAATGATGGGTGAGAATATCTTCAGTTCCCTGTTTTGAGGTTCTCAGTTCTCAGTACTTTCCAATATGCGTGTGATTTCGCGATTCTTGATGTCTGCGAGCGATCCCAACCATTTTCCTGCACCCACTTTGCCCGAGGTGGCATTCCTGGGACGATCGAATGTGGGGAAATCGAGTGTCATTAACTCGCTGTTGGGATCTAAGGTAGCCAAGACCAGCTCCACTCCTGGGCGGACGCGCTCTATCAATTTTTTTGAGGTCCGCTGGCCGGGAAAACCTAAACCGGAATTGATCTTTGCCGATCTGCCCGGATACGGCTACGCTAAAATATCGCGTGAGGTGTCCGAGCAGTGGCCGAGCTTTATCGAGCCCTACCTTAAAGAGCGCCCCTGTCTCGCACTTTGCCTGGCATTGGTGGATGTCAATGTAGCTCCCCAGGCAAGCGACCGGCAGTTGCTGGATTTCCTGGGATCAAGTGGCCGCTCGTTGGTTATAGTCGCCACGAAAAGTGACCGGCTGTCGGGAAATCAATTAGGAAATGCGGTGCGAACCATGACCGAGGAACATCCTGGAGCGCATATTGTCCCCTACTCGGCCAGGACGGGAGCTGGAAGAGAGGAACTCTGGAAACATATAAAAGTGGAAACGGAAAACTACGCTGCCCGATTGTGAACTCGCTTCCGAAAACGAACCTTGCCGACCTTTCGTAAGCCCACCGTCGTTTGCCAGACAATCGCTGGGAAGCCATCTTTTATAGGATCGAGTAGACGACGTGTGTATGAATGAGCTTTGCATTCGGGCAGTTGAGCTCACAACCGGATATCGACGCAGGAGCGGCCCTGAACGCCCTCGCCAGATTTTTCCAGAACAACCAGGCGCTCACGCGAGAAGAGTTCACGCACACGGGCGGCCGTCAGCGACATCAGTCGTAGCGGATGCTACGTAGAACTGCAGGCCACCTCTCAGGTCAATACCTCAGTAGATATGTTGATCACGGTGAAGGAATTGGAGTGCGAGTAAAGGGCATAGTACGCACGTCTTATCCATCTTTCGTGCGCGGGTGGGACCCCTCCTCTCTCCTCAGCAACCACTTCGGCACAACCAGTCGCCGCGGCTCCTGACTTGCTGATGATCATGGACGCAGGCGCGGCCCTGAACGCCCTCGCCAGATTTTTCCAGAACAACCAGGCGCTCACGCGAGAAGAGTTCAGCCTCCTGGTCAACAAGAGCCAGAATCGTAATCCCGGCAGCCGAGCATAGAGACCGGCCACGGGGCGAGTTCCGCAAGCGGGTGTACACTGTTTGCAGCTATTTCAGAGTAGTTGACGCATGAAACCCCTCCTGTTCGTGCTATTTGTAGTTTGTCTCATTACGCTCTGCGCCGGATGCGGGAATGTATCTTTAAGTGCATCTTCTCAGCCAAATTTCTCCACAACTAGCGGCGTGGTCAGTATCGTGCAGCTCAGTACCGTTATTGGCGCGAACGGGACGACGGTGGAGGTCACGTTTGTAACTTTTCTGCAAGAAGGTACCCGTTCGACGGTGGGTTTCTGCGGCGATCAGGGCAGCCGCTTTCCGATGAACCAAATGGTCCGTACGGATTTTGTTCCGGGACAATCCTGCTCCAGCATTCTCGTGGTTGTGATTATTTAGCTGGGACTTCTCCTTCTGGCAGCAGCCATCCTCAGTTACTTTTGTGTGTCCCCGAAGCCGCTTGGCCGTCAAGCATCCGCTATGATGAAATACTTATGGCCACATATCTGATTACTGGAGTTGCTGGCTTCATCGGATCGGCGCTGGCGCGTGCCGTACTGGCGCAAGGCGACCAGGTGCGTGGAATTGATAACCTTTCTACTGGCAAGCGCGAGAATCTGACTGAAATCGTGCATCGCATCGATTTCCAGGAAGGGGACTTGCTCGATCTTCAAGCGTTATACAACGCTTGCCGGGGCGTGGATTATGTCCTGCACGAAGCCGCGATCCCTTCGGTTCCGAAATCGGTGCTGGACCCGCTGGGCAGCAATCGCGCCAATCTGGATGGTACCGTCAATCTTTTGATGGCGGCACGCGACGCCAAAGTTAAACGCGTAGTTTATGCGGCTTCTTCGTCCGCCTACGGCGATACGCCGACATTGCCCAAGCAAGAGGACATGACTCCGAATCCAATCTCTCCCTATGCGGTGGCGAAGTTGGCCAGTGAGCACTACATGATTTCCTTTTATCGCTGTTATGGACTGGAGACTGTCTGCTTGCGCTATTTCAATATTTTTGGACCGCGTCAGGATCCGACTTCGCCGTATTCGGGTGTTCTAGCTAAATTCATAACTCAGATGCTCAAGGGGGAACAACCCACCATCCTTGGAGACGGCAAGCAGAGCCGAGACTTTACCTATGTGGACAATGCTGTCGAAGCCAACTTGCTGGCCTGCAAAGCAGCCGCGAATGAAGTAGCGGGACGCGTGTTCAACGTTGCCACTGGACGGCGAGTCGATCTCAATGAGACCTTTCAGATTCTCAAGAAACTTACTGGCTACCCCGGAAACGTGAGTTACGGGCCGGAGCGGGCCGGGGACGTAAAACACTCGCTGGCCGACTTGTCCCGAGCGAAAAAGCATCTTGGCTACATCCCCAAGGTCGATTTCGAGGAAGGGTTGCGGCGCACCATCGACTGGTACCGAAATCAGGAAAGAGCGGCGAGAGCATAGCCCTGCTTGAAGGAGTTTCCTGTTTCTAGTTTCTAGTTTCTGGCTCTCAATTACCTTGGTTATCTAGGGCGAACCTTACAACCACAGCTAGAGTGGAGGAATGACACTCTCTTCTATGCTTGTTTCACGCGACTGGCAGGAGATCAGCGTACTGGAATGCATTCTTGGCGGGCTTCACATTGGGGTGGACATCGAAGCCCATCCGGAGCGCGCTCGCGCGAAGCTATCCCGATCGAAGATCGATGCGGTGATCGTCGATTGTGACCTGGATGGGGCTGGCGATTTTTTGCGTGAGTTGCAGAACGATCTCATCAACAAGTCAGTGCCGGTGGTTGTCCTTCGTGGCTCGCATAAATCCAGTTCAGGAAAAATTCAGCCGCCGTCTTTTGAATTTCAAAAGCCGATCTCGGTGGAGCAGGCCGTGCATACGCTGTCGGCGGCGCGGAACATGATTCTGGATGGGAGGCTGCGCTATCATAGACAACCGTTGCATGTACCAGTAGCGCTCACTTGTGGACCCCGCAAACGCATCGCCGCTAAACTCCTGAACCTAAGCCAGGGTGGCGTGGGTATTCGTGCTCCTAAAAGACTCGCCGCGAGCGGCCCGGTCAAGGTCAGCTTCGCCTTGCCAGGGACCAAGCTTTCGATCAAACTCCAAGGAGAGCTTGCGTGGACCGATAAGCAAGGCAATGCAGGCATTCGATTTCTGGAAATGGATGGCGGGATGAAACGCGACCTGCAACTTTGGCTTGAGCAGCAGTACCTCACTGTCTAGGTTACTTGCACATTCTGGGCAATCTCAACGAAAGCGCGGCCTCTCTAGTTCGCGCAGACGAACACTTTCCGAGACGCAAGCATGTTGCACTAAGCATACCCCAGGTGTGGCACCCATCCAGATGGTGAACAGGAACCAGTAAAGCGTCGTGAAAAGGCAGGCCACCCCGAGGCCTAAAGCTAAGACTACGGTCCAAGCGGGGAGAGAATGAGTCATAGCCAACGAGAGCATTAAGAACAGCAATACGGCGGATACCAAAATCAAACTATCTATCAGCCACGAAAGGCTGCCGGCTGAAATCCCAACTGGACACCATAGAAAGCGCACCATCGCATCTTCGTCGGTAAACTCGGAATCTGTCGCGCCGCTCACCTCGGGATCGAGAGAGATCGTCGGGCGGGTATTCGGCGAAAAAAGAAGCTTAATTTCGCTTTCCGGTTGGACGAAAATCGACTCCTTCGAACAGCGGTAGCTGTCGGCCAGGACTTGGGTGAAAATCCAATCTTTGAGCAACCGCCGCGTCCGCTCAGGAAGATCGAGAAACTGGACGCCTGCCTGGCCAAAGTTGTCGGCCCAACGAATGCGGCCCAGGGCTTCGACGCGAACCCGAGGAGATATCAATTCAAAGCGAACGTGAAACTGCTGATTCTGACGCAAGGGTGCAACCGCCTGCAGTGCGATGCCCGTTTCATTAAGATTCCGGAGAATTCCAGCGTTAGCATGATCCAGATTTACGTACGACAAGCGGTGAATCCCATGGCGGTAGCGGCGTGGGTTTCTGAGCGGAGTTTCTAGCCCGCGGATCTCGACTGACTCAACCAGATTGGGCAGAGATTCCATTGCCCAAATCTTAGCTCTGACTGCGGAAACCTCTCAGTAACCGGGCTGGTTCTGGAAACCTCAGGAGGCAGGACGCTGAGCCGAAGTAGTGGCTTGGCGTAAAGCCTTTTCGTGCTGGGTTCGCTGCCAGATAATGAGTCGGTTCAGGTCGTAGCTGTAAGGCCCGAAGGCTCGAAAGTCTTGCTCATCGAATAGCCTCTTGATCCCACAGCCCAGGCAAACCTGATAGGAGTGTTCCTGGACGCGAATCGGCCAACTCATCTTGCCGTGCCAGCAACCGCGCATGACGACAACGGCAGCCCCGGCTATCCCGGTAGCCACCACGCCCAAGGGCCACTTCCAGCGCGATTTTTTATTCTCTTTGCTCACCCAACACAGCCTGTAACTACTTCCAAAATCTAAGGATATGCTGAACTAAAGGGTAGTGCAAATGGACTGAGCTGTCACGTCCGGAAGCGATCCGGACCTTCGCTTACCAAAGAGCATTCCATGATCCCAACCTTCGTGCGCGTAAGAAGATTGCGACTGTCTACGAAGAGCTGTAACTTACAGACTGCAAACGGTTGCACATGACGTCAAGTCGGACGTACGCAACTGGTGAACTGACAAGCGCTTCCCCGGCGTTAACACTGGACAAACATAGTAAACTACGACGATTTCCACAGCTTCCATGAGCACCATTTTGACCAACGCGAACCTGGACCCAGCCATCGAGACACTCGAGTTGGGAAGGCCTCGAGAGTGGGTAACTGCTTCATCTCCTGCAACAGGACGCGAAGCTTTACAGGCGCTTTTGGCTTTTTCTTCTCTGCACGAGCAAATCCGGCAGCGTCGTGCCCGCGAGGTTCAAAGAGGAGTCCAACTCAGTACTGATGATGTTTGGGAGTTAGAGCAATTTGTCCTGGATGAAGTTCTTCAGCTGGTGGCGGAACGGGCGTTAGCCATCACCGGCGCGGATGGCATTGCCATCGCTTTGGCGGAAGGAGAAGCGATCGTCTGCCGGGCATCGGCAGGAAGCATTGCGCCCGATGCCGGAGTTCGCCTGGATCCAAATTCAGGTTTCTCGGGAGTGTGCCTGCGCCGCGAAGAAATTGTGCGTTGTGACGATGCGGAGACGGACGCACGAGTGAATGTGCAAGCTTGCCGCGCCTTGGGCGCACGCTCGATGGTGGCCGTGCCTCTCACTGGACGGCACAGCGTCATTGGTTTGCTGGAGGCTTTCTCCACCGAGTGCTACGGCTTCAATGACAGCGATGTGCGCAGCCTGAACCTGTTGGCTGAACTGATCCTTTCGGCTTTGAAGCCGGAAGAGGAAGATCGCCTGGCTG
>WNGR01004868.1_pt1 | contig 14443 bp, 19 predicted proteins | sample 5407581 | NCBI WGS metagenome assembly WNGR01 (sample SAMN13153383, study PRJNA577476) | soil metagenome | isolation source: 80 cm soil or saprolite under Garry oak tree replicate 2 | place: USA:California | collected 2016-06-15
TGCCTGGACCACACGGTCAGCGATGGTGGGAATACCGAGTTTCCGGAGTTTCCCATTCGCCTTGGGTATCATCACCTGCCGTACTTCAACCGGGGTGAACCCGCCCGACTTCAGCGAGTCACGGATCTGGCCCAGGAAAACCCCGACCCCGATCCAGGTCTCGACTCCGGCCACGGTGGCCTTATCGACACCCGGAGTCCTGGCGCCCTAATTAGTGGACACGCGCTCCCACGCGTGCACCAGGAACGCCGGGTCGTAGACGAGGTTGAACAGGTCACCGAACCGGCGGGAGGGATCTCCTCCCGCCCAGCGGTGCAATTTGGTCTGCATCTCCCGTACCGTGAAGTACGCCGAGTCAGGATGCGGCCATTCCACGGCGCCGGTGTTCACCAGCGCATCTTCGGGCATTACTTTCCCTCCTTGACTGACACGCTGCCGCCCTTCCCCGTGTGCGCGGGCTTTCCCCGGCTCGGAGTACTACGGCGGCTCCGTCCCACCCGCGCCTTCGGCGGGCATCGCGCCTATCCATCAACTGCTGCTTCCGGCCGAGGCAGAGTAATGGACCGAACACGGGTGGTTCCCGCGTTCACTGTTGCCCGGTCAACGGGTTAGGCACCCGGCTATACCCCTGCGGCTTCGCCATGGTTACTGCCGTAGGCGATTCGCCATGGCCTCCAGATCCAGACTGGTGAGACCCGACCTGAAGTTCCCCGTCCGTCATGAAGAACGGGTGCGCACCGCATACCAGCCCGAATCCGCCGGGTTAGAGCTGGCGTGCCTTCAAGGGGTGTAACAACACCGGTTCCTCGCGTATACCTTCCCGTCTCGCTCACCGCGCCCGGCCCTTCCGGCAGTACCGAGCCGACGCGACTTTGTCGAGGCTGCTCCCGCCCTCCCCGCCGATCCCCGGTTCAGGCTTCCTCCAGCTTTAACCCGCCGCTACGACAGCGGGCAATGGCGGTCTTTCACCTCCATCCGGAACAAACAACAGCGCATCGTGGCGCACCACCAGCAGGCACAGCTTGTGCTCCTCCAGCCGGATGTTCACATGAATCCCGTCGGCCCACAGGTAGACGTAGTCCACGCCGGACAGGTCCCGCTCACCGAACGCGCGCTGCTCGGCCTTCCAGGTCTCGGTGAGCCGGGTGATCACCGCCGCCGGCAGCCCGGCCGCCGAGCCCAGGGACTGCCCCAGGGCGGGCACGAAGTCCCCGCTCGACAGGCCATGCAGGTACTGCAGCGGCAGTACCTCGGTGATCTTCGGGGTCTTGCGGCACCACGGCGGCAGAATCGCCGAGGAGAACCGCTTCCGCTCGCCGGCGGCCGGGTCGGTGCGCTTGTCGTTGACCCGCAGTGGTCAGCACCTCCCGAGCCTGGTGGTAGCCGTTGCGGACCACCAACCGGCGGCCGTTCTCATCGCGCTCTGCCGCGAACGCCGCGATGTAGGCGTCCACCTCGGCTGCAGCGCCTCGGCCAGCATCCGCCGGGCGCCCTCCCGCACGATCTCATCAATCAGCGACGGCGCCGCGGCGATCGCTCGGTCATGTATGCGCAGCTTCTGCGGCTGGCGGAAGTATCGGAGTTGCCAGGTCCACAGTGCGGATCCTGCCGCCGGACGTGGATCACAGGTTCGCGGTCGACTCTTTTGCCATTTTGCAGTTCGGAAAGGAACACGAGACTACGCTTCACGACATAGTCAACACCGAGCACTTGAGCAGTCAGCTGCACGTCGAGGGCCAGACCGACACATACGAGTTCAGACTTTCGCTCACCTTAAAGAGGAGTCTCTGCCTCCTGCTGAGTCCTGGGAGTTGATCTTGCGAACCGCCCAGCAGGGCATGATTAGGCCTGCGTACAATCAGTAATCTGATGAGCGCGCAGTGTTAAGTACTTCAAAGTCGGACAGAAAGGAATCAAATGAACCATAGCGGCCCTGGGGGGGGCAATGCGGCAGGGCACGATGATGCCGAGCATTTCGACGGAGAGTGGCGAAAGAGCTCATACAGCATGAGCAACGGCCAATGCGTCGAAGTCGCGCTTCTCGCTAGCGGTCATATTGGGGTTCGTGACAGCAACGCGACACAGGGGCCCATTCTGCGCTTCCCACCCGAACTATGGAGCGCCTTCCTCACGGATATCCGCAACACCTAGGCAAGGCCTCCACCGGCAAATCAAAGCAACGGCTGTGGCCGCCTGAGATGGCGACGGCCCCCGGCCAGGAGGGACAGCTCATGGCAGCGCGCTCACATGATCGGCATCATGGTTCGATCAAATCCGATTCGCCCTCGGCAGTACCGCAGCCGGGATCGGCAACGGTGAGAAGGCAGCATGGACGGTCTCTCCTGGCGGGACCGGGCCGAGCAGGTCGCCAGGCTCTTCGCCCTGCTCCAGTGTTGATCACCTTCCCCTGGTGTAGGGGTTGAGTGCCGCCGCCAGAGACTTATTACCTGGGCGGGCAAGGCAGCTGAGGTCAGCAATGCGAAGTCATCGATCCACCCACGCTGGCCACTGATGGAGCGTGCGCCCAGTAGAGAAGGTTAAGCATGGCCGGCCCGCTGGAGTGTTCTGTCAATGTCGGCTTATGGGTTGCGGTGTTCCTTTCAAGCACCTCAACTCACTGCTGCGCATGTTTCTAATTTCGCTAGATTTGATTGATAGCGATAGATCCTATTTTGTCCTTTATCCTTCAATCCTCTAGGACTGATGTGTGGCGGGGTTGGCCCTGGCGCGTTGCCCGTTTGCTGACCCACATGCTATGAAAGCTGTGGTTGGTGTCCGATCTTCCATTCTGGACGAATTCGCCCGGTGTGAGCATGCCCAGGCACAAGGGGAAAGTGCAAGTTGCATAGGGTTTTGCCTTGCACAAATAACTGCAATTTATTCTGCGCTTCCCATTACTACATGAGAAGCGCAGAATGATTCTCATCCGTGGCGCATGAATACCCCAAATATGGGGCAATAATTCCACGTGGCGAGATACGCCCTGCTGGCTTGCAGGTCCGAGCAACGACTGCTGCCTCGCGCATAGCTGTCCGCTGCACCCGTTCCGGTTTGGACAGACAAGATCGCTCCGCCGTGCGGCGCGCGACGCGGCGAACCCGAAGGGTAGTAAAACAACTACAAATAGTTAACGGACAGAGTAGCAAGGATAAGCGAAGCGCCACCCTCAGCTCCGGCACAGAGATCAAAGAGCGGCGCCCGCTCGGACCGTCAGTGGTGAAGATCCATGTCTAAGGTTCCACAACTTCCGAACTCCGGCAACCCGGGTCCCTGCTCCCGCAATTCAAGCCCCTGGGTGGATCTGATCGCCTTTCTCGGTGTTCTCATTTTCGGCGGGGTCCTGATGATCCTTGGGCACACGACGGCTGGCTCTCTCGCCACTATTTGCGCGGCGCTCGGTGCCCTGTACGCCGTGTGGAAGCGCCTCCGTTTGCCGGATGGGTCTTCAAACACAGACGAGAGCGGCAGTAAGCCAGACAAACATCCTTACTGAGCTTGGCGTCCGAACAGACAGTGCCGCCATTGACAGTGGCGGGGGTGGCCAGGTAGGTCGAGGAGGCCCGGGTCGCGGGCGGGTCGGCCGTCGTTGCCGGGGGTGGTCTGGGTGAACAGGCAGGCGAGCTTGACCTCCGGGTGCGGGCCTTGCCGTGCTCCTTGGCGGACGAGCGGGACAAGGGCCTGGCCTACTTCGCACACAGCCCCCCGCCGAATGCGCTACAAGCACTTCCGCGCCCTGGCATGTTCGTCGGCTCCGAGGTTGGTCGAAGCAGGCTGCAGAGCCGTCGTCGGGCAAAGGCTGAAACTGTTGGGCATGCGCTGGACCGTCGCTAGCGCCGCCAGCATCGCCACCATGCGCTGCCAAACGCCGGCGACCGCTCCCGCTCCGGGTGCATCCACCGCGGCGCGCGCCTCGACCAGCGCCACGGTCGACTCGTGGTGGTCCTCGTCGCAAACCTCCACCGCCCGCTCGGCCTCCGCGATGCGCTCAAAGATCGTGGGCCCCAGACGGCGGCGCAGGCTGACCGATGCCCTCCAGAAACGCGCGCCGCTCCGCCGGGCCGGTTCCGCCCATGGGCCGCCTCCCGCTGCTGCTCGCCGTCGGCTGCCAACCCAGTGGGGCCCTGGTAGTTGTAGGCGTCGGCGGGCAGGGGATGCCCGCACCGCACGTTCTCGTCAGGCAACCGGCGGTAGGGCTCCGGCGTCCCCGGCATCTTCTCGCCGCACTGGTCGCAAAACTGGCTGTCGCCGCCGTTCATCAACCAGCAGTTCGGGCAGCGCCGGACATCGGCCGGGTTTCCTTGTACGCCGCCGGCCCCACCATCCCGCCCACCTCTCAGGTCGCTCGCCGCTTCCCGGGTGGGGACGAGGCCAGCAACACCCCTGAACGGGCAAAGCCCAGGAGGTGGACCCCGTTGCCCCGGCCCGGTTACGGCGAGGTATGGAACAAGCTGGTCGCGGGCCTGGACTGGGCCAGGCGGTTCCGGGTTCGCCTGTCGCTGGGCATGCAGCCGACCCCGGCGGCGATCACTTATGCGCGCAAGCGGCTGGGCTGGCAGGTAATGGCGGCCCTGCTGGAGGCGGTGGCCGGGCCGCTGGCCGGGGAGGAGCAGGATCGCGCGTTCGTGTCGGGGATGCGGCTGGTGGCGGTGGATGGGATGTGCCTGGACCTTCCGGACACGCCGGAGAACGGGGCGGAGTTCGGCTACCTGGGCAACGACGCGGGGCCTGGCCCGTTCCCGCAGATCCGCGTCGTGGGGCTCGGGGAGTGCGGGACCCGGGCGGTGCTGGGCGCGGCCACCTCGCCGCTTGTCACTGGGGAGCAGCCGTTGACCCGCCAGCTGCTGCCAAGGCTTGCACCCGGTGACCTGCTGCTGGCCGACCGCAACTTCCTGTCCCACGGCCTGCTCGCCGACGTGCTCGCGGCCGGGGTGCACGTGCTGTGGCGGGCCAAGTCCGACGTGGACCTGCCGGTCCTGGGGGTGCTGCCGGACGGCACCTGGCTGTCGCGGGTCGCCGACCCGGCTGCCTCCCGCCGCATGCGCCGCAAGGGCGCCTCAGGCGGTGACATTCCCGGCATCACCGTCCGGGTCATCGAGTACTCGGTGACAAGCGAGGACGGCAGCCAGACCTCCGAGACCTTCACCCTGGTCACCGACCTGCTCGATCCCGCGCTGCTGTCACCGGAGCAGGCCGCCGCCTCCTACGCCTCCCGCTGGCAGCTGGAGACCTGCTTCGATGAGCTGGAGACCTCGCTGCGCGGCGGCGCCACCGTGGTGCTCCGGTCGAAGTCCCCGCCCATGATCCGCCAGGAGATCTACGCCATGCTCTGCTGCTACCAGGCCATCCGCACCCTGATCAGCCACGCCGCCGGCGGCGCCGGGCTGGACCCCGCCCGGATCTCCTTCACCCGCGCCCGCGACGGAATCCGCAGCCGCCTCAGCGACTCCGGATGCTTTTCCCCCTGAGCATCTTGACGACCTCGCCGCCGACCTGGCCTTCGAGATCACCTTCAAGCACAACCTGGTCCCCGAGCGGCCCGGCCGCCGCTATGACCGCAAGACCAAGCGCCCCGGCGGCCGGTACAAGACCCGCAAGCCCGGCCAGGCCACCCGGTTGACCCCGCTGACCAGGATCGTCTTCTGGCTGATGCCCATCCCCACGTAACTTAATGCCATTGAGGGCCTGCCCCGGCGGGGTTGGTGGGGCCGAGGATGGCGCGCAGGCTGGCAGCGGCGTCGGGGCCGTAGCCGAGCGCGACGGTGACTGGGTAGCCGATGTAGATGCGGCGCAGTTCGGCGGCGACGCTGACGCCTAGTTCGGCGGACAGCGGGAGCAGGTCGGCGTAGTGGGCGAAGACCTGCGCGGGCGTGGGGCACAACACAGGGTCCGTTGTGCGATGATGCGGACGTGCTGGCTGACCATGGCGAGCACGGGGCCGGCGAGATCGCGGGCGAGGCAGTCGGGCTTGAGCAGGATCACGGTCCACTGCGACCAGTCTGTGCCGTGAGGCGTGTCCGAAGAGGTGGGCGCTGCGCGGGGCTTGGCCGTCATGGCCGGTCTCCAGGGCCAACGCGCACGTTTCTCGGCCAGCGCCGGGCGAGTAGCCAGCGGTGGCCTGGCTGGAGCGCGGCGAGCGTGGCGGGGGTGACGAGACGGCTGTGGTGACGGGTGATCTGCCGGTGCGCCTCGAAGAGGGCGACGATCTGGCGCCAGTAGGGATGCAGTCCGGCAAGGTCTGGGATGCCAGGGGTGGCGGCGTGCTGGTTGAGGCGTAACGCTTGTTCCCACTCAAGGACGGCGGATAGGTCGTCCGGGTGGCCGGCTGGCATGGGGGCGGCTGGGAATCGCGGCGGGCCGGAGCGTTCGGCCTCGCGCAGAATGGCGTCGGCTTTGGGCAGGTCGGGAAGGTTAATGTGCATCGAGTCGGCGTGGTGGGTGTAGGTGCCGACGGGAACGCCGAGGAGCCGGGCGGCGTGCTCCTGGATGAAGGTGAAGGAGAAGGAGAAGGAGAACACGTCGCAAAGCAGCCCTGTTAGCGCGTCGTTGGCTCGCATGTGGGCGGTCATGTGCAGGGCGCCGCCGCGCAGCATTAGATGCAGGGCGAGAGTGTAGGCCACGTCGGGGTTCGCCGGGTCGGCCAGCTCGCCGGGCTGCATGACGAGCATGACGGCGCGCTTGGTGTCGGAGTCGTCGCGCAGCAAAGGGACGACCCGCTCGAACTGGCTGGTTCCGTCCGGCCCGGGCCGGAACAGCCTGGGGCCATACGCGCTGCCGCTGAGGCGGCGCCCGTCACCGGAGAAACGACGCAGCCGGGACGCGTAGTGGGCGATCATCGCCAGGTCGTCGCGTCCGGACAGGTACCAAAGGACCTCGGCGTGGTTGAACACGATGTTGGCTTTCCGCGCTTCGAGGTAGGGGCTCCGGTTGAGCGGGTCGCGGAGCGTGAAAGAGGCATTGAGGATCTCGCGGGCGGTGTTGCCGCGCGTGGTCGTCTGGTACTGGTGGCCATGGGTGACACGCGACAGGACGGCGAGGTAAGCATCGGCGAACGTGGCGAACGATGGGCTGGCCATCTCTGGGCCGGCATCGCCTCCTGAGCCGGGCCCTTGATTCATGCTTGCGAGGTGTAATCGGGCGTGTGCGAGCCGTCCCATGTAACCGCCAGGGGTGATGCCTGGTAGCAGCCATTTCGTGCTCATTCCGAGTAACTCTCCGTTGCCGGAGAATCGCGGCAGCCCTGGCGGTGATTCCTGGGCACGGCCGCCTGGGCGGGTTCGGCGGGCAGGCGGCCGACTCCGCCGAGCATCCACACGTTGTCGGCGCCGGGGGGTGGTGGCTCGTCTGGCCGCCAGCGCGGAACCTGGACCAGGCCCGGCTCGATGAGGTCGAAGCCGTCGAAGAACCGCAGGATCTCGGCTCGGTCCCGCAGTGTCGCGTCGGGGACGATCTTCTTGTACTCGACGGCGGCGCGGGCCGCCGAGTCGGCGTGGATGTCGCCGGTGACATGGGACACCACGAGGTAGCTGCCCGGGGGGATTGCGGCGCGGAATGCGGCGAGAAGGCTGGCAGGGTCGTTGGCGGGGCTGATGAAGTGCAGCACCGCGACGAACAGCAGGCCCAGCGGCTCGCCGAAATCAAGCAGCCGCCGGGTCTCGGGATGGCTGAGGATCGCCCGCGGATCCCGCAAATCGGCCTGGATCACCGCGACGCTCTCGCTGGTGTTCAGCGCCCGGGAGTGGGCCAAGACCATCGGGTCGTTGTCGACGTAGACGACCCGTGCGCCGGGGGCGGCCTGCTGGGCGATGGCGTGGACGTTGCCCTGGGTGGGCAGGCCAGAGCCGATATCGAGGAACTGGCTGACGCCCGCCTCAGCGGCCAGGTGGCGGACCGCGCGGCGGAGGAACTTGCGGTTCTCCACGGCCAGAAGCGGGGCTTCCGGCGCGGCCTCGGCGACCCGCAACGCGGCGTTGCGGTCGGCGGCGAAATGGTTGTGCCCGCGCAGCCAGTAGTCATAAATCCGCGCGGGGGTCGCAGTCTTGACATCAACGCCGGACGGCACGTCGGGGACATTTGTCACGCTGATCCTCCCTGAGTTTCCGTGCGCTTGCCATGCCGACGTGGCGGCGGAGGCGGTCGAGAAAGTGTCGCTGTTCTGTAGCCTGCTGCGTTCAGAGCGTTATGGCTATGCGGCCGCCGCGACAAGCCGTCGCGACCACGCGTCGGCACGCGGCGACAGATTGTCGCCACCTAGCGGTGGCGAGCCCTTCTCGGCGGGCATACCGTCATTGCCGCCAGGGGTGGCTGGGAGGTGAGGAATGCCCGAGGTCGGTCTGTGTCCCGCTTGCCAGGCGGCGCCGTTGTCTAGCCGCGGGAGTCCGTTGTGCGTGGCCTGCACCGCCGCAGCCCGGGCGCACGTGCCACAGCCACTGTGGCTCTTCGACTCGCCGCTGCTGCGCCGGGCCCTGGCCGAGGTCAACCTGTCTGCCGTCCCGGCGATCATCCGCGCCGCGAGCGGGCTGTCCCAGTCCGACCTCGCGGCAATCGCTGGCTGGAGCCGGGGCGCGTTAGGATTGTATGAGCGTGGCCAGCGCGGTGCCGTGTTCGACATCAGGGTGGTGTTGCAGTTCGCCGATGCGGTCGGGATGCCGCGAGAGGCGCTGCTGCCGCTTGTGCTGGGGGATGCGGGCGCCGCCCTGATTGCGGACAGCGTGGTGGACGGAACAGGTGCGGGTGTGGACCGGCGTCGCTTCGGTGGCTTGACGGCAGGTATCGCCGTCGCCGCGATCCTGCCCGAGCCCGCCATCCCGTCCAGGGTCAGTGCATCCCACATCAAGTACCTGCAGGCGTGCGTGGACAGCCTCTGGAACCACGACCAAGCGGTGGGGGGCGCGGCACTTCTCCGCCCCGCTCTTCGAGAGTGGTGCCGTGCCCGGCAGATGCTGAGGGAGTGCAGCTACACCGAGGCGACCGGGCAACAGCTTCTCGTCCTTACGGGATATCTGGCCGACCTGAGTGGCTGGCTCGCGTTTGACGCGGCGAACGTGCCAATGGCGCGAAAGCTCTACTCGGAAGCTGCGCAGGTGGCAACCCGGGCAGATGACGCGCTCCTGGCCGCGTGGGTGCTTGCGCATCAATCGGGCTTGGCTTCTTATCAGGCGAGCAGGGGTCACAACGGGATCACGGCGCAGAAGCCGACGAGCTTTGCCCGCGAGGGGATGCTGATGGCACACCGCGCCGCCGAGGAAGCACGCTATCTGCCCATGCCACGGTTGCACGCGCTGATAGCGCTTCGGCACGCCTATGCAGCATCGCTGCTAGGGGATGTAGCCGCGTTTCAGGCCGCGATCGGGCGGGCACACCGGGAACTCGACCGAGGCCGCGGCATAGACGAACCAGAGTGGATCGGCGAGGTTCACATAGTCGAAGAGCAGGCACGCGGAGCGGTGAATCTCGGGGAGCCGATGCGCGCTGCGGAACTGTACCGTGACCTGCTAGACCGCGAGCTCGGGCCACGCGCACGTGCCTTTCTCAGTTCGCGGCTCGCGCGGGCTTTTCTCGGGCAAGGCGCGCAGCGCGAGGCCGTCACCACAGGGACCACAGTGCTCGCCGCGATCGAGGGCGGCGTCTCATCGATCCGGACGCTCAAGGAGCTTCGTCCGGTGCGCGTCGAGGCAGGGCGGGCAGACGATGAGGAGTTCTGCGCACGGTTCGACGCGGCGGAGCGTGCGCTGACGGCTACCTACAGCCCGCCTGGTTTGGACACCTGAAACGTCTGACCTGGGGGATGGTGGCCGTGGCAGACCAGATCTGGGCTGGTGCGGCTGGGGTTCCCTGGGGCCTCGCTGCCGGGAACCCCAGCCTGCGTCGCGGCTCTAGAGGTCGTAGACGCCGTGCTTGATGTGGTCGGTGAACGTCTTCCACGCGCTTGGGGTGAGGGCGATGTGGCCGCCGGCGGGGTTCTTGGAGTCGCGGACGGCGCAGGTGTCGGCGGTCTGGGCGACTTCGACGCAGTCGTTGCCGGCGGTGCTGTGGCTGGACTTGCGCCACCCGGTGGGGGCGGCGGCGTGGCTTTGGGTTGTGGGTGTCATGGGGTCTCCTTGGCTAGGTGGGTGATCATCGTGGTGGTTTCGGCAGGGGTGAGGGCTTGGGTGACGAGGTGGGTCCAGGCGAGGTTGTAGAGGTCTAGGTCCTGGTCGGACTCCAGGTAGACGTCGCCCATCAGGCCCTCGACGTAGGCGACCGGCGGGTCTTGGGGGTCGGGGAAGTCCAGGATGGTGAATTTGCCGTCCATCCCGGCGTGCGCGCCGGCGGTGAACGGGAGCGCCTGGATGACGACGTTGGGCCGGGCGGCCGCGTCGGCGAGGGCGGCCAGTTGCTGGCGGGTGGGGCCGAGCCCGCCGACTTGGCGGCGCAGCGCTGCCTCGTCGAGCACGACGTGGATCTGCGGCGGGTCATCCAGGGCGAAGAACGCTTGCTGGCGGGCCAGCCGCGCGGTCACCTTGCGTTGTGTTTCTTCGGGGGTGAGCCTGGGGCCGGCGCGGGCGATGATCTCGGCTGCGTAGGCGGGGGTTTGGAAGACGCCGGGCACGATGTGGGTGCTGATGCGGATGCTGGCCGCTTCGGCTTCCATCCTGATGTAGCTGCCGGTGAAGATGTCGGCGTAGGCGGTCCACCAGCCGCGTTTGCGGGCGTCGCGGCCGAGCTGGATGAGCGCCTCGCGGCGCGGTGAGCGGACGCCGTACAGGTCGAGCATGTCTTCTAAGTCGTCGGTGGTGATCCGGGTGCGCCCGTTCTCCATCCGGTAGAGCTTGCTTTTGCTCCAGTCGAGCCGCCCGGCGGCCGCCTCCAGCGACAGGCCCTGCTCTTGGCGGAGCCGGGCGAGTTCGCGCATGAGGCGCCGTCCCCGGACGGTCGGGCTGTGTTCCATTGCTCCCCTCCGGGAGTCGCGCGGGTGCTGGCAAACCACAGACTTCATGTCTTGGTAGCCGGCGCGCAACACAGCGTCGCTGCATTGTGTCGCCAGCGACCCGCGGCAACCGCTCGGATCGTCGCGCCCGGCCCCTTCCCGGTGTGGAACCAGCCGGAAACGATGGCATGCACCGCAGTCCAGCGGCTGCCGCGACGCGACGCCCGCATAGCCGGCGCCGCCGGGCAGAGCGATGCGCGCCGCTGCGGGTGCGCGCACGACGTCAGGAAACGCCCGGCCCCGGCGCTTGCCCGGGGCCGGTGACGGATGCGGAACTTGCCGTGGAGGAGGAAACATCATGGCGGCCAACAGCGGGGCCGGGGAGCGGGACGCAAGCGCGCCGGGGACGCTGCCGGTGTTAGTTCCGGGGTTGCGGTGGCGGCGGGTGGTGCCTGGTGAGGAGCGCCAGCTTGGGGTGGTCCGGCGGTGGCTGGAGTGGCTGCTGCCGCCGTGCCCGGCTCGCGACGACGTGACCGTGGTCGCCAGCGAGCTCGTTGGCAACGCCGTGAAACACACCGCGAGCGGGCGCGGCGGGATGGTCGCCGTTGAGATCGGCTGGCATGGGCCGGTGGTGCGGGTGGCGGTCGCCGATTGCGGCGCCCCGACCGCACCGCGCGTAATCGAGGACCTGGCGGGCGAGCATGGGCGGGGGCTGCTGCTGGTGCGCGGACTGTCCGCCCGCACCGGCGTGTGCGGCGATGCGCGGGGCCGGCTGGTCTGGGCCGATGTTCCGTGGGTGGCCGTGCCGGGCGAGGCGGGGGCGCTGCGGGAGGATGCGTATGAGGCGGCGATCCGTGATGGGGAGGCGGCGCTGGCGCGGCGTTTCGCCGGTGTTCCGGCGTGGTTCGGGCGGTCCACGCTGGCGTGGTGGGCGATGCCCGGCCCGGCCGCGCTGGTCACCGCCCCATCAGCGCGGGAACTGGCCGGAGTGCTGTACCGGCTGCTCGACGCCTCCCCGCCGCCCCAGCGCCCGGCCGCCGCGCAGGCCCAGCCGCACAGACGGGAGCAGGCGCCCGCGGGCGGCGGCGAACCGCGCGGAGTCGCCGGCGGCGTGCCAGACCGGCCGGCCGTGCGGGTACTCGCGCCGCCGTCAGGGCAGCCGGCTGTCCCGCGGTCTCTGGCAGGAGCGCTGGCCGGGGGCGGGTGCTAACCGATATGCCCGCAGTGGAGCCGCAGGATGTGGCCACGGCTGTCCCGGCTGCGCCGCCTCCCGCCGCGCGAGCCCGCACGGCGCGGCGGGACCCGGCGGCGCTGCGCGGGCAGCGGGCGCGGGCGTCGGCGCTGTTCGACCAGGACATGACCCGCGCCGAGGTCGCCGCGACGCTGGGTGAGTCCATGGCGACGGTGTCGCGGTGGTTCCGGGTCTGGTGCGAGCAGGGCAGCGCCGCGCTGGCTGGGGCCGGCCGGTCCAGCCCGCCTGGCAAGCTCACCCCCGGCCAGCTTGCCCAAGTCGAAGACGCGCTGCTAGCCGGACCGCAGGCCAACGGGTTCCCGGCGCAGGGCTGGTCGGTGGAACGAGTCACGGCGGTGATCGAGCGCGTCACCGGAGTCCGGTGTTCCACGGTCACGACCTGGATGGTGCTGCGGGAACGGCTCGGCTGGGTCCCCCACGCCACCTGGGCCAAGCCCGCCGCCAACAACGGCGGCGGGCCGGCCGGGTCCCCGCACAGCGCCCGCAGCCACAGCGCACTGGCGGGCAGCCCGGCAGCTCTTGGCCTCTGCGCTGAGGACGGTGGCCCGGTCAGGCCCGACTGCCCGCTCGGCTGCCTGGCCGCGCTGGTCTCGCCGCGGGTCTACCACCGCATCCTCGAAGCGCAGCCCGACCCGCACACCGTCGCCGACGTGGTCACCCTCTACCTCGACCAGCGGCTCAGAGACGTCCGCAACCTCGGCCAGGTGGGCATCGCCGAAATCACGGCCGCGCTCACCACCGCCGGGCTGCTCCAGCCCACACCCCACACCCATGATCCCCAGCAGCGGTGATGCCTTGGCGGCGGAGTTCACCCGCCAACTCGTGGCCCTGACCGAGCTGAGGGCCCAGTTCCCCGAATACCAGTTTCGGTGGGACCAGCGCGGTGTCGCCCGGCCCGCGCTGGTCGCCACCCGCCTGCCCGGCCACACCTGCCAGCCACACCCTCGTCTCCCCCCACGCAGACGAGATCCTCGCAGTGCTCGAACGCGCGAGACCACGCATGACACCCGTGACGACCGATCGCCCTGCTCTGCCCAGCCGGCAACGGCCGGAAGGTCGCTAGAGATGGTGTTGTGCGGCAAAGTCATCCCGTCGCATTGCCCTGTGCCAGGCAGCGTCGCGCCAGTAGTTGTGCTGCACGATGACGGCTGGGTCGCCGGTGGCCTCGCCGCCGAGGAAGCGGTCTTCGTCATCGAAGTGCATCTTCACCAGCGTGCGCGAGTCGAACAGCCAATAGTCATGGGAGGGCACCCCTTCCGCCGCCGCTAGGTCTCGGGGCAGGTAACGGATATCCTCGCCGGCGCTGTTGGTGAACTGCGCGCACCACACACCGAAGCGGCTGTAGTCGGTCAGGGGCATGCTCACCACGCGGACCCGCGCGACCCGGCGCCCTTCGGCGGTCAGATCGCGGAGCAAGGTCAGCCAGGCTTGCATCCAGGGCAGGTCATCCGGCTTCCCCGAAAGGAACTTCCGCAGCGACTCGTTCTCATACGGAGCGTCGTAGTGGTCACGTGCCTCCAACCGGAACGCCGTGTGCTCGAAGGCGCGGAAGAGATCCCTGAAGTCGAGTCCTGGCCGGATGAGGTGGGTCACGGTTGCTCTCCCAGGGATGCTTCGCAGGCTGATGCTGGCCTTGGTGCACGAAATATCCGTGCGCCCCGCCCCGACGCCTGGTGAGGCGGGCGCCGCACGCCGTGAACCTGGCGGTTACTGTAAGCGCGGATTGGCTGGCCAGCGCTGCCCTCACGTGGCGACCTACTTTGCCCGGCCACGCCGAGATGATGCTCCGGGGGCACGTGAAGGACGGAGGCGGGCCTGGCTGGGTCTGCGTGCGCTGGATGGCGAATCGGTTCGGAACCATTCCGGTCCTGGGGGCACAGGTAATCCGAGGCGGGCAACCCCGGGTGCGGAGCGCGTTCTGCCCGGCTTGCCCATCGGCGGAGCGGCGCGGGCGGCCCTGGCCGCGTGCAGATGCTCGGCGGCTTTGCGAGCGGCGGCTGCCTGGGCGGCGCGCCGTTGTGCTTGGCGTGAGTTCGTTTTCCCGGCCCGGCTCGTAGTTGACGGGGCTGCGGGCGCTTTGGAAATGAATGGCGTACGGTGCGGCCGCCGCATACGCGCGCAGGCCGGCCCAGGTGTATGCCACCAGATCGGGCGGCGGTGCTGAGGGATCGATCCATACAAGCTCGCTATGTTTGGCTGGTTCGCGGTTCACCGGCTCTCCGGACCATCCGGGTCCGGCGGCGAAAAACCATCCGATACGGGCCTGGCCACTAGGGCTTTGGTGG
>WNGR01014398.1_pt1 | contig 14434 bp, 17 predicted proteins | sample 5407581 | NCBI WGS metagenome assembly WNGR01 (sample SAMN13153383, study PRJNA577476) | soil metagenome | isolation source: 80 cm soil or saprolite under Garry oak tree replicate 2 | place: USA:California | collected 2016-06-15
CCCGACAGTGACTAGCCAAGCTCCGAGGACGATGTAGAGGAAACCAAGTCCGAGGAAGATCGGAACGAATGATAGAATGAGCATCGTGGCGGTTGGCGGGACTGGGCTGGCTTCTTGGTTGGCCAAGCGATCTTCAAGATGGGGCTTCTGGTTTCCGTCCGATAAACCAATGGGTTCAGAGAAATGGTTCACTTCATGTCCCATGATCGATGTCGAGCGTCGACAAACCTACAGGTTCCAAAGTATATGTAGGCGGGACCCGTGCCATAGGTGTCTGCTTTTCGAATGGTAAATAGGAAATTCATGCTAACTCTTGTTCCGGCTGTCTATCAGACGCTTGTCGACCAAGCTGATGAGCGAGGAATCTCGATACAAGAGCTTGTTCGAGCGGTAATAGTCCCTCACTGGCTCGTAGTGCCACCACTGCCAGCCCCGAGTCCGAGCCTGGTAGTAGGCCCAAGACCGGGCCAAGTCGGAAATCGCTGGCCGAAGGACTAGCGTCAATCCTTTAGGTTCTGATTAGAAGACGCCCGCGATTCTGTGCGAGCCTATCGAGGGCCTTTTTTATCCGGATTTTTCTTCTGCCTTCAGAGCGAGTTCTTGTTTGTGTTCGATCTGTTTCTGTTTTATCTCCTCGTAGAGGTTGCACCAGTCGCGGCCGGAGACGACGAGCTGGTAGATCTTGAGCTTCGGATGAATGCACTTTGCCCTTTCGAACAGATCAGCGTTGAGCGGATCTTTTGTGGCAAACCATATGCAGGATAAACAGTTTCCGTTCTGCCACTGTATGCCCTTCAAGCGCTTCTGTAGTTCGGACTCAGGTCCAGACATGATGTTTCAGCCTTCGACCCAGTGCGTTATCAAGGTTCACACGTAGTTTGTTACCCGAGGCACAAGCTTCTGATTGGAACCCAACGAGTGAACTCGTGAAAAAATACCTAAGCTCTGAAAAGACGAATCGAATTATATGAAACCTGCACAGAAGGGCACGCAGAAGTCCGCCAAAAGCACCACCGCGACCAGCAAGGCATTCACTGAGGAGGAACGAGGCGCGATAAGGGACCGCGTCCAAGAGATGAGGGCTGGCAAGGGGGAGGGAGAGAGCGTCGTGCTGGCGAAGATCGCCGAGATGCGGGAACCGGATCGCACCATGGCCAAACGGCTCCACATTATGATCAAAGAGAGCGCGCCAGCCCTCACGCCGAGACTCTGGTACGGGATGCCCGCGTATGCCAAGGACGACAAGGTCGTATGCCACTTCCAGGCAGCGGCGAAGTTCAAAACGAGGTACGCGACGTTAGGGTTCAGCGACAAGGCGAACCTCGACGAAGGCAAAATGTGGTCGACCGCCTTCGCGCTGAAGGGGTTGACTCCGGCCGAAGAGGCAAGGATAACCGCGCTCGTGAAGAAAGCAGTGAGCTAGGCTTTCTGTATTTCGCTTCATGGTTAGTTTCTTTCAAGAACAGAAATCGGTGGCATGGTGGGGCCAGCATGGATATCGAAGATGGATGGCATAGCCGACGGTCATGAATATTGGAACGATTGCCCCGAGCAAGACTAGAATTGTAATGCTCAACCTTCGCGTCCGGGTTGAGGCGAAAAACCACAAGTTCAGCCCACTCGCCACTAGAAGGATTGAAGCCGGAAGGAGGGCAAGAAACACTACGCCTATTCCATATTCTCCCTCTCCAAAGATTCCGCTTTGAGCCTGCGCAAGAACCAGAGCAAACAATGGGAAGCCTAGGTTCCAAGAATGATTCCTGTCATGGACGAGAGTTTGGCGATCCGATCGAGCTCGTTCCACTTTGGGGGAATTCCTCCTTGCATTTTGGTTTCCTGTGTCTTTTCTTTGATGGTTACTAAAGACCTGGGATTGGGCTCACTCGAGATCTCAGAAGGCCGGAAATGCCGAAGTATTTCCTCTTGTGGTGGATTCTTCTCATCTCAACCGCGGGTGTCTCGGACCCGGCTCAACCCTCACGTGTTTGCATGGGACACTTAGGTTGCCCGGAGGCAGAAAGGAGGGCTGTTAGCGTCCGAGTTTTCCGCCGCGGGCGATGTCGCTCTTCGGTGTTTTGCGGAAGATGATGAGCACTCTATCCTTCGGGTAGCCAAGGGTCTGGGAAACTATCTCCGTCAAGGATTCGGCGAGCTGCCTCTTCTGGCCCACGGTGATCTTTGAGTCGAGCAGGTCCACTCTGACCGTGGGCAAATCCTAGCTAACCACTCTCGAGTACTGAGACGCCGGCCCGACTCACATTCTCCCGCTTGTACTCTAGGATAGTTACGCGGACATCTTCTGGAGGGCAGTGGAGAATTCTCACAACCGCTTCTGTTGTTTTCTTCACGAAGGCGAGTTTCTCGTCCACAGTATGGTCGCCCTCGACCATGTTGATCTCGACCCTAGGCATCGCGGGGTCAGTTCAACTTCTGATATCGACGACCTATATGCCTGTTGGCTAAGAGGAGCTACCGTGCCGTCGACAAGGTCGAAACCGTCGAGTAGATGTGGCCACTATGAACTGGTAAAGGTCGGCACGAACTGGAAGTGTGTTGATTGTGGACAAATGCTCACAATTTCGGAGAGTATTCAGAACTCCGTTGAATTGTCCGAGGTCATGAGGACGGCAGTCGAAAGTAGAGTGCCTTTGAGCGAGAGTTTGGATGTTTTGTCGGGACGTAGAGAGTGGGAGGAAATCCGGGCGAAGATCCCAAGCGTCGAGAGACCGTCAACGCAGAACCCCCGAAAGCGCGCCGCGTCCCTAAGCGACGGCTGGCTCGCGGATAATTTGGTTATTCGCCAATTGATGAGCGGAGAAAAATGATCCCGGTATCGCCCTTGCAGCTCCTTGAGCATCCAATCTCTACCAGTTATCGATCTTCTACAAAGCTGTGAACCACAAGAACAAACGTTCCTCATTACCCAATCGGGATCAACAAAATGCATTGCATAATCCATCGTTACCTCCTGGCCCGCTGGTATGTCTCTCCGAGCGATCAAGGTCACTTCGTCCTTCATCCACATGTTGGGGTCGCACGAATGATTGATGAAATAATCGTCCGTCAAGGGCTCATCGACATGGTTTCCTAACCAAAGTCCTTCGTCGATCTGCATCAGCGTTCGCTTGTCGGCCCTTCCCTCATCGATGTCATCCTTGGCAAAGACGGTGCCACCGAATATCCAAACTACTTCACCCATGCCGATGAATGATTTAGCAAAGGTTCCTGCCCCCTGAATGCGCGAAGACCCTACGTCAAGGCTCGGGTGCTTCCAATCTCGAGCACGATAATGCTTCTGGCTCGCCAATATTACTCAGGCGTTCTAGCTCCGTTTCTAAGCACAAAATCGAGTGCGGTTCTCAACTTGTTCTCAAATCCTTCGGGATATTCATGTCCAAGTCCAGTCTCAACCTGTAACTTCCCATCCAAACCCCTCTCGACCATCAACGTGAACAACTTTTCGATCTTCGGGAAGAAAGGATCCTTATCGCCTATGATTATCGATCCTCTGAGTCCACGACAGTCACTTGCCTCAACGATGGAGAGGAAAGGGTTTCTCCTCCGGAATGATCCAGTCGGAGGGGGCGACCGCTACAAAGCCGCGGACCGGGACGATTCTCTTGAGCACCGTGTAAATGGACAATGCTCCGCCTTGCGAGAATCCGCCTACAACCAAGTTCTTGAAGTCGAGCCGATAATCCTTCAATTTCGAGAACACCCACTGGACGTCCCTCTCCGACACTTCCAGATTGTCCCAGGAACGACCATCGTGAGCGTAAACCTGCGACGACCACGGTACAGCGAGAATCATCCTCATTGAGAGAACCGGCAACCACGGCGCGGCCGACAGCTCAGGTCGCTCTCCATACCGTTGGTGGAACATCATCAGAGCCGGCCAATCCTTTCCCTCGCCGTAGCCTGGTGGAAGGCGGACCATTAGGTCGGGAGAAGTTTTCTGGTTCATCTGTTCGCGCTTGAGGCGGTTGGATTCGGCTTCGAGAGTCTTGAATTCGGGTCTTTCGCGGATCGGATCTAGGTCGGTGTCTCGAAGTACTTCAGCCGGCCACCAGACGTTCCTTTTGACCGCGTCCTGAAGGGAGAGAATGGCCTCGGCATGGTCTCCGAGACGGCTCTGAAGACATGCAATCCAGAAGGATGTCTTGGCATCGTAGTCGTGAAACTTCTCCGCGGCATCTCGTGCCACCTCTAGGGCTTCACGGTATCTTGACTCATTGTAGTAGCGAAAGACTCTGTTTCTGTAATCAAGGAATCCTGTGCTTGCCATCAGGTGCGAAGGAGAACTACGTGATTTCTCCTATTGAACATTTATCGAATCGATGACATTCGACTCCTGGGACCCTTCGAGTTAGTCGGTGAGGTGGGACAGGTCCTGGATGCGGGCCGGCCAACTCTCGTTCATAACTGGTAAGTCAAGCGCGAAAGGAAGCAAGGGGCCCTGAGGGTGCCTAGGAAGTCGCCTGAAAAACGCCTGAGGGTCCGAGTCGATGATAAAATCGGCTTGACGGCAGAGAGATGCGAACGGGGTTCTTGCTCGGTCCCTGTTAAGATCCGGCTAGCGATTGACTATCTAGAAAAAGAAGGTATGAAGGCCAGCCTCGTGACGCAGAACTGCCAGTGATTCTACAGTTCCCTGATTGCTAATAGAACGTTTCAGAAAACGATTTGCTATGCTGCCTTCTCTAGGACGATCTCTATGGTTGAGACGTTTCGTGTGTCTCCTTCTTCTCCTAGAACTTCGCTGGCGATTCGTACTTCTTTGATGGTGAGTTTTCCCTGGAAGAACCGACGCCGGACCACTTCCACAACGTCCACCGCATGGCTAATCGACTGTCCTCGAGCCTTGACTGTTAGAGTGTTCTGGCCGCTGTTGAAATGCATCATAACAGCAGTCGCATAGGCCATCAGCGGCTTTTTGCCGATAAACACGGTATCTGGCGGAATCTGGCCACGAGGCCTCTCTACGCGCGGTCTCTCCTCGCGTCTTTCTGGAGCGGATTCTGTTCTCTCTGTAGTCTGTTCGGTTCTCTCTGTGCGGGGCTCGCGACGTTCACGTGCCGGCTTGTGCTCTACCTTCTCACTCATTGTTGTGGTCTCAGTTGTCATTCGATTATGCTCGAACTATCGAGCACGACGCTAAGCGTCGCGTCTTAAGGGTTTGGGCACCCAACTCGGAAAAATAGTAGGAGAAAGAGAGAAAAAAAGAGGAAACTGAGAGGGGTTTTCTTGGGAGAGCCGTGTTTAGAGTATCTCTCTGGTGAGAGCTTCTCTGAACTTGACCCTGCAGTCCTGGCACTGGAAGAGCCCGATCAGCACGTTCTTCTTCGACTTGCCGCCCTTGAGCTCCCAGACCTTCGCCGGTTTCGGAACATCAGCACCGCATTTTGGACAGACCACCTTGTAGAACTGGCTCGGGGGCGCTAGGCCGACCGAGGACAGGTCCGGTGAGCCTTGTATGCCTGGAACCGCTTCTGTGCCTGGTATCGCTGGCTGGACTTGTGATGTTTCCGTTGTTGCTACTTGTGCGGATGCGTCGAGTGTCGGAATGTCGTCGACGACTTTGACGACAAGCGCGTCAGCAACATCCTCCGCAACGTCTTGTGATGGAGCGAGGTTGAATGATTCGTCGAGAGTGCTTGAGGATGCAATGTCCGATGATGCGACTGGACCAGTGATTGGAGCTGTGCTCGCGGCGAGAGCGTTCAGCGGCGTAGTGGATGGTGCATTGGTTGTTTCTGGAGTAGGAGACCCGGTGCCATTGCTCGCTGGCAGAGCAGGAGCCGGAGATGCTGGTTCAACGTGCTCCTCGACAACATTGCTCGGAGCAAGAGTAACCTGCGCTGGGGCTGCGAGAGGCTGTGGCTGGCTAGGAGTCCATGACTTTGAGGACGCGAGAGCGCCTATTCCCACCCAGCTTACTGTCGCGGGCTTGTTTTCTGGGTATGTCTGTTTGAATTCTCCGGGGAATAGTGGTTTGGTTTCGATGTGGCTGAGGGTGTCGATCATCTGTTTGATCTCTTCGATGCTCTTGAGATTGTTCTCTAGTAAGCCTTTGAATTCCGCGCGCTGAGTCCGATACTCAGACTCGTTGACGTCACCAGTCACGAATTTCATCTCTAGATTCAGTAGCCGTTGTGGTGTTGTTGCCATCTGGTCCTTTGTCTGTTTCAAGTGCTCGTTCAATGTGTAGCCGAGTACGTTGATCCGGTCTTGCAGGTCCGAAGAGGCTCGTCCGTACTCTTCGTGTATTGTCCGCATCTTCTCTTTGTAGCCGTTGATCTCAGTGATCAGTTTCTCTATGGTCAGATCGTTTAGACCCATTTTTTCTACCTAGGATTCCGTCATCTATGAGGTAAAATGGTAAAAGCGTTCCAACGTAAAAGCGTTCCAACGCAAAAACAGCTGATAAAACCGCGTCAAGAGTCCGATTTTCGATACATGATAACAAAAACAGTGTCAATGATCGAACGGATCGCGGATGATTCTAAGCTAGCAAAGATAAATCGAAATTGTGCAAAACACAAAATCGATCATCATTTTCAGGATCGCATATAAACCAAAACCGATCTGTGGACCCCACAACAAGCACCGACATAATCCGTCGAACACACGTTCTCTATTGCCTAGCCTAGTAAAACCACCCACGTAACCTGTTCAAACAACACCTAGCCATGTCAAGAATTCAATTGGCAAAACCCGCCATCAACCGGGGAAACAAGAGGAAGAAATTCCCACATGTCCTACAAGTCCATGAAAAACTGGGACCGCGGGAGCAGAGAACCACTGCTCTCGAAAATAACCGAGCGCGTCCACCACCAAGAACCCCTCAAAGAAAGAATCAGCCAAGTCATCTACAAGCTGAAAGTTCAGCAGAACCGGCTTGAAGGTGCCAACCTCAAGACACAGCAGCACGACAAGTCGCTATTCGACAAGTGCGTACAAGCACAGATGAATCATGATACCGCACGCAGCACAATGTACGCCAACGAGATCGCCGAGATCCGCAAAATGGCAAAGATCACACTCCGCAGCGAACTCGCCCTCGAACAAGTAGGCCTCCGACTGGAGACAATCCAGGAATTCGGCGATGTCGCAGCCACAATGGGCCCGATCGCAGGCGTAGTAGCAGCCATCAAGAACCAGGTACAAGGCGTCATTCCACAAGTCGGCTACGAACTAGGCGAGATCTCTGAGTCACTGAACAGCGTAGTCATGGAAGTCGGCGAAGCGACAGGCCAGTCATACGACTTTGAGGCGTCCGGAGTAGAGTCGCAGAAGATTCTCTCTGAAGCGAACAGCATAGCAGAGACCAGGATGCGCGAAAAATTCCCGGAGCTACCATCACCCGCTCTCGGCGCACTCGAGAGCACGGTGCCGAGGTAGCCCGGACCAATCTTTTTGGAGAATAATGATCATGCCCATAACCCTTGAAGAAATCAGAAGATTCCTCGGCAGAAGCCTACAGGACCCCTACGGGAGAACCTTCGGCAAAGTCGTAGGAATCTCCGCCAACCTCAAGGACGAAATCACAGGCGTAGGAATAGAAGTCGGAAACGGCGAATTCGTGCAATGCCCCGGAGACAGAGTCAAAATCAGCGCCGACACACTCGTTCTAGCCCCAACCTGGAAGGTTGAAGCCGAAGAGTTCCGGAAAGAATTCGACGTAGTCACACGGCGGCTAAGAGCCCTCGACGAGCTCTTCAGTGTAGGAGACATCCAGAAAGATGTCTACGAGGACATGAGAAAACAGCACGAGGATGCAATCAATGAACTCAAGTCGAAACGGAAGTCGATTCTTGACACTCTCAGCCAGAGAAGCAGCACCCTAAACACCCAGCTCCGACAGCTCCAGACCCATCTCGCTGGCAACAAGATGTTCCACGCCTCGGGAGAATTCGATGACCAGAGCTACAAAGCTGTCAGCGATGCCATTGACACCGGCCTGGTCCGCGCAATGGCGGAGCGGAAAGAGGTCGACTCTATCTTCGGATACCTCTCAAAGCTAGACTCCTCCAGTTCCACCGTCCCGGCGCCGGCGATCCAGACACCCGTAGCCGCCCCAAGCACCGCTCCATCTGTTCCAAGCCAGCCGAAGGACCAGGTCATGGTCCTTCATGTACGAGAGACCTAGGGGGTTTCGTCGCCTGTTTAGAAGCCTCGAGGAAAAAGTCCACCCGGTTCCGCTGAAAGAGAGAGTGGATCAGGCTCTCTATCGGCTCGCAACCCAGAAAGAAAAACTGGAGCACATGTCGTCAAGGCTGCAGCAGCGAGACAAAGAGATGTTCCAGCGCTGCATAGGCGCCCAATTATCGAAGGACAGCGCCCACGCAGCCCTCTACGCTAACGAATGTGCCGAGATTCGAAAGATGGCACACATCACGCTAAGCAGCGAACTCGCACTTGAAAGAGTCGTGCTCAGACTCCAGACAATAGAAGAGTTCGGAGACATCATGGCCCAGATAGCCCCAGTTATCGGAGTCGTACGCGAGACCAGAGGAAGAATCGCAGGAGTCATCCCCGAAGTCGCTACCGAACTCGGAGAAGTGAACAACATGCTCAGCGACATGGAACTCGAGACAGGAGAGATCCCGGACCAAGGAGCCGACGTTCAAACTTCTAGCGATGAGGCGAAAAAGGTCCTCGAAGAGTCCAGCGCCATAGCGTCCCAACAAATGAAAGAGCGTTTCCCAGAACTACCCTCGCCAGAACCGAGGCAAGCAACCACTGTCCCAAGGCCCCAGGCACCAGAGCCTAGAATTCCAATAGCAGTCACTTCCAGCGGCGGGATGGAAGAAGAGGCAGAAGTGCCGTTGGAAGATCGGGTCCTAGGCTACATCAAGACTCACAATGGCGAGCTGAGCGTCAATTCAGCATCAGCCGAGCTCTCGGTACCGGCCGAAGACATACGCGGGTCTCTCCAGAAGCTGAAGGATGACGGCAAGATAGTCATGGACTAGGGCGAGGCCAGCAAACGCCCTCTCCCTTTAGGATCACATGGAGGAAAGGCTGATCTCAGCTTCAGAAGAGTTAGAATCCCTTGCAGTGAAGTATGCCCATGAAGCGATCGAACTGGAGCGAAAAGGCTCCAAACGAATCGCCGGGACAAAGTACCAGCGAGCCATCGAGGTCCTCCTGAAACTCTGCTCACTCTATCCCAACGCCCCGCAGAACAAGGTCTACCTGGAGCACGCAGAAGCATACCGCAAGCGAGTCCAAGAACTGCAATCCGACTCCGAACCAATCGCACATCCATCTGACTCCATTGAGACAAAGGACTCGAAGAACATCAAGTTCGACCAGTGGGTCCTCACCGAGAAGCCTGACATCAGCTGGGACGATATCGCAGGTCTCGAAAAGCCGAAGCGCGCGATAGAGGAATCAGTTGTCTTTCCGGTGCGGCGTCCAGATCTCTTTCCGCTCGGATGGCCTCGTGGAATACTATTCTTTGGTCCGCCAGGATGTGGCAAGACCCTGCTCGCTGCTGCAGTGGCGAGTGAGATCAAGGGGGTCTTCTTCTGCGCAGACGCAGCCTCTCTAATGTCCAAATGGCTTGGAGAATCAGAGAGGAATGTTTCCCAACTCTTCGTGAAGGCGAGAGAGAGTTCCGAGAAAGGTCAGCCCGCAATCGTATTCATCGACGAGATAGACTCCCTTATGGGAGTTCGAGGAGAAGAAGTCGGCGGAGAAGTCCGCGTCCGGAACCAGTTCCTGAAGGAAATGGATGGCATACTCGACAAGAACAAGAAATTCCACGTCTACCTAATCGGAGCGACGAACAAGCCATGGGTCCTCGACGAGCCCTTCATCCGCAGATTCCAGAAGAGAATCTACATCCCACTTCCAGACATCAAGACGCGAATGGACATGTTCCAGATCTACGCTCACGATCTAAAACTAGACAATAATGTCGATTTCGTCGAACTTGCCCGAATGACAGAAGGATACTCGGGCGGAGACATCAGAGACCTCTTCCAATCAACCCAACTGAGAGTAGTCCGGAACTTCTTCACTCACGGAAACGTGAACGATCTTAACTCCGTCCCGGACGCCATCACAATGGAAGACTTCCAGTCAATAATCACCGGTCGCCGACCCAGTGTTTCATCAGGAATTCTCAAGCGATACTACGACTGGGACGAATCGTTCAAGGCAAGCTAGGAGGGTGCAAGAGTGAACTTGGATGGAACTGACTTTCGAATCCTCGCAGAACTCGTAGAGAACTCCAAACAGTCCTACGTCGAGATCGGTCGAAAGCTCGCTCTCCATCCTAACGTCATAGCCTACAGAGTCAACAGACTCGAGGATCAAGGCATCATACGCGAATATACGACCCTCGTCGACTTTTCAAAACTCGGCCTCTCAGAACAGGTCGTTGTAGCGGCGAATTTCCCTTCCGACTCGTCAAGGGAGGACATTATGAAGCAGATCTGTGAGATTCCAGAGACAGTCAACGTGATCAGCTCTCTCGGAACTCCTGAAGGTCTAGTGTTCATCGTTGCTCGCAACAAGGAGGATGTAAACGCGGTTCTAGGAAAGCTTCGATCGATGAATCTTGACATCGACTTCGCCTCCTCCGTAATCCGGACTTATGATGAGGGCCGTTTAGGAACTTACTTCAGGGCTATGGCCGGGACCGACGAGAGGTAGCCGGCTATTGGAGAGACCCAGCTGGGCTCCAGTCGTACTCTCAGGAGCCCTTCCCAGGGAACTATCGGACCTACTTGCAATATCGATTCTAGGCCTCGCTAGTCTCGAAAGCGTATTCGCCCAGCTCCAGCCATTCAATCAGCCCGCGTGGTTCGCAACGGTGCTGGTTCTTGCACCAATGACGTGCGCACTAGCAGCTCTCTCTAATTCCTCCAGGACCCAGAAGGAGGAACTTGCACTATTCGCATATGGAGGATCAGGATTGCAGATTCAGCTCCGGTACGTTCTACGGGGAGTTGTCGTGTCAATCATCGGACTATCGCCTCTGTGGCTAAGATTCTTGGCGACCGAGAGTATTCTCTCAACCAACTTGTTCTTGCTCCTCGGCTCCGCAATGGTCGGAGGACTAGCCTACGCTGCGCCCGCTCTCAAACGGACCCGTTCGCTGGCATTCGTTGAACAATACAAAGGTTAACCGCATGAAACCTCTTCTGGAATGCAGATCAATCACCGTCACATACCCAATCGCAGACGGAATTCTAAGACTCTACGGCGAAGGAGTATCCTTCACCCTCGAAGAAGGAGGATTCCTATCAGTCGTCGGAGGATCAGGCTGGGGAAAATCTACCTTGGTCAACATAGTTCTTGGTCTGGAGAAACCAACCCGCGGAATTGTTCAGCTGGAGGGAGAAAACATAACTGAGCAATCATTCGTAAAACGCTCGGCACGAGTCAAAACTGCTGCCGTCTTCCAGCGACCAACCGCCCTTCCCCAGCTAACAGTTCTGCAGAACCTCCACCTCGCACTCTCAATGATAGGGATTCCGAAACGTGATAGAGATGAGAGGATCAAAGAGGCAATGATCTTCTTTGGACTCGAGAAGCTCTCACACTCCTACCCAGACTCGCTAAGCGCGGGTCAGAAGAGGCGGATCGACCTCGCACGAGCACTTGCCGCGAAACCTCGCTTCCTCGTTTTGGACGAGCCAACTGGAGATCTCGACTCCTCAGTGACGAACATAGTAATGCCGTTGCTTAGGGGATTGAACAAAGATCACGGCATGACAATACTGATGACCACAGCGCTCGCTCGGCATGCGTCCACGGCAAAGCGCATGATTCACCTAAGGCCCCCGATATTCCAGACGGAACAACCGATAGCTCGGTAAGAATCATGTTTAGAGACAATCCTTCAATCACAGATAGGCTTCGTGAAGCAATCAAGCCGACACCTGTCAAGCGGAGAATTCAGATGGCAGCCTACAAACTGCGCACGCAGACCAACAGACTCGAAAAGACGATTGGCCAGATGGAGTCAAGAGACAGAGTGTTGCACGACAAGTGCGTAAAGGCTCTCGAAGTCAGAGATACTCAGAGCGCGACCTTGTTCGCGAACGAATGCGTCCAGATTCGCAAGCTAATCAAAACCTCGCTCAGCAGCCAGATCTCACTGGAACAGGTACTCCTCCGCTTGGAGACCGTTGAGCAGTTCGGCGACATGGTTCACAGCATGGGAAGTGTTCGCGGCATTCTTACAACCGTCAAAAACGAGCTCGAAGGAAAACTCCCGGAGATTTCAACTGGCATACACGACATCGAGGACTCCTTGGAGAACCTCACAACGGAAATCGGAGAGGTAGTAGACGCTGATGGAGCCTACGTGCTTCCCAGCGACGACTCCGCTAGGATTCTCAAAGAGGCAGATCTCATGGCAGAGCAGAAGATGAAAGAAAAGTTCCCCGAGATTCCGCAGATTCCCATCGACGCCCACAGGGTGAGGTAATCTAACTGTGCTCTCACCAGAGCTTGAGACCAGAGCATTCCTTGGGCGCCCGGTGGTGGATATCTATGGAAGGAGCCTCGGGCGAGTAATCGGAATCGAAAGAAACGCCTTCGGGGAACTCGAAGGGGTCCAAGTCGAGGCTGCAGGAGGGCTCATCGTTAGCGCGAAAGCCAGGCAGCTGGGGCTCACGCCGAAAATCATTACGCTGACACCGGACTGGAAACTCGAGGCGGTCGACATCATCTCCGAGCTTTCCCTGTTGCGCAAGCGAATCAGCGCTCTAGAGTCGTTGAAAGACACGAAGGAGATAGAGGGAGAGATCTACACGGAACTGCTGGACTCACAAAAAGCAGGCTATTACGACAAAGTGAAGACGGGAGAAGCCCTGTCAGCATCGATGAAGCATCGACTCTCAGAGGTAGCAGGCCAGATTTCCAGTCTCACGCGATACCTAGTGAATGCCAAACTGGATCACAAGAGCGGCGAACTCGATGAAGAGTCACTAAAAATGGCTCAAGGTTCCATAGAGCCAACCTTACATCCCCTGATCGCTGAGCGGAACGATTTGGCAGGATCCTTGAAGACCCTTGAAGAAGTCCTACCGTCAAGGGTTACGATTAGTCAGAATCGACAATAGCTCTGTTCTCGGCTACATTTTCTAGGAACCGCCTCACTCAACGGTAATATATCCTCCCCGGCAACCTGCAACAAGCGGGTCATCATCCTGATTGCCGATATCGACCGGGAGATGGAGAAGAAGAAAGTCGAGTCCATTCTGGTATTCGGGGATGCGACGGTTGGAAACCCTGATCTTCGCTATGTTGTCGGAGCGTCACTTGCGAGAGGAGGAATCTATGTCAAGCGGAAGACGCATGACCCCACGCTTATCGTCAGCAACATCGACGTTGGTAGCGCCCGCTTGGGGCGGGTCCGGAACATTCGAACATATTCTGATTACGGACTTGAGCGTCTGTCGGGACGATACGATCGGGACGAGGCCAGAGCACGGTTCTATGAGAAAATAATCAGGGACACCAGTGCGAGCGGGCCCATAGTGCTGGCTGGACGAAACGAGACATCAAATTCACTCCTGCTTATCGACGCTCTGCGCAAGAAGGGAATCAAGGTCGTGGGCGAGAAGACCCCGACGATATTGGAGGTCGCTAGGGAGACAAAAGAGCGGCGTGAGATCGAGAAACTGCGGGAAATGGGCAAAAAGACGAGCAAGGTCGTTGAGAAGACAATTCGTTTTCTGTCAAAAGCCACATCTCGAGGCACGAAGGTCACTCTCAAGTCGAAACCATTGACCGTTCACACGGTCAAGAGAGTCATCAACCGCCTCTTGGCCGAAGAGGGGATTATTGCCCCGGAGGATACTATCTTCGCACCAGGAAGAAAATCGAGCGACCCACATTATGATGGGAAAGCCGGTGACACGATCCGTACGGGTGAACCGATAGTATTCGACATATTCCCATCCGAACCCGACGGGTACTGGCACGATTGCACCAGAACCTACGCGTTCTCATCCCCGCAGAAGAAAGTCAAGGAGATGTACGATGCAGTGCTAGAGGCACAGACTTCTGCGCTCGACATGGTGCGGGAACAAGCTTCCTGTAGCGAAATGATGATCCACGTCTGCAAACTGTTTGAGAAGAAAGGCTACCCGACCGCCCGATTACTATCCAAAGGCAACAAGGAAGCGAGATTCAGGGGGTTCATGCATGGTCTTGGCCACGGAGTCGGTTTGACGATTGGCGAGAGACCCTACCTGAGTCTTTACGGCAAGGAGAGGTTGAGAAAGAACTCGGTCGTGACGATCGAACCAGGACTCTACGACCCCAAGGTTGGGGGAGTAAGAATCGAAGACATAGTCGTAGTCGGCTCACCCTCAGAGAATCTTACACACTTACAAAAAGATCTGCAGATATGATCACGGAAGGAATCTCATAGATGGCAGACTGGACGGGGATGCAGCCCAGACCC
>WNGR01009337.1_pt1 | contig 14431 bp, 11 predicted proteins | sample 5407581 | NCBI WGS metagenome assembly WNGR01 (sample SAMN13153383, study PRJNA577476) | soil metagenome | isolation source: 80 cm soil or saprolite under Garry oak tree replicate 2 | place: USA:California | collected 2016-06-15
ACGGCTCGGACTTTCTCGGCGCCCTGTATGATCTGGAGCGCTGTTGCAACGTGTTCCGCGTTTGCTCCTCCACCAACATCACAAAAGTTGGCCGGTTTCCCTCCGTATTGTTTGACTAGGTCGAGTGTCGCCATAACGAGTCCTGCGCCATTTCCTATGATACCGATGTCGCCATCCAGCTCGACGAATGCGAGACCGTTGTCGCGAGCTTTCGACTCCAGAACCGTGACTTCTCCGCTAATTTCTTTTGATCTCTCCTGGAACTCGGGATGCCGGAAGAGACTATTATCATCAACTATGACCCTGAGGTCTGCGGCGACGAAACGGCCGTCCTGCATCTCGATGACAGGATTGCTCTCCACGAGCTCGGCGTCGTAAATTATGGATAAGCGATAGAGGTTGGATAGAAAGTCGGAGAAAGTGCTTTGCTGGATACCTTGGTATCCGAGCTTCAAAGCGATCAATCGCGCGTCGTAGCTTCTCATTCCGAAGACAGGGTCGAGACGATGCCTGAGCACTTTCTCAGGCGTTTGGCGTGCTTTCTCAGGCGTTTGGCGTGCAACGTCTTCAATGTCAATTCCACCTTGGTCTGAAGCGAGGACTGTCTGGCACCGGTTTGCTCGATCTAGAACGATACTCGCGAAGAGTTCTTTCCTTGCGGTTGCCTTCTGTTCTATGAGGACTTTCTTGACTTTCTCGCCTTTGATAGTCATTGAAAGAATCTCGCTCGCCCTGTCCCGTGTCTCGTCGGGTTTGGTGGCGAACTTTATTCCACCAGCCTTCCCTCGGCCAGCAACGAGGACTTGGGCCTTGATAACGGCCTCTCCACCTATCCGCTTGTGAATGTCCCTCGCTTCATCCGACGTCGAAGCCACTGCGCCTCGGGGCGTGTTTATCCCGAGGTTCTGCGCGATAGATTTCGCCTCGTATTCAAAGAGCTTCATCGGATTCCGCTCGAAATTGCTCGGTCAGCAGCCCCCATCAGTATTTGGCTGTTTGCCACCCCATATTCCTATTCCGGATAATCCTACTCCAGAACCCGTTTTCTCGAATGTTGCTCGACATAGGAGGGAAGAAATCTGAGATCGAAGCAGAGTCCGATTCCGACCGTCTCGGGACGGTTCCCAATGATTCGTATTTGTTGGCTGCACCTCGTCTCAATCCATATGCGGCATTCTGGCAAAAAGAAGTGTTCAAAAGTAATCAAGTCTAGGAGTATGTGGACTTACCACTCAAATAGCTGCACCAGACCTCATTGTCTGGCAGCAGGGCAAAGAGGTCCATCTTGAACCACGTAAGGAAGACTTCTCTGTTCCTCACTCTCTCCATCGGTATGTCGCGTAGCAAGACGCCCAAGAGACGGTTGACCAGCTCCCTGATCATCCTAGCCCTTCTCATCCCCACATCTCTATTCATCAGCCGCATCCCATCAGCCTCTGCTGCAACTGGCCAGTCATGGAACTCCAATGTCAAATGCACGCCGTTGGTTGTTACGGTTGAACAGATTCTGGGGAATCAGTCTAGTCCGCTGGGCGGGGCGACAGAGAGCGGTAGCATGTTCAATCCGGGGATAACCTCGCCTTATGGCCCGGAGAATACTAAGAGATGGTTGTCCCCGACGTCTTCAACGCCTCCAGGATGGATATCGCCCGGACCACCGTGCACCATAACCAATGCGAACGGACAGGTTGTGTCAGCGTTCGTCCAGATCAATGGTGTTCAGAGAGGATATCGTAATGAGGAAGACTGGAACAGCAGTTTCATGCCGGTGAACGGTGGGACAAATTATCCTAACGGTCCACAGTCCGACTCGACATTCAACATATTCACGCCCGGATACTTCACCCCCGGATACGGTCCGTGTTATTCTGGCAATACCACAGGTTGCATGCATAGTGTTCACGTGGAGATTGATCATGACTGGAAGGGAGCTTCTTACTGTGGCCCGTCTACAGCTTGCGACAATAACACGCTAGTAGCGCAAACTACAGCTTACCAGACAAAACTCGATGTCCAGGGATTCGTTTTCTGGGACCAGGACCATCTCAACGAGTCAACTCACAATTTCTCAGGATGGGAACTACACCCCCTCACAGCATGGAGAATATCGACCACTCCACCGCCCTTGAGCGCTGGTTTCACTTTCAGTCCGTCTTCGCCTCGGAAAAACCAGCAGGTTACGTTTACAGGATCGGCTAGCGGCGGCACAACGCCTTACTCGTTCAGCTGGACATTCGGGGACGGTTCGAGTGGTACCGGCTCTACCGTGACACATGCCTACGCGTCAACGGGAACGTTCACGGTTGTCCTGACGGTAAAGGACAATGGATTGCCACAGCAGACAGCTACCTCTCAACAATCCGTGACCGTCACCAGCCAGCCCACGCCTCTGACTGCTAGCTTCACTTACAGTCCGTCCGCGCCTATCGCAGGCCAGCAGGTGACTTTCACCGCTTCCGCTTCAGGCGGAACAGCTCCGTACTCTTTCAGCTGGAATTTCGGTGACGGGTCCACAGGCACAGGGTCCTCGATAAGTCATACTTACGTGACAGCGGGGACGTTCACTGTTGCCCTGACGGTGAAGGATAGCGGGTCACCTCAGCAAACGACCAGTTCCCAACAATCCATCACCGTTACGAATCCGCCCCCGCCAACTCTGACAGCTAGTTTCACCTTCACCCCTGCGAACCCACAGGTTGGACAAACAGTCTCCTTCACGGGCTCCGCGTCTGGTGGAACACAGCCCTACACTTACTCCTGGACGTTTGGCGACTCTGGAACGGGTTCAGGAAGCTCCGTCACCCACACGTACCAAGCTGCTGGCAACTACACTGTCGTCCTCACAGTCACCGATGCCGCTGGAAAGACAGCGAGCTCAACTCAAACCGTTACTGTCTCTAACCCGCCGCCCCCTACGCTGACCGCCAGTTTCACCTACAACCCTTCTTCACCTTTGGTGGGACAACAGGTAACATTCAATGCCTCTGCTAGCGGCGGAACTGCGCCATATTCGTTCAGCTGGAACTTTGCCGACGGAACGACTGGTACGGGATCATCCACAACTCACACGTACTTGTCCGCGGGAACTTTCAATATTGTTCTGACCGTGAAGGATAGCGGGTCGCCCCAACAAACGGCGAGCTGCCAAAAATCCGTCACGGTTACAAGTCAGCCTCCGCCGCTGACAGTCAGCTTCACTTTCAGCCCGTCCTCGCCGGAAGCAGGGCAACAAGTAACATTTACCGCGTCATCTAGTGGTGGAACATCTCCGTATACCTTTAGCTGGAACTTCGGGGATGGCGGTACAGCGGCGGTCAACCCTGCAACGCATACCTACTCATCATCGGGATCGTTCCTTGTTACCGTCACAGCAAAAGATGCTGCTGGTGCGTCCGCGACCTCAAGCCAGACTGTTACTGTCGCTGCCGCGTTGGGTGCTAGTTTCACTATTAGCCCCATCTCGCCTGAGGCTAATCTGGCTGAGTCATTCACAGCCACTACTACGGGCGGCGTTGGCCCTGACAGCTTCAACTGGGCGTTTGGAGATGGAGGAACATCCACCGCTAACCCTGCGTCGCACACCTACACCACATCCGGCTCCTTCACAGTGATAGTCACCGTAACCGATTCTAACGGGGCGAAGGCCACGTCAAGCCAGACCATCAATGTTGCCAGCTCTCTGACGGTAAGCTTCACCTCAAGCCCGCCCTCTTCCACGGTGAACCAGGCTGTGACTTTTACAGCGACGAATTCTGGCGGTGTTGGCAGTATAGGTGATAGTTGGAGCTTCGGCGACGGTAGCACCTCAACCGGCAACCCCACGAGCCACACCTACTCGACCTCCGGCTCGTTCAAGGTAACCGTGACAGCGACCGATGCCAATGGAGCGAAAGCAACGTCAAGCCAGACGCTCATTGTAGCCGCGCCACTAGCCGCCAGTTTCACTTACTCACCTTCATCGCCGCAAGTGGGCCAACAGGTAACGTTTTCCGGATCGGCCACTGGTGGAACAACGCCGTATACCTTCAACTGGGCTTTTGGAGACGGGTCCACCGGAACAGGATCATCCATAACCCACACGTATTCATCACCAGGAACCTTCACCGTGACCCTGACGGTCAAGGACAGTAGCTCGTCTCAACAGACAGCTAGCGCGCAACACTCGGTCACGGTCACCAGTCCCCCTCCACTGACCGCTAGCTTCAGCTTTACACCTTCCACACCGCAGACGGGGCAGCAGATCACCTTCACAGCTTCTGCGAGCGGCGGAACAACGCCCTATTCTTACAGTTGGACGTTTGGAGATGGCTCAAGCGCTGCAGGCTCCACGGTCACCCACACTTACGCGTCGGCAGGAACGTTCACTGCTGTTCTGACTGTGAAGGATAGTGGGTCGCCACAACAGACAGCCAGCTCACAGCAATCCGTCACCGTTACGAATCCACCTCCGCCAGCTCTGACAGCAGGCTTCACTTTCAGTCCTACGAGCCCCCAAGTTGGACAGACAGTCTCCTTCACAGCAAGTGCGTCAGGTGGAACACAGCCGTACACTTACGGCTGGGCCTTCGGTGACGGCTCAACCGGAACAGGCTCGACTGCAACCCATGCATACGCGACGGCAGGTTCATACACCGTTGTCTTGACAGTGACAGATAGCGGATCGCCACAACAGACAGTTACTTCCTCAAAATCTTTGACTGTTACCAGCCCGCCTCCACCACTGAGCGCTAGTTTCACTTTCAGTCCCTCCTCGCCCCAAACCAGCCAGCAGGTAACGTTTACCGCGTCCGCTAGCGGTGGTACGACGCCGTACTCGTTCAGTTGGACATTCGGCGACGGGTCGAGCGGCGCTGGCTCCACAGTGACCCATGCCTACACGTCAGCAGGAACATTCACCGTTGTACTAACCGTGAAGGACAACGGATCCCCGCAACAGACGGCCACTTCTCAAAAATCCATCACTGTCACTAGTCCACCTCCGCCTCTCTCGGCTAGCTTCACCTTTAGCCCTTCATCACCCAACGTCGGACAGACGGTCTCATTCACAGGCTCAGCCTCCGGGGGAGTTTCGCCCTACAGCTATTCATGGAGCTTTGGAGACGGCGGAACCGCTTCGGGAGGCTCGGTAAGTCACACGTTCCAGTCAAGCGGTTCTTACGCTGTGGTTTTGACTGTTACTGATTCTTCTGGCCAGACAGCGACGTCATCACAGACGTTAACGGTGAGCTCTCCCCTCTCCGCGAGCATCTCCTACTCTCCCTCAAACCCATTACCCCTCGTGCCAGTGACATTCACCGGTAGCGCGACCGGTGGAACTGGACCCTACACCTACACCTGGGACTTTGGCGATGGAACAACAGGAAGTGGATCCAGTGTCAGCCACTCGTACCTCCTCCCAGGAACTTACACGGTAACGTTGACGGTCACTGACGCGAATGGACAGACGGCGACTGCAACTGTGACCATAACGGTACTTACGTCCCTACTCTAGCTTCGCTGTTTCTTTTTCTTCTTGTCTTGATGAGGCCGGCATTCCTCTTGGAGTTCGACAAGTCTCTTCTCTCATGCTCGATATTCGTCGACGGTTAAATTTCTCAAGAAGAGACTCGAATCGACGTTTTTAGAGCTAAGGTTCTGTAAAAGCTTCTTTGTTCTAGAAACCTCCTAGGAGGTTTCGGCGATCGCTCAGTGGGGGTTTAATAGAGACGCGACCCTAGATCAATCACTGACGCGGCCTAGAGATTGAAGTTCAACGCTGACGAAGAAGGTTTGGAGGCAATGAGAAGGTTCGAATGTCCTTATTGTGATTCTGCATTCTTGAAGTTCGTTACTTCAGAAGGTGAACTTAGACAACACGTGCTAGTCGCACATGGTCGAATATTGGACTTCAGCACACAGGCCGTGAAAATATCGTCCCCAGATTCGAAGGACCATGTTAGAATCAATCTCGAAGAAAAAGAAGCTCCAAGTCAGAGTTCCACTTGACGGGTCATTGAAAGGTTATCGCGCCAATCATCAAGGATGATTTGGCCCCGTCCCGCTTTGACTGATACCACAGGCTTGCGAAGCCAGGCTGCATGAGTCGAATCTCCAACTCTTGCATGAGAGAAACCATTGATGGTGAGGATTGGCATTTTCGGCTAATCGATAGCAGGAACAATGGAACCTGTCCACACGCTTTGAGTTCCCAAGGAACCGATAAGACTTCGCCGATGAGTCCCGTGGCACGCCGGCTAAAATGGTTAGTGCGGAGATTCCATTCCCAGGAATAAGACAACTGCTCCCCCTGCGATAAACAGGAGCCCTTCGCCGAAGACGAAGAGCGGGAGCGGCTGCCCAGGCGAGCCCAATGATACTAGGGCACCGACAATGGCGATGGAATTGCCATAGAGCACGAGAAGCGTTCCAATTATGGCGTTCAGGGATTTCGTAACCAGTATTTGGTCTCGCATGCTATTTAGAACTTGACAAGTCAAGAACGTGCTTGTGAGGGTACAAGCGCTTCAAATCGAACACGCGCAATCTCAGCCACACCAGCATCCAAATTGCCACGCCAACACGACGTTGGGTGTCGCAACTGAAGGTGTCCAGAACCGCTTAACGTAATGCATTTATGAAGCAGGAGCTTCCATAACTCAGAAGTCGGTTTAAGACGACTGAGATAGGTCAACGCTTGTTCGGGCGCGAGATTCCCAAGGTTCGAGAAACTCAGGCACAAGAGACCCTACTCTTCCATCGAGACGGGTTGGGGCGACAATGGTAAAGACAATTCTCGATAACTTCTGTGTGAAGAGCGGTATCTTCTGTTCTCGGTGTGAGGAGAAGCTGAAGAAGGGTCAGATAACTGACCTGGACGTCAGAGTCATCCGTTCTATCACTGAGCTTGAGAAGGAGAACCCGACCCTGCAGGATGTTACCTTCCATAAGGCTGTCGAGGCGGGCGATATCATGGCGCTCATGGTGGATAGGAGAGGGATGGACACTTTCCTTGCGAGTGGTGCGAAGCTGGCGAAGAGTCTTGGTGACCGTGTTGGCAGGCGGGTGAGGATTCTCAGCCAAAGCGGGGACGATAGAGATTTTCTTGAAGGATTATTCACGCCTTACTCTATTCTGACGATCAATACTATCTGGCTTCCGGATGGGAGCCGCGAGACGAAGGTCATTCTTAACGGTCGGAGGCCGAGGCGGAATCCTGTCGATTTTGAGGTTGTCAAGAAGCTCGCGCGTGAACTGAAGAGCCTGACGCTTAGGATAGAGTTCGAAGACTGATCTTCCCTTTGGGAAGCCCCTCCGACCATTACGATGTTGTCACGGTCGGTGCAGGAGTTGCCGGATGCGAAGCAGCCATAGAGGCAACAAAGAAAAACGCCAGGGTTCTACTTCTGGAGGAACATCCACAGGTTGGGTTACCTAGTCACTGTTCTGGTGTTGTCAGTCTCAAAGGACTAGAACTCCTTGGGCTGGAAGCTCATTCTAGTTTTAGCCAAAAATTGATTCACGGTGCAAGGTTCTATCCCCCTCACGGCGAACCGATAGAAGTTCGGAAGAAAGAGCCTGTGGCTCTTATTCTGAACAGGATGAAGTTGGATCAATTCCTCGCGAAGCAGGCGGTTGCGGCGGGTGTAGAGCTTCGGGTGAAGAGTCGGGCGTCAAAGTTTCAGCGAACCGCCGATGGAGACGTTCTGACTCTCGGGGACGGTTCGAAGGTTCATAGCAAGATCGTCATTGATGCAAGTGGGGCAGGAAGTAGGCTGCCGGAGCAAGCAGATCTTCAGTCGCCTGATTGGGCGCAGATCCTGCCGGGGTTGCAGTACGAGCTGGTGGACGTGAAGGAGCAGGGTGATCTGGTGGAGCTTTTCTTCGGGTCCAAGAGAGCCCCCGGATTCTTCGCATGGAGCATCCCAACCGGGAGAAATAGTGCGAGGGTGGGTCTCGCTTCGAAGAAGGGCAATGTGAAGAATTTTCTGGATGATCTGGTTAAGGAACAATGGCCAAAGGCCAGCGTCGACGCGACCAAGTCAGGATCAGTGCTTGTCGCTGGGCCAGTATCGAGATGCTGGTCCCCTGGCTTTATCGTGGTTGGAGATGCGGCTGGACAGGTAAAACAGACGACTGGTGGAGGCATTGTTATCGGTGGTTATTGTGGAAAACTGGCTGGTATTGCTGCGGCGTCAGCTGCTGTTCATAATGGGGAAGAGTCTGAAAAGTTTCTGAGAGGCTATGATTCGCAGTGGAGAGAGAAGTTCGGTTCTGATCTGCGAAAGATGGGTCTAGCGCGGAAATTGTTCGCTAGCCTCTCTGATGAAACGCTTGATCGATTGTTCACGGTTCTGCGGGACAATGTTGGGGAGATCGAGGAGGAAGGGGACATGGATTTCCAGGGTAGGATTATCACTCGTATGCTGAAGAAGAGAAAAGTTGCGACACTACTCCCACGCGTCGCTGCTGACGCGGTCAAGGCGATTTTTTCCTAATCGCGTTTGGCGTTATCAGCGGCAAATAGCGCCATCTTGTAAGGGAAAAGTTCCGCTCGGAATACGTTGTTCTTCACAGCGGGATCATTGAGCATGATTTCGCGTGCCGCTTCAATGGTTTCTGCATTGAAAAGCACGATTCCAAAGCTGCTGTAGTCGGTGTTCTGCGTACGTCCCGCGAGAATTACCACACCATCTTTCGAAAGCTGTTTCAGGTAGCTGAAATGTTCAGAGACGATACGCGACTCGAACTCAGTAGAACCACTCGTTAACATATCATGACGTACCGGCTGGATCCGATAAAGAAACTGACCCAACCCTCTAAACAGTCTCCTATCATTCAGGACTGTTCTTCGTCCAGTTTAAGAAGGCTTAGCGCTGACTTCGGAGAAGTCGCTTATGAAAATCCTTGTTGTCGGATGCGGGAAAGTTGGCTCGGAGATCTCCCGGGACCTAGCGGGATCAGACGAGGTGGACTCTGTAGTTGCAATGGACGCTAGCTCACAGAATTTGAAGCTCCTTAGGAAAAGAGTTCCGAGGATCAAGACTGTTAAGCTGAGCATCTCGCAAAAACCACGCTTTCATGCACTCTTACGAAAAATCGACCTTGTTTGTGGGGCTTTGCCGGGCCGGCTTGGATTTGACCTCATGACTGAGACGGTGAAGGCGGGTGTGGATACCGTGGATATTTCCTATACTCCACGGGACGCTTTTCTACTTCAGCGTAAGGCGAAGGAGGTTGGTTGTCGTGTTGTGCCTCAATGTGGGGTAGCGCCTGGTTTCACGAACATGTGCGTCGGTGATGCTTCGAGGAAGCTGGACCAGATGAAATCAGTGGAGATCTTCGTTGGTGGTCTTCCAGAGAAGCCCGAACCTCCTTTGAATTATCGGATTGTGTTTTCGCTTGAAGATGTTGTGAACGAGTACTCTCGACCTGTACAGGTTATCGAGAACGGGAAGAGAAAGAAGGTTGAAGCGTTGTCCGGGCGTGGTCTTACCGGCTTTCCCGGGGTTGGCAGGTTGGAATATTTTCTCACTGATGGTCTTGGGTCCCTTCCTAGAAGCTACCCTAGAACCAGAGATATGCACGAGTTCACGCTAAGGTATCCCGGGCATGCGGATATGATGCAGACGCTCCGGGTCCTAGGCTTCTTCGAACGGAATCCGGTAAGAATTGGCGGTGTTGATGTGGACCCTCGTCAGCTCTCGATAGAGCTACTTCGCCCAGCAATGTCGCGGGGGTCACTTGAAGACTTTCTGGCCTTAAGGGTTGACGTGAAGGGCTCATCCCACGGGAAGAGAATTCACTTCCGATACCAGCTTCTCGACCATTACAACCGACGATCAAGGGTCTCGGCGATGGCCCGGACGACAGCTTACCCCTGCACATCTGTCGCTCTGCTTGTGGGACGCGGAGAGATCAAAGAGACAGGCATTGTTACTCCGGAAAGGATCGCTCAGAACGAGAGACTTTTCCAGTTTGTCTTGGACCGGCTGGCCGAACGCGGCGTAAGAATGAAAATGACCACGCTTACATGAGGCAGCAAATGTATCGAGATGTTGCAGGTTCAATCCCAATCTACCGGCACTGTTAAATGCAAATCCTAGCGCGCACCCATAACCGAAGAAAAATGTTGGAAAACCTACGGAACTCAAAGCTCACTCCGATCCTATCCGTATTGCTAATGGCGGTCGCAGCGCTATCGTTCACGCCTATGGTCCACGCGTACGGTGCAGCCAACTGGCAGGTTGGGTTCGCAGGTACTTTCGTAATCCCAGGTAGCGGCAGCGGCGGATTCTGGGGATGGTGCGACTTCGCAGGAGGCACAGGCTCTCCTGCAACCTCCGGAACTGACGCAGACTGTCAAACATCAGTGTATTTCGGGCCCAACCACGCAATCCAGGTCGAAGAGTCAATCGCAGGCACTGCCTGGAGCGAAGGATCTTGCCACCTCCAACCATGTATCACTCCAACGGACTTCTACATTACCAGCGGAACAATGACATTGTCGGGTCCGAGCGCCGCGGGGATAATAGCGATTGCGGGCCCACAGCTTCTCTCAGTCGGTTGCACAATCAGTGGAAACACGGTCGCATGCCCGCTTTCCATATGGGAAATTCTTCCCCCTGCCTGCTCTCCCGGGAACTGCGTCTACTCTCCTGACACGGGCATACCCACACAGGGGGGCCACTTCAACCTCAATTCCGTGCTCGGCCAAGTAGGCGAACTCCAAGTCCAAGCTTCGTGGGGAATGCTCTGAGCCTCCCGGTCTTCTGGTGGGTCTCAGAACACTGTCGACAGAATGCCATCTGGTAGGTCTGCCCGTACAATCCCTTGACGAGTACGACTTTGCGGTTGCACCCGCGTCCACAACGGCACGTGTCCCTTTCTCTCGGTTTAGTGTCGGCATCTTATGGCGGTTGATGCTTCAAGACAGGTGGGTATGGAAGAAAGAGGAGATTTAGGCTTCCGTAACCTAGATCTGATGACCTAGCTTAGTTTCGGTGTGGAATTAGGTCCGGTTCTTCATCTCATCTCTCCACTCTTGATGATTCTAGTCGGGACTGGTTTATTTCTGCCCTTACGGAGACGATATTCTGGAAGGCTCGAGTCTCCTTTGGCTGGCAACGAACCGAGTGTCGATCTTGGCCACCGTTTTCCATCCGTCCCAGAAGATGGAGTGGAGAGCCAGGTGCAGAAAAAGGCTGGCAAACGGCTAGAACCAAAACTCCCAATCTTCTCAATACTCGACTCGATAGAATTCTCGGACCATTTCGTAATAATCGGGGATGTCGGCACAGGAAAAAGCACTGTAACTCCGATTCACGAATACGAATTGTGGAAGGGGAACCGGCAGATCATCATCCGCGAACCCTCTAGGGCCGCCTGCAACGCTCTCTTCTATTCGCTCCAAGCGCTTCATCCGGAACTGGATGATGCACTGGCAGTCATTACAAAGGACACTAAGATCAATCTCGGTGGCAAGATCAAGATAGTCACAGATGGCGTCTTGCTGAGAATGCTAGCCGAGAGATCGATTCATGATTCTTCAATCTACTTTGACGAAAGCCACCAGATGACGTCCCAGCTCGAACTGTGCATGTCACTCGCAAAGAAGGGGGAACCCAAAGCAAGGAACTTGTTTCGGATCATGAGCGCCACAATCGATCCGCAGGAGTTCCTATCGTTCCTCGGCATTTCAAAGCTCTATCGAATGAGCGGTCGCAGATATCCTGTCGCGCTCGAGGTGGAGGTCGCAGAGGACTACAATGAAATGTTCAAGACTCTACAGCTCTACCTTGACTCGCGGCCTCGCGATGAATCGTGGCTAGTTTTCCTGCCCACAAGACGCCTGGTAGAAAAGTATGCCAGCAGCTATGGCGGCGTATACATTCACGGAGGCCTTGAAGGTTCCGAAGTCAATAGGATCCAGCAACGAGCCGAGCAGGACAAGAATCTAAGAATCTTTGCGACAAACGTAATCGCTTCCTCAGTGAACATCTACGTGGACAACGTGTTGATATTTGATGACGTGATTGACAGCAAGGACCGGTTAGGTCAAAAGGCCCTCCACTATTCGAAGATAGACAACAACTCTCTACTACAGATGATAGGCAGAATCGGTCGCTTCAAGCCCGGCCGGGCAGTCATCCTTACTGACGAACCCCTCCCAAAGAAGATCGACCCGATACCAGTGCGCAAAGCTCTCGAAAACGAGACTCCGTTTGACCTTGTGCTTCTCATGTCCAAGTATGGACTCAAACTCTCAGAGCTAGAGTTCATGTCAAAGGTAGACCATCGCGAGGTTGCCTTCGCAGAGAACTGGCTCGTCGAAATAGGAGCCATCGACCGCTACACCCGCAGAGCCACCTGGAAGGGACTCTTGATGAGCGAAATCCCATACGAACCTGACTTTTCACACATGATCTCCAGCGCTCTAATCTCTGGAGACTATGATACGGCTAGGTTTCTCCTATCCAGCGGCTCTTTCGGCGACTCCCTCAACCACGCGTACAAGTCAGATCACGAAGGCGTTGCTCGCCGGTTATTGTATAGCTTCGACAGATCAAATGAGCTTAACATCAAAGCCCACCTTCTCAAAGGGTACGCGGAAGATAGCGATGGATCATTCGTATCAAAACTGGTCGCGAACGGACTCTACGCCGGATTTGTCGAGGAGGCGTGGAAGAACAATGAAGCAGCGAGAGAGGTATTGAACGACCTGCTAGGTTCATCAAAGAAAAGGCTCATACCAAAGGAGGTCGTGGTAGATGCCGATGTCAACAAGCTCAGGCCATACCTCGAAAATTGTTTATCTTTCGAAAAATTCCGCCCAGACGAAAGGAGCAAGCACGATCTGAGGGATATGCGCATCGAAGGATCGTTCTTTGCAAGAGCTCTGACGATAAACTACAAACGCATACTGTTCGACATAGTTGGGGTGAATTCTGGGAATAAGCGTCGCCATCAAACCAGACGATAAGACCTCCGTCAGGCTACACGTCTATCAGGCCCGAACCGGTTCAATAATCCGAAGCGATTACCTCGTGCTTCTCACTCTCAGGGTGAGATCCGAAAGACACACTCTTATTACACAAACATGAAGAGGTTCGAAAGGCTATGCAGTCTCAATCGAAGCCTAAGAGGCCACTTGGAGTCGTAGTAATCGCGGTGATCGCTGCTGCGGGAGGCGTATTGTCACTGTTCGGAGCCGCATCCGTCTTCGCCGGCAGCGCCACAGGTCCCACCTGGCTGGCAGTCGTGGTGACTATCTTCGGCATCCTTGGACTTGCACTGGGCGTCGGATTCTACACCGGAGCGCGCTGGGCCTGGATGGGAGGAATCGTGATCTACATCGTCTCGATCCTGCTCGGAATCCTCGAGATAGTCTACGGGGGCACTATCGGAGGAGTAGGCGGAGTCATCAGGATAGTGGCTGGAATAGTCATCCCATTGTATTTGACAAGGACGGGAACGAAGAAATTCTTCGGCAAAACGCCAGCATCCCCTAGCCCATAGTCGCGCGTTTTACTCTCAGTGGCCCCGGCGAGATTCTCAGAAACAATCCCGGCCTCACAGCGAGAGTGTTGTCGAGGCGGCTGAAGGATATGCAGAAGGAAGGGCTGATTGAGAGAAAAGCCACAGATGACGTCGTATCGTATGCTCTGACCTCGCGCGGGGAGGATGCGGTCTTCATACTCCTATCCTTTCTGCGGTACGGGTTGAAACATCACGCAGGAGAAAAGCTCGGCTCTTCTAAGCCCCTTCCAAACTTCGAAGAAATGATCAGACAATACAGGCAACTGCCCATCGCCAAATCTCCAAAGACGCATTAGACCTGCTTAGTGCGTCGGCCAGCCTTTCGATAAGTTGACTTCGTTTCAACAAATCTTATCTCAATGGGTGATCATTGAGAACGTGTTATGCAATCAATGACCAGTAAGGTCGCGGTTCGTGATGTGGCACCTGGCTTGTGGATTTGGCGTGTGAGACATCATCACTGGAAGCCAGGTAGTGATTGGGAGCCGGTTGTGACGTCAACGTTCGTCGAGTCTGGGGGTGAGAGGCTTGTCTTGGATCCGCTTGCTCCACCTACAGACGCTGTCGAGGTCTGGAAGAGGCTTGACGAGCGTCCGCCGACGGCGGCGGTTGTTCTTCTTCCCGATCATGTTCGGGACGTCGACCAGTTCGTGGATCGTTATCATGTTCGCGCGTTCGGGCCGCTATTTTTCTTTCGTGATGATATTCCGAGGACTGAGCTTGAGCCGATCAGGCCCGATAGCGTGCTGCCTGGAGGGCTTGTCGCACTTTACGATGGACGAGGACGCGCTGAGACGCCTCTCTGGCTGCCAGAACAACGGGTGATCGTCTTTGGAGACGGTATGACTGAGCGGAATGGTACCCTTCGTGTCTGGGGGTCACCGTCCCACGAAAAACGGGTCCTGCCAGCCTTGCG
>WNGR01004875.1_pt1 | contig 14429 bp, 12 predicted proteins | sample 5407581 | NCBI WGS metagenome assembly WNGR01 (sample SAMN13153383, study PRJNA577476) | soil metagenome | isolation source: 80 cm soil or saprolite under Garry oak tree replicate 2 | place: USA:California | collected 2016-06-15
GTTGCAGCCCGAGCCTCCAGGCGATGAGGCCAGAGAGCAGGAGCACCAGCAGGACGAGGATGATCGCGATCCGCCGCATGACACCCCAGGTCGCAAGGGGCGTGCCGCCCCGCGACCGGCCGTCGCCACGGCCACTTCCCCATCGCGCGTCCGGCGCGCGCCGTCAGGAATCCCGACGGCGTGTTCGGGTTTCCGACGCGCGGCCAGAAGCGGAGCGTGCGCAAGCGCCCGTCACGGCGGTTCCTCGCCGCCATCCCCGCGGCGGCACCCTCCTTGCTGTGCTCCTCTCCGGCATGCCCGTCACGCTCCTCCTCGCCGCCACCCTGGCCGCCTCCCCGGCGCCGCGGACGCTCCGCCTCGAGGAGGCCCTGCGCGAGCTCGACGCGCAGAACCTCACCATCGCCCAGGCCCGCGCCCGGGCGGACGAGGCAGCCGGGCTGTCGCGAGAGGCCCTGGCGGCGGCGCTCCCCACGCTCACCGCCGCCGGCGGCTACACGCGCAACCGCGACCAGGCGGGCACCGGCACCTTGCTCGCGGCGGTATTGCCGCCCGGCGCGCCGCGCCCGCCCGAGCTCATCATCCAACCGCTCGCCGCGTTCTCCGCGAGCGCGACCCTCCGCGTACCGCTCGTCGCGCCCAGCGCGTGGGCCGAAGCCGCGGCCGCTCGCAGCGGGGCCGCGGCGGCGATCGCCTCCGCCGGCGCCGCGCGGCCACAGCTCCGGGCCGCGTTGCGGCAGGCCGCCTTCGGCGCCCAGGCGAGCGAGGAGATCGTCGGCGCCTCCGAGCGCGCGCTCGCGAGTGCCGAGGAGCAGGCGCGCCTCGCGGCGCGCGCGGTCGAGGCGGGGACCGGCACGCCGCTGGCCGTCCTCCAGGCGCGCACCGAGGCGGTGAGGCGGCGGAGCGAGCTCACCCGAGCCCGGGCGGAGGTGGAGCGCGCGCACCTGGCGCTCGGGATCCTCCTCGGACGGGCCGACCCGGTCCGCATCCCGCTCGACCCGCCAGCACGGCCGGGGGCGATCGACGCCGCTGCCCTGACCAGCGAGGCGCTGGCTGCCCGGGGAGAGCTCGCCGCAGCCTCCGCGCAGCTGGAGGGCGCCGAGCGGCAGCTCACCGCGGCGCACCTGCGCGTCCTCCCCCAGCTCTCCGCCTCGGCCAGCGCCTTCGCGCAAGACGTCCCCCTCCCCACCGGGCGGAACGACGGCTGGCGACTCACCCTCGACCTCACCTGGACCCTCTACGACGGCGGGCTGCGCTACGGCCGGGCGCGCCAGGCCGCCGGCGCCGCGGCCGAGGCGCGCGCCGCCGTCGAGGCCCAGCGCCTGGCGGTGGTGCAGGAGGTGGAGGACGCAGCGCGCGACGTGGCGGTGACGGCCGAGCGGCTCGGGCTGGCGGAGGATCAGGCGCGGCTCGCCGCCGAGGCGGCCGCCACCGCGCGGCGCGGCTTCGCGGGTGGCGTGGCGGGCTCCCTCGATGTCCTGGACGCGAACGATCGGCTCTTCCAGTCCGAGGTCGGGCTGGCCCAGGCCCGGGCCCAGCTCGGCGCAGCGCTCGCCTCGCTGGAGCGGGCCGCGGGGCGGAGCTGAGCCTTGCGCGCTATGCTGCCCGGCGAGGAGGGCCGCTTGCCGCTCGGCTTCGACGAGATCCAGCGCCAGGAGCTGTCGCGTCTTTACGGCCGCATGTCGGCCGTCCGGCTGATCTTCGTCCCGGTGCTCCTCGCGCTCGCCGTCTACCTCGCGCTGGCCGAGCCGGCCCGCTGGCGCGCCGTCTTCGTGTTCGCGGTGGTGTTGCCGCTCGCGGCCTTCTTCGTGGTCGAGTCGCTGCGCTTCCGGCACGCCGGACTGTCCCGCGCCGCCGTGCCGGTCAACCTCGCCGCCGTGCTGGGGGGCCAGTCCGCGCTCGCCTTCGCCACAGGCGGGCTGGAGAGCCCGGTCACCTACGCGTTCGTGCCGCTGGCGGTCATGATCGGCATCTTCGCCTCGAGGCGGGCTCGCCTCGCGCTGGTCGCAGCTCAGCTCGCGGTGGTCTGGGGGCTGGCGGCGCTGGAGATGACGCGGGCGCTCCCGGACCTGAACCTGGCGCTCTTCGGCGGAGGTCCGCGCGCGGGCCACGTCGACGCGCACCTCGTCGCGACCGCGGCGCTCTTGAGCGCCGTCCTCGCGCTCGGCTCCCGCGCCGGCCGGGCGGTGCGGCAGCTCTTCGACCGGATGCTCTTGCAGGCGCTCCGCGCCCGCGAGGACTCGCTGCGCGTGCATGCCGAGCGGGCGGAGGAGCTGACCGCGCTGTCAGCCGAGATCGCGCACGAGCTCAAGAATCCGCTCGCCTCGGTGAAGGGGCTGGCGGCCCTGCTCGCCGAGGCCCCGGCGCCGGGGCGCTCGGCGGAGCGGCTCTCCGTGCTGCGGCGGGAGATCGACCGGATGCAGGGCGTGCTCGACGAGTTCCTCAACTTCTCGCGGCCGCTCGTGCCGCTCGCGGTGCGGCCCGTCGAGCTCGCCGGCCTGGCCCGCGAGGTGCTGGCGCTCCACGAGGGCATGGCCCAGCAGCGGGGGATCCAGCTCGACCTCTCCGGCGGCCCGGCCGAGGCCGCCTGCGACGTGCGCAAGGTCAAGCAGGTGCTGATGAACCTGCTCCAGAACGCCATCGAGGCGAGCCCGCCCGGCGCGGTGGTGGAGGTGCTGGTGCTCTCCGCCGGTCCGGAGCTCGCGAGCGTCCACGTGCTCGACCGCGGCGGGGGGCTCGACGAGACGCTCTGCGGCCGCGCCTTCGAGGCGGGTGTCACCTCGAAGCCGCGCGGGTCCGGGCTCGGGCTCACCATCGCCCGCGCGCTGGCGCGCCAGCACGGGGGCGAGGTGGAGCTGACCGCGCGCGCGGGAGGCGGCTGCACGGCCGTGCTGAAGCTCCCGGCGGCGCCTCCGGCAGCCAACCCGGCGCGGCAGGTGGTCGGATGAGCGCGCCCGTGCTGGTGGTCGACGACGACCCCGGCGTTCGCTTCACCATCCGGGAGATCCTGGCCTCGGCAGGCCTGGCCGCAGAGGAGGCCGCGGACGGCGCGGAGGCGCTGGCGCGCTGCGAGGTCGACTTCTTCCCGGTCGTCGTCACCGATCTGCGAATGCCGCGCCTCGACGGCCTGGAGCTCGTGCGTCGACTCAGCGCCCGCGCGCCGGCACCGCGGGTGGTCGTCATCACCGCCCACGGGTCGGAGCGGCAGGCGGTGGAGGCGATGAAGGCGGGCGCCTGGGACTACTTCCGCAAGCCGTTCGACAACGAGGAGCTCCTGGCGGTCGTGCGGCGGGCGCTCAGCGCCGCCGCGCTGGTCGCCGAGAACGAGCGCCTGCACGGGACGCTCGCCCTCTCGGACGCGATGGTCTTCGCCTCGCCCAGCATGGCGCGGCTCGCGGAGCTGGTGGCGCGGGTGGCGCCGCGCGACGTGACGGTGCTCATCCTCGGCGAGAGCGGGACGGGCAAGGAGCGGGTCGCCGAGGCGCTCTGGCGATCCTCGCGGCGAGCGGAGCGGCCGCTCGTGCGCTTCAACTGCGCTGCGCTCTCGCCCGAGCTGGCCGAGGCGGAGCTGTTCGGCCACACCCGCGGCGCCTTCACCGGCGCGGTGCGGGCGCGGCCGGGCGTGTTCGGCGAGGCTGACGGCGGGACCTTGCTCCTCGACGAGGTGGGGGAGCTCGCCCCCGGCGCCCAGGCCAAGCTCCTGCGCGTCCTGCAGGACGGAGAGGTGCGGCCGGTCGGCGAGGACCGCGCCCACCGCGTGGACGTGCGCGTCCTCGCCGCGACTCATCGCGACCTCCGGGAGCGCGTGGCGGGCGGAACGTTCCGCGAGGACCTCTTCTACCGGCTCAACGTCGTCACGCTGCGCATCCCGCCGCTGCGCGAGCGCCCGGAGGACGTGCCGGTGCTGGCCCGCCACTTCCTCGCCCTCTTCGCGCGGCGCTTCGGCGTCGCCGGCCCGGCCCCGAGCGCCGAGCTCCTCGCCCGGCTCGCCGCCTATCCCTGGCCGGGAAACGTGCGCGAGCTGGAGCACGCGCTGGAGTGCCTGGTGGCGCTGTCTCCGGAGGGCGAGCTCGACCTCTCGCTGCTCCCCGGCCGCGGCCCGGCCGCTCCGCCGGCGGCGCTCAGCTTGAAGCAGCGGGTGGAGGCCTACGAGCGCGGCATCGTCATGGAGGCGCTCGCGCGCGCGGGGCAGCGCCGGGCCGAGGCGGCGCGGGCGCTCGGCATCAGCCGGGTGACCCTGCACGACAAGCTGAAGAAGTACGGGCTGGCCCGCCCGGAGGACGAGGCGCCCGAGGGGGCTTCGCAATAGAAACCGGCGGCATGACGCGCCCCCGACCTGCCCCCGTCCTCGTCGCGCTCGCCGCTCTGACCGTGCTCGTCGGCCTCCAGGCCTATCTCGCCGTCTCGTTCGCCCGCGCCGGCGAGGTGGGCTGGGCGATGTACGCAGCGGCCGGCCTCCTGTGGGCGCTGCTCATGCTCGGCCTCTGGCGCGGCTCTCGCCTCGCCTGGCTCTGGGGCCGGTACCTCACGCTCGTGCTGGGGGCCGCGGTCGCGGCCCGGCTCACCTTCGGCGTCGTCCGGCACGAGCTCGAGACCCCGGTGCTGCTCGCGGCCACGCTCGCGCTGTGCCTGCCGCTCTTCACGGCCGGCATCGCGCTCGGCCGCCGCTCGGTCCACGCCGCCTTCGACCTCGTGTGCCCGGCTTGTGGGACGCCCACCAGCCTCGGGGCCGACTTCCTCTTTCGAAAGGCGCGTTGCGGGAGCTGCAAGCAGGTCTGGTGAGCTGCCGCGCTCCATGACGCGCTGCGCTGTGTGTGCCGCTGCGGCACAGGTGAGCCGGCCCGAGCCCTGTGGAGCTCGACGGCGTCGGCGCGCTGGCTCGCCCAACTTCCCTGCTCCCGGGCGGTTGCCAGCTCGCCTCCCGATGCACAGGTTGGCTCTGCTCGTGCATTGGAGATCCCCGTGACCTACGCCGCGACACGAACCGAGCCCCGCCTGACTCGCCTGTATCTCGGGCTCTTCGCGCTCGTGGCGTTGACGATGCTGCTCGCGGCCGCGTGGCTGCGCTTCCTCTTGCCCTCGCGGCACGAGACCCGGGTCCGCGACGTGAGCTGGGTGCGGACGAGCGCGCTACTCGACGAGCGCTGAGGCGTCTTCGCCCGCGGGCACGCTGAAGCGCACGCGCACGCCCTCTCCTGGGCCGCTCTCGACCGAGATCCGGCCGCCGTGCGCCTCCACCACCCGCTTCGCGAGCGCGAGGCCGAGTCCGATGCCGCCGGTTCCGCGGGCGCGACTCCGATCCGATCGAAAGAAGGGCGTGAAGAGGTGGGCGAGGTCGCCCGGATCGAGGCCGATGCCGCGGTCGCGCACCTCCACCTCGACCATGCCGTCGCGCGCGCGGGCCGCCACCGCGATGGGCCGGTCCGCGTCGGAGTACTTGCGCGCGTTGTCGAGCAGGTTGTCGAGCACCCGGCGCAGGAGCGCCGGATCCGCCACCAGCGCGGGCAGCTCCCCTTCCAGCTCCACGCCGACCTCGCGCTCGGGATGCGCGGCGCGGAAGCGCTCCACCGCTCGCAGCACGAGCTCGCGCGCCTCGGTGCGCTCGAGGCGGAGCGGGAGCGCTGCCCCCGCGCTGCGGTCTCCGGCGAGGTCGAGGCGGGCGGCGTCGAGTACGTCCTGGATGAGCCGCGACAGCTCGTCCAGATCTGTCCCGATCTCCGCCAGGTAGCGGCGCGAGTGCGGGAGGTCGCCCTCGGCGGCCATCTCCAGGGCCACCCGGATGCGCGCCAGGGGCGTGCGCAGCTCGTGCGAGATGTTGGCGAGGAGCTCCTTCTCCGACCGGAGGAGCGCCTGCATCCGATCCGCCATCTGATCGAACGCCGCCGCCAGCTCGCCCACCTCGCCGCGCGGCTGCTGCCTGGCGCGCGCGCCCAGATCGCCCGCCCCGAAGGCCCGCACCACGCGCCCGAGCCGTACGAGCGGCGAGGCGATGGCACGCGCCAGCGGGATGGAGGCGATCGCGAGCGCGAGCAGCACCGCCGCGAGGAAGGAGGCGGCGCGCAGCACCGACGGAGACGGGGTGCGGCCGACCAGCACCACGTAGGCCGGGGGCTCACCCGGGACCGGCGCGGCGAGGGTGAAGCGGCGATCCGGCACCCTGAAGGCGCCCGCGCGCAGCCGCTCCTGCTCCTCCGGCGAGAGCGCCGCCACCGGCTCCTGGCCGCTCCACGCCACCGGCTCGCCGGCCGCGAAGACGGTCACCCCCGACCCGAACACCTCGTGCAGGAGCGAGAGCTCGCGCGCGAGCTCTTCCGGCCGACCGCGGAGGTCGCCCACCCGCGCCGCGGCGTAAGCGGCGAAGCGCTCCGGGCTGCGGCCCATGGGCTCGCGACCGACCAGGTGCGCCACCCCCGCCACCGCCAGCCCGACCAGCACGAGGAGCAGGAGGCCATTCAGGTAGACGCGCCAGAAGATGCTGGCCGGCAGGCGCGGCCGCGCCGTCACGCTGCGTCCCCGGCCGCGAGCAGGTAGCCGAGGCCGCGCACGGTCTTGAGCAGCTGCGGCCGCCTGGGGTCGTCGCCCAGCTTGTGGCGGAGCCGCGAGACGTGGACGTCGATGGAGCGATCGAACGACTCCTCGGCGCTGCCCTTCGCGATCTCCATGAGCTGCTCGCGCGTGAGGATCCGTCCGGCGCGCTCGGCGAGCGCCTTGAGGAGGGCGAACTCGTAGCCCGTCAGGGCGAGCTCGCGCCCGAGGTAAGTGGCGCGCTGCGCGCCGGGATCGAGGACGAGCCCGCCGACCTGCACCTTCTCCAGCGACGGCCCCACCTGGCCGCGCGCGCGCCTCACCACGGCGTGGATGCGGGCCAGGAGCTCGCGCGGCGAGAAGGGCTTCGGGAGGTAGTCGTCCGCGCCGAGCTCGAGGCCCATCACGCGATCGGCCTCCTCGCCCCGCGCGGTCAGGACGACGATGGGGACGTCGGAGCGGGCGCGCAGCTCCCGGCAGACCTCGAGCCCGTGCTTCTCCGGGAGCATGAGGTCGAGCAGCACGACGTCGTAGCGGCGGGCCAGGGCCTCGGCGAGGCCGCGGCGACCGTCCGAGGCGAGCGTCACCGCCATGCCGTGCGACTCGAGGTACTCGCGGGTGAGCGCCGCCAGGCGCGCGTCGTCCTCGACGAGGAGCGCGGTCAGGAGCGGGGCGTCGGTGGGCATCGGACCAATCATAGCGCGCTCGCCCCCTTCGACAGGCTCAGGGCAGGCTTCGACTACGCTTCGCTACGCTCAGGGCGAGCGGAACGACAATCCGTTCGCGCTGAGCGTAGGGCGCGGCGAGCGCCCGGAGTCGAAGCGCGAGCCGCCGGACTCACTGCTGCTGGTGGTGCTGCTGGATCTGGTCCGCCACCTTGGCGCGCTGCTCCGGCGTCAGGATGCCGTGGATCTGGATCATGGCGTCCGCCACCTCGTCAGCGAACTTCTTCATCGCGTCGGCGCGGGCGTCGACGAGCGCGTGCACCTGGGCGGCGTCGGGCTGATCCGACTTCCAGAGCGCGAGGAGCTGCTGGTGAGTGCCCTGGTGGGCGGCGCGGAGCGCCTTGCCGTCGGCGAGGACCTTGTCCTTGATGGCCGTGATCTGCTGGCGCTGAGCGTCGGTCGCCTGGACCGTATCCAGCATCTTGGTGAGCCGCCGCTCGACCATCTGGTCCAGGTGAGCGGGGTCGCCGTGGTGACCGCGGAAGGCGGTCAGGGTGAGGCCACCCACGCCGACGGCGACGAGCGTGAGGACTGTGACGAGGGTCTTCTTCATGTGCGTTTGCTCCTTCATGGTGTGAGAGGAGCTTGCGGCGGCGCCGTGGCCGGCGCTTGTCCGGATCGTGAAGAAAGGTTAAGAGCCGTCGCCTCCGCGCATGTCGCTCGTCACCGCCAACGGCCTCTCGCTCGCCTTTGGGCCCAAGGTCCTCTTCCACGACGCCGCGTTCGCCATCGGCCCGCGCGATCGGGTCGGCCTCATCGGCGCGAACGGCAGCGGCAAGTCCTCACTCCTGCGCATCCTCGCCGGCGAGAGCGGCGCCGACTCGGGGACCCTCGCCTGGAGGCGCGGCGCGCGCGCCGGGTACCTGCCCCAGGACGTGGCCGCGCTGCCGGCCGGCCCGCTCGTCGAGATGGTGCTCGCCTCGGTGCCCGGGCGCAGCGCCGTGGAGGCCCGGCTCGCCGCGACCGAGGAGGCGCTGCACGAGGCGACCGACCACGACGAGCAGCTCGAGCTGGCGCAGACGCTCGCCGACGTCCACGCCGAGCTCGACCACTTCGAGGAGCGGTACGGCCGCCATCGCGCCGAGCGCATCCTCACCGGCCTCGGCTTCGATCCGGGAGACCTCCGCCGCGACACGGCGGCGCTCTCGGGCGGCTGGAAGATGCGCGCCGCGCTGGCCGGGCTCCTGCTGCACGATCCCGACCTCCTCCTCCTCGACGAGCCGACGAACCACCTCGACATCCCGACGCTGACCTGGTTCGACGCCCTGCTGCGCGGGTCCTCGAAGGCGCTCGTCCTCATCAGCCACGACCGGGAGTTCCTGAACCGGCAGATCGGGCGCGTCCTCTCGCTCGAGCCGGAGGGGCTCCGCAGCTACGCCGGGGACTACGACGACTACCGGCGGCTGCGCGCGGAGGAGGAGGAGCGCCTCGCCGCGGCGGCCGAGCGGCAGGCAGGGCGGAGGGCCGAGCTGCAGGGCTTCATCGACCGGTTCGGCGCCAAGGCCACCAAGGCCCGCCAGGCGCAGAGCCGGCAGAAGATGCTCGACCGCATGGAGGAGGTGCAGGTGCTGGAGGAGCGCGCCACCCTCTCCTTCCGCTTCGCCGAGTCGCCACGGTCCGGCAAGGAGGTGCTGCGGCTCGACGGCGTCGCGAAGGCGTTCGGGCCGCGCGTCATCTACCGCGGGCTCTCGGCCCAGGTCCTGCGGGGCGAGCGGGTCGCCATCATCGGACCGAACGGCGCCGGCAAGACGACGCTCCTGCGGCTGGTGGCCGGCGAGCTCGCGTCCGATGCCGGGGTGGTGAAGCTCGGGCTCTCGGTCGTGCCGGGCTACTACGCCCAGCACCACTTCGAGCGCGGAGAAGGCGGCGAGGGCTTCGGCGGGCTGGATCCGAAGCGCACCATCCTCGACACGCTGTGGGACGTGGTGCCGGACCAGGGCGAGGGGTACGTGCGCAGCGTCGCGGGCGGGTTCCTCTTCTCGGGCGACGACGTGACGAAGCCCATCGGCGTGCTGTCCGGCGGGGAGCGGGCGCGGGTGGCGCTGGCGCGCATCCTCCTGCAGCGCTCGAACCTGCTCCTCCTCGACGAGCCGACGAACCACCTCGACCTCGCCTCCGCCGAGGCGCTCATCGAGGCGCTCAAGGGGTACGGCGGCACGATGCTGTTCGTCTCCCACAACCGGAGCTTCCTCAACGGCCTCGCCACCCGCATCTGGGAGGTGAAGGACGGCGGCATCGTGGACCAGCCGGGTAACCTCGATGACTGGCTGTATCACCAGCAGCAGCTCGCTGCCGCCTCGTCCTTCGACTCCGCTTCGCTACGCTCAGGACGAGCGGACCCGGCCTCCGTTCGCCGTGAGCGTAGCGCCAGCGAAGCTGGCGCGGAGTCGAAGGGCGAACGCTACGACAAGGAGCATCGCCGGCGCGAGGCCGAGGCGCGCAACGCGCGCCGCGCGCGGGAGAAGCCGCTGCGCGACGCGATCGCCGAGCTCGAGGCGCGCATCGCCGCCCTCGAGACCCAAGAGCGGGCAGCCGAGGCGGCGCTCGCCGATCCGGCGCTGTACCAGGACTTCGCGCGCGCCCGACCGCACGTCGAGGCGCTCGCGTCGGCGAAGGACGAGCTGGCGCGCCTCTACCCGGAGTGGGAGTCGAAGCAGCTGGAGCTGGAGACGCTCGCGGCCGGGTGAGCGCCTCGAGCGCCGCGGATCTGCAGACCGTGGCGGCCGGGCTGCCGATGGACTTCTCGCTCGTGGCGGAGTCGCTCTTCCGGGCGGCGCTCCCCGACGCGCCCTGGCGCCCGCTCGTCGCGAAGCTCGGCTGATCGACCAGGGTTGCCCGCAGCGGGGGCGGCCCCCACCTTGCGTCCGAAGGATAGCGCCCGGTGGCCTCGAAGCTTCCCATCCTCTCGGAGTGGCCCGTCCTGCGGCAGCTCGCGCATGGCGATCTCACGGGCCTCGGGCCGAGCGCCTACTCCTCGCGAACCCGCCAGCTCGCGCCACGCACCGCCTCGGCGGATCGCGTCGCGCGCTCGGTGTGCCCGTACTGCGCCGTCGGGTGCGGACAGCTCGTCTACGTGAAGGACGAGAAGATCATCGACATCGAGGGCGACCCCGAGTCGCCCGTCTCGCAGGGCTGCCTCTGCCCGAAGGGCGCCGCCACCTTCCAGCTCGTCACCGGCGACCAGCGCGAGAAGAAGGTCCTGTACCGGCGCCCTGGCGCGTCGCGCTGGGAGGAGCTGCCGCTCGAGCAGGCGATGGACATGGTGGCGGAGCGGGTGAAACGCACCCGCGAGGAGACGTGGCAGGAGCGCCTCGAGGACCCGGCCTCGGCGCTGCACGGTCACCGTCTGGCCCGCACCCTGGGGATCGCGCACCTGGGTGGCGCGACGCTCGACAACGAGGAGAATTATCTCCTCAAGAAGCTCTACACCGCCCTCGGCATCGTGCAGGTGGAGAACCAGGCGCGGATTTGACACAGCTCCACGGTCCCCGGTCTGGGGATCTCCTTCGGACGCGGCGGCGCCACCACCTTCCCGGGCGACCTGCAGAACTCGGACGTGGTGGTCATCCAGGGCTCGAACATGGCGGAGTGCCACCCGGTGGCGTTCCGCTGGGTGATGGAGGCGAAGAACCGGGGAGCGGCCATCATCCACGTGGACCCGCGCTTCACCCGCACCAGCGCGGTGGCGGACCTGCACGTGCCCCTCCGCGCCGGCAGCGACATCGCCTTCCTGGGCGGGATCATCCGCTACATCCTGGAGGGCGAGCGCTTCTTCAAGGAGTACGTGACCGAGTACACCAACGCGCCGACCATCATCGACGCGCGGTTCCGCGGCCCGGAGGACGACGGGCAAGAGGGCTTCTTCAGCGGGTTCGACGCGAAGAAGAACCGGTACGACTGGGAGACCTGGTCGTACGATGGGGTCGAAGGCGTCATCCCGGCCGCCGGGCACAAGCACGCCCACTCCGATCAGCCCGGACACGGCGGCGAGCCAGCCACCGGCGCCAACATGACGGAGCGGCACCAGGATCCGACGCTCCAGCACCCGCGCTGCGTCTTCCAGCTCCTGAAGAAGCACTACGCCCGCTACACGCCCGAGCTCGTGGAGGAGACCTGCGGCGTGCCGAAGGAGCTCTTCCTGCAGGTGGCGGAGACGTTGTGCAAGAACTCCGGCCGCGAGCGCACCGGCGCCTTCGTGTACGCGGTCGGGTGGACCCAGCACACCGTCGGTGTGCAGTACATCCGCACCGCCGCCATCATCCAGCTCCTGCTCGGCAACATGGGCCGGCCCGGCGGCGGGATCATGGCGCTGCGCGGCCACGCGTCGATCCAGGGCTCGACCGACATCCCCACCCTGTTCGACCTCCTCCCGGGCTACCTGCCCATGCCGCACGCGGTCCTCCCGGACGAGGGCGCGCTCGACGCGTACGTCCAGAACAACCGCTCCGCCACGGGCTGGTGGAGCGAGTTCCGCAAGTACGCCGTCTCGCTCCAGAAGGCGTGGTTCGGCGAGGCCGCCACGAAGGAGAACGACTACCTGTTCGACCTCTTGCCGCGCCTGACCGGCAACCACTCGCACATGACGACCGTCTCGGAGATGGCCGACGGAAAGGTGAAGGGCTACTTCGTGGTGGGTGAGAACCCCACCGTCGGGTCCATGCATGGGGCGCTTCATCGCGAAGGTCTGCGCAGGCTCGACTGGCTGGTGGTGCGCGACTTCGCCCTCACCGAGACGGCCGAGTTCTGGCGCAATGCCCCCGAGATCGCGCGCGGCGAGATACGGACGGAGGACATCCAGACCGAGGTGTTCTTCTTCCCGGCCGCCACGCACACCGAGAAGAGCGGCTCGTTCACCAACACGCAGCGCATGCTCCAGTGGCACCAGAAGGCCGTCGAGCCACCCGGCGACTGCCGCAGCGAGCTCCAGTTCACCTATGAGCTGGGCCGCCGCCTGCGCCGCCTGTACGCCGGCTCGAAGGACCCCAGGGATCGCGCTCTGCAGCTCCTCACCTGGGACTACGGCGAGGTGGGGCCGCTGCGCGAGCCCGACGCCGAGCGGGTGTTGCTGGAGGTGAACGGCTACACGGTCGTCGACGGGAAGCCGGTCCCCGGCTTCGGCAAGCTCGCCGACGACGGCACCACCGCCTGCGGCTGCTGGATCTACTCGGGGTGCTACGCAGGCGGCGTGAACCATCCGGCGCGGCGCCGGCCCGGGCAGGAGCAGACCTGGGTCGCGCCGGAGTGGGGTTGGGCCTGGCCCATGAACCGGCGGCTCCTCTACAACCGCGCCTCCGCCGATCCCGAGGGGCGACCCTGGTCGGAGCGGAAGCGGTACGTCTGGTGGGACGCCGTCGAGCGGCGCTGGACCGGCCATGACGTCCCCGACTTCATCGTCGACCGGCCCCCCTCCTACCGGCCGGAGCCCGGGACGGTGGGCACCGCCAGCCTCGCCGGCAATGATCCGTTCATCATGCAGGCGGACGGGAAGGGGTGGATCTTCGCGCCCTCCGGCCTCCTGGACGGCCCATTCCCGACGCACTACGAGCCGGAGGAGTCGGTGGTGGAGAACCCGCTCTACCGGCAGCAGTGCAACCCGGCCCGGCTGGAGTGGCACCGGCGCGACAACCCGTACCACCGCGCCTGGCGCGACCCGCGCTTCCCCCACGTCCTCACCACCTACCGCCTCACCGAGCACCACACCTCGGGCGCCATGAGCCGCTGGCTCTCGTGGCTGTCCGAGCTGCAGCCCTCCATGTTCTGCGAGGTGTCGCGCGAGCTGGCGGAGGAGCAGGGCTTGCGGAACGGCGGCTGGGCCACGATCACCACCGCCCGCGGCGAGATCGAGTGTCGGGTGCTCGTCACCGCGCGCCTGAGGCCACTCCGCGTGCGAGGGCGCCTCGTCCACACCATCGGGCTTCCCTACCACTGGAGCTACGTGGGGCGGGTGACCGGCGATCCCGCCAACGAGCTCATCGGGTTCGTCGCCGATCCCAACGTCTCGATCCAGGAGTCGAAGGCGCTCACCGGCAGCATCCGGGCGGGCCGGTACAGCTTCGGCCGGCGCTCGGTGACCGACGGGCTCGAGCTGCGGCGGCCCGAGCCGGCTCCGGGCGAGGCACCCCGCGATCTCCCCGGGCTGCATGCCATCCACCGCCAGCCGCCGGTGCAGCCGAAGAGGTAGGCGATGGCGACCAACCTCCAGACCGACTTCGCGGTGCAGGGCGGCTCGCAACACCTCGCGCACGAGCACGGCGAGGTGCCCGCCCGCAAGGTCATGGGCTTCTTCACGGACACGACCCTCTGCATCGGCTGCAAGGCGTGCGAGGTCGCGTGCAAGCAGTGGAACCAGCTCCCCGACGACGGCTTCCTCTTCTCCGGGATGAGCTACGACAACACTGCCCACCTCGGCGCCTCCACCTGGCGCCATGTCGCCTTCATCGAGCGGTCAGAGGGCCTGCCGGGCCAGGGGAGCCCGCGCGATGGCGTCGAGGCCGGCGCGGCGGCGTTCGGCCCATTGCGGCCGAGCGGTCAGCCAGCGTCGACGAGCCTCCTCACTGATGTCGCGCCGAGCCACATCGAGATGCCGGTGCCGCTCGGCCCGACCCAGCGGGCGCTCTCGAACTTCTCCTGGCTGATGATGTCCGACGTTTGCAAGCACTGCGAGCGCGCCGCCTGCCTCGAGGCCTGCCCGACCGGCTCGATCGTGCGCACCGAGTTCGGCTCGGTCTACGTGCAGCCCGACGTCTGCAACGGATGCGGCTATTGCGTCTCCGCGTGCCCCTTCGGCGTCATCGGGCGGCGAGAGGACGACGGACGCGCCTGGAAGTGCACGCTCTGCTACGACCGCCTCGAGGGCGGGATGGTGCCGGCCTGCGCCAAGGCCTGCCCCACCGCCTCCATCCAGTTCGGCGAGGTGGGGGAGCTGCGGGACCGGGCGGAGCAGCGGGTCGAGCAGCTGAGGGCGCGCGGCGTGGCGGAGGCGCGCCTCTACGGCGAGGACGCTGCCCACCAGCCCGGCACGGAGGGGCTGCACGCGTTCTTCCTCCTCTGCGACGAGCCGGAGGTCTACAACCTGCCGCCCGACCCGGTGGTGCCGACGAAGAAGATCGCCGACGCCTGGTACGCCATGGCGGCGAGCGTGGTGGGCCTCGCGGCCATCTGCCTGAGCGCGGTCGCCTCGGG
>WNGR01004879.1_pt1 | contig 14425 bp, 11 predicted proteins | sample 5407581 | NCBI WGS metagenome assembly WNGR01 (sample SAMN13153383, study PRJNA577476) | soil metagenome | isolation source: 80 cm soil or saprolite under Garry oak tree replicate 2 | place: USA:California | collected 2016-06-15
AACTCCACGGGTGAGTGGAAGGACGGGGACAGTTTGTTCCTGACCTGCAATGTGTGGCGGCAGGCGGCGGAGAACGTGGCCGAGTCGCTGACCCGGGGGATGCGGGTGATCGTCTCGGGGCGGCTGCGGCAGCGGTCGTATGAGACCAAGGAGGGCGAGAAGCGGACCGTGTACGAGGTGGAGGTCGATGATGTCGGCCCCTCGCTGCGGAACGCCTCGGCCAAGGTCAACCGGATCGCCAGGTCCGGCGCCGGGGACGGCGGGTACGGCGGAGGCCAGCGCTCCTCCGGCGGCCGCTCTTCCGGCAGCGGCGGTGAGCCCGACCCGTGGGCGTCCGACAGCTCGAGCTCGGGCGGCGGCTACTCCGACGAACCGCCCTTCTAACCAGATAACTACAGACAACCGAGCATCCCCGCCGCAGGCGGGGCTCTAGGGAGCACCACGATGCCCAAGCCACCACTGCGCAAGCCGAAGAAGAAGGTTTGCGTGTTCTGCCAGGACCGGATCGCCTACGTCGACTACAAGGACACCGGCCTGCTCCGCAAGTACATCTCAGACCGCGGCAAGATCCGCGCCCGGCGGGTGACCGGCAACTGCACCCGCCACCAGCGGGACGTCGCGACGGCGATCAAGAACGCCCGCGAGATGGCGCTGCTTCCGTACACGAGCACCGCGCGCTAGGAGTAGAGCCACATGAGTCGTACACCGATGAAGCTCATCCTCACCCAGGAAGTGAGCGGTCTCGGCGGCCCCGGCGACGTCGTAGACGTCGCGGCCGGCTACGGCCGCAACTACCTGATCCCGCGCGGTTTCGCGATGACCTGGACCCGCGGCGCCGAGAAGCAGATCGAGCTGATCAAGCGGGCCCGGTCGGCCCGGGAGATCCGCGGCCTGGAAGATGCGAAGGCCGTGGCGTCCCAGCTCGACGGCCTGCACGTGCTGATGCGGCGGCGCGCGGGCGGCAGCGGCCGCCTGTTCGGCTCGGTCGGCCCGGCGGACATCGCCGCGGCCGTGCGCGAGGCCGGCGGGCCCGAGCTCGACCGGCGCCGGATCGAGGTCCGCGACCCGATCAAGACCGTGGGCACGCACCAGGTGCGGGTCAGGCTGCACCCCGAGGTCAGCGCCCCCGTCGACATCGAGATCTCGGCCGGCTAGTTCTTACCTTCGCCCGGCATCGAGATCTCGGCCGGCTAGTCCGTCGCCCGGCCTAAGCCCGTCTAGCGGGGCTGGTGTCTCACCAGCCCCGCTAGCGTGTGTATGCCAGTTGGGTGCGCCTCGTATTTCCTGGCAGCTCATGTTGATCATGCCGATCGGCCTGCACCCAGACGCCTGCCGGACGCCCGGACGCCTGCCGGACGCCCGGACGCCTGCCGGACGCCCGGACGCCTGCCGGACGCAGTGGAACCGGGCTTCCAGTGCGTTACTACGCACTGGATCCGGGGTTTCATGACGTTGCAGCTGGCCCGGCGCACCCGGGCCGTGATGCTGGTGGTGCCGGTGTGACCTGAGTCCGGTTTTCTGGGACGTGCCGCACGGCAGCGGCCCCACCAGCTAACGGCATTGAGCTCAGAGCGCGTCGGCTAACAATCCGTCGACCTGATCTGCGGGGGCCGCGGCACCCGGATCGGTCATTGGGGGTCAAAACACCCCCGATCGGGGGTTTTTTGACCCCCAATCACGGGCGCCGTGACAGTTGTGGCACCTGATGCGGGCCCATGGCCGAAACGACACAGGTTATTTTCCTTGGCGCCCTCAAGGGCCATGAACGCGGCATCCACGCCGTATCCCAGCGGCGCTGGCCAGCCCGGGACGCGATACTGACGGGGCCGTAACGTTCGCTTGTGACGAACGTTAGCTGGGAGGGTTCGCGTACTTGGACGTGAGCCGAGCCAGCTCCGGGTCGATCTCCCGCACCATGGCCCAGACGGCGGCGATGCGTGCCTCCAGGGCCGCCGCATCCGCGCTCTTGCGGTCGGCGTCGAGCTGGTCGATGGCCTCGGCCAGGCGCCTGAGCGCGGATTCGTCTATCGAACACACCATCGAAGATTATCAGGTCGGCGGTGTCCTCGGGCCCGCTTGCCGAAGCTCGGTTATCCACAGGTTGCTAGCTCGTGCCTGTGGAAAGTCGTTGTGGATCACTCACAGGGAAATCCGCCCGAAGTTTTTCTTCCGCACAGCCGGTGGATCGCGTTTCCGCAGTTCACAACGGTTTACCTGTGGTTTAGACCACCGTTTCCACAAACCTGTCCCCAGGCTGCGCACAACATAGCCGGCGTGTTTGCACACCTTGTCCACACCACGGTCCACGGCCTGACTTGGTGCCCGGCGCGGCGGGCCGCCAGAATGTCAGAGCTATGGGCTAGAACGGTGTCAGGTGAAGGCAGAAGCGCGTTTGCGCTGGGTTCACTAGCACGGGGGAGGAGCGTCAGGTGAGCGTCGCCGAGATCGCGCCGAGGAACGACGACTTCGAGCGGACTCCTCCGCACGACGTCGCGGCGGAGCAGTGCGTGCTCGGCGGGATGCTGCTCTCCAAGGACGCCATCTCGGACGTGATCGAGGTGATCAGGCCGACCGACCACTACCGGCCCGCGCATCAGCTGGTCCACGAGGCCATCCTCGACCTGTACGGCCGCGGCGAGCCCGCGGACGCCATCACGGTCGCCAACGAGCTCACCAGGCGCGGTGAGATCGCCCGCGTCGGCGGCGGCCCCTACCTGCACACCCTGATCGCCTCGGTGCCGACCGCCGCCAACGCCGGCTACTACGCGCGCATCGTCCGCGAGCGCGCCATCCTGCGCCGCCTGGTGGAGGCGGGTACCAGGATCGTCCAGTTCGGCTACGCGGGCGAGGCCGACGCCGACGACCTGGTGGACCGGGCCCAGGCCGAGGTCTTCGCGGTCACCGACCGCCGGGCCAGCGAGGACTACCAATCGCTGTCCGAGATCATGCCCGGCGCGCTGGACGAGATCGAGGCCATCGGCAGCCGCGGCGGCGTCCTCACCGGCGTCCCCACCGGGTTCTCCGACCTGGACGCCCTCACCAACGGCCTGCACCCCGGCCAGATGGTAGTCATCGCAGCAAGGCCCGCCATCGGGAAGGCCCTCGCGCTGGACACCCCGCTGCCGACGCCGGCCGGCTGGACGACGATGGGCGAGGTCCGCGTAGGCGACGAACTGCTCGGCGCCGACGGTAAGCCCACGCAGGTGGTCGCGGCGACCGAGGTGATGCAAGGTCGTCCCTGCTACGAGGTCGAGTTCGACGACGGCGAAGTGATCGTCGCCGACGAGAACCACCAGTGGCTCACCTGGAATCCCCGCGGCTATGACAAGCCTCTCCCGCCCCGGGTGGTCACCACCGGGGAGATCGCCCGTGCCCAGCGGGCCGAGCCCGCGTCCCGTCGGCCAATCCACGCGGTAGCCCTTTCGGCCTCGGTCGAGCGGTCGCGTTCCGGCCTGCTGGTTGCCGCGGGCATCGTCTCGCTCCGGTCCGGCGGCGTGTGCCGGGAGCCGTGGCGGTACTTCGCCGACGTCCGGCCCGTGCCCTCCCGGCCGGTCCGGTGCGTGCAGGTGGACAGCCCGGACCATCTGTACCTGGCCGGGCGGGGCATGATCCCCACCCACAATTCGACGCTGGCGCTGGACTTCGCCCGGGCCGCCGCCATCAGGCACGGCATGACCACGGTGCTGTTCAGCCTGGAGATGGGCCGGAACGAGATCACGATGCGGCTGCTGTCGGCCGAGGCGCGGGTGCCGTTGTCCACGATGCGTACCGGGCAGATGAACGACGACGACTGGGCCCGGCTGGCCCGGCGGATGAGTGAGGTCGCCGACGCGCCGCTGTTCATCGACGACTCTCCGAACATGTCAATGATGGAGATCAGGGCCAAATGCCGTCGGCTGAAGCAGCGGAACGACCTGAAGTTCGTCATCATCGACTACCTGCAGCTGATGTCCTCGCCCAAGCGGGTGGAGAACCGGCAGCAGGAAGTGTCCGAGATGTCCCGGTCGCTCAAGCTGCTGGCCAAGGAACTCGACGTCCCCGTCATCGCGCTGTCCCAGCTCAACCGCGGCCCCGAGCAGCGCACCGACAAGAAACCCCTGCTGTCCGACCTGCGCGAGTCGGGCTGCATGACCGAGGACACCGCCCTGTTCCGCGCGGACACGGGGGCGCCGGTGACCTTCGGGGAACTGATGCGTGACGGCGGCGAAGGAGTGCTTGTCTGGTCGGTAGACGACCAGCACAAGCTGGTTCCTGCCCCGATCACCAGGGTCTTCCCGTCGGGAACGAAGGAGGTGTACCGGCTGCGGCTGGCGTCCGGGCGAGAGGTGAAGGCATCGGCCAACCATCCGTTCCTGACCTTCTCCGGCTGGACTCCGCTAGGCGAACTGCGTACCGATGGCCGGGTCGCCATACCCCGCCACATCCCGGTGCCGATCGCGGCCGGTCTCGGCTGGTCCGAGCACCGGATCGGTCTCCTCGCCCATCTGATCGGAGACGGCTGCGTGGTCCGCTCGCAGCCCGTCCACTACACGTCCAACGACGAGGAGAACCTAGCTTTCGTGGAGGCCGCGGCAGCCGCCGAGTTTGGCATTACGCCGCGCCGGGTGGCGCAGGGCAACTGGTGGCACACCTACCTGCCCGCGCCGTACCACTGCACGCACGGCCGCTGGAACCCGCTGCACACCTGGTTCCGCGAACTCGGAATCGAGGACCTGCGGTCGCACGAGAAGCGCCTTCCCGCCGCCATCTACGCGGCCGATGATGACGAGGTCTGTCTGTTCCTGCGTCATCTGTGGGCGACCGATGGCTGTGTCTGGCTGGGGAACGGGAAGTCGGCGGACAAGGCCTACTACGCCAGCTCCAGCCGTGAACTCGCTTCCGGCGTCGCGCACCTGCTGGCCCGCCTGGGCATCGTCGCGCGCATCCGGCAGGTCGAGAAGGCTGGCTACCAGCCCGGCTACCACGTCATCGTGGCCGATGGCCCCAGCCTTCGGATATTCTGCGAGCGCGTTGGCGTGCACGGCCGCCGTGGAGAGACGGCGAGGCAACTGGCCGCCGCGCTGGCCGGGCGGACAGTCAACACGAACGTGGACACGATCCCGCTCGGCGTCTGGGAGGTCGTCAAGGCGGAGCGCATCCGGGCCGGGCTGACCGACCGTCAGTTCCAGGCGGCGATCGGCACCCACTACTGCGGAACGGCGCTGTACAAGAGCTGCCCGTCGAGGGAGCGCCTGCTGCGGTGCGCAACGGTCCTCGGCTCCGAAACGCTGCGCGAGATCGCCAGCAGCGACATCTACTGGGATCGGATCGTCAGCATTGAGCCGCTCGGACCGCAGCCCGTTTACGACGCCACAGTAAAAGGCACACATAACTTCATTGCCGATGGCCTCGTAAGCCACAACAGCATCGAGCAGGATAGTGACGTTGTGATCCTTTTGCACCGCGAGGATGCGTACGAGCGGGAGTCGCCGCGGGCGGGCGAGGCGGACCTGATCGTGGCCAAGCACAGGAACGGCCCGACCGCCACCGTGACGGTCGCATTCCAGGGCCATTATTCAAGATTCGTGGACATGGCACAGTAGAATCGAAGTGGCAGCCGTGGGTAAAATTGCCGAAGATCAAAGGGTGCTCATGGTCAAACTCTATGCATCGGGAAAGACCACTGTTCAGATCGGCGAGCGCCTTCAGGTTTCGCCTACCACGGTTAACCGTTGGCTGCATCGCTGTGGTGTTACTCTTCGAGGGCCTCGGGAAACCTCGACAAGGTGTCAACTTCGTCATGATGCATTCGATGAACTGACGCCGAGCGCGGCTTACTGGATTGGGTTTCTGTTCGCGGATGGTTCAGTCAGACGTTGCGGACAATCAGGGACAGTTGGTCTTCGCGTATCTGAGCGCGATAAAGACCATATTGTGAAACTCCGCACGTTCCTTGGTTCCACGCATGCAATCAGTGCCGGCCCTGCAGGCAACTACGGCGGTTACACGTCCAGGCCTTCGGTGCACTTCACTGTCACGTCTGCAAGACTCGCGGAGAGACTCCTAACCCTGGGTCGCTATGAAGGCCCAATACACGACACCTTAATCTGGTCGCGTGACTTTTGGCGCGGAGTAATGGACGGAGATGGGTCGCTGGGGATCCTAGCGTCGGGGTATGCATACCTTGGCCTTGTAGGCTCACATAGGCTGCTCGAAGCATTTTTGCTCTTTCTCAAGAGTAATGATCTTGGCGCTCATATGACTATTCGCCCTGATAAGACTATCTTCCAAATAGCAACCGCAGGCTTTATTGCCGAGGATATCGTTGCCTTTCTCTACGGAAATGCCACAGTTGCGCTGGACCGCAAGGCCGCCAGCGCGAAAAAAATCGAGACCATGAGAGACGTTCACCTTAGTGCCGAGTGTGCTCGCCTGGATCAAGAGCGTGCCCGCCTAGCTCAAATTGCTGGTTGGTACCAGGACGGCGCATCCCTGAAACAGATCGGCTTGCGGCTGGGTGTCTCTAATGTCACTATCCTCCGTTGGATGGAGCAAGCTGGTATTCCTCGTCGCGAACGACACGGCGGACGACGCCGCATGGCGTCAGGCTGATCCGCTGGGGGAGGCCGGGCACGACGGCCGTTGACTGCTTGTCAGCCCGGCCTTGATCGCGGCGCGCACGACGCGCGCGTAGAGGCGGGCGCCCGCCGGGCGCGGGTGGATGCCGTCCGGCCAGAGGAGCGCGGGATGGGCCGCGATGGCCGCGTGCCAGTCGGCCAGTTCGGTGTGCTTGCTGTGCCGGGCCGCCGCGGCGAGCGCCGAATTTACCGCGTGCTCCCAGGCCTGCGGGCCGAACGTACTGACCAGGACGAGCTCGCGGCCAGGCCCGGCGGCCCGCTGCAGCTGCCGGAGCTGGCGGGCGGTGACGCTGCCGTTGGTACCGAGGCTGACCACGACGACATGGCGGAGCCGACCGGCCGCGGCCAGGCTCCTGACCAGCGTCAGCCCGGTCGGCATCTGCCGGTCGACCTTGGCGTCGATGTAGACACCAGGCAGCGCCGCCTCGAGGGCCGCCGCCGAGGCGAGCAGGACGGAGTCGCCGACCGCCGTGACCTGGCTACCGGAGACCCGCGGCTGCGCGGGTCGGCACGCCGCGGGTGGCGGCGTGGGCGTGGCCGTGGCCTGCGCGCGGCCGACCGCCGACGGGGCAGACGAGGGCGAGGGAGCCGCCGGAGTCGACCGGGACGCGCTGCTCACCCGCTCGCCGTTGGCCACCTGGCGGAGCAGCCCGCCCGGGACGGCCGCCGCGGGCGGCCGGGCCACGCCGTAGCAGGCCAGCACGAAGATGATCGCCCCGGCCGCGGCCATCGTGACCGGGATGGCGCGTCGTGCCGGGCCCGCGGCCGGGCGGCGGCTGGCCGCGCCAAGGAGCTGGACCCAGTGCCGGACGGTGACACCCAGGCCGTTCCGCATGATGGGTGTCTCGATGAACCGCCACGATGCCGACGCCAGGGCGATGGTGACACCCGTCTCGACCAGCCACAGCCAGCGTGAGCTGGCGTCCGGCCCGGCCAGCGCGGTGCCGAGCGCGATCACCGGCCAGTGCCACAGGTAGATTCCGTACGACCTGACGCCGACCCAGCGCAACGGCCGGATGCTGGTGAGCGCGGCGATGACGCCGTGTCCGGCCGCCGCGGCGACCAGGCCGGCCGCGGCGAGCGCGGCCAACAGCAGGCCCACCGGGTAGACGACCGGGTCGCTGCCGGAGAAGTGCCCGACGGCCCAGGCCAGGACGACGAGCCCGGCGATGCCGGCCATGTCGAGCCGCCTGGCGTGCGCGGCCGGGATGGCCGCCAGCCTCCGCAGCGGCCAGGCCAGCGCCAGCGCGGCCCCGATCAGCAGCGCCGAGGCGTGCGTGCCGGTGCCGTAGTAGACCGCGGACGGATCGCCGCCCGGAGTGTACTGAATCGCCATGACCAGCGCCGAAACCGCCGCCCCGATCAGCGCGCACGTCACTCGTGCGCGGCGCGCGTCCAGCCGGACGATCACACACAACACGATCAGCGGCCAGACCAGGTAGAACTGTTCCTCGATGGCCAGCGACCACAGGTGATCGAACGGCGGCGGCGCCCCGGCCTGGCTGATCGCGGCGAAGTACGAGACGTGATGCAGGATCTGGTACCAGTTGCTCGTGTAGGTCGCCGCGGCCAGCAGCGCCAGGCGCAGCGAAGCCTCCTGGGCGGGTTCGATGACGGCCGCCGCGGCGGTGACTACCACCAGCATCACGGCCAGCGCCGGCAGCAGGCGCCTGGCCCGCCGGGTCCAGAAGTCCGCCAGGTGCAGGCGGCCGGTGCGGTCGTACCTGGCGATCAGCAGATCGGTGATGAGGAACCCGCTGAGCACGAAGAAGATGTCGACGCCGAGGAACCCGCCGCGCAGCCCGGAGGCCCCTTCGTGGAAGCCGATCACGGTGAGGACGGCCAGCGCCCGGACCCCGTCGAGGCCGGGCGCACGGTCGCGCGTCTTCGTGGTTTCGCCAGGTTTCACCGGTTAGCCGCCCGTCAGCCCGTTCCGGAGAGTCATGCTAACGAGCGGGCAACCCCCTAGCCAGCAGAAACGCCGGCCAGCACGGTTAAACGCCGGCAGGAGGATCGGGTAGCTACCGGGCTAGGCGGCCAATCCGGTGACCGCCACCGCGTCGTTGGCTCGACGAGCAGGAACTCCTCTTCCACACCCACGCTGCGCGAGTCCATCGTCAGGGGCTGCCCGCAGATCCGCGCTCCATGCGGGGGGAGGCCGGCTGGCTCTGGGTGAGCATGGCGGCCACGAGCTCGCGTCGGCTGCGCACGCCGAACTTGTCGAACGCCGCGGTCAGGTGCTCTTGGACGGTGTTGGCCGAGATGTGCAGTTCCTCGACGATCTGCCGGGTGGAATGGCCCCTGATGACCAGCGCGACCACCCGGGACTGCGCGCCGGTGAGCCCGTACGCGCTGAGCAGCAGCGAGCCGAGCTGCGCCGCGGGGGTGGGCTCGATGACGATGCCGATCTGCGGCGTCGGCCCGCCGCCCAGCCGGGACGCGTGCAGGGAGAGCCACTGCCCGGCGCGGCCGCGCAGCCGGACCGTGTCCGCCAGCTGCGGCGGAGCCGCCCCCTGCTCCAGCCGGGCCAGCCGCATGGCCGCGGCGTAGACAGCCATCGGCAGCTCGCTGCCGCTCGGCCAGCCGGCTCCGTCGATCTCGGCCAGCCACTGCGCCGCCTCGGGGCTCATCGACATCAGGGCCAGGTCCTGGTCGAGCAGGATGATGCCGGGTGCGCCGGCCGCCGCGGCGGTCTCGGCGGGCGCGCGGAGCGGCCCCAGCGTGACGGCCCGCCGCAGGCCCTCGGCCACGTGCGGGGCGATCCGCCGGATCACGTCGACCTCCTGGTCGTCGAAGCCGTGCTCCGCGTCCTCGCGGTGCAGGCACATCGCACCCCAGCACTGGTTGCCGCTGATGAGAACCGCGCGCAGCTCGTCGCCCAGGCCCAGCGGGCTCATCACCTCCCGGTAGCGGGCGCTGTCCGGCCGCTGGCCGCGGGTGGCCCGGTCGAGCGAACTCACGGGATCGGCCGCCTCCGCCAGCGCGGCGAACTTGTTGACGTCCTCGCGACCGTACTCGTTGTCCAGGAAGAGCGGCGTCGCGGCCCCCAGTGGCTCTTCGCCCACGGCCGAGGTGAACAGCAGGGTCTGCGGGTCGACGGTGCCGAAGAACGCCGCGTCCACCGACACGATCCGGCGCAGCCGGCGCAGTACCTCGTCGCGCAGATCGGCCACGTCCAGCCCGGCGTAACATCGGCCGATAAGGGCAGTTACCTGGCGCTTCATGATCGCGTCCGTCATAACCCGACGATACGTACAAGCCCTGGCCCTGGCCAGGGCCAGGGCTTGTACCGTGGCGCGGTCAGGGCTGGGGGACCAAGCCGAGCTGGCGCAAGAGGCCGAGATCGTCCAGGCGCCCCCAGCGCTCCACGATGAGGCCGTCGCGGATCCGCCAGATGTTGATCCCGGGCAGGCTGACGATGCGGCCCGACGGGGGCACTCCGAAGATCTCTCCCTGCTGCGTGCCGCTCGCCGTGAAGTTCTCGACCACCAGGTCGCCCTCTTCGACGTAGAAGCCGATGTCGCTGTGCCAGTCGGGGAACGCGGCCCGGAATGCGGCCGCAGCCGCGCGCATGCCCTCCCGGCTGGCGGGGAAGCCCATGGGCGGGTCGTGGTCGACGTAGTCCCCGGCGAGGTATTCGTCGACGGCGCCGAGGTCGCCCTTGGTGAACAGGGCGTCGATGAACGAAGTGACGATGTTCTTGTTCTGGCTGATCGTGTCCATGCCCGCAGTCTGCGGCGGGCTGACGAGCGACGGTACCCCAACAACTTGGGGTTTTGCCTCACACCGGTGAGCAGGCGCTGCGCCTCAACGGGCTCACCGCAGCGGACCAGCTCCAGGCACTACCCGGGAACTGGCAGGAACACGCTTCGGCATGCGATCGTGGTGAGTTATCAATGAGTGGTCATTTCGTGGTAGACATGGCAAAATTGACCTGCTGGCCCCCCTAAGCGCGAGCGCCGTGCGTACCCGACCCCAGCCTTCTCTCCCCCCCAGGAGCTGGGTTACCCCGGGGCAACGCACGGCGCTCGCAGTCAGCTGGTCAGGCCGATGTGCTCCTCGCAAGCGGCAAGCCCAACTCCGGTCATTGGTGCCAGCCGGTTACCTGCTGTAAAAGAGGTACAGATCGTCGCGGCTCGTTAGCCTCCTGGCCAGTGGTTTTACCGCTGCCGGGGTCTGGAGCAGCACGACGAGACAAATGATAGCAACTCAGCTCTCATTCAACTACCCCGGCACCTCATATTTGCGCCGGTCACATCGCTTTGGTGCTCTGGCCGCCGGAGAACCACCGGTGTTGCAGCCTGCGGGGGCCATCTGCATGCCGGTGCGAGCTGCTCACGGCACGGCTGTGGCGTAATGTTGGCGACTAGCGGCCCGGTTTCCCGGGCTTGGGAGGCGTTGAGTCCAGTCCCTGCTGACGCTTCCTTCCTTAGGTGAAGGAGCCAGCAGGTGAGTCGGTTTGGCGCTGTCGGCCGCAGGCTGGACTCTTGCCGGGGCCGGTGTCCCTGAAATGCCAGGCGACAGGCTTCGTCGGATCTTGGCCGAGCTGAGTGCTGGGGGAGATGGGTTGTCGGCAGCCCGGCTGTGCGCCGTGTTCCCGCAGATCGCGGGGGTAACTGGTGCTGGTGTCATGCTCATGTCGGGTGACGTGCCACGCGGGTCGCTGTGTAGCACCAACGACGTGAGCCAGTTGATCGAGGATCTGCAGTACACGCTGGGCGAGGGCCCGTGCCTGGATGCCTACCAGCAGAACCGGGTCGTGGCCGAGCCTGACCTGGCGGATCCGGTGACTCGCCGGTGGTTCGCCTTCACCCCGCCAGCGCTGGAAGCGGGCGTGCGGGCGGTGTTCGGGTTCCCGCTGCGGGTGGGCACGGTGCGTCTGGGGGCGCTCAACCTCTACCGGGAGTGGTCTGGTCCGTTGAGCGACGACCAGATCGCCGACGCGCTGGTGATGGCCGACGTGGCTGCTCGCTGGGTGCTGGAAGCCCAGGCCGGAGCCTCTCCCGGGGCGGTGTCCAGGGAGCTGGAGGCCGGCGCCGACTTCCATTTCGCGGTGCACAATGCGGCAGGCATGGTTTCGGTTCAGGCGGGCATTAGCGTCACGGAGGCGCTCATCCGCCTGCGGGCGTTCGCCTTCAGCCACGATCGCCTGCTGGCCGACGTGGCCCAGGATGTCATCGATCGCAAGCTCCGGCTGGCATGAAGCCGCTCTTCTGGGGCAGGACAGGCAGCTACTACGATGGATGCCACGGCCCGGGCAGCATCCGGCGTCGGCCTGCCGTACCGGGTCGCCGAGCGCTCAGGAGGGTGCGTTGAGATGACTCGAGAATCCGACGTTGTCCGGTCGCTGGTGGAGATGGCCGACACTCTCGTCGACGACTACGACGTCGTCGACCTGCTGACGGGGCTCACGAACCGGTGCGTGACCCTGCTCGACGTCTCCGCTGCCGGGGTGATGCTGGTCTCTCCCCAGGGGAGCCTGGGGCTGGTGGCCTCCTCCAGCGAGGCGATGCGCCTGCTGGAGCTGTTCGAGCTGCAGGCCCAGGAAGGTCCCTGTCTTGACGCCTTCCGGGCCGGCCAGCCTGTCGAACACGAGAACCTGCAGGCCGGATCCGGCCGCTGGCCGTCGTTCTCCACCGCCGCCCTCAAGGCCGGCTTCCGGTCGGCGGTCGCCCTGCCGCTGCGGCTGCGCGATGCGACCCTCGGCGCGCTGAACCTGCTCAGCGTCAGGCAGACCCCCATGGTCGAGGCCGACTTCATCGTGGCCCGGGCGTTCGCGGACCTCGCCACCGTCAGCATCGTGCAGCACCGTACCGCCACCGAGGCCCTGCGCCTGAACGAGCAGCTCTCCGTCGCCTTGACCAGCCGCGTAGTGATCGAGCAGGCCAAAGGCGTGATCGCAGAGCGCGCGGGCACAGACCTTGCCGAGGCTTTCTCCCGGTTGCGGCGCTACGCCCGCAACCACAACCGCCGCCTCACCGTCGTCGCCGAAGCCGCCATCGCCGGCACCCTCGATCCGCGGGCATGGGCCCCGGCAGATCGTTCGGCCTCTCCCAGTTCGCAGACTTAAAATAGATCTTGCTGGTGCTGATCAGCACCGCCAATCCGCCCCTCCTGGTCCAAGGATTTCGCGGCTGGTTCGGTGGTCAGCTGCCGGGGGTGATGAGGCCGGATTCGTAGGCCAGCACGACGGCCTGGACGCGGTCGCGGAGGCCGAGTTTGGTCAGTATCCGCCCGACGTGGATTTTGACGGTGCCTTCGGACAGGTGCAGCTCGGCGGCGATCTCGCGGTTGGATCGCCCGGCAGCGAGCTGGGTGAAGACCGTTTGTTCCCGGCTGGTGAGCTTGCGGAGCACGGCGTCCCGCTCCGGCTGCCGGCCCGGATTGGGTAGTAGCGGGGCGAACTGGTCGATAAGCCGCCGTGTCGCTGTGGGGGCGAGGACCGCGTCGCCGCCGGCGACGGTGCGGATGGCGGTGAGCAGTTCGGCGGGCGGGGCGTCTTTCAGCATGAACCCGCTGGCGCCTGCCTTGAGCCCGGCGAAGACGTACTGGTCCAGGTCGAAGGTGGTCAGGATGAGGACCTTGCTGGCCGGGTCGGCGGCGATGATCGAGGCCGTCGCCTGTATCCCGTCCATGCCCGGCATCCGGACGTCCATCAGCACGACGTCGGGGTGCAGGGCTGCTGTCATACTGACTCCGGATGCCCCGTCCGCGGCCTCGCCGACGACCTCGATGTCGGGTTCGGCTTCCAGGATCAGCCGGAACCCCATGCGGAGCAGGGACTGATCGTCGACGAGCAGGATCCGGATCATGTGCCGCCTCCATCGTCCAGCGGCAGCCGTGCCGAGACCGCCCAGCCCGCGGGCTGGCGGGGGCCGGTGCGGACGACGCCGCCGTAGGCGCGAATGCGTTCGGCCATGCCGGGCAGGCCGCCGCCCACGCCGGCGGGCGCGGGAGCCGCGCTTCCCGAACCGTCATCGTCGACGTCGACCAGCAGTTCACCGGGGAGGTAGCGCAGGCGCACCAAGGCGCGGGCACCCGCCCCGCCATGCTTGAGGGTGTTGGTCAGGGCCTCCTGGACGAGCCGGTATACCGCGAGCTGTACCCCGGCGGGCATGTCGGGGGCTTGCCCCCGGATCTCCAGCGAAGTGTCCAGTCCTGCTGACCGGACCTGCTCGATGAGCGTGTCGAGCTGGGCGAGATCGGGTACCGGCTGCAGGGCCTCGCCGGGGTCCTGGCCGGGGCGCTGGCGCAGGACACCGAGGAGCTTGCGGGTATCGGCCAGCGCGCGGCGGCCGGTGGCCGCCACGGTGCGCATGACGTCGGTGGCCCGTTCCGGCGATGTGGCCGACGCGGCGATCGCCGCTTCGGCCAGGGTGGTCATGACGGTGAGGTGGTGGGCGACGATGTCGTGCATCTCGCGGGCGATCCGGGCGCGTTCGGCTGCCGCGGCGAGGGCGGCTTGCTGGTCTCGCTCGCGTTCCAGCCGTTCCGCGCGGTCGTGCAGTTCGGCAAGGTAGGCGCGGCGGGCGGCGGCGTACAGGCCGAGGCCGATGGCGGCGGCGATCATGCCGGACAGGAAGATCGCGTCGTACCACCAGGCGCCGCCTGCGTACAGCAGCAGGGCGATGACCGCTGTGAGCTCAAGCAGGCCGGCGCAGGCCAGCGCGTCCCGGCGCGGCCCCGTGGATCTCCACCGTGGTGTCCAGTCCCGCCGCCCGGACCTGCTCGATGAGTGAGTCGAGCTGGGCGAGACCCGGCACGGGCTGAAGATTGTCGGCGGGGTCCTGGCCGGGACGCTGGCGCAG
>WNGR01004881.1_pt1 | contig 14423 bp, 11 predicted proteins | sample 5407581 | NCBI WGS metagenome assembly WNGR01 (sample SAMN13153383, study PRJNA577476) | soil metagenome | isolation source: 80 cm soil or saprolite under Garry oak tree replicate 2 | place: USA:California | collected 2016-06-15
CAGGCCGGTCGCGGCGGCGGTGCGCATCTGCGCCATGACGTAGGGGCGCAGGCGTTCGCGCAAGTGCAGGTGGTCGGCGAGGATCGTGTAGGCGGCATCACCGTAGGACCAGACCTCGTTGGGCAGGCCGGTCATGCCGGGCTCCAGGATCCGCCCGTGGCCGCGGAAGCCGTGCAGGCGGAACAGCGGGCAGAAGGTTCCGTACTGGAACCAGCGCACCAGGACCTCGCGGTAGGCCGGATCGTCCGGGTCGCCGCCGTGGAAACCGCCGATATCCGTTGTCCACCATGGGATGCCGGACATCATGACGTTCAGGCCCGCCTTGATCTGGGTGCGCAGCGAGGCGAAGTCGGTGTCGATGTCGCCGGACCAGAGCGCGGCGCCGTAGCGCTGGGCGCCCGCCCAGGAGGAGCGGTTGAGCGAGACGATCTCGCTCTCGCCCGCCGCGCGCAGGCCGTCGTGGACCATGCGGGCGTTCTCGCGCGGTAGAGGTTGCCGACCTCCAGGCCAGGGCCGGCGTAGTAGCGCAGGCCCTGCTGGTGGCCGGGCTTGAGCTCCGGTTCGCAGGCGTCCAGCCAGAAGACCTTGATGCCGAGTTCGTGGTAGTGGCGCTGGATCCGCTCCCAGACGTACGCGCGTGCCTCGGGGTTGGTGGCGTCGTAGAAGGCGACCTGGGCGGAGCGGGCGCCGAGGCCCTTGTCCGGCCAGTCGGCGTGGGCGACCGGACCGTACTCGGTGCCGATGAACAGGCCCTGATCCAGCATCGGATGGAGTCGATCAACGATGGGTCTGCTGGTTGATCGCCTCGTTGTTACCCGGCGCCCTGTGGCGCCGACGACCGGCGTGAAGGGCCATCCATCGGTGGCATGCAGGCGAGCCGCGCGCATTGCGGTCACGCCGATTCGATCGCTGGACACAATCAGCCCGGATCCACCGATCCGTTGTGTGTGAACCGCGAGGAATGAGGACGCGGGCGGCCCCTGTACTGGGAAGATGTTCTTGCTGAGGGAACATCGCAACCAGTTCGAGGGGACACCCGCGAGATGCAATCGTCTCATGCCGCGACCACGGTCGATGTCGTGTTCGACGACCCCAATCTGATCGCCGATGCCGGACTGGTGCCGGTGCTCGCGTTGGCCGAGCAGATCGGCTTACCAGACCTGGTTGAGCGGCACCTGGTCATCACCGACGCGGACAACAGCGCGGGGGCGAACCCGGCGGCGAAGGTGATGTCGCTGCTGGCGGGGATGGTCACCGGAGCGGACTCGATCGATGACATGGATCGACCGCGGCAGGCCGGCAACACCGTGGTGTTCGACCGGATCCGTGCTCCCTCAACGTTAGGCGCCTTCCTGCGGGCGTTCACACACGGACACGTACAGCAGCTCAACGCCGTGCTGCGCCGGTCGTTGATCGCCCTGGCAGAACGGGTACCACTGCTGCCCGGTGCCCAGGAGGTGGTGTTCGTGGATCTGGACTCCACCCACCGGCAGGTCTACGGCTACGCCAAGCAAGGCGCGCAGGTGGGCCGGTTGAAGGGCAAGAAGACCTTGCACCCGCTGATCGCGACCGCGTCGACCCCGATCAGCCGGCCGGTGATGGTCGCGATCCGGCTGCGGAAGGGCAAGTCCGCCGACGTGCGCGGGGCGGCCCGATTCCTGGCCGAAGCCCTGACCACAGTACGCGCGATCGCGCCCACCGCGCAGATCGTGGTGCGCGCGGACTCCAAGTTCTACACCGCCGACGTGGCCGCGACCGCGGCCCGCTACGACGCCGCGGTGTCGCTGACCACCGGTTCCAACCCGTCGGTGAACGCCGCCATCAGCACAATCGGCCAGGATAACTGGAGGGCGATCCACTACCCACAGGCGTTTGTCGGCCAGGACACCGGCGAGTTGATCTCCGATGCCGAGGTCGCCGCCACCAGCTACACCGCGTTCACCTCCCGCCCGAAGGTCCAACAGGTGGCGGGTGAGTTGATCGTGCGGCGGGTCACACGCCGCAACCCGAACACCGCCCCCGGGCAGCAAGGACTGTTCGACATCTGGCGTTATCACGCGGTATTCGTCACCAGCGACTGGGAGATGCTGCAAGCCGAGTCCTTCCACCGCGGCCACGCCATCGTCGAGCAAGTCATCGCCGACACTCAGCCGCCAGTGCCTTGGCGCACCTGCCATCCGGGCACTTCCCGGCCAACGCCGCATGGGCGGTGCTGTGGGCTCTCGCGCATAACCTCACCCGCGCCGTGGGCACCCTGGCCGGCACGTTCCACGCCCGCGCTACCACCCCGACCATCCGCGCCCACCTGATCAACGTTCCGGCTCGTCTGTCTCGTTCCGCGCGTCGGCTGACCCTGCACCTACCCCAACGATGGCCGTGGAAACCGGCGTGGCAGGCAGTGCACGCCGCGATCCACCGACCACCACCACCACGACCCGTTCTGACCTGACCACCGCCCGACACAGGGCTTCGATCGGAGATCCACAGTGGAAAGGCTGGACAGACCAGCGGCTCCCGCACGTCCACAGACCACAACCCACGACATCAAGATCCACAATCAGCCGAGAACGATCACAGAATATCGATCGGTGGATCCGGGATCAGTGGGTCATCGACAGCGTGGCGCATGCGTGTTCGTCGGTGTGCCGATAAGACAGCGACGTTCGCCACTGAGCGCTGGTCAGATCGCCGGGCGGGGGCGAGGGCATCGTTGTGGTGGGTGGTGACGAACTGGACGAACGCGTCCGGCCAGCCCAGGGGGCAGGCGATGCCGACTTTGTCGGTTCCTTCCACCAGATCCAGGATCACCGGGTCATCCGCAGGCATCTGTACTGCCGAGACCGGGGCGTTCCTGGCCTCCAGTCGATCGCCGCGACCGCCGTCGTCCGAGGTTCCGCGGCGAGATCCACACCTACCGTGCGCATGACTGCCTCCCGAATTTTCGCGCTGAGATAACGGACACCGCACTGGCGAGTGTCACGGCCTGACCTGCAGACACCCCTGCCGGTCAGCGTCCACCTGCCGACGTTGATCGGCGCGGGTCGGGGAAGCCGAGGCTGAGGTAGCCGGGTGCGCGTTTGGCCAGTGATGATGCCAGGACGCCGGTGTTGACGTCGTGGTAATCGTGGACTTCGGCGGTGGTCTTGCCGGGGTGGACGCGGAGGATACGTCCGGCGTACTGGACAAGGCGTCCTTTGAATGCGATAGGTGCGGCGAGAAAGAGGGTGTCCAGTATGGGGCAGTCGAATCCTTCGCCGACGAATGGTCCGGTTGCCACGGCCAGCAGCGGCGTTCCATCCACCGGGCGAAGACGAGTGAGGGCGTCGCGGCGGGCGGTGGTGCTCATGCCGCCGCGGAGCACGATCGGGTCGAGGGACCGTTGCCGGAACTGGTCGGCGAATCGTTCGACGTGGGTGGTCCATTGGGTGAGCAGCAGGCAGTGGCGGCCGCGTTCCAGTGCGGCGATCACGTCGTCGACGATCTGGGTGAGGCGGGTGTCGTCGGCGACGAGGTCGCGGTAGATGGTGGCCATGCCGCCGGGTTTGGTGGGGTCGGCGTCGCCGAGGTAGCGGTAGGCGGTGTCGTGCACGTGGAGTACAGGTGTCGGGCGCTGGGTGGTCGTGTCGAATTCGAGTTGGGGCGCACTGTCCTTGCCCGGCGGGGTGAAGTGGGTGATGGTGTGCCGGACCGGGCCGAGTTGCAAGGCGATCAGGTCGTCGAGTTTGTCGCGGCGGTACGGGGTCGCGGTGAGTCCGAGCCAGCGGCGGGCGGGGATTTGTTTGACGGCGTGTTCGAAGGCCGCGGCGGGGATGTGGTGGCACTCGTCCACGACGATCAGTCCGTAGCGGTTCGTGAGCTGCTCGATGTCGGTCGTGCGGGCGAGGGTTTGCAGCATCGCGACATCGACCACGCCGTGGATTTTGTGGCGACCGCCGCCGAGTTGGCCGGGTTTGACACCCAGCAGGTCACTGATGCGGGTTCGCCATTGGTCGGCCAGGGCCTTGCGGTCGACCAGCACGAGTGTGGAGATCGCGTGGGCCGCGATGACCGCGCAGGCGATCACGGTCTTGCCCGCGCCCGGTGGAGCGACCAGCACACCGAGGTCGTGACCACGTAGATCGTCCACAGCGCTTTGTTGGGCGCGGGTCAGCGTGGCCGTGAAGGTGAACTCTCGCTCCTGGCCTGCCTGCCGGTCGTCGGTGATCTCGAGGCGGCTGCCTGCCTGCTCGACCAGCGAGGCCACGGTGTCCTGTAGCCCTCTGGGCAGGATGAGCCCGCCGTCGAGGGTCTCGTCGTAGCTGCGCAGGAATCTTGGTGTGTCCCAGGTGGACATTCGCAGCCGCTGGCGTTCGTAAAATAATGGGTTGGTCATCGAGGCCGCGTGCTTGAGTGTCGCGTGCAGGGCCGGCGTCAGCTCGCCCGTTTCCAGACGGATTCCTGCGTTGAGCCGCGCATGTACGAGAGGTGGTGCGGCGGCCCGGATTCGGGTGGAGACCGCGGCGCTGATCTTGTCGATGGTGGCGCCGACGGCGACCGCACCGGCGCGACGCGCGACCCGAGTGACCTCGGCCGGGCTCATCCGACCGAGCGAGGACAGGTACGCCCACTGGTCATCGTGGGGTTCCATCGTGGCCAGATCGAGGAACACCGTTGCGCCGTCGTGGCGGGCCTTGCCGTGCAGTGGTGCGGCGATCAGGTTGCCCACGCCGCCTGATGGCAATACGTCCTGCGACGGGAACAGTCGATCGTAGCTGGCCAGGTCCATCCGGCCACGCACCGCCATCGCCTCCCGCAACAGGGCGGTACCGAGCCGGCGAGCCGTGTCCGCGGGCACCGGAGCGGTGAAGAACACCCACGCGTGGGCGCCCACCCCGGAACGCGACACCTCCAACGCCGCTGGCACGGAGCATGCTCTGGCGGCCTTGAGGTAAGCCAGGGCATCCAGCATCGCCATCGGGCCGTCGAAGTCGGCTGCCAGCCACCAACACAGGTCGCCCTCCAGTAGTGGATACAGCCCGACGTGCACGTCACCGGTCAGATGCGCGTGTAGCACATCCTTGTCCAGCGGCAGGTAGTCTCGGTCTTCGTGCCGGACGTCCTTGCGCCACCCACCGCGCACCGCAGGCAACCAACCTGACTTGCCGGCACGAACGTTCTCCCACCGTGTGGCGTAGATGTCGGCCCGAGCAGCGAACAGTGCCGCGAAGAAGTCCGCCTTCACTTCTGGAGCTGATCGCTGGTCGACTGGGCCTGGGTGCGCGTCGAAGAAGCCGGTCTGCGCCGGCACGGGAGGCGCTGCCTGCCTCGGTGTCAGCTCCAGTAGCCGCAACAACCGTGCGTTCTCCGCACGCAACTGCGCTGTCAAAGCACGCAGCCCCGCGAGTTCCTCCGCAAGTCCAGCGATCTTCGCTGATGGGAGATCGTCGTCCACGCAACCACCGTAGAGCCGATGCTCAGATGCCAGCCCAGTTGGGATGCCCGATGAGCTGGGTTTGCGGGCGTGGGTTTGCCCGCGCTCGATGGTGTGCAACGTGAACGTGTCGTAGTGGCCGTCGCGTTGTTCTCAAGGTTTCAGTACCTCGCCGAGGCGGTGATTGATGAGCTGGGCGTCGAAGGGCTCGGGTTCGCCGCCGTCCTCCCCGGGACGGGTTCCCTTTCCGGCGATGCAGCGCGGGTAGGTCGTGTCGGTCTCGGCGTCCTGGATCTTCTCCACCTCGATGGTGTGCCGCCAGTTGTCGCCGAAGTCGTAGAGATAGCTCGCGGTGAGGCCCGGACGGGGCAGCACACTGACAACGTCCACCAGCCATTCGTCCGCGTCGCCCAGTTCGTACATGGAGTCGCTGAAATCGCGGCGGTTGACGGTGAACATGTGCAGGTGGTCGCCGTCCCAGCCCATGGTGGCCTGAATCACCAGATGAAGCCCGCCCAGCGGGGTGTCGCCGAAGACCTGCACCCGCCGCCACACCGGTGGCCGCATGTGCATGAGCGAGATCTTCAACTGGTAGACGAGTGGAGTGGGCCGGTCGGCGGCCAGTGGTGTGTACCGTCGCAGCTGTTCGATCAGTCGCCTGGCGTCGGGGTGACCGGTCGCCCCGACCAAGGTGATCTTCGCGTCGGCGTCGTCGCCGGGTAGGTTGTCCCAGATATCCGGCATTGCCCTGGCCGTGTCCTCCTCGTCGAGCAGGGCCACGCTCTCGTCCACCAGCCGCCAGTGGGTGTCCTGTGCGGCTGGCTCCGGATCGCCGTACTCCCGGGCGAGGAACGCTCGGGCCGCAGGTCCGACCCAGCGCGACTCGGCCGCCTCCCGCCAGGCGGGCAGCGCGCTGTCGTCCAGCCCCGCGGCGAGTGACAGCGCGGCCATTCGGTGCATCGGGGACGCGGACGCCGCCGCCAGCAGTTCCCGTGCGATCGTGATCGGGGCTCGGGCACCCAGCCACGGGCCGGCCCGCCGCCACGCCAGCGTCTCGTCAAGACGCTCTACCGCGACGAGGACCTCGGCGGCTGTCATCGTCGCGATGATCTTTGGCGGGGTGAGGCTCGTCACTTGATCGAGTGCCCAACCGCCCAGCGCGGACAGCCCGAGCTTCCCGCCTGTCGAGGACATCACCCCGAACCGGGTCAGCAACTCCAGGATTACCTCTGCGGGGTGATCACGGCCGCCGGCCAGTTCCCAGAACGGCGTCGACATGACGTCGTCAGTGCCGCGCAGCACATCCCAGAGTCGGCCGGCGAACTCCTCGGAACGGAGCCGGCCTGATTCGGCGGCGAGTAGGCGCAACGCCACCGTCGGGGCGGTCGGTACCCCCGACCACAGGTTGTCGGGCTCATCCCATTCTTCGATCTTTCCCCGAAATCCCCGCCACCAGAGGCTGAGCAACTCCTCGTCCGGGGCGGTTGCCCATTCCGCGAGTGCCTCGCCCGCATGGGCGGCCGTGCCCTCCACCACCACGAATCCGCGATCTACCGCCATGGTCCATGGTTCGTGCAGCCACGGCAGGTCGGCGGCACCACGAAACCTTGACGGCACCGTAGCGCCGAGTATCCGTGCCACCTCGGGCACATCGCCCGGCCGCAGCACTCCCTTCGAGGTGACCGGCCGACCGGCATCCAGCCACCTGGCCAGCCGTCGGGCCTCCTCGAACGCGGGGCACGCACGAGCTTCCCGCGCAGCCGCACGGACATCGAAGGAGGGTGGATCGCCAGTCACACCAGGAGGATAACGATGTCGCCCACCCGCGACCGGCCGACCGGCGCGGATCGAACGTCCACTCGATCAGGGCTGGTCGCATGCCGTTCAGGTACTCCGTACCGTATCGAGCCAGAACTCCACCCGGCCCGCGGTGTATGTGGCGCGGGCAGCCGTCCACTCGCTGGCCAGTCCCTCCAGGATCGCCACACAGTTCACCCGCGCGTCGACTGCACCCGCTGCGGCAAGGATGTCGCGCTCAACGCCGTGGGTGAGGCCGTAATCCTCCCAGAGCAGGTACTCCAGCAGGTCCTGCCAGTACAAGGACGCGATGATTCCGGTTGTGGGCCAGTCGGTCCGCGCATACTCGAGGACCATGTCCTGGCTGACTGTCCCGAGATAGCCGGAGGAATCGTCACCGGCGTCCTGCGCGAACACCGCGACGGTCAGTGCTGCCCGCCGTACCGCGAGTACCGCGGCGGGATCGCTGCCCGCGTCGCGTTCCGCTCCGGCGACACCGGCCTGAAAGTCGACGGCGAGTGTCGTGGTCCCGGCCTCGTTGAAGGTCCAACGGTCGATCCCGCTGAAACGAATCAAGCGATCGTAGGATGGCTGCGACGATACGGGAAAACCATTCCAATGGCCGGTCGCGGCTCGCTGCGCCAGTCGTACTCTTGGGGTTTGATCATCGGTGTGCTGGGGTCGTTGTTGGCCAGCGCCCGTTTGAACACCGTGCGGCGGGCCTGCGCCGCCACGCCCGTGGTGGTGACGAGTTCACCGGCCACCGCCGCCGCGTCGAGAGCGGCCTGATCAAGCCGACGGCGCAGGTCGAGGACGTGACTCCAGAACGCCTCGCCGTTGCTGGCGCTGCCCGACTGCCCATAGGCCGAGGGGTCGAACAACCGCTCGGTGAACGCCTCCCAGTCGCCGCCATGATCAGCGACACACAGCAGGCAGAAGCGGAGATCCCATTCCGACCAACCGTTGACCGTGCCGGAAACGGCATTCACTCGATGACACCCCGATCTCTTCGCCCGAAATAGACGCCACACAGCGAACACTCGTCTGGCCAAGATCCTCAACCAGTGCGCCTACCTGACCCGCGTTCTGTCACCAGCGTGCGGATCACGCACGGTGAGGCCAGGTCAGGTCGCCGGTTCGAGAAGTGGCGCGTGGCTGTCCTCCGCCAGCAGGTTCAGCCGCACCAGATACCGGCCGAGCGGCGTGAGTTCGACTCGGGCACCCGGGAGGGAAGCCACCGCCCAGGTAGGTTCGCCCAGCATGACGTCAGAACGGCGAGTCAACGGGGCGATCTCGTCGTGGATGACGGCGATCGCGCCGGCCTCGGCCGCGGCGAGCAGGCCGGTACGCACCGCCGCATCGATCAGCGCGGCCAGCATCTCCTCGGCATCCGCTCCGTGGTAGTCCGTGATCAGCCTGTTGATCAGGTCGTCAAGCTGTGTCGGCTCGGTGCTTCGATACAACTCGCCCAGCGCCCTGGGTCCCCAGGGCCGGCTGAACTCGTCCAGTTTCGGTAGCGGAGTGTCGCCGACGGCCAGTGGGACCGGACCAGTCACGGCGATGTCGACGATGTCCTTCCACACTCGTAGGGTGTGCTCTGGATCGGTGTCATCAGCCATAGCTGATTCCAGGGCCGTAAACCCGGGCCCGGCGACCACCGCGGTGCGGTGCAGGCGCAGGACTTCGACGTCCAGTGCCAGCCGCCAGCGGCGGATCAGCCCGAGTTGATCACGAGGATCACGGACAGCACCACCGACCTCCACGCCCAGGGCCGCGCCCAGCGATCGGGTGTCGGCCGCCGAGGGGAAGCCCTGCCTGGTCGCTCCCCGGCCAGTCCCGACCCACCGTCCACACGCGACCATCTTGCGCATCAGTACTGATTCTCGCGCGGCATCGGCCAGTTCCGTGATCGGAGGCAGGGCAACCGGCGGATTGGGCGGCGTCGCCGAGCAGTCCGGGCAGGTGTCCGGGTCGTGTCGACGAAACTGCGGCGGGATGGGCACGCCTGGCACGATCGCGGCGACCTGACTGTCTTGGATAACGAACTGGCACGTCAAGAACTCGGGTTGCCGGTCGAGCAGCACACCGAGGACCGCACGCCGCCGTCCGGTCGGTGCCGTACTGAACGCGGCGGCCCACGCATCGACCGTGGCGTCGTCGGCAGGGTCGATCCCGTCGGCACGTATCGCGGTGAAGATTCGTTTGGCCAGCCGCCACACCGACTCATCCGCCATCGCTGCGGCATACTTCGCCGTGACTCTGTCCAACTCCCTGCGCAGGGCGGCGATGCGCATGCTGGCCGGGTGGAACCGGTCGGTGTCGGCCAGGAAGTCGATGAGGACCCGCAACACGGTCGGGCCACGCTCGGTCAACTGGTACGCATCGGTCAGCCGGGGCGCGGCGGTGTCGATGAGCAGACGATGCGCGTCACCGGTCTTCCACAACGTCGGGTCGGGACGGTCCAGCCAGTTCTTTCGTGCCTCGAGCAGCATCTCCAGGCAGCAGGCAGCGTTTCCGTTGGGTAGCCAGTCCACGTCAGGAGCATTCTGGTCCGCCTGGCCGGACAGCCACTCACGGACATCCCGAACGATCCTGACCGAGGCATGGTTGAGCATGTCCGCAGGATAGTGATCGGCATCCCGGCTGGCGGAGGGGCGGTGCGGCGATGCCAAGTGGCGGTGGGCGCCGATGCTCTCGGTCTAGCCGAGATCTGTCCATCGACCAACTCCGACGCGGTGGACGCCGCCGTGCCGCTGGCCAAGCAGTTCAGGTCCGGCCGGATTGTGCTGGGTAGCATCCTGGGGTGCAGCCACGCCGTCATCGGATGCGCAAGCACCAGCGTCGCGCCTCGGCCGGCGACTGGATCCGCAACGGCGCCACGGTCACGGTGCGTGCCTATGCCCGGCGCTACGGTGTCGACTGCTATACCACCTACGACGACCTCACCGCGCTCGGGATCACCTTGCCTGCCTCCGCACAACGGTGGGCGCAACGCCTACCCGCAACACCTCGCCACGTGACCGCGGAGCAGAGTTTCTTGTCCGACGATCTCGGATGGATCACGATCGACGGCCGGTCGCTGTTCGTGGTCGGCTATACCCCGGGCGGCGTGCCTTACGGGGTGTTCGATGATGAGGTCCCGTGGGGCGGTCCTGACGCGGCTGGTTATCGTGGCGGACGCGCAGGTGGCTGACGCGCCTGACGAGGCTTCCCTGCTGGCCTGTGCGTGCCCGAAACTCGGCCCGACTATGCGACCTGCGCGTACTCGTGGATCACGCCACCGAGCCGATCGCGCCGGGCGATCTTGACATCACCGGTTCTGGGTAAAAGGCAGCGCTCGCAGCGGCGCAGCCTGACCCAATGACCGATGCTGCCAAGGTCCACGCGTAGCCGCGTAGTGTGCAAGCTGCGGGAAGCGGCGCGGCGCCCATCCTCTGCGGGTGCATGGTGGTGTCAGACCTCAGTGTTGAGTGGCCCCGGGACGGGGTTCGTTGTCCTAATTGTACTGGCAGTGTGGGGGGTCAGGGGTTCGAACCCCCTCAGCTCCACTTCGTTCAGCTACTAAGATACGGCCTCTGACCTGGGAAAGTTTGGTCGGGGCCGATCTTGTCTCCCTGTCCCAAGTGGACAGTGTGCACGAAATCTGGAGCAAATCTGGAGCACGGTGATCAACACCGTGAAATGGGGTCATCCCGTCTGCTCCAGGATTGTCGGCGCCCAGCCGCCTGACCTGGTCTTCTCCTTGGCCGCTGCGGTCGTGAAGACGGTCGCTGGGGGTGCCGGTCCGGCCGACCGGCGTGCTCGTCATGTCGGCGGTGTGGGGCCGTGTATCGGGGGTCGGATGGGGTCGGCGCTGAACCCGCCGTCCTGTCTCGGAGCACCCGGTTCTGGACAGACGGCATGGGGATGTGGACCGAGCGTGACGTCGTACGAGGGCCCTGTCGGGAGCACTGACCAGCGCTGGCCCCTGTTCGCGACCTACCGCGTCGTGGTGGCCACGGAGGTGGGTGATGATGGAACGGTGTCCGCATTCTTCCGATGGTCGGCCGGTACCAGGAGTTGTCATGATCGAGCTTGTCCGGTCCAACGATCCCGTTCTGATCTCCTTCGCCACCTCTCTGCTGAAACGGGCATGGCCGGTTCTTAGGGGGCGGGGGCGCGGTAACGCGTCCTCGCTACCCGACGAAACCTGGTTCGGGATCATCACCCGCCAGTCCATCCGGCGTGGGACGTTCAGCTTGGTGAAGGTCCTGATCAAGCAGATTCGCGACTACATCGCGCACTGGAACTTCACTGCGACACCGTTCGTCTGGACGGCCACTGCTGAGGAGATCCTGGCCAAGGTCAGGCTGGTCCAGGTCAACATCAAGAAACTGGTCGACAACAACGCCAAGTAAAGACATCAGGATCACGAGACAATAGCTGGTTATCTGCTGGTGTGTGGTGGTGCGGCGGGTAGGTGCACCGTGACGCGGAGGCCGCCGCCGGGGCGGGGGGTGAGGGTGAGGGTTCCGTTGTGTGCTTGGGTGATGCTCTTGACGATTGCCAGGCCGAGGCCGACGCCGGCGTGGTCGTTGTGTATGCGTCCGGTGCCGCGCTGAAACGGCTCGACAAGTGTGGAAGCCACATGTGGGGTGAGCTTCTTGCCGGTGTTCTCGACGATGAGTACCGCAGTCCTGGGGTCAACGCTGGTCATCACCCACACGGTGCCCTGTTCCGGCAGGTTGTGGACGATCGCGTTGTGCACGAGGTTCGTGGTCACCTGGAGCAGCAGCGCATGTGAGCCGATGGTGGCGGCCATGTCGCCGGAGGTCTCGATGGTGACGCCATGCTGTTCCGCGAGGGGGAGCAGCGTCTCGGTGGCTTCTTCCGCGGCGAGGGACAGGTCGACGTGTTCTCGGGTGAATGACCGCTGGTTGGCGCGGCTGAGCAGGAGCAATGCTTCGGTGAGGTCGATCGCTCTGGTGTTGACGAAGTGGAGGCGGTCGACAAGTTCGCGGGGGTCGCGGTTCAGATCCTTGCGGGCCACGTCGAGAAGTGTCTGGGTGATCGCCAGTGGGGTGCGCAGTTCGTGGGATGCGTTGGCCGCGAATCTCTGCTGTTCGGCGTCGTGTGCTTCCAGGCGCGCGAGCATGGTGTCGAAGGCGTCGGCGAGTTCGCGGAACTCGTCTTGGCGGCCTTCCAACTGGATCCGGTGGGCGAGCGATCCGTTCGTGGCCTGGCGGGCGGCATTGGTGATGCGAATCAGGGGCGCGAGCATGCTGCCGGCGAGGAGCCAGCCGCCCAGGAGGCCGAAGATCAGCAGGAACGCCAGCACTATGGTCGCCTTCGGGGCGAATGCGGCCAGCAGGTCGGCGCGGTCGGGTATGGACATCGGCGAAGGTGCGAGCCTCGTGGGTACGTAACGCAGCAGGAACACCCACACGACCGCGAGTAGCGACGCACCCGCGAGCATCAGGAATCCCGCATAGCTGAGGGTGAGTTTGAGGCGAACGCTCAGACCGGGCGCCCTATCCACGGTCGCCTCCCGCACGTCCGGTGCTGGGCGCGGTGTCGATGCGGTAGCCGGCGCCGGCCACGGTGGCGATGATCCAGGGTTCGCCGAGCCGTTTGCGCAGTGCCGAGACGGTGATGCGCACGGCGTTGGTGAAGGGGTCGGCGTTCTCGTCCCACGCCCGTTCCAGTAGGTCTTCCGCGCTGACGACACCGCCGTCGGCAGCGACGAGGACTTCGAGCACGGCGAACTGTTTCCTGGTGAGCGCGACGTAGCGGCCGTCGCGGTAGACCTCGCGGCGGAACGGGTCCAGACGCAGGCCAGCGATCTGCCGCACGGGCGGCCTGTTGTACGCACGCCTGCGGTCGAGTGCTCGCAGACGGAGCACGAGCTCCAGCAGTTCGAACGGCTTGGTGAGGTAGTCGTCGGCACCGATCCCGAATCCGGAGGCCTTGTCGTCGAGCCGATCGGCAGCAGTGAGCATCAGGATCGGCATGCCGGTGCCGGAAGCGACGATGCTTTCGGCGATCTCGTCACCGGAGGGCCCTGGAATGTCGCGGTCGAGGACGGCGATGTCGTAAGTGTTGATGCTCAACAGCTCCAGAGCGGTGTCGCCGTCACCGGCGATGTCGGCGGCGATCGCTTCCAGGCGCAGGCCATCGCGGATGGCCTCCGCCATGTAGGGCTCGTCCTCGACAACCAGCACACGCATGATCCGATGCTACGGGCCGGTGCATGTCGTCGGCATATCGAAAACCTCATATATGCTGGCAACGGCCCTGTTGCTTTGGTTGGAGGCATGCCGTACAGCGAACCAGCACCAACAGCGGCCCGCACCCGATCGGCCCTCCGGCGCGCCATCGGCAAGGCACATGGCGCCGTGCCCGACCCCTCTTAACCGGTGGAACGATCATCACGCCATCGGTAGGGTGATCATGTCAGCCAGGTACTGCCTGAGGGGGGCGTCACCGGACGATGACAGCTGCGTTCAGCTTGTCTCGGAGCAGTGCGGGCCACATGTACGGCACGGCGAGTCGTCTGTTTCCCGTGCTTCTGCTGGCTCGAAACGGGGTCATCGCGGACCTACCGCCAGGCGTGCTGGCGGACCTGCACGCCGGCGTCGTGTGCGCTCTCGCCGAGTGTGCCGACTACGACGGTCTCGGCGATTTCGGCCGCGAAGCGCGGTGTATCGTCGATCTCATCGCGCCGGATAGCGACACGGAGGAACGAGCGCGGGACATTCTGTCCACGGACGCCGGGATGACCGAGACCGTGGTCGCGTCGACCGTTCTCTCCAACCTCGCATGGGCGGCGGGCAACCTCTACGAGGGCATGGGATGGGGTCGACACGCCGTCGATCTTACGAGCAGCGGCATTCCGGAATCCTGGCGCCCGTACCCTTATCTCGCGCTCGCGGAGAAGCTCATCGACATCGGCGAACTCCATGAGGCCGAGATTCTCGTCAAGGCCGCCGACCGGGAGATCGCCAACCGCGACCAGCCCGCTTCCGTCGACGTGGAAATCAGCAGCAGTCGGCTGCTCTACGCGTCGAGCAAGTTTCGCCCGGCACGCCGGAAGATATGCGTTACCGTGGCGCGCGCCACGAAAATGGGGGCGGGCTGGACGACGCGGTACGGACTGCTGCTCCTCGCGCTGACCGATCTGCGCCGCCCCGATCTGCGCGCTGCCTGTGATTCGATGTGGAAATGCCGGGCCGAGTTC
>WNGR01005354.1_pt1 | contig 14423 bp, 11 predicted proteins | sample 5407581 | NCBI WGS metagenome assembly WNGR01 (sample SAMN13153383, study PRJNA577476) | soil metagenome | isolation source: 80 cm soil or saprolite under Garry oak tree replicate 2 | place: USA:California | collected 2016-06-15
ACCGGTTGAGCTGGTCCACCATCGTGTTGATGGTTTCTTTCAGCAGCAGAATTTCGCCGCTCACATTCACCGTGATCTTCTTCGACAAATCGCCCGTCGCGATGGCTGTCGAAACTTCAGCGATGTTTCTCACCTGCGCCGTAAGATTGCCGGCCATCGAATTCACTGAGTCCGTCAGATCCTTCCACGTTCCCGCGACACCGGGCACGTTCGCCTGGCCGCCGAGCCTGCCTTCCGTTCCTACTTCACGCGCCACGCGCGTCACTTCGCCGGCGAACCGGTTCAGCTGGTCCACCATCGTGTTGATGGTTTCTTTCAGCAGCAGAATTTCGCCGCTCACGTTCACCGTAATCTTCTTCGACAAATCGCCCGTTGCGATAGCTGTCGAAACTTCAGCGATGTTTCTCACCTGGCCCGTAAGGTTCGAGGCCATGGAGTTCACCGAGTCCGTCAGATCCTTCCACGTGCCGGCCACACCCGGCACCTGCGCCTGGCCGCCCAGCTTTCCATCGGTTCCCACTTCGCGAGCCACGCGCGTCACTTCACCGGCGAACGCATTCAGCTGGTCCACCATCGTGTTGAGCGTGTCTTTCAATTCGAGAATTTCGCCCTTCACGTCGACGGTGATCTTGCGCGACAAGTCGCCTCGGGCCACGGCCGTTGCCACTTCGGCAATGTTTCTCACCTGCCCCGTCAGGTTCGAAGCCATGAAGTTCACGTTGTCGGTGAGATCCTTCCACGTACCCGCAACTCCCGACACCTGTGCCTGTCCGCCGAGCTTTCCGTCTGTACCCACTTCGCGAGCCACGCGCGTTACTTCGCCCGCGAATGCATTCAGCTGGTCCACCATCGTATTGATGGTGTTTTTCAATTCGAGAATTTCGCCCTTCACATCGACGGTGATCTTGCGCGACAAATCGCCGCGGGCCACGGCCGTAGTCACTTCGGCAATGTTTCTCACCTGCGCGGTCAGGTTGCCGGCCATCGAATTCACTGAGTCCGTCAGATCCTTCCACGTTCCCGCAACACCGGGCACGTTCGCCTGGCCACCAAGTCTGCCTTCCGTACCCACTTCGCGCGCCACGCGCGTCACTTCGCCGGCGAACCGGTTCAGCTGGTCGACCATCGTGTTAAGCGTTTCCTTCAACTGCAAAATCTCGCCGCGCACGTCCACGGTGATCTTGCGCGAAAGATCGCCATTCGCGATAGCTGTTGCCACTTCTGCAATGTTGCGAACCTGGCCGGTAAGGTTGCCAGCCATAAAGTTTACGTTGTCAGTAAGATCCTTCCAGGTACCGGCCACTCCGGGCACGTTGGCCTGGCCTCCGAGCTTTCCTTCCGTACCCACTTCGCGCGCCACGCGCGTCACTTCACCCGCAAACGCATTCAACTGGTCGACCATCGTGTTGATGGTGTCTTTCAATTCGAGAATTTCGCCCTTCACATCGACAGTGATCTTGCGCGACAAATCGCCGCGAGCCACGGCGGTTGTCACTTCGGCAATATTGCGAACCTGCGCCGTCAGGTTGCCGGCCATGGCATTCACTGAGTCGGTCAGATCCTTCCATGTTCCAGCCACGCCCGGCACCACAGCCTGGCCGCCCAACTTTCCGTCCGTACCCACTTCGCGGGCCACGCGCGTCACTTCCGATGCGAACGAGCGCAACTGGTCCACCATCGTGTTAATGGCTTCCTTCAGCTGCAGAATTTCGCCGCGCACGTCTACCGTAATCTTGCGCGAAAGATCGCCGCTGGCCACGGCCGTCGCCACCTCGGCGATGTTTCTCACCTGGCCCGTAAGGTTCGAGGCCATCGAGTTCACCGAGTCCGTCAGGTCCTTCCACGTTCCCGCCACGCCCGGCACCACGGCCTGCCCGCCCAGTTTGCCGTCGGTGCCCACTTCGCGGGCCACGCGAGTCACTTCAGCGGTAAAGATGCCCAGCTGCTGAATCATCGTATTCACGATGTTGGCGGAGCGCAGGAACTCGCCCTCCAGCGGCCGTCCATCCACGTCAAGTCTGACCGTCTGCGTCAGATTGCCTTGAGCCACTGCGGCGATCGCGCGCGTCACTTCCGTCGTGGGCCGCAGCAGGTCCTCCACCAGTGTGTTGACCGAGACTTCCATATCGTCCCACGCGCCGCGACGACGCTCGACGCGAATTCGCTCGCGTGTCTTGCCCTCTTTACCCACAGCCTGGCCGACGCGCTTCAACTCGAAGGCCATCTGTTCGTTGGCCGTCACAATCTCGTTGAAGTTGTCGGCGATCTTTCCCGCCAGGCCCGTCCACGCAACCGGCAGGCGCACGCTGAAATCCCCATCTTTCATGGTCTGCAGACTCTGCAGAATCATCGCCATCGTCTCGGCGGAGTGATCGCCATTTCCGTTGGAGGGCTGTTGTGGTAAATTCTTATCAGGCATCGGGTTAGGGTCTTGACCAAGGCCTGGCTTCTCAATGGAGGTCGCCATTGTCACTTGCTCCTGCGTGAGTGAAGTGGGAAAGGTCTGGCACACCCGGATCGCGGAAAGCTTAAAATAGCCCACCTTGAAAAGGTGGGGTCGCTTGGCACGGGCGGGGATGCGCTATCGTGAGTTGGATGCGCAGTGTTTAAAACGAGTTGTTTCTCGATTCACACCCGGCAACCGACCTTGGGCGGATCGGAACATCTTCCTGGAACTCTTCCGTACATAAATAGAGATATGCCCGTCACGAGGCTTAATTCAGTTCTCTTCGTTGGACGCGTGGATCGCCTTTCCGTCTTCGCTTTTCTCAACTTTCGACACGAGTCCCAGCTCACTCAGCAGGAACGCGTAATCAAACGCGATCTCCTTTAAATAGTCATACCGCCCGCTCGCGCCGCCATGCCCGGCCTTCATATTTGTCACCAGCAGCAGCGGGCTTTTATCCGTCTTTAATGTGCGCAGCCTCGCCACATATTTAGCGGGCTCCCAATACATTACCTGGCTATCATGCAGGCTGGTCTTGACTAACATCGACGGGTAATTGCCGGGCTTCAAATTGTCATAAGGCGAATAGCTCAGCATGTACTTGAAATAAGTCTCTTCGTTTGGATCTCCCCACTCCTCATACTCGGGAACCGTAAGGGGCAGGGAAGCGTCGAGCATCGTGTTCATCACGTCGACAAACGGCACATGCGAAATCACGGCTCGAAAAAGGTCCGGGCGCAAATTAACGACCGCGCCCATCAGCAGTCCGCCCGCCGAACCACCCTCAATCGCCACCCTCGACGGATCGCCGGAGCCGCTCGCCGTCAGGTGCTCTACCGCCGCGATGAAGTCCACAAAAGTGTTGCGCTTTACCAGCATCTTGCCGGCATCGTGCCATGGCTTGCCCAGGTCGCCGCCCCCGCGAATGTGCGCGTACGCCATCACCACGCCGCGGTCGAGCAAGCTGAGCCGGTTCGAGCTGAATCCCAGTGGCAGCGAATACCCATACGATCCGTATCCGTAAACATAGAGCGGGTTCTTGCCTGCCTGCCGCATGTCTTTGCGATAGACAAGAGAGATCGGAACCTTGACGCCGTCCGGCGCCGTGGCCTCCACGCGTTGGCTCGCATAGAGCGTACGGTCAAATCCCCCGGGAATCTCCACCTGCTTCAGCAGCGTCGATTCTGCCGTCTTCATGTTGTATTCGTACACCGAACTCGGCGTCACCAGCGACTGGTACGCATAGCGAAAAGCCGTCGTATCGAAGCAGCGATTGATGTGCGGAAACGCGCTGTAGGCCGGCTCGGGAAACGCAATCTCCCCTGCCTGTTCGGCCCCTGCCATGTCGCCAACGAACTTCCAAAGCCGCAGCCGAGGCAGCCCATTCTCCCGGTCGCAGGCAATGTAGAACGAGCTGAAAAGGTCCACCTCTTCGAGCATCACATCATCCCGATGAGCAATGCGCTCAACCCAGTTTTCGCGCCCCGGCTTGGCCACCGGCGCCGTCACCAGGCGGAAATTGCGCCCCTTGTCGTTGGTGCGGATAAACCACTCGTCGTTGCGGTGGTCGATGCTGTACTCGTGCTCATCCTCCCTGGGGCAAATCACCTCGAACTTGCCCTCGGGCTCGCTCGCCGGCAGCACTCGCGATTCGCTGGTCGTATGGCTGCCCGATTCCATCACGATGAATTTGCAATCGCGCGTACGCCCGACGCCCACATTGAATCGCTCATCGTTATCCTGGTAAACCAGCACGTCCGCCGCGTAAGGGGTGCCCCGCATGTGACGCCACAATTGGAACTGGCGCTTCTGCTCCTCATCCTCCACCGTATAGAAAAGCGTGAAATTGTCCGCCGCCCACGTGACCGAGCCCGCGCGCTGCACCTCGCCCGGCTGTATTTTGCCCGTCTCGAGATCCCTTATCTGCAAGCTGTACTGCCGGAACCCCGTCGTGTCGGTGGTGTAGGCCAACCAGCGGCCATCGTCGCTGACGTCAATGGCGCCGATGGCAAAAAAGGCATGACCCTGCGCCATCTCGTTGCCGTCGAGAATGACCTCTTCTTCCGCGTCTTCCAGCGGTCCCGAAAACTTTCCCCGCTTGCGGCAATGGATCGCGTACTGCTTCCCTTCTTCGGTCCGCGTGTAGTACCAATAAGTCCCGTCGCGATACGGAACCGAAACGTCCGTCTGCTTCACGTGGCTCAGCATCTCCTCGTAAAGCTGCTCGCGCAGCCCTGCCAGGGGAGCCATCACCGCTTCGGCATAGGCATTTTCCTCTTCGAGATACGAGGTGACCTCGGGATTCTCCTTGTCGCGCAGCCAGGCGTAGTCATCGCTCAGCGTGGCGCCGTGCAGGCGGGTTTCGGTGGTTTCCTTGCGGGCGACGGGAGGCTGAACGCTCTGAATCACAGTCATCTTCTCTAGTTTAGTTTGTTCTGCCCGGCCGCGCAGCAAGGGAACCTTTCGCCCGCCTCCCGCGTACAATTGAGTGCGATGAAAGGTTTTTCTCGCTCTTCTATGACCGGTTTCCGGCTGCTCTTGGCTTCTCTTCTGGTTTTTTCCGCATCGGTTCTCCCCGCTGAACGGGTCGAGGACCTGCCCAAGCCCACCGATTACGTCAGCGATTATGCTCATGTCCTGTCCCCGGAGGCCATCGCGCGCCTCGATCACATCTGCAGCCAGCTCGATCACTCCCAGGCCAACGCGCAGGTCGCCATCGTCACCGTAAAGACCCTCGACGGCGACGATGCAGCCGACTATGCCAGCCGTCTCGAAGACAAGTGGAAGATGGGCAAAAAGGGCTCCGATCGCGGAGTTCTCCTGCTGCTCGCCGTCAATGACCACAAGCGCCGCATCGACGTCGGCTACGGCCTTGAAGGCATCCTGCCCGACGGCAAACTGGGCGACATCGGCCGCGAAATGGTTCCTCACCTGCGCGCCAACGACTTTGACGGCGCTGTTACCCTGGCGGTCGACGAAGTTGCCCAGGTCATCGCCGCCGATGCCAAGGTCTCGCTCGACGATGAGCCTGCCCAGCGCACCGAACGCAGCCTGGGGCGCCAACCCGTCCAGCACGGCATATCCATCTTCAAGATCATCCTCATCATCCTGGTGCTGGTCTTCTTCGGTGGGTCCTGGCTCTTCCGCCTGCTGTTCGGCCTGAGTCTGTTCTCCGGCGGCCTGGGCGGAGGAGGTCGTGGCGGCTGGGGAGGCGGTGGCTTCGGCGGGGGCGGAGGCGGCGGAGGTGGAGGCGGCTCCGGTGGCTTTGGCGGCTTTGGCGGAGGCGACTTCGGCGGCGGCGGTGCCGGAGGAGATTGGTAGCTTTTCAATTTTTTCAAGGGGCTTCCCGCAGAGGGGGCCGGAGGAGAAAGTACTGTATGCGTCGTGGATCCGTAGTCTTGCTCGCAGTGGTCGCTGTGATTGTTCTTGCCGCTCTCTTTGTTTACGGAAGTTTCAAGAGCGCCCAGAATCAGCTCGTATCAAAGGATGAAAACGTCAAGTCCGCCTGGTCGCAGGTCGATATCGATCTCCAGCGCCGCGCCGACCTTATCCCCAACCTCGTCGAGACGGTCAAGGGCTTTACCAAGGAAGAAAGCACGGTCTTTGGCGATATCGCCAAAGCCCGCGCCGGCCTCTTGAACGCCCAGGGCCCCGAGGCCAAGATCGCCGCCAACGGCCGCCTAGACTCAGCCTTCGGACGCCTGCTCGCCCTCACCGAGAACTACCCGCAGTTGAAATCCAACGAGCAGTTCCTGCGCCTGCAGGATGAGCTCTCGGGAACTGAAAACCGCATCAGCGTGGCGCGCCGCCACTACAACGAGATCCTGCGCGACTACAACACCTTCGTGCGCGGCTTCCCTAACAGCATCTGGGCCGGAATGCTCGGATTCCACCCCAACAACGCCTACTTCGAGGCCAACCCCGCATCGCGAATCGTCCCCAACGTGAAATTCTGATCCATCGCCAGCCAGACCAAAAAGGGCCATCCCGGCAAAGGATGGCCTTTTCTCTTGGATAGGCTTTGTGGGCTACTTGTACGATGCGATGGAGCTGGCCTCGTCATCATAGATGTCGAAGACGGTGTAGAGCTTGGTCAGTTGCAGCACGTCCTTCACCTTCTTGGTCAGGCTCAGCAACTTCAAGGCTGCACCCTGATTTTTGGCGGTGGTGAATGCGCTCACCAGTTCGCCCAGGCCGGAGCTGTCGATGTAATTCACATCGCCCATGTTCAGCAGGATGTCCTTCGAACCCTTGCTGATCAGGTCGCGAATTGCCTCGCGCAACTGCACACTGCCCTCGCCCAGGGTAATCCGCCCGCTGAGGTCCAGAACGGTCACGCCGTCCACTTCACGGGAAGCAATAGTAAGTGCCACGGAAATTCCTCCTTTTCGAGTAGTTACGGTTATAGCACCTTCGGGGTACGTCGACGAAGGGAATCTGCCAACAGCCCGAACATTGGCCGGGGGAAGAACGCCAACGTCCGCCTTCAACGTGTCCCCAGGCAAGTGCCTTCAGGTTTTTTAGGTCTTCGGCGCCAGGTGCTTCACCAGCGTCAACTCGGTTCCAGGGTGCAGCTGCTTAAAGTGAACCTCATCCATGAACGACCGGATAAGGAAGATGCCGCGGCCGGTGCCGCGCAAAAGATTCTCAGGCGCAAGCGGGTCGGGAAGCTTGTCCGGATCCAGGCCCTTGCCCTGGTCGGTAATGATGAACACAAGATCGGTGCCCGTCTTTTCAAAGCTGACGGTAATCTGTTTCCCCGGGTCGTATTCGTTGCCGTGCAGCACCGCGTTCACAGCGGCTTCGCGAACCGCCATCGTTACGTGAAAGCAAGTGTCCTCGTCGAGGCCTGCCTCCATCGCCAGCTTCTCTGCGATGGACTCCACCTCGCTCACGCTCTCCATCGTCGATTTCAGAACAATGGTCTGTCGTGCCTTCGATCCGCTCAAATGGTCCTGAACCCGCCTCTTCCGGTGCGGCATTCGGCTTCTGCGCCCCTTCCGCCCCTCAGCAACCTTGCACGAAGTTTCATGGCTGCAGCTTATTGTGTCAAGAAGTCGTACATCCAAAGTATCAAAGAATGGTGCGTTGCTTCGTATTCGCAACCAGGCAAACGCGCCAACCCGCTTCGACCGACTACACTCTCCTCATGCAGCCACGCACCACAGCCCGCGTCTCTCTGACGGCGCTGCTCGGCACACCCGTGACCGACTCGCAGGGCCATCTGCGCGGCCGCCTCAAAGACATTGCGGTCGCCACCGGCCCCGACGCAGGCAAGGTTGCAGGCCTGGTGCTCAAGACCCGCACCGGCCTCTTCATCGTCCCTTCGCAAGAGGTGATGGAGACACCCGCCGGCACCCTTGAGTTGCGTTCCTCCGGCGCCATGGTTCCCCTCAAAGACGAGGGCAATTACCTCTACCTGCAACAGGACCTCATCGATCGCCAGATCATCGATATTCACGGCCGAAAAGTAGTCCGCGTCAACGACGTCGATCTCGAATGGATGGGCCACGGCGCCGCCCATCTTCTCCGCGTAGCCGAGGTCGAGGTGGGCATCCGGGGCGCACTGCGACGCGTGTTCAAGGGCCTGCTGCCCCGCGCCACGCTCGAAACCATCTCCCGCAGATTCGCGGCTCGCGGCATCCCCTGGCAATTCGTCGATGTCATTGAAGTGGACCCCGCACGCCGCGTCAAGCTGCGCATCGAGTATGAGCGGCTGGCCGACATGCACCCCTCCGATCTCGCCGAAATCCTCGAAGATCTCGCCCCCGCCGAGCGCGAAGCCGTCTTCACTTCGCTCGACGAGGAACTGGCCGCCGAGACCCTCGAAGAAGTCGATCCCAAGCTGCAAAAAGCACTGCTCGAAAAGCTCGACGAAGAGCAGATCGCCGACATCGTCGAAGAGATGGACCCCGCCGCCGCCGCTGACCTGCTCGCCGAGCTGACCGAAGAGCAATCCGACGCCATCCTCGAAGAGATGGAGCCCGAAGAGCGCCACGAGGTTGAAGAGCTGCTCGAGTTCGACGAAGACTCAGCCGCCGGCTGCATGACCACCGACTTTGTCTACCTCGGCATGCACGCCACCGTGGCCCACGCCGTGCACGCCCTGCGCAGCTTCGACGGCGATCCTGAAGGAGTCACCGAGGTTTACCTGCTCGATGAAAAGCGCGTGCTGCGCGGCGTGGTTTCGCTGGCCCGCATCGTGATGGCCCAGCCCGACGCCCGCCTCTCCATCCTCGCCGAGCCCCGCGTCCTCTCCTGCCCCGCCGACCTGCACCAGAACGACCTCGCCGAAATGTTCGACAAGTACAACCTCCACGCCCTCCCCGTCGTCGATGCCCAGGGCCGCATGGTCGGCGTCGTCCAGGCCGACCACGTCATCAGCTTCCTCCGCGACAAACTCTGATTGCCAGAATCTCGCCTGGTCGCCTGTGGCGCTGCCCAGATTGATGAGGGAACGCAGTTTATTTCCGGTTCTCCTCTTCTCGGCTACATGGTAGTGGAACCAGCCGGCCGCACTGCAGTATTCCAGAGCTGCGCGCGGTTGCGGCCAGCGGACTTCGCTGCGTAGAGAGCCTTATCGGCATTATCCAAGGCTTCCTCCACACTAGAGTTGGAATCCAGCGGGGCTACGCCAAACGAAGCTGTCACGCCGATGAGCATATCGTTGTAATGAATAGGCATTATTGCCAGCCCCTCGCGAAGAAGGTCCACGATCCCCAAGGCCACTTCCGAGCTTGCGCCTTGTAGAGTGAGGACGAATTCCTCTCCTCCAAATCGAAATACTTTGTCGTAAGGACGGAGATGCTGCATGACGTACCGGGCGCACGCGATCAGAACGCGGTCGCCGGCCTGATGACCGTAAGTATCATTAACGGTCTTGAAATGGTCCAGATCCATCATGGCCACACAGCATGGCATGACATTGCGCTTGACGAGTGCATGTTGCTCACGCAGGACCGTGAGAAGGAGCGTGCGGCCGTTGACCCCCGTGAGGGGATCGATATGCGAGCATATCTTCAAGTTCACGCTTCAGGGTGGTCGCTTCCAACCGCAGACTCTTCACCGCGCTGGTGAGTAACTCGTAGTCTTGTACTCCGATTGGAGCACCCTCAGAGGCCGCGAGCAGGAGACGGGAGGCCGATTGGTGCATACGGCGGTGTTCACCTTCGATCGCGACGAACGATGCGTGATCATTCAACAACCGCTGACCTTCACCGTAGAGCCACTGACCAAAGCGGCAGCGGCGAAAGGATTCGTCGTGAACGTCGTGCTCATCGTATGGCAGGTGACACATCAGTGTCGCGATCAGCCCTTCGTACCATCGATCATGGTTATAGAGAGCTTGGTCCACATTCGAAATCAACACTTGGAGTTCGGAGGGAGTGCGTGTGAACATGGTGTCGGCCCAGGCAAATCGTCGCCGAAGCGGCGGCAGCACGACGCGGTTGGCTGGGCAATCTCCAATTCTCCCCCAGGCCTAACCCGAAAAGCCCGGAAGAATAGACTCACGTAACACTACGTGCTGGAAATGAAGCTATCGGGCTCGAAAATCAATGATTGCGCGGCTTTCGCTGAGGGCATTTGTCGATAACGTCGCGTAACAAGGAAGCATACCACCATTCCTGTTCCAATTTTGTCGCGGCAATCACATCTTTTCTAAAGCACCTTCGGAGTCTGCGCACCACCGCAGAAGATCTGTAATTGCAAGCGACGGGATTCCGGGTCGGTACGCGTTTAGACAGTTGAGGATGAATCTTCTCAGCGCGTTTCGACGATAGTTTGTAGTTGATCGGCCACCCGCGACTTAGTGCTCGTGCTTCCCAGGCCTCAGCATCAGATCCTTGATCGCTTCCCGCGGATCTTTCCCGTGTTCGAGAATCAGCTCCATCTGCTCGGCGATCGGCATCTCGATGCGTCTCTGCCGCGCCAGCCCCAAGGCGGCGCGCGTAGTCAGCACACCTTCCGCAACCTTGCCGCCCAGCGACGCCAGGATCTCCGGCAGCTTGCGCCCGCGGCCCAGCTCCACGCCGACGGTGCGGTTCCTCGACAGCGATCCCGTGCAGGTCAGCACCAGGTCGCCCACACCCGAAAGACCGGCGAGGGTTTCGCGCCGCCCGCCGCACGCCACCGCAAGTCGCGTAATCTCCGCGATGCCACGCGTAATCAGCGCCGCCGACGAGTTGAATCCCAATCCCACTCCCGAAGCGATGCCGGCCGCAATGGCGATCACGTTTTTGAGAGCTCCGCCGAGTTCGACGCCAATCACGTCGGTGGTGGTGTAGAGCCGCATCGATTCCGACGAAAACTCGCGTTGCACCAGTGCCGCAATCGCGGGATCGTCAAACGCCACTGTGATTGCGGTGGGCTGGCCTTCGGCAACCTCCTGCGCAAAGCTGGGCCCGCTGAACGCACCAATCGGCACAATATGACCGGGAGGAGTGAGACTGGTTTCAGCGAGGCTCGAGGCGATCACCTGCGTCATGCGCAAAAAGCTTCCGTTCTCCAGGCCCTTGGTGGCGCTGACAATGATCTGTGCGGAATGCATGTGCGGCCGCAGCCGCTCGAGCGTAGGGCGCAAAAATTCCGATGGCACCACCGAGACCACGATGTCGGCATGTGCTACCACCGTGTTATCTCCGGTGACAGTAATCTCCGGCGGAAGCGGAAAGCCGGGAAGGAACTGCCGGTTTTCGCCCGCGCCGACAATCTCCTGCGCTGCCTCGGGGCTATGCGCCCAAAGCGTCACCGAACGACCGGTCCGGGCAAGCGACAGGGCGATGGCCGTTCCCCAGGCTCCGGAGCCAAGTACCGCGATGCGGGGCGAGATCGGGAGAACTGTCATGCGGTCTTCGCGGCTCCAAAACGGTGTTCGGTGCCGGCCAGCAGGCGGCGCACGTTGGGATGATGCTTGACGATGATCAGCAAGGCGACGATCGCCTGCACGGCGATGAAAAACGCCGGCCGCGGTCCGTGAACCATGAACCACGCAAAGATCGGAAAGCTCGCAGCTCCCAGCATCGACGCCAGCGAAACGTAACGGCTCAACGCCAGCACAATCGCAAATAACGTGATCGAGGCAAGCGCAGCCAGCGGAGTCGCGGCCAGAAAGACGCCAAAGCCCGTCGCCACGCCTTTGCCGCCTTTGAAGCGCAGCCAGATCGGGAACATGTGTCCAATCACGGCGCACAGGGCTGCCAGCGCCTCAACATTGCGCTCCCGCATCATAGGCAGCAAAGTAGACGCCACCATCGCAGCGATCCAGACCGCCGAAGCTCCCTTGAGCACATCGAGAACGAACGTCGCCGCCCCTAGCCCCTTTCCTCCGGAGCGAAGCACGTTGGTCGCGCCGATGTTGCCGCTGCCCACCGTGCGAATGTCTTCATCACGGAAAATGCGCACCAGCAGGTACCCCACCGGAACGGATCCGAGCAGGTAAGCTGCGATTGCGATTGCGACACTTGCAAGGAACATCACGAGTGAGTTTAGCAGGTGAGGGGCGTTCAGGTCGGGTCACGAAGGAGTCCCGCTCGCGCTCCCCGTCCAGCTGCGCACTCAGTCCACCATGAGCTCCCCGGGGAGGATCGGCCGGGTACGAGGCAGCGCCCCGTTCCAGGCCGCGAGTCCCATCACCAGCAGGGTGGCCGAGTAGACGCACAGCTTGATCACGCTCCCGGTCCGCGAGCGGTAAAGTTCAGTGGGAAGAGTCTTCCACAGGACCAGCAGCACTGTTTGCGCCACAGTTACAGCCCACACCGAACCGTAAAAATATCGCCGCTCCGTGCCCTCGCGCCTAGTGGATACCCCTACGCGCGGCAGCAGTCCAGCTGCACCCAACAGCAGGATCAAAATGAACAGTGGCAGGTAAGCATAGTGGTAGAGCTGGCTCATGATCCACACGCCCGTGACCGAGGCATAGATCAGCCCGAACAAATTCAGCAGCGCAAAATTCAGCACCGCGTTCCATGCGAAGGTGTAACAGACCTTGCGATAAAGGGGATTGGGCTTGTCCTCATCGAACCGCAGGATGTAGGGAGCAGTTTCAACGCCCGGCAGCTGCCCCTTCAGACCCGCGATACCTGTGCCGATCAGCACCGCCCCGAGCCAGATCGAGTTGGCCCAACCGAATCCATGAGCGAACAGGCTGAAAGTGAGAGGCCCCGGCGCCAGAAAAAACACCCATATCCAAATGGGCCAGTGAGCAAACCGGTAGTACGTCTTGTTTCGGACGCGCATTTTTCGGGCATCAGCATATTCCACCTTCCCGCCATATCGCATGAGCCAGAGTTTTTCAGAGGCGGCGGGTGGGAGTCAATCGCGGCGAAGCATCGTACCATTGGAATTGATGACGCCCCACAGGAGGCAAGACCCCGGTTGATGTTCGCGCCTGGAATTGCGCAACTGCTTCTTATTGCTATCGTCGCAACAAGCATCTTGCTCATGCTGCTCCATCCTCGCGATATCGACGAGGTGTATTGGATCGGGGCAGGTGCATTGCTGTTGCTGGCGCTTCGGCTTGTTCCGCTCAGGGTTGCCGGACATGCGGTTGCAGAAGGAACCGATGTCTATCTGTTCCTGACCGGCATGATGTTGCTATCGGAACTGGCCCGGTTCTATGGCGTGTTCGACTGGCTGGCTGCGTACGCCGTTGAACATGCGCGGGGATCGCGCGTCCGCTTGTTCACTCTGATCTACACGGTGGGGACAATTGTTACCATCTTCATGTCGAACGACGCCACAGCCGTGGTGTTGACGCCGGCGGTGCTGACCGCGGTGCGCAAATCGAAGGCGGAGCCGCTACCCTATCTCTTCGCCTGCGCCTTCATCGCAAACGCTGCGTCGTTTGTGTTTCCCATCTCCAACCCGGCGAACCTCGTCGTCTACCGCACCCGCATGCCCCCGCTCCACCAGTGGCTCCTGGCCTTTGGTCTGCCGTCACTTCTGTCGATCGCGGCCACCTACCTCGTATTGCGTTGGTGCTTTCGCCGCGAGTTAAAGGGAGACATCGCCGAACAACCAGAGATAGCCCCACTCATCGGCAATGGCAGAATCGTGCTGGCCGGCCTCATCGCGGTTGCCTGCGTGCTGCTTGCTATTTCCGCGATGAACATCGATCTTGGGCTCCCCACCTGCATATCGGCTTTGGCGATTGCAGCCATCACGCTCGTCAAGGCGCGCACCCACCCGATGAAGATCGCACGCGATATCAGCTGGAGCGTTCTTCCTCTCGTCGCGGGGCTGTTCATCCTTGTCGCGGCGGTCGAGTCCATCGGAGCTCTCAAGTTCACTGCTGCCGCCTTTGCCTGGGTTGAGCGACTGCCCGCGGCTCTGCTCATGCGCAAGGAGTTATCGCGAACGTGGTATTAATCGCCGTCGACCTTGGTCCCAACCTGTCAGTCACCGGTTCTCTCGCGACAATCCTGTGGCTCATTGCGCTGCGCCGCGAGGGGCTCAATGTGAGCTTCAGAAAATTTCTGACTGTCGGAGCGCTTGCCATGCCCATCGCGCTGGCGCTTGCGATCGTCGGCGCTTTGGCGATATAGAAACGGAATTCAAGGTGCCGGGTGCGCGCGAAGATATGCTTCTCCGGCGATGTATGTCGTGGTAAATCCGATCCAGAAGGCCGTCCCGAAAAACTGTTGCGGCTGCAAGTGTGTGACAGAAGCTGTTGCGAAAAATATCCCCATCACCGGGCGCGTTGTCGCTATTCCCAACAACACGGCGACCGCCCGCATCATCCAGCTGCGATGCAAGACAATGTCGTTTCGCCGAAGCATGATCCAGGCGCGAGCTAAAGAGAAGAGAAACAAACCATCGAAGAGGATAGCCGCTGACGCCTCGTTGATTCCGCAAACCGGATGCAGGCTAAGCGCAATCGCCGTCGTGCCAACCACGACTCCCAGCAGTAGTACCGCATAGGTGATTCGCCGATGGGTTTCGGGTCTGGTCTGGATACGTCGCGAAAACCACAACGGCA
>WNGR01006232.1_pt1 | contig 14422 bp, 11 predicted proteins | sample 5407581 | NCBI WGS metagenome assembly WNGR01 (sample SAMN13153383, study PRJNA577476) | soil metagenome | isolation source: 80 cm soil or saprolite under Garry oak tree replicate 2 | place: USA:California | collected 2016-06-15
CTCGATGCAGCGCCGGTGGCCGTTGCCCAACTCATTGAAGATGTGTTTGCCGGGCTCGGCGACCGCTTGTGCAGCGACAATATGCGTGTCGATCTGCCCCACGAAAATCTGGCCTTATGCTGCGATCGGCAATTGATCACCATGCTGCTTACACAGTACGTTGATAACGCCTGCAAGTATTCCGACTCCGGCAGTACCATCACCGTTCGGGCGGCGCAGGAAGCGAACGAAGTGTTGTTCTCAGTCCGTAGCTTCGGCCCCGTGATCTCCATGGCAGACCGCGAACGCATCTTCGATCGGTACTATCGCGCCTCCAACTCCACCTCTCGTGCAGCCGGCACCGGCATTGGCCTCTCCATCGCCAAACGGGCCGCCATGGCCCACGGAGGCGCCGTTTGGGTGTCGAGCGATGAGGTCGAAGGAACCACTTTCTTTGCGGCTATCCCCACCGCGTTACCGCATCCGGCGGCGAGCCTCGCCTCTCCTTCGGATTTCGAAAGGATCAAGCCATGAAGCAGACTGGCATCCGCGTACTTGTTGTTGACGATGAACCGGCCATTCGCCGCGCACTGCGGCCGCCTCTGGTCGAATTGGGGTTTGAGGTGGTCGAAGTCTCGCGCGGAGAGATGGCGTTGGATCTGCTTCGCACCGAAAGCTTTGACGCAGTGCTGCTGGATCTCAACATGCCCGGAATCGGGGGTATTGAGACGCTGCGCCGCATTCGACTCTTCGCGCCGCGGCTCCCGGTCCTCATGCTCACGGTGCGCGACGGCGAAGACGAAAAGGTGCATGCGCTCGAACTCGGCGCAGACGACTACGTCACCAAACCCTTCGGAATTCGAGAACTCGTCGCCCGCATTCGCGCCGCCGTAAGGCGAGTCCATACGCCAGCCCGCGCCGAAGATGCACCCATTGAGATTGGAGACATTCGGCTCGTTCCCGCGCGTCGCAGCGTGACCAGGCGCGGTCAGCCCGTTCACCTCACCCGGAAGGAATTCGATATTCTTCACTGCCTCATGAGCCGGGCGGGCCGCGTTGTCACTTACGCCCGTCTGCTCACCGCCGTTTGGGGCGCTGATTGCCGCGAAGAGGTGGAGTACCTCCGAACTTTCATGCGCCAGTTGCGGAAGAAGATTGAGGATGACCCCGCTCGCCCGCTCTATCTGCTCACCGATATCTATGTGGGCTACCGCTTCGCCGACGCCCAGATGCTCGAGGAGGCGCAGTCTATCCGCGATACGCCCCCCTTCCTTCCCGGAGCCACAAATGGTGCTGCCTCTCCGACCCACCCCGGCAATCCGGATATCACCCACTAGCAAGACGCACCGTTGCGGTGCAACGAAAACTGATTCTGATGGGCACTGCTTAGGCCCGTTTAGCAGCCGAGGTTTTCATTCGTGCGCCTTAGGCCCACACATGATGCTCGCAAAATCGAAGCCTTAGCCACTCAGGTAAGCATCTCCCCGTTCAGCCCACGATCTCCCTCATGCCCGGCTCCTCAATTCCGGATACCGGGCATAGATCCGCCGCTGGTCTTCAGCCGTAAACTCGCTGAGGCGGCGTGGCTTGTCCTGGGGCCGAGTGCCTTTCTGATTCAATACATTCATCAGGCTCCATTCACGCTGCAGCTTTTGAGGCTCTTCCGCTTTCAGGTCGTAACGCGTGAAGTCGATCGCCAGCGGCGGCTCGCTGGTGGTCCAATTCCGCAGCAGTGCCAGTCGAAACTCCCTGTTCATGAGCCATTGGATCTCCAGCTCTTTTTCCGATCCTGGCGCCCCTGTTCCTTTCGCATCAAACCGGTAGTTCAGGCGCGCATTATTCGGCGTGTGCCTTCGCCACTCCAGACCAAACTCGCCCTCCGTGATCACCTGGGTATCGGACCATCTGCCGCGCACTGCCTCAAGCCAATACGTCAGGTCCTCATCGTGCCCGATCGATACCTCCCAGATTGCCGTCACCCAGCCGAAGCCGTTTTTCGCAACTCCGGTATCGAAGTGCATCGCCGTAGTATCCATCATCTCTTTGCGGCCAACAGCCGCCCGCAGGTTCCCCACAGTCTCAATCGGCCCCACGCCCAATCGGCTGTTAAAGCCTCCCTGAAACCCCTCCCGCCTTGCCGCCAGGAAGTCGCACGTCCAGCCGTCGAGGCAAACACAGTCGATGAAATCTGCGGGACCCTGCGCCGGTTTCAAGTAGTGCTCGCGGCTGGGGTAATAGGGATAGCAGATTCCTCCGTCGCCATCTCCGTTATCGATGCCGTGCTGGCTCCAGATCTGCCCCTGGCACACATGAATGCCCTCATCCGTAGCCAGCAGTCGCTGATTCTCCGCGTCCATATAGCCCGCAACCAGGCATTGCGGACGGTAACCGCCTCCAACCATTTCCGATACCATTCCCAGCGACTTGTGGATCGTCTGCCGGTTGCGCTTGCGCGAATCGTACATCGGCGCGAAATAGCCGCCGGGAATAAACGTGATCTCGTCGCCATACCGGTCATGGTACGAAGCCAGCAGCCGGCGCGCCTCCTGGTACTCCTTCCGATCGTCGTGCAGCGCCAGCCAGCTGATCGCCCAGGTCATCCGCCCATTCGGACACCCTCTTGCAAAAGCCTCTCGTCTCGAACGGATTCGCTCCGGGCGATTATCGCTCGCTTCATCTTCGCCAATCGAACTCTCGGGCGTAACTTCGATTTGATTCACGCGCACAACCGACACGTGGGTCAGAAAACGGCCTCGCAAGCTTGAATGGCCGGTTCCACGCGCCTCCAGGTCCACTCCCGTTCCCGCAAACGCAAGAGAAGCCGCCGAGGCTGCTGCAGCCCGGCCGATGAATTCTCGCCTGGTCCAATCGGTGCGCGTGATCCCCGCCATCAATGCCCCCGTCCGAATTTATCTGGTTTGTCCGTGCCGTTCTTCTTCGGCAGGAATCATACAGGCTTGGTCGAGGGTGCTGGCGTTGCGAGGGCGCTCATTGGGGAGAAGGCGCGCGGGCTTCAGCTTTGGAAAGGATGTTCCTCTGATCTCTAGCTCTTTCCCGAAAGGGCATGAAACTCGGCTTCGGAGAGCAGCTTCGGAACCACGTTTCCGTGAGGCGCGGAATTGATCGAGATCGAGTGATGGTTGTAATAGGTTGCCATGGCGTCGCGGCTCTCTTGAAATGAAAGGATTCTGCCGAATTCGAAGTACGACGCGTCTCTGTTAAATCGTTCCTCGTCGCTATTCCAATCCGTGCCGGTAGCGAATAGAACCCTGTATTCTCCCGGCTCCAATTTATCGAGCGTGAACGAACCCTGCGCCTTGATATACCTCTGTCTCACGCGCACGGGAGCCTCTGCATTGATCACGATGACATACGAATCAAGATCTGTGCCGTTGGTCGCATCCAACTTGCCGAGCCCAGACGTTCCAAAATCCTCAGCGATCGGCGTACCTGTCGGCAGGGAATTGGCAATATTCCCTTCGGTTCTTCCCGCGGCATCAGGGTGTTTGCTCGCGCTGAACCGTACGTTATGGATTCTGGGCGAGACGTGGGAGGTCTCTTTAGCTGTTGCCATTGCTTGCGGATGTGCCACCGTGTACATCGGCCTCGGACCGACATTGAATCCGGAACTTCGGTCGTCTGCCATGTGGGCCCGCGCATCGCTGAGGGCAGTCAGAAAGAAAATCAGGGCTAAGACAAACGCAGCGCTTGATGCGACGGCAGGTGTTTGCGGGAATCCGCGCTTCATCGCATCTTGTTCCTTTGAACCCGCACGCCAATCGGCGCTCGTGTTTCTCGTCCAATGCAATTGACTTTGCCGGCTCGGGTAAGCTGCTGCCGCAACCTCAACCGAGATTGGAACGATGCATTCGCAGCCGCACATGGTTGTCCGAATACCGCTCTCAGCACACGAAGCTGTAACATCAGGCCCGGTGTTACTTCGGGAATCAAAAATATTCATTGTTGCGCGCCTCTTTTTAGGCTTGCTCCCGAGTCAATTCAACAATTGTGATCATTTAACAATCGCCGCTGCTTTTCGGGTTTGCTAAAGGTCAATGATCGAACGATTCGTCGGCCGCTGCTACCATGAACGTGCTGAATACGCATGCGCGACCATCTCGCCACCCTCGTCGAAGACTTCCGCCGCTATGATCGCGAAATAGCCGTGGTCCGCCACCAGGGAAATCGCCGCCGCGTCTCCACTTACGGCGACATTGCGCGCCTCGCCGGCCGATTTGCATCCCTGCTGGCCCAATACAATATAGGCACCGGCGATCGCGTCGTCCTGTGGGCAGAGAACAGCGCTGAATGGATCGCCGCCTTCCATGGCTGCATCCTGTGCGGGGCTGTAGCTGTTCCCCTCGATGCCTACGGAACCGCCGATTTCGCCGCACGCATTGCCGCCGACGTACAACCCAAACTCGCCGTGGGCGATGCGCTCCTGCTCCGCCAGTTGCCGCGAAACGATCCGCGGCTGACTTTCCCGCGTGTCGCATTTGAAGATTGGGCTGCGTTGCTGCCCGCTCAGGAAGCCGGCCCCATTCCCGGACTCAATCGCGAAACGCCTCTCCAGATTCTCTTCACATCGGGAACTACCGGCGATCCCAAAGGCATCGTTCACACCCACGGCAACGTCCTCGCCAGCATAGGGCCCATTGAGCAGGGAGCCGAGCGCTATCTGCGCTATGAGAAATACGTTCACCCCCTGCGCTTCCTGCACACCCTGCCTCTCAGCCACGTATTCGGCCAGACCATGGGACTCTGGATTCCCCCCATCTTTCGTGCCGAGGTCCATTTCGAAAGCCGCCTTGTCGCCCCCCGTCTCATTGAGACCATTCGCCGCGAACGCATCTCGGTGCTTGCCGCCGTGCCGCGCATCTTCGCCCTCCTCAAGTCACACCTTGAATCCACTCGCCCTCAACTGGCCGAGCGCGTCGAGGCATCCAAAGGCATCCGTGCATGGAAGCGGTGGTGGCGTTTTCGTGATGTGCATCGTGCCTTCGGCCTCAAGTTCTGGGCGCTCATCTCCGGTGGCGGAGCCCTTCCTCCCGCAGTCGAGCATTTTTGGAACGCGCTCGGCTTCGTCCTGGTTCAGGGCTACGGCATGACCGAGACGACCGCGCTGATTACTCTGAATCATCCGTTTCACGTTGCGCGCGGAACCATTGGCAAGCCGCTGCCCGGCCGCGAAGTCAAAATCGGTCCTGATGGTGAAGTGCTGGTCCGCGGCCCCATGATTTCTACGGCCACCTGGTCGGGCGGGGCGCTCCACCAGCGAGAAGATGACTGGCTGGCCACCGGCGACCTGGCCGAGACTCAGTCCACCGGCGATCTTCGTTTCCTTGGCCGCAAGAGCGAAGTCATCGTCACCGGAACAGGAGTCAATATTCACCCCGAAGACCTCGAAACAGCCATCGAGCAGCAGCCTGAAGTGGCCGCATGCGCCGTCGTCCCCATGGAGACACCTTCAGGACCGGAGCCCTGCGCGGTGCTCGCCATGCGCGGCTCCACCGAAGATGCCGCAGCCTCTATCGAGCGCGCCAACGCGACCCTTGCGGACTTTCAGCGAGTGCGCCGCTTCAAGATCTGGCCCGAGCCGGATCTTCCCCGCACTTCCACGGGCAAAGTGCGCCGCAAGGCAGTCGCCGCGTGGTTGACCGGGATACAGGCAGCGACCCCCAACGGCGCCCGCGCCACATCGGATTCCTTTGCTGCTCCAACCGACTGGCTCGTCGCTCTGGTCGCCGAGATTACCGGCGAGACCCCGCAAGGGGCTGGCGATGAACTTCGGCTGGGTGAAGATCTGCACCTTGACAGCCTCGGTCGCGTGCAACTGGCCGCTGCCATCGAAGAAAAGCTCGGGACGCCCCCCGAAAGCGGCCTGCTCGAAGAGGTGCAAACGCTGGGCGATCTCCGAAACCTGCTGAAAGTCGATCCGCACAACAAGAATGAGCGGAAAGATAAGGCCTCGATTCCGACGTCTCCCGAACAAGATGGCATGCGGCAAAGGCAGCTGAGGGTCAATGATGCGGTGGAAAACAAGGTCAGCTCAATCTCTTCAGCGAGTAAACCGCAAACCGCTACGAGCTCCGGCCCGCAGATCAACCGACCAGTTGCAACACGGACTCTCGGCCCTGAGGCAACACATCTCCAGTCGCAGCTCGAATCGCGACGTTATATCTACCCCCACTGGCCGTGGCTCAAGCCCATCCAATGGCTGCGCGTCGCCTTCATCGAAGCGATCATGAGACCGCTGGTTTGGCTGCTCGCCAACCCGCGAGTCATCGCCCCGTCAGCTTTGAATGCAGAATCCCCCATGCTCATCATCGCCAATCACGTCACCACCTATGACGGCCCTCTAGTCCAATACGCGCTGCCCGGCCGCATGCGGCGCCATGTCGCGGCAGCCATGTCCGGGGAAATGCTCGAGGATTTCCGCCACTTCCGCAATCCGGAAAGTGGTCCCGGCCACATGCGTTTTTCCCCCTTCGGGCCATTTGCCTACCTGTTGCTGACCGCGCTGTTCAATGTATTTCCACTGCCGCGTCTGCGCGACTTCCAGCGCAGCTTTGCTCACGCCGGCGAAGCACTTGATCGCGGTTTCCACGTGCTCGTCTTTCCAGAGGGAACGCGTTCGGAAACAGGTCAGCTCGCGCGCTTTCGCCCCGGCATCGGCCTGCTGGCAAAACAGTCGGGAACCCCAGTCCTCCCCATAGCCATTCGTGGGTTGGGCCAGTTGAAGTCCGGCAAAAAGCGCTGGTTCCGCTCCGGCACCATCGAGGTGCGCGTGGGCAAGCCGCTCTCCTTCCCACCTGAAGCCACAGAATCCGAAATCACCGCACGACTCCACAGCGAAGTCGAATCCTTGCTCGCGTCAGGTCCAGTCAAGTAATCAGACCTGACTCCGCGAACGCGCTAACTCTCCCTATTTCGGCCTGAAGTAACAGGTTCCCCCGGCCAGCACTGAAGTCCATATCGTGGGATCGGCAGGCTGTTCCGATGAGCCCAGAAAAAGCATGCCGTCTGGCGCCAGCAGGCGGTGAATGCCCGCTAGCAGGGCCTTCCGCGACTCCTGCGAAAAGTAAAGCATCACGTTGCGCACAAAGATCACGTCGAAGCGATCGCTGGCACGCCTGAACGGCAGCTCTGGCCCGCACAGATTTGCCTGGCGAAAGTTGCACATCTCCCGGATCTCGGGCTTGGCCGTCCATTCCTCACCGGCATGGTCAAAGTAGCGCACGATGAATCGTGCCGGCAGTCCGCGATTCATGTCGATGCGGTGATAACGCCCAGCCTTTGCCCGCTCCACCACATCGGCGCAGATATCGGTTCCTTCCACGCGAACGTTCCACCCTGCCAGCAGCGGGAAGTGTTCACGCACAAGCATCGCAATGCTGCAGGCCTCCTGGCCCGTGGAGCAGGCGGCGCTCCAGAAACGCAATGTGCGCGAATCGCGCCGGCTTTCGACTAGTTGCGGCAGCAGCTCGGTGCGCAGCAACTCAAAAGGCCGTCCATCTCTAAAGAAACTGGTTTCGTTGATCGTCATCGCCTCAGCGACGGCAACCTCCAGCGCGGGGCTTTTCTGCAGCTGCAATTGTTCAACGAGTTCTTCGAGCCGTGACATGCCCTGGTTGCGCAGCAGCTTGTTAAGGCGCGTTTCAAAGAGATAGTCGCGCGAAGGATCGAGCACGTTGTGCGAACGGCCGTACACCACTTGACGAAGAAATCCGAAGTCCACCTGCGAGTTTGTCGACACAGTTAGACCACCGATTCCCGAAGCGCGTGGGCTTCGCTCTTGTTTCGGCTGGTCAGCCGCAGGATTTCCGGTGCGATGGCTGCCAGCGGAAGCACACGTTGAGCCAAGCCCGCCGTGGCCACCGCGCCGGGCATTCCCCATACAATGCTGGTCGTTTCGTCCTGCGCAAGCACTGCGCCGCCCAAACCGCGCAGAATCCGGCATCCCGCCAGCCCGTCACATCCCATGCCGGTAAGCACCACGGCCAGCACTCCTGCGCCATAGGCTGCCGCTGCCGAACGGAACAGCACGTCTACCGCCGGCCGGCAATGGTTCTCGGGCGGTCCCTGGGTCAGATGCAGAGTGGGCGGCAAACCTGCGCGCCCGGGCGCCACCACCTCCATATGCCAGTTGCCCCGCGCAATCGAAATGATGCCCGGCACCACTGTATCCCCCTCCGCGGCCTCGCGTACTTTCAGACGGCACCGGCCATTCAGGCGATCTGCCAGTTGTCGCGTGAACAACTCCGGCATGTGCTGCACCACCAGCACCGGCAGTGGAAAATAACTGGGAAGAGAAGGAAGCACTTCATCGAGTGCTGCCGGTCCTCCCGTAGAGACGCCGATCGCCAAGAGTGTGGGGACGGTTGAGATCGTTTGTCCACCAGCAGAAGGAAAGGATGCGAGAGGCGCCAGGCTCGACAGTCCCGCCAGGCTCGACAGTCCCATGGATGCGGGCTGAGTCTGCCCCTTCCGAAGCGCGGTAGTAGTGAGCGCGTGAATCTTGGGGAGAAGGTCCTGGCTCAGCGCGCGAATGGCCGCTTCGCGATCCGCCTGTCCGGCTGGCTTGGCCACGTAATCCGATGCGCCATTCGCCAGAGCTTCGACCGTAACTCGTGCGCCGCGCTGGGTGGCTGAGCTGCACATGATCACCGGAACATGGTGGCCCAGCGATCGCATCTTTTTCAGCGTAACCAGCCCATCCATCACCGGCATCTCCACATCCAGCAACATCAGATCCGGTCTCAGGCTCGCAATGGATTGCAATGCGGACGCGCCGTCGGTGGCGGTCCCGGCTACCTCCAGTGTGTGGTCGATACTGACAACGGTCCTCAGCAGGCTTCTCATCACTGCCGAGTCGTCTACGATCAGAATGCGCGTTCGTCGGCCATTGGGCATGGTTAAAGGTTCTCTATGCCCAGAAGGGCCAGCTTTTCGTTCAGTGCTTCGGCGTCGAAGGGCTTCATCAGAAACTCGTCGGCCCCGGCCTCAAGCGACCGGATAATGAACTCGTTCTCAGTCTCGATCGTCACCATCATTACCTTCATCTTGTCGAATCCTTCGGTCCGCAAAGTCTTCAACATCTCCAAGCCACCCATGACCGGCATGTTCCAGTCCAGCAGTGCCACGTCAAACGGAGGTTCATTTTTCAGGCGTTCGAGCCCGGCGCGGCCATCGGCGGCTTCTGAGCATTCCACGCCCTTGCCTTCCAGCAGGCCGCGCAGGTAGCTCCTTACAAAACTGGAATCGTCCACAATCAGTGCTCGCATGGTTACTCCGGTTGCCACGGATGTCAGCCCGCCTTCGCCAGCCGCATTGGTTCCAGCCGCTCCGGATCAAGCATGATCATCAAATCGTTCTTCAATTTGTAGGCTCCCGCAATGAGAGCCCTTCTACGTTCATTTACCGTCGATGGGTTCGGTTCGAAGTCCGCCGACGACACCCGCAGAACTTCGCCCACGGAGTCCACCAGCAACCCGAAACATCCGCCGGAGCTCTCCACAACCAATAGGTCTTGCGAACCTTCGCGCGGAGGCAGGTCCAGCAGCCTGCGCAAACTCACTGTGGTCAGTACATCGCCTCGGTAGTGCACCAGTCCGCCCACAAACGGCGGCGCCAGTGGAACCCTCTGCGGCCGCGCGCTGCCCACGATTTCAAGAATGTGGCTGATCGGGACACCAAAAAGCCCGTCCCCCACACGCACGGAACACATCTCCACCAACTCTGCCGTGACTGCCTGCTTCCGACGTACTGCTGTTCGTGTTGTGCTCATTCCGCCTTCTCCGCAAATTGATACCGCTCTTCGGCTGAGTTCTCAACCACGGGCAGAGAAGCTACCCCGGCCAGGTCCACAACGCCAGTCACCTTCTTCTTAAGAAGCGTGACACCTCCTGCCGTATGGCTCGTTCCCGCCTCAAACAGACTGCCGCCCGCAGCAACGTCCAGCACGTGTTCCACAGCGATGCCTACCTGCCGGCGGCCCTCGCGGCACACTACAACGATGATCTGGGCGTCGGGATTGCCCTCGGCTGCTGCGATGACACCGCCTGTGTCCTCCACCGGCAGCAATTGGCCTTCGAAGTTGAGCACCGGGCGATAGCCCATATACTCAATTCGCGAGATCGCCAGCTGCTCAATGCGCAACACATCCGCCAGCGGCACCGCGGCCTGTCGCCCTGCGGCTTGCACCAGCAGATACTCCATCTTGCTCGATCCGTCTTCTCCCTTTTCCGTGGCGTCGTCCTGTGCCAGGTCATCTTCCGCGGTCAGCGTCACGCCGGCCTTCATCGCAATCGCTCCAGGATCGAGAATCAGCGCCAGGTCGGCGTTTCCGAGCACCGTCGCGCCCGAGAACAACCCGATGTCCTTGAGAACCGTGCTCAAGGGCTTCACCACGATCTCTTCGGGATCCGCCAGCCCGTCCACCACCAGGCCGTAGCGTCGTCCATCCGCATCCAGCACAGCGATGAAGTTGTCACGCCCCGCCGGTTTGCCCGACCCCTCGCACGGCATCAACAGCCGGTCAAGAAACACCAGCGGCAGCAGCTTGCCGCGCAGGCGATATAGGGGAGCGTCGTCCATCCACTCAATCGCCGTGGCGGCTTTGTCGGGCGGCACATGCACCAGTTCCGATAGTGCTCCCTGAGGCAACGCGAAACTCTGCTTGAGGCTGTGCACGATAAGTGCCGGTATGATCGCCAGCGTCAGCGGAATGCGCAGGCGCAGCGTCGTGCCCTTGCCGGCGCGGGAGTCAATCTCGACCTTCCCGCCGATCTTTTCCACGTTGGTCCGCACCACGTCCATGCCCACGCCTCGCCCGCTGACATTGGTAATCTTGGCGGCGGTGGAGAACCCCGGCAGAAAAATCAGCTGCAGCAACTCCCGTTCGGATAATTGGCCGGCGCGTTCCTCGGTAATCAGACCCCGTTCAATCGCCTTCTCACGAATCTTTTCGACCGCAATTCCTGCTCCGTCATCCGAGATTTCAATGATGACGTGGCTGCCCTCTTGCGCTGCCCGCAGTTTGAGTGTGCCTTCCGGATTCTTGCCCGCCGCCTCGCGCACATCCGGCGGCTCGATGCCGTGATCGAGCGAGTTCCGTACCGCGTGGGTCAGCGGATCCTTGATCGCCTCAAGCAGGCTTTTGTCCAGCTCGGTATCCTGGCCCTCCATCTCAAGCCGCACCCGCCGGCCCAACATCTGCGATACATCGCGCACGATCCGGGGCATCTTCGAAAAGATGTTTGAAACCGGCTGCATGCGGGCCTTCATCACAGACTCCCGCAGATCGGCCGTTACCATGTCGAGCCGCCTGGAGAGCAGAGTCATATTTGGATCGGCGGCCGTCGCCTGCAGCACCTGGTTGCGGGTCAGCACCAGTTCGCCCACAAGGTTCATCATCCGGTTGAGCAGCGTTACGTCTACGCGAAGTGTGCTCTCGACAGCGGAACCGGCGCCCCCGTTTCCGGCTGCCTTCGCCTGTTGCGGTGATTTGGCTGCATCGCTCGGCGCATCCTGGAACAGAGGACGTGCAGTCTGGGCAGGCGGCGGCAGTGGGACCGCCTCGGCCTGCGCCGCAACCGCAGGCTTCTTTGAGGCTGATCTGGCATGCCTGCTCTGCCGTGCTTTTGCCGGCGCCTGCAGCTCTTCCAGTTGCTCAATAAGCTCGACGTCGGTGCCTTCGCCCTCGCTCCCCTCTACTTCGATGGTCTTCAATATCGAGCGCAATCCATCGAGCAATTGCAAAAGCCCGGAGATTACGGTGCGATCGGCGGCAAGCTTCCCGTCGCGCAGCAGGCCGAGCAGGTTTTCGCCCGCATGCGCCAGCATCTCCAGCCTTTTGAACCCCAGAAAACCGGTGGTTCCCTTGATCGTATGCACCGATCGAAAAATCTCGGCCAGGAGCGCCGCGTCATTTGGCTGCTCTTCCAGTTCCGTCAGGCACCGCTCCATCCGGTCCAGCCCTTCCTGGCTCTCGATCAAGAACTCCCGCGTCAATTCATCCATCGACCCACTCTTCCGCCTCGCCAGCTTCATCGCCGGCACAGAAAGCCCTACATCCGTTTATCGGATCAAGGAGTCGCAACTTGAGCGAAGAAGAAACCGGGAGGAGAGAGGCCCATTGGGATTCGGGCAAAATGTACAACTCAACAACCAATGCTTTAGCCTCAAGCTTCATAGCGATCGCAAAGGGAACCACCATGAACGCAACATCGACGCTCGATCCGGCCCTCGCAAGCCTGATGGAACAAGCCAACCGCGCCGCGCAGAATTCCTATTCTCCTTACTCCGGATTCAAGGTAGGAGCGGCGCTCAAGCTTTCCAACGGCGTCGTAGTCACCGGCACCAACGTTGAAAACGTCAGCTACGGCCTCACCATCTGCGCGGAGCGCTCCGCAGCCGTTACTGCGGTGAGCACCTTCGGACCCGGGGTTCGCATCGAGGCGGTTGCAATTGCCAACCTCAACAACGCTCCCAGCCCGCCCTGCGGCGCCTGCCGCCAATTCCTGGCGGAGTTCATCTCACCGGAAGCGCCCGTCGCCTTTGCTGCCGCCGACGGCCTTCGTTCCATGCCGTTCTCCGCCGTGCTGCCGCTCGCCTTCGACATGAAACTGAAATAACATCTCCGCCAGAACCGTCGAGTGCGAAGCGCTCTTCCGGCCTCCGGGGCCCTCACTTGCGATAATGTCAACGACACCAATCGAGGCTCGATCCGTCATGCCTGAAAGCTCTGCACCCGATCTCATCCGAAAAAAGCGTGACGGAGACGCCCTCGACTCCCGCGAAATCGGCTTCCTGGTCTCCGGTGCCGCCGGCGAGTCCATCCCTTTGGAGCAGCTTTCCGCATGGCTGATGGCCGCATGGCTGCGCGGTCTTTCGATCGATGAAACCCGCGCCCTTACTCTTGCCATGCGCGACTCCGGCGAAAAGTTCTCTCCCAGCCGTCTGGGAAAAATCGCCGTCGACAAGCACTCCACTGGCGGCGTGGGCGACAAAACCAGCTTCCTCATCGCTCCACTCGCCGCTGCCTGCGGCCTCGCCGTGCCGATGATCAGCGGGCGCGCCCTCGGTCATACCGGAGGCACTCTGGACAAACTCGAGTCCATCCCCGGCTTTCGCAGCGCTTTATCACTGTCTGAATTTGAGACAGTCCTGGCCGATTGCGGGGCCTCCATCGTCAGCCAGACGCCGACCCTGGTACCCGCCGACCGCGTGCTCTACGCTCTCCGCGACCGCACCGGCACTGTCGAAAACCCTGGCCTCATCTGCGCTTCCATCCTCAGCAAGAAGCTGGCCGCCGGCCTCGATGCCCTGGTGCTCGATGTCAAGACCGGCTCCGGGGCATTCCTGCAGCGTCACGAGGACTCGCAGTACCTGGCCGCACTAATGGTCGCGACAGCCGAGTCCGCGGGAACCCGCACCGTAGCCCTCCTGACCGACATGGGCCAACCCCTTGGACGCACTGCCGGCAACTGGATCGAAGTCGCCGAGTCCGTCGAACTCCTGCGGGGTCAGCGGCATCCCGCCAGTGAAGACCTTCGCGAGCTTTCGCTCATTCTGGCTGGCTGGATGATCCACCTTGGCGGTAAGGCCGATTCGCCGGAAAACGGCTATCGACTCGCGGAATCCGCGCTCGTTGACGGCTCGGCCCTCGCAAAGTTCTTCAAGATGATCCAGGCTCAGGGTGGCGATACGTCCGTGTTTGACGATCTCGCCGCCACTCACAACCCGGGCGCTACTCAGGTTCTCGCGGCATGGGAAACCGGCTTCATTGCTGAGATGGACACTACTGATCTGGGATGGGCCGTGCAGCGTCTCGGTGCCGGTCGCGAAAAAGCCGGGGAGCCCGTCGATCCCCACGCAGGCATCGAATTCCATGCCCGCCGCAGTGTCCACATAAATCTGGGAGAGCCACTGGCCACACTTTATGCCACCACTCACGCTCAGCTCGCGGAGCCTGCCGCGATCCTCAAGCGCGCCATCCGCTTCTCCGCCACCGCTCCCGCTCCCATCCCGCTGGTGAACGAGGTCTTCACCCGCGAAAGTGCCGAAGCCTACTTGCGCGAAGCTGTTAAGGTAAGGGGAAACAGGAAATAGGGAATTAGTTTACGGACCAGGTTATACCCGCCCGTCAGGAGAGCTTTTACTGATCCCTGACCACTGATCCCTGACCCCTGCTTCTAAGGAGCACACCTTGGATCGATTCACCGGGATACTGGGCATTCTGGCCGTTTTGCTGGCGGCCTGGCTGGGTTCGACTGACCGCCGCCGCATCCGCTGGCGCACCGTTGCCTGGGGCCTGAGCCTGCAATTCATTTTTGCCTTTTTCGTGCTCCGGTTCGACTACGGACAGCGGGCCATGGCTTGGGCCGGCGGCGTAGTGAACAACATGCTCGCCGCAACCTTCGCAGGAACCGCCATCCTCTTC
>WNGR01007647.1_pt1 | contig 14413 bp, 13 predicted proteins | sample 5407581 | NCBI WGS metagenome assembly WNGR01 (sample SAMN13153383, study PRJNA577476) | soil metagenome | isolation source: 80 cm soil or saprolite under Garry oak tree replicate 2 | place: USA:California | collected 2016-06-15
AAACGTCATGCCTGCTTCGTGGTCCTTATTTATGAGTGATGCAGACCCCATATTTTTGTAAGCGACGCCCAGCGTGCGAAAGCCCTTGCCACTGAGCTCCTCAAAGTGCTGACGGATTCGGTCCCGCACTGCGGCGATATCGACAATTATTTCCCCCTCAGTTTCCGAAGCTGAACAGACGGCGAGCACGTTCGCCAGCGCCCCTTTGGTCACCATCAAATGCATATCACCATGAGCAACCAGAATGCTCAATCGCTTGCGAAGAAAATCATAAGGGATCTCGTCCGCCTTTCGGTACCCGGACAGGTCAAACTGGCGATGGGCGCGGATGGCTTCGTCGATCGGGTTCGTAAAGCCTGTCTCGTAAAAAGCATTGAGATAAGCGTGAAGAAGGACTTTCTCGCTCGGAGCGCCTTTTACATCAAGGGCGGATTGTAAACGCACACTCCCTTCAGTCAGCGTGCCGGTTTTATCGGAGCAGATCACGTTCATGCTGCCGAAGTTTTCAATCGAAGCGAGTCGTTTGACGATCATCTTCCCTTGCGCCATTCGTTTGGCACCGTGGGCCAGGTTGATGCTGATGATCGCCGGCAACAGTTGCGGCGTGAGCCCAACCGCGAGCGCCAGGGAAAACAGAAAGGAGTCCAGAACCGGTCGCGCCAAGTAGACGTTGATAGCGAAGATAGCGATCACCAGCACCAGCGTCACTTCCATGAGGAAATAGCCGAATCGCCGTATACCATGTTCAAAGTCCGTTTCCTGAGGCCTAAGCTTGAGCCGCTCCGACACCTTACCGAACTCGGTTTCCTTGCCTGTGCGTACAACAAGTGCCTTTGCACTGCCGCTCACCACATGGGTTCCCATCCATAGCGCATTTGTCCGCTGGCCCAGCGGTGTCTCTGCCGCAAGCACCCCGACCGATTTCTCTACAGGGTAGGTTTCACCCGTCAGGGTTGCTTCATCGATGAAAAGATCTTTGGATTCATGAACCAGAGAGTCTCCCGGGACGACATCCCCGGCATTCAGTATGACGATATCTCCAGGCACAATCGCTTCGACTGGAATTTCTTGGGGGCGTCCATCACGAAGCACCGTAGCCTTAATTTGCACCATGGCCAGCAACTGCTCCACGGCGTTGTTTGCGCTGTACTCTTGCCAAAACCCGAGCAGGCCGCTTACGAGGACAATGGTGAGAATAATGAGAGCGTTAACAGGATCATGTAAAAAAAATGATAACCCGGTTGCAAACAAAAGAATGAGGATTAGTGGACTCTTGAATTGAGCGAGCAGGAGTGTGAAGACATCCGACCGTTGTTTTGGCTTCAGGAGATTAGAGCCATAGCGTGCGCGCCGCTGTCCGGCTTCATCACTGCTCAATCCTTCCGTTGCCGTTTCAAGGTGCTGGAGTATCTGGGTCGCAGAGATGCTCCAGAAGGCCGAAGGGAGTTGGTTCATATCTATTCTTGAACTGGCAAACTCTATTTTAGAAAGCGCTGTCGAACTTTGGCCGCGATCTGGCGGTCCGTCATTTTGTCAACCGTTTCAACACCAACGATGCGCCCACTGAGTCCTTTACTGGCGAGACGTTTTTCGAGCTCGCCCTTTGCCTCGCCAGGACCAAAGATCAAAATGGATTCTGCATCGCGAAGATGCGAGATCACCTCGTCATAGTATCTGTTGAGATTGCCGGTAAATTGTCTGTCTCGCTGGTCCTCTGCCGAGCCGTCCTCTGAACCAGAACCACCGGAAAATCGGACATGCTTCTCCATTCCTGATTCTATTCGTCTCGTTTCTTCTCCTTTGTCTCCGATAACCACGACAACCGTCTCTCTGTGGTCAATCCACAAACCCACTTGTCTTTTCATAGATTCCTCCTGGCGATTAGGCTCAGTAACACAATGTTAGCCCGCGCGTTTTGTCGAGTCATCCGGGGCGTAAAGTTTGACCCTGATAACTCTTCACACCTATCTCCTCACGCTTCAGGCCTTTTTTTCCTCATCTCCCCTTCCACCATCTTGTACTCGAACAGCCGGCATTCGAGGGCGCCGTTGAACAACGGGGTGCGCTTGGATGCGGCGAGGCGGATGAGCTTCGGCAGGCGCATGTCGGCGCTGAGAATGTAGGCCCGCCAGCCGGTAAATTTTTTCTTCAGCGCGTCGCCGAGCTTTGGGTAAAACTCCGCCAGTTCCTGCTGCTCGCCGAGGCGCACGCCGTAAGGCGGGTTGGTGACGATGATGCCTTCCTTTGCCGGTGCGGAGATTTCCAGGACATTCGCCCGCTTCAAGCTCACCATTTTTTCCAAGCCGGCAGCCGCAAGGTTGACGCGGGCCGATTTCAACGCCTCATCGGAGATATCGCTGCCGTAAATGGAAAGTGGAACCCTGGGTTTTCGGCGGGCCGCGCTTTGCTGTATCAGCTCTTGCCAGCGGCGCCGATTGAAATTTTTCAGTTTCTCGAAAGCAAAATGGCGTCCTAAACCGGGCGCGATATCTAGGGCCATGTGCGCCGCTTCCAGCAGAATCGTCCCGCTGCCACACATAGGATCGAGCAGCGGAATGCCGGGGAGCCATCCGGCAAGGCGAAGAATCCCGGCAGCGAGATTTTCCCGCAGCGGCGCTCCTCCCGCGGCTATGCGTCTGCCGCGCTTGAACAACGGCTCCCCCGTGGTGTCGAGATAAAGGGTAAAGTCGCGATCTGTCAGATGACCCTGAATGCCAACATCGGGCTGACGGGTATCCACGCTGGGACGGCGACCCGAGAGCCGGCGAATTCTATCGCACACGGCGTCCTTGATTTTGAGGGTGACGAAATTGAGACTCGTGAGAGGACTCCTGGTGGCCGAGACATCGACCCGTATAGTGAGAGGCGGTTCAAACCAGTCGTTCCATGGCAGCGCCAAAGCGGTGCGGTAAATATCGTCCTCGTTGCGGTAGCGGTCTGTTGCCACCTGCCACAGAACGCGGCTGGCAATGCGGCTTTCCAGATTCGTCCGGTAACATAGGGAAAATTCACCGCTAAACTGGACTCCACCCCCTACGGTGTGAATGTTTTTCGCTGTCAGTTGCTGCAGTTCTTCTGCCAGGAGCTGTTCCAGGCCGCGGGGGCAGGTAGCGAAAAATTTTTCCATCGGGGAATAGGCGTTATGCCGTTGTGCAATTTCGCGCAGATTGGCATCTTACACGAAATTCCAGGGGAGCGAATTCCATTACCTGCTGCCATCACCAGGACAGCAGGACGGTGATATAACATGATCGCGTCTCAGACAATCGGACATAAGCCGCTCATGCTTTGGCGGGCGCTTTATCTGTGTTCTTGGTGACAAAAGGGGAATTTGAATGTTTCCTTTTTCTCCCAGTGATCGGAGCAAAACAAGGAAAACTTAATGCGAGGAACCACGCTCTGGCGGGTTGTGCCTAAGATATCGATACGCAAGAAAAGACTGATTAGCCCTTTAGCTTTCAGTTCTTATCAATCCACTCCCTTGCTCTTTTCACGGCATACGCGTCGGCTTCACTTTCAGTCGGCAAAGCTTCGTTGCATTGATATTGATGCGATGGAAAATCGCTTCCCTTCCCTGTGCTTTCGGTTTTGGGACGCGTCACAGTATATTGGGGAACCCACTTTCCATTTTTCTCCCGCTGAAATGACTCGCCGCGAATGAGACAGTTTTTGTATGAAATGCTGCTTTTCATCTTGTGGTCACCTCAAGTGTCCCGGTTAACACCGAGCGATCCGAAATCTGAACAAGCTGATTTCTGGTAGTAACTCGGTTGGCGTCCTTGGGAAGCTTCTTTCTTGAGCGGTTCATGCATAGCAATATGTCATAGAAATGATGTAATGGCATTAAGGATGGCAGACGAATCCCAAAAGCTGTTTAAAGAGCTAATTGAAGAATCTCGCAGGCTCATAAAAGAGAGCCAAAAGGTTATCGCACAAACCAAAAGACTCGTCGATGAACTGCGCCAGTTAAAGGCCGAGATCAAATCTTGGAAATCAAAATGAGTCACTACCTGATTTCTCCGCACCGTGCCCACAAGGTATGCTAAAGGCATAAGACGGTTGTCAGGTTTTTAGCGGATTCTTTATCCGTCTTCGTGAAGCCAATTGAGAATTCCGCGAATGCTGCCGGTCGCCAGGGCAATGCACGTATCCGCCGCGCCGTAATACAGATGGATGGTGTCGCCATCGGACGCAAGGGTGTAGCCACAAGGAAAGACGACGTTGTCCACATCTCCGCGTCGCTCATACCGTTCTTCCGGGCCGAAGATCCACTCGTCACCGCGTTTCAGGCAGCATCCCGGCTCCTGCAAATCAAACAGCGCTAGACCCAGTCGGTAAATGCAACCCGCTGGTGTCTGCCGTACGCCGTGGTAAATCACCAGCCAACCTTGCGGAGTTTCGATGGGCGGTGACGAGAGGCCGATTTTATTCGCATCCCACCATCCGCCGCGCCGGGCTTCCAGCATCAGCTTGTGGCTGCCCCAGTGCCGCAGGTCGGGCGAATAGGACATCCACATGTGCGCGCCGGGAGCGCTGACCGGGCGATGGATCAAAGCCCACTGGCCGCCGATACGATGAGGAAACAAAGCAGCATCTTTATCTTCCGGCGCCATGATCATCCCATAGCGCTCGAACTGGTCGAAATCTTTCGTGAGCGCAAGCGCCACGCCGGGTCCGACACCCGAGTAGGCGGTATAAACGATGCCATACTTGCTTAATTCGGGGAGGTAGGTGATGCGCGGGTCTTCAATGCCCCACAGTTCCTCCGGAAAGTGTTCCGGGTCGGGAATTAGCGTGGACTGGGAGTCAATCTGCCAGCTATCCACACCGTTGGCGGAGCGGGCGACACACAAGTGGGAATGGCCGCGCCGATCCTCCACGCGGCACAGTAGCAGGGTGGTCCCATCCGGCAGCAATGTGGCGCCCGGGTTAAACACGCTATTGGCCGGATAGGGCCAAGCGGCGGGGGTCAAAATGGGATTGTGCGGATGACGGCGAAAGATTTCGGGGTGTCGGTTGCTCACTAGGATTGTACCTCCACAGATGGAAGGGCATTGTCCGCCAGGCGCAGCTCCAGCAGGGCCTGGAGAAAGGCTAGCGTAGACTCCGCGCCTTGATTCTCGTTCGCGCGGTCGGGATGCAGACCGTCTCGACAACCACCTGTCATCGGGTCATAAATGGGAAGGTTCAGATCATTGCGCCCAAGGAACCACTCGAAAGCCCGTCGAGCTTCCTTCCGCCAACGCTTGTCTCCCGTGATCCGGGCCGCTTCGAGGCAGGCGGATACCATGGCTTGCGCCTCCACCGGCTGTTGATCGAACCGCGCACGCTTACCGCCCTGCTGATAAAAACCGTTGGATCCGATGGGAACAAAATGACCCCCAGCCTCTTCAGCGCGCTGCAAGTCGGCCAGCCACATAAGCGACTCCAGCCCGGCCTCGGACATTGCTTTATTCGGCATCGATTGGCCGCACATGAGCAACGCATGTGGCAGCGCGGCGTTACAATAGGTCAGCACTTCTTCGTACCATCGCCATTGGTCCGAGCGATGGCTTTGATATAACGCCAGCAGCCGCCCGGACAATTCCTCCCGGACCTGGCCTGCCATGCGGTCGCCGGCAAACCGTTGTAGATACTCGTGGATGCCGATCAGCGAGAAGGCCCACGCCCGCGGGCTGGTCGTGTCGAGAATGGCGGGCAAGGCCTGCTCGAATAACCAGCCGGCCATACTGTGTAAGGCCGGCGTGTTAGAGCGGCCCAACACTGTGCCCAAGGCGCACAGCGTGCGGCCGTGGCAATCGTCTGAGCCGCCAGCTTCCAGCCAGCGGCGCTGGTAATCCATAAAGTTGCGAAAGCGTCCGGTTTCAGCGTTGAACGCATACCAGACGAAGGCGAGATAACGGGAAGCCAATTCCAATGCCTCTCCGTTGCCGAGTTCCTCCAGAAGAGTGCTGACCATCAGAGCACGGGCGTTGTCGTCAGTACAATACCCCTCGTGATAGTTGGGCACCGTGAAAATGGCGTGTTGCAACATGCCGGTCTCGTCCGCCATGTGGCGCAAGTGATCGAGTTTGAGAGGGGGCAGATCGCCCGGATATGTGTCTAGCGCTTTGACTGTGAAGCCGGGCGGGGTGAAATGCCAGCGTTCAACTCGGGCGCGTTCAAAACTCTTCATGTAGCGTCGCGCGACCTGCGGCCAGATCATCGTCCGCCCATGAAGATAGGCGCGCTTGCGCATCCCGTGACGCTTCGGCTCGTTGTCCAACAGGTCAATCACTTGCTCGGCCAACGCCGCCGGATCGCGGAACGGCACCAGCGCACCCCGTTCTTCGGCTAGCATTTCTTCCGCATACCAATAGGGTGTCGAAATCACCGCCTTGCCCGCCCCCAGCGTGTAAGCCAGTGTGCCAGAGACGATTTGCGCCGGGTTGAGATAGGGCGTGATATAAATGTCCGCCGCGCCGATGAAGTTAACGAGTTCCTCCAAACTGACAAATCGGTTGTAGAAGATCACCTGACCTTCCACGCCTTTTTCTTGAGCCATCCATTGTAAAGACAACCGATAAGTTTCGCCTTCGTGCCGCATGACGTGGGGATGGGTTGCGCCGACGACGATGTACACCACGTTTGGATATCGCGCCAAAATAGCGGGCAGAGCGGCGATGACGTTTTCGATCCCTTTGTTCGCTGAGAGCAAGCCAAAGCTGAGTAAGACGATTTTACCCTCGACTCCAAACAGGTCTTTGTGAAAACTCGGGTCTACAAACGGCACATCGGGAATGCCGTGTGGAATCAGATCAATCTTCTCCGGCAGCACATGATAGATCTCTTGCAAGAATTCAGCGCCGCGCTTACTCATGACGACCAACCGATCTGACAGCGCTGCGACTTCTTCCAACGCCCGCCGTTGATCTGGGTTGGGGTTCTGCAGAATGGTGTGCAAGGTCGTGACGATGGGCATGCGCAATTCACGTAAGAGGGGCAAAATGTGACTGCCCGCGCGCCCACCGAAGATGCCATATTCGTGTTGTAGGCAGACGAGATCTACATTGTTGGTGTGCAAGAAGTCGGCGGCGCGGAGATAAGAGTCAATATCCTTCTCCGCCAGGACAAATCGAACGCGCGCCGGATAGGCGTAGCCGGTCTCGATGTCGTTGACGGGCAAGGCAATACACGTTGTTCCACCGTATTCGGCAGCGATGGCCTCACACAAGTCGGTAGTGAACGTAGCAATACCGCACTGGCGCGGCAAATAATTGCCGATAAACCCAATACGGCTGATCGTTGAAGTTGCATTGGTTGAGCTGTGTTCCATGACAAACATCTCCTTCCGGGCAGTCGCTACTCGCCGTTTTCAGTTACTCGCTGGCCCATTAACAAAAAGAGGCGGGGTTACCTTAGGGACCGTCTCTGCGATGCTCGGTCAAGCGTGACTGGTGTATTCTATTTTGACGTGGGTATCGTTCCTGCGCTGGTGACTATATCAGACGAGGTGGATAAAGATACTCCCTCCAAACTATTTTCCGAATGAAGCTTTAAGTGACGGGAAAGAGCTGTGTGTAACAAGCCCAGAGCCATCTCAAAAGATATATACCGACTAGCGGGGCGACCTGATTTCCATTTCTAACCCGTTTGGATCTTTCACGAAGATCGTCGTGAGTTTTCCCGACGGGTCGCGATTTTCGCGGACGATCTGGGCGCCTTTTTCTCTGAAATCCTTGGCGACTTGTTCGACGTCGTCGGTGACGAAGCCGTAGTGATGCACGCCGACCTCGCCGGCTGACTCCATCAGCTGAATTGAAGGCGAGCCGGCAATCTTCATAAAGCAGAAGCCATAGCCCGCCGCGCCTTTTCTTATCGCCGTCGGCTGGCCGGCGAAGAATTTTTCATAAAACTTTATCGATTCGTTGATATCCTTGCAGTAGATCGCCACGTGCTCCAATTGATAATTCATGGTTCCTCCTTCGTCTTTTCTTTGTAGCTGGAACCGCCGTGATCCGTCAAGCAAGGCGACCCATGGTGTCGCAAACCCGGAACATCGCGACGCGTCGACAAATTTTTGAAGCTTCCTTGACTTGGATATTTGGCAACCATAAAGTTAAACCAAGTTTGAAAAGTTGTCTCAAAAGAGACATACACTCGCGCGGAATCAATGAACAGATCGAATTACAGGAATCATCGCCGGGGACTCTCCAAGGCGCCTACCGGTATCCACGGCCTTGATGAAATTACATTCGGTGGGCTGCCGAAGGGTCGCACGACCTTGATCTGCGGCAGCGCCGGCTGCGGCAAGACCATGCTTTCCATGGAGTTCCTCGTCAGGGGCGCCCTGCAATATAACGAACCGGGAGTTTTCATCGCCTTCGAAGAGACGGCCGAGGAATTGAACAAGAATGTCGCCTCACTGGGCTTTGATTTAGATGATTTGGTTAAGCGCAACAAATTGATCGTCGATTACATCCATCTCGACCGAAGCGAGATCGAAGAAACCGGCGACTACGATCTCGAGGGTTTGTTCTTGCGCCTCGGTCATGCGATCGACTCCATCGGCGCAAAACGGGTCGCCATCGATACCATTGAGGCGATCTTTGCCGCATTCACCAATACCTTCATTCTTCGAAACGAGCTGCGCCGGCTGTTTCGCTGGCTCAAAGAAAAAGGCGTCACCGCAATCATTACTGGCGAGCGGGGCACCGGAGCACTGACGCGCCATGGGCTGGAAGAGTACGTATCGGACTGTGTGATCCTCCTCGACCATCGCGTTATAAACCAGATTTCCACCCGTCGGCTGCGAATTATCAAGTACCGCGGCTCTTCGCACGGCACTAATGAGTACCCGTTTCTAATCGCTGCCGAGGGCCTCTCGGTCCTGCCGATCACCTCGCTCGGATTGAATCATGAGGTTAGCAACGAACGGATTTCGAGCGGTATCCCCCGTCTCGACGCCATGCTGGGTGGAAAAGGATACTATCGCGGTAGCAGCGTTTTGGTTTCAGGAACCGCAGGCACCGGGAAGAGCAGCGTGTGCGCTCATTTTGTCGACGCCGCGTGCCGGCGCCGGGAGCGCTCTCTCTACATTGCCTCCGAAGAATCCCCGAAGCAATTCATGCGTAACATGCGCTCCATCAGAATAAACTTGAATCCATGGGTCGAAAAGGGACTGCTGCGGTTTCATGCACTGCGCTCCACTTTTTACAGCCTGGAGATGCATCTCGTGGTTTGGCATAAGATCATCAATGAATTTAAGCCCCGGGTAGTCGTGGTGGATCCGATCAGTACCTTCATTTCCGAGGGCGATCCAAATGAAGTCAAGGCGATGCTCACGCGCCTGATCGATTTATTGAAAATGCGCCAGATTACCGGCATGTTTACGAGCCTCACGTCTGGCGCGCATCACAATCTGGAGCAATCAGAGGTCGGCATCTCATCGATTATGGACACCTGGCTGTTGCTGCGCGATATCGAAACGAACAGCGAGCGCAACCGCGGCTTATACGTGCTCAAGTCTCGCGGCATGGCCCATTCGAACCAGATCCGCGAGTTTTTGCTCACCGATGAGGGCATCGAGCTGGTCGACGTCTACGTCGGGCCGGGTGGAGTCTTGACAGGAACCGCTCGACAAGCCATGGAGACGCAGGAAAGAGCGACGGCGGCCAAGTGTCAACAAGAAAGGGAACGGATGCGGAGCACTCTCGCAACCAAACAAAAAACTTGGAAGCCAAAATTGCCGCTCTCAGAGCGGAATTTGAAAATGAAAAAATAGAAATAGAGAAGACTCTTGCCGAAGACGAGCGTAGCGCAAAAACATTGGCGGAAGACAGGAAAACCTTAGCTCGACTGCGCAAAGCAGATCTGGCGCCCAACGGGAGGAAAAACCTATGAAGCCGTCCGCTCTGACAGTCGAGAAATCATGGAATCTTCGACTCTATATAGCCGGGCAGACACCTAAATCCATCACTGCACTCACGAATCTCAAAAAAATCTGCGAGCAGCACCTCGCCAACCAGTACAACATCGAAATCATCGACCTCGTGCGCCATCCGGAGCTCGCGCGTAAAGATCAAATTCTCGCGATTCCGACACTCGTCAGAAGTCTTCCGCCACCGCTCAAAAAAATCATTGGCGACCTCTCCAATAGCGAAAAAGTCTTGCTGGGTTTGGACATGGAACCAAGGGTGTAAAATGGCAAAGGATCCTTTCGATAACGCCGGATCGGCAAGGGCGGGATACGTTCTTCATCTTTACATTGCCGGAGCAACGTCGCGATCGCGACGGGCCATCACGAACATCAAAGAAATTTGTGACGAACACTTGAAGGGCAAATACTATTTAGAGGTTATCGATATTTATCAAAACCCCGAAAATATTGCTGAAGACAATGTGATTGCGGCGCCAACCCTTATCAAAAAAAACCCGCTTCCCGTGCGACGCTTTATCGGTGACCTTTCGGACACGGGTAAACTGATGGATGGTCTCGCGATAAAAAAGAAGACCACTTAAAACTCCAACATGGAAAACTCCGCACAAAACCTTCTGCAGGAACTCGATGAGCTGCGCGTCCGGCTTCAGGAAGCCGAAGAAACTCTGACGGCTATTCGCACCGGGGAAGTGGACGCGCTCGTGATCACGGGGCCCGCCGGGGAACAGGTCTTTACGCTCAAAGGCGCCGACCATCCCTACCGGATCATCGTCGAAGAGATGAGCGAGGCGGCGGTCACCTTGTCTCTGGACGGAACTATCCTTTATTGCAACGGCCGCTTTGGCGAACTCGTCAAATATCCTTTGGAGCGCGTGATCGGCTCTTCATTTGGAGGTTTCGTGCCCGGAGAACATGAAGCTATTTTCCATGGGTGCCTCACCAGGAAAGAAAAGACCACAGCGGAAATTGGGCTTCAGGCAAGCGACGGCACGACAGTGCCGGTGTACATCTCGTGCAGTCGGGTAATGATCGATAACAACGATGCCGTTTGTTTGATTGCAACCGATAGGACCGAGCAAAAACGCCAGGAGGCTATTATCGCTGAGGAACGGCGCCTGGCCGAAGAAAAGTTGCGCGCGAACGATCGCCTGGCCGCTATGGGAATGACTGCCGCAGTTTTGGCCCATGAGATCGCCAATCCTCTAAATTGGATTTTCACGACCATCCAGCTGATGGAGATAGAGTCGACGAAACTAAAGGATGTGGACAGTTCCTGGAAAACTCAGCTACAGGATATTCACAGCGAGATCGATCGGTTGAGTTCACTGCTGCGAGAATTTCGCTCCCTCGCTCGCCCTATGCAGTTGAATATTGCCCCTATCGATCCCGCGCATTTCATTGCTGAAGTAGAAAAAGTCCTCGGTCCCGAACTGGACAGCGCGGGGGTTCGGATCGAGCACGACATTTCCAACGAACTATCAATCCTCAACACGGATCGAGAAAAGCTAAGACAAATTTTCCTAAATATCTATAAAAATGGTTTGATGATAGTGCGACAAATCGTGGCCGCCCATGATGGTTCGATTTCCTACAGCAGCAAGGCCGGCGAAGGGACGACCTTTCGTATTGTCCTGCCGCTTGTCCATAGCCACCCCACCACTCAATAGACGCCGCCCGTCGGTCTGGCGATCCAATGATCGCGGCAGCGGCGAAGATGTATCCTAACTGTCATTGCAATATTCCCCGGACACCTGATAATTCAACCGGAACAAACCAGAGCGGAAAGCACGCACGCAATGAAAAGATGGAAGGGGTTCACTGCCGGCGTATTTATCGGGTCGTTCGTCCTTGCGAGAATTTCGCTCGGCGCCGACGAGATCTTCGGGGCAAAATAAACCGCGGCGAGGCCTCTGGTTCGTCATTTAACGAACCCACGGAACATGATGCAACTTCAGTTCTTGCTCTTCGGTTTCCTCATCGGCGTGATGAGCTGTACCAACTCGATCAAGCACGATGAAGTCTTAGCCGGAAAGCGCGCTGTGGAATTTGCGGAGGTTGCGTTCGTACGCCAGGATGTCCAAAGAGCCTATGCGTTGCTCTCGGACAGAACCAAGGGTTATGTACCGCTTGAAAAATTCCGCGAAACCCTCTTGCGACTGCATCCGAGCGGCCACCCGACAAGTGTCGCGGCAACCGAATACGAACCGATGCCCGGGGAAAAAGCGATGTATATCTATATAAATGGAAAAAATTCGGCCGAACCGTTCGAGTATACTTTGACTATGGACGGCACAGCGGCAACCGACTATAAAGTTTCCAGAATCGCTCGTGGGAGTAGCTCCTCCTATTTACCTTCAACTTCCGAGAGAAAGAAATTCGCTGACCCAATCCAACCCTAGCATTGACAGGCAAGCGTTTGGAGCATGCAACGGCTGTCTCAAGGCAACGATATTTTGATTTTGTAATGAATCGAGAGGAGTTTCTGTATGATCTCGCTATCGGAAAAAATCGAGGAATACTCAGAGCGTCATACGCGCGAGCTTTCCAATCTTCATCAGCGCCTTTGGCAAGAGACGCACGAAAAAACCTCTTCTCCGGGAATGATGGTCGGGCCCATCGAAGGGGCGTTACTCAGACTGCTGGTCCGATTGACGGCGGCCAAGCGAGTTCTGGAGATCGGCATGTTCACGGGCTACAGCGCGCTTGCGATGGCGGCGGCGCTGCCGGAAGACGGCCAACTGATTACCTGTGATGTTAACCCTGAGACCAGTGAAATTGCTCGGCGTTATTTTGCGTCGAGTCCTCACGGCCATAAGATCGAGATCAAGCTCGGTCCGGCAAAGGAAACCCTGAAGAACTTGCAGGGCCCCTTTGATCTCTGCTTTATCGACGCGGACAAGCAGGGCTACGGCGCTTATTACGACGCCTGCATCGACCTCGTGCGGCGCGGCGGGCTGATCGTTTTGGATAACATGCTGCAGAGCGGGAGAGTTCTGAATCCCGCGGATCCAGCGTCTCGGATCATTGCGGCCTTGAATGATCGGATTCAAAGAGACGAGAGAGTCGAAAATGTTCTGCTGCCTATCCGCGATGGCATCATGTTGGCCTATCGGCGCTGATTCCGGGAAAACGGTGCTGATCGTGTTCCCAGTCTTTTCCTAGACGTACGTGACACCAGGGTCGTCTAAAGGCAGGACGATCCTATAGACACTGGCCGGTGCGGAACTTTCCCGCCTCCGCCCTCGGGGCCCCGGGCCCATCTTAAAACAAGTTATTAAAATTAAAAACGTTTTCGTTTTATAGAATTATATTGACAACGGCCATCTGGAGGATAAGCTGGTGGGTACTTGTGTGCTGGAACCGGCCAAAGTTGGCCGATGATCCAAATGCCTCAGCAAATCTTCCATCCTTTCAAACTCCATCAGTAGCAGGGAGAAATTATGGCAAAAAATGTAGCGCCAGTAGCTGACGGGGACAGGCTCGATACCAAAGCGCTTCTCCAGGTGCTCTCGTCAGTAAAAAAAGGCGATTTCTCAGCGCGCCTGCCGAGCGGTTGGACCGGAATCGACGGAAAAATCGCTGACACGTTAAACGATATTATAGAGATGATGTGGGATAGCGCGAAAGAGATGGAGCGGGTAAGTCGCGTCGTCGGCAAAGAGGGGAAGTTGTCGCAACGCGCCACGTTGCCGGCCGCCGGAGGGGCGTGGATGACCCGCGTAACCGCGCTCAACCATTTGATCGAGGATCTTGCCCGTCCCACAGTCGAAATGGCGCGCGTGATCGGCGCCGTCGCCAAGGGCGACCTCAATCAAACCATCGCCCTAGAAGCTGAAGGGCAACCGCTGAGGGGCGAGTTCTTACGTACGGCGAAAATGGTCAACGCGATGGTGAAGCAGCTCGACGGCTTCGCCGCCGAAGTGACCCGCGTTGCCCGCGAGGTCGGCACCGAAGGCAAGCTCGGCGGGCAGGCGCAGGTGCGCGACGTGAGCGGCGTTTGGAAAGACCTGACTGAAAGCGTCAACATGATGGCCGGTAATCTGACCGGCCAGGTGCGAAATATCGCCGATGTGACCATCGCCGTCGCCAACGGCGATCTCTCAAAAAAGATCACCGCCGACGTGCGCGGCGAGTTCCTGCAGCTCAAAGATACGATCAACACCATGGTCGATCAGCTGCGGAGTTTCGCCGCCGAAGTGACCCGTGTCGCGCGCGAAGTCGGCACGGACGGCAAGCTCGGCGGCCAAGCCGTCGTGCCCGGGGTGGCCGGAACCTGAAATATCGCCGATGTGACCATCGCCGTCGCCAACGGCGACCTCTCGAAAAAAATCACCGTCGACGTTAAGGGTGAGATTCTGCAGCTCAAAGATACGATCAACACCATGGTCGATCAGCTGCGGAGTTTCGCCGCCGAAGTGACCCGTGTCGCGCGCGAAGTCGGCACGGACGGCAAGCTCGGCGGCCAAGCCGTCGTGCCCGGGGTGGCCGGAACCT
>WNGR01010089.1_pt1 | contig 14413 bp, 13 predicted proteins | sample 5407581 | NCBI WGS metagenome assembly WNGR01 (sample SAMN13153383, study PRJNA577476) | soil metagenome | isolation source: 80 cm soil or saprolite under Garry oak tree replicate 2 | place: USA:California | collected 2016-06-15
ACTACGCGCGCGACGGCGTCGCGGCCATTCTCGGCCTGCCGCCCGACAAGGTGCACGGCATCTGGAAACCGGGCCCCGGGGCTTACGGTCGCAACGATGCGGGCGATGCCGCCATGGATGCGGCCGTGCTCGCCAAGGCCGTCGGTCGCCCGGTCCGCCTGCAATATATGCGCGACCAGGGCACCGGCTGGGACCCGAAAAGTCCTGCCTCGACCCACCGCGCCCGGGCGGCGATCGATGCGTCCGGCAACGTGGTCGCCTACGAGTTCACCAGCAAGGCCTTCTCCCTGCTGGAGGTCAATTCCAACGAGAGCCAGCCGCACGATACGCTTGCCGGCCAGCTCCTGGACGTCCCGCTGAAGCCGACCGACGCCTTCAGGGTGCCGGGGGACTCCTACGCCTTCCCCAACAAGCGCCTCGCTTGGGAAACGATCCCGCCGCTGCTCGCTCGCGGCTCGCCGCTGCGCACCTCGCACATGCGCGATCCGGCCATGATCCACTTCGGGAGCGAATCCTTCATCGACGAAGTGGCAGCGGCGCTGAGCGTCGATCCGGTCGAGTTCCGCCTGCGCTACATCAAGGACCCGCGCGACATCGCCGTGGTGAAGGCCGCGGCCGAGACGTCGGGCTGGCAGCCGCGGCCGTCTCCACGCCGGGATCAGACCGGCACCAAGGTCACCGGCCGCGGCATCGCCTATATGCAACGCGGCGGGGCGCGAGCCGCGGTCGTCGCCGAGGTCGAGATCGACCGCTCGACCGGCAAGATCTGGGCGCGCAAGTTCACGGTCGCCCACGACTGCGGCCTGATCATCAATCCGGACGGCCTCAAGCGCGCCATCGAGGGCAACGTCGTGCAGGGCGCGAGCCGCACCCTGTGGGAAGAGGTCAAGTTCGACCCCAGGAACGTGACCAGCATCGACTGGCTGACTTATCCGATCCTCGACATCACGGAGACGCCGGAGACGATCGACCTGGTTTTGCTCAACCGGCCCGAGATTGCGCCCTCTGGCGCCGGCGAGACTGCGATGCGGCCGCTGCCGGCTGCGATCGCCAACGCGATCTTCGACGCCACTGGCGTGCGCATCCGCCGCGTGCCGTTCTCGCCCGAGCGGGTGCGGGCGGCGCTGTCGTAAGGCGCTGAGAAGTAGACTATCGGGCCGCTGTCACAGGTTGACGCGCCTTCAGGAAGGTCCGCACCCGGTTGATGGTCCGGGCCTTCAGTTCCGGGGGCTCCTTCCAGGGATACACCGTCACCTCGGCATTCGGCGCCAGCGACGCGACGTCGACGGCTGTCTGGTACGCGTGCGCCGGGGTGTCGTCCGGCAGGACAAGCATCGGCGTCTGGCAGGTACGCGCGAAGTCGCGCGACACGCTGTGCACGAAGTCGGGCCGCACACGGTAAAGGTTGTGCAGGTACTTCTCTATGGTTTCCATCGACACCTCGGGCCGCCGGGCGCGGAACTCCTTGGCCCAGCCATCCCGGCCGGAATTGTACATCACGTCCGGCTTCTCCGGCCGGTGGCCGATCGGCTGGCTCAGCACCCCCGCGACGACGCGCTCCGGGGCCCGCTCCATCAGCTTCAGCGCAAACGAGCCGCCGATGCAGTTGCCGAAGAAGAAGAACTGGCGGATGCCGAGGTGGTCCATCAGTCCCAATTGGTCGTCGGCGAAGGCGTTCCACGGGTCGTCGACCGGGACCGGGCCCGTGGATTCGCCGCCGGTGGCGTTGCGCTGGTCCATCGTGATGCAGCGGAAGTCGTTCTTGAAGACCTCCATCACGTTGATCACCGCGTTCTGCCAATTGCTGATGCGCGAGTTCAAGCCTCCGCCCGGTGCGGCCAGCAGCGGGAAGCCGGAACCGACCTCCTGGTAACGGATGCGGACGTTGCCTTTTTCGTAGAACTTGAAAGTCCCCCCTTGCCCAGCCTGTTGAGCAAACACGCGCGGCGCTGCGGCCATCGCCGTCGCCGCGGCGCCCGTTGCGAGCATTTTGCGTCTGATCGGATCCATAATCGGCACCCTCCTTGTTCACCTGGCAAGTTTTCAGGTGTGATCCTTGGTGCGCAGCCTTTGTAGCACAGGTTCTCTTGCCGCCGAAGGGCCTCACGCGAGCCCCGCCGCCTTGGCGCGGGCGAGCACCCCTTTGGCGCGCAGGAGGTGCGGCCGGTCGTACATCACGCCGTCGATGGCGATGACGCCGGCGCCCGGCGCGGCATCGAAGGCGGCGATGATCGCCCGCGCCTTGGCGAGCGCATCCGCGGCGGGCGTGAACACCTCGTTGATCACCTCGACTTGCGCCGGATGGATCGCAAGCCGCGCCGAGAAGCCGTCGCGGCGCGCCTCTTCGGTGTCGGATCGAAGGCCGGCGAGGTTGCGGAAATCGACATAGACCGTCTCGATCGCCGCCACCTCGGCGGCGGCGGCGCCGAACAGGCAGAGCGAGCGGGCGAGACGGTAGGGCTCGGTGATCCGCCCTTCGCGGTCCCGGTTGGTCTCGGCGCCGATCTCGGCGGACAGGTCTTCCGGGCCCCAGGTCAGGCCGATCAGCCGGGCACTGGCGCGGCCGAACGTGCCGACCTGGAACAGCCCGGCGGCAGTCTCGATCGCCTGGGCGACGATCTTGACGTGGCCGTCCTCGAGCCCGCTCCTCGCCTCGCGCGCGGCGAGCTTGGCCTCGGCATGGACGACCGCGGCGCCGCCTTCGGCCTTCGGCAGCATGATGGCGTCCGGGCGCGCGGGCACGACGGCGTCGAGGTCGGCGTCGGCGAGCCCGGTCGCAAGCGCATTGATCCGCACGAACAGGCGCGGGCGGTACGCTTCCAGGCTCGCTTTCTCGAGGAAGGCTGCCGCGCTCGCGCGCGCCTCGGCCTTGCGGTCGGGGGCGATCGAGTCCTCGAGATCGATGATCACCGCATCGGCGCCGCAGCCAAACGCCTTGTCGAGCTTGCTGCCGCCGTCGGCGGGGACGAAGAGCAGTGAGCGCATCAGCGTGGCCGCACGCGCATGAAGGCCTGGCGTCGGCACTCGGCGACGAGCTTGCCATCCTGGTTGTAGGCGCGGTGGTGGAATTCGACGATGCCGGAGCCCGGCCGCGAGTTTGACTCGCGCTTGGCCATCACCTCGGTGGTGCAATGGACGGTGTCGTTCTCGAACAGCGGGTGCGGGAATCTCACCTCGGTCATGCCGAGATTGGCGATGGTGGTGCCGACCGTGAGGTCGGAGACCGAAATGCCGATCATCAGGCCGAGCGTGAACAGCGAGTTCATCAAGGGCTTGCCCCACTCGGTCTCCTGCTCGCAGAAATGCCGGTCGATGTGCAGCGGTTGCGGGTTCAGCGTCATGTTGGAGAACAGCATGTTGTCCATCTGCGTCACCGTGCGCCGCAGCCCGTGCTCGTGCAGATGGCCGATCACGAAGTCGTCGAAATACATGCCCCCGCGCGGGTGGCGCACCGCCGTATCCTCAGCCATGGCGTTCCTCCAAGGTCGCGAAACGACCCCTCTCCGTTAACACCTCGTTTACCATATTCGTTAACATTCGGCAGGAACTCGTGAGGCCCGCCGCGCGGGCGCAATTGGACCGCCATGTCGGTCGACGCCAGCACGCCCAACGGCCCTCGTCCGCCTGCGCCCCCAGCCCCTGGCGCGAGCCCATTGGCGAGCGTCGCCGGCGCTATCCGCAAGGCGGCGCAGACGACCGGCGCGAGCTTCGACTATCTCGTGGCGACCGCCAAGGTCGAGTCCGATCTCAACCCCAACCTGAGCATGAAGAGCTCGTCGGCGACCGGGCTGTTCCAGTTCATCGAGCAGACCTGGCTCGATGTGATGAAGCAGGCGGGAAAGGCGCTCGGCTTTGGCCGCTATGCCGATGCGATCGCGCAGACCCCCTCCGGCCGCTACGAGGTCAAGGATGCGGCGGTGCGCGACGAGATCATGAAGCTGCGCCAGGATCCGACCGCCAATGCGGTGATGGGGGGCGCGTTCACGCAGCAGAACGCGGCGGTGCTGACCAAGCGCATCGGCCGCGCGCCGACCGACGGCGAACTCTACATCGCCCATTTCTTCGGTCCCTATGGCGCTGCCAAGATCATCAATCTCGCCCGCAGCAATCCGATCGCGAATGCGGCCGCCATGTTTCCGCAGGCTGCGCGCGCCAACCAGCCGATCTTCTACGACCGGGACGGCAATGCGCGCAGCATCGCCGGGGTCTATGCCGAGCTCGTTCGCCGCTACCAGGTGGCGCGCGCCAGCCCGACCCCGGGATTGACCCCCGCGCTCTTCGCGCGCGGGCCGGCTGCCGCACCAGGCGGGCCGGCGCCAGATACTGCCGAGATCACGAGCGCGCTTGCGGCGGCGGGCGGTCCGTCATCCGCTGGTTCAGGGGCTCGCCCGGACGCCGGCGCGGGAGATTCGGCCCCAGTCTTTCATTCGCTGTTTCGAACCGAGGATCGGCGCGGCGCAGTTTCGCCGGTCGTCGCCGAATTATGGGGTGCGCCGAGTGCCCGCGCGCCGGCGCAGGACGACCCGCAAGCCGCCGTCGATCCCACGGCGCCTCCGCTCGATGCCAAGGCGCCCGGCGGCGCCCGCTCGCCGCTCGATCTGTTCCAGGACACGCGACCAAACGTGCGCGGCCTCTTCGACGGCAGCGCGTGATCCTGCATTAAGACTCCGTCAATCCTTGCAAAGATTTATGGTGAACGCTTTGTTAAGCCTGGCCCGTTAATCTCCGTAATCTCCGCACTCGCACGCGCTTACCTCGATTGCGATCTTTCAGCTGATGAGCGCGCCGCCGTCGAGGGCGCGCTCATCATGGTGCTCGATGATCCTTCGCCGCTCGTGCGCGGCGCGCTCGCACAGGCGCTTGCTGCAAGCGAGCACGCGCCGCCGCCGGTCATTCTCGGCCTCGCCGCCGACCAAGCCGAGGTCGCCGCCTGCGTGCTGCAGCATTCGCCGCTGCTGCTTGACGCCGACCTCGTCGATGCGGTCGCGACCGGCGGGCCGCCGGCCCAGGCCGCGATCGCGAGCCGTACCGCGCTTCCCGCCGCGGTTTCCGCCGCCATTGCCGAAGTGGGATCGGCCGAGGCATGTCTCGTCCTGATCGAAAACCCGCGCGCCGAGATCGCTCCCTTCTCGCTCGATCGGATGGTGGCGCGCTTCGGCCATCTCGCGGCCATCCGCGAGGCAATGCTCGCGCGTGCCGATCTGCCGGCGCCCACTCGCCAGGCCCTGGTCGCCAAGCTCTCCGAGACGCTCGCGGGCTTCGTCGTCGCGCGCCAATGGCTCGAGGAAGACCGCGCCCAGCGCGTCGCCAAGGAGGCCTGCGAGAAGGCGACCGTGACGCTCGCCGCGGTTTCGCCCGAGAGCGAGATCCGGCCGCTCATCCGCCACCTCCGCGAGAGCGGCCAATTGACCGCGGGCCTCATCCTGCGCGCGCTGCTCTCCGGCAATCTCGACCTGTTCGAGGAGGCCTTGGCAGACCTCGCGGACATCCCGCTCGCGCGGGTGAGCGCGCTGGTGCACGACCGGCGCGGCGCCGGTTTCCGGGCGCTCTACGACAAGGCTGGATTGCCGGTCTCGGCCAAGCCGGCGTTCCACGAGGCGATCGAGGCCATGCGCGAAGGCGGCTTCGTCGGCGGCCCGGGCGGGGCGACGCGGCTGCGGCGGCGGATGGTGGAGCGCGTGCTCACGCGCTGCGCGGAGGGGGCGCTTGGCGAGATCGAGCCGCTGCTGACGCTGCTGCGCCGTTTCGCCGCCGAGGCGGCGCGCGAGGAGGCGCGGCTTTACTGCGACGAACTGGTGGCGGAGGACGGCATCGCGCCGCCCTACCAGCCCGACCGCGCGGCGGCGTGATGGCCCCTCGCCGTCAGAACGACTGATCGCTCGGCGCCAGCGGAGGGGCGAGGATGCCCTCGAGGTAGTCGGGCCGGTCGCGGTTCTCGTGCGTCAAGAATTCCTCGGTGACTTCGCGCAGCCGCTTGGTGAGTTCGTCGGCGATCCCGAGCACCTCGGGGCGAGTGCTCTCGCGGACGATCGCGCGCACGGCGTCGACATGCTGATCGACGAGACTGACCGGGATCCGATTCATGTCGGGCGTGTGCTCGATCAGGCGGCACAGGCTGTCGGCCGAGCCGGCGACCCAGGGATAGCCGAATGTCGCGGCTTGCCCCTTGATGTCGTGAGCGGCGTGAAACAGCGCTTCGCGCGTGGCTTTGCTGAAGCCTTTGGACTTGACCGCGCAGCGCGCTTGATCGAGCCGCTTGCATTCCGCTTCCATCCAGGCCGAGAACTCGCCGGACAGCTGAACGAGCGCCTGTTCGGCGCGCGCGACTGGATCGTCGTTCGGGTCCATGGACTTGACCGTCGACAGCGCCTTGCGCAGCGGGTTGGGCGGGTTGATGACCTCGTGGTCGGCATAGGTGGCAACCGACGGCTTCTTGGCACTGTCCTTGGACATGCTGATACTCCAGTTCGATCTCAGCCGGCGACCCTGGCCTTGTCGATGAGGGCGGTCTGACGGATCACGTCCGCCTTGCCGCCTTTGCGGCGCTCGGGTCCGACATAGTTGGGATTGACGTTGCGGCGCCGGTCGGGACCGAAATAGGTCTTGGTCTTGATGAACGGCCGCGGGTTGGCGACGACATTGAGGATGCGCTGGTAGAGCGCCTTGGCCGAGATCGGCTTGGCCATGAACTCGGTGATGCCCGCATCGCGCGCCTCCATCACCCGCTTCTTCTCCGAGTGGCCGGTGAGCATGATGATCGGCACATAGGGATTCGCATTGGCGCCGGGCTGTCGGATCATCTGCGCGAGCTCGAGGCCGTCGAAGATCGGCATCGCCCAGTCGGTGAGCACGATGTCGGGCATGTAATGGGTGAAGGCCTCAAGCCCAGCGGCGCCGTCTTCGGCCTCGTAGACGTCGCGCGCGCCGAAACCGTGCAAGAGCGTGCGCAGGATGCGCCGCATGTGCGCGTTATCGTCGATGACGAGAAAGCGCAGCTTGTTGAAATCGATGCGGATCATGATGCCGTCCAAGGCTCCGGCGCGAGCCGGCTCTGGTGGCGATGATGGTAATGGCCGGCTGTTAAGGAAGGGTTAAGCATCGGCAGAAGGAACCCTTTTCTATCAATAGCTTAGAGCCAAACGCTGGAGCTTTTTTTGCGCGCGGTCCGATGCTCGGCTCGGACATTCGACCAAGCGCTTGCACTCCCCGCACGGGCATCGAGCGCTGCATTGGATCGGCGCTGACCGCGGCGCGGAGACCGCGGAACCTGCCGGCGGTTTCCAACGCTTTGTTGATGATTCTTTGCGAGTCTCGCTTGCGAACCGTTGAAAGCCGCCGGATGTCAGAGCCCTCGCAAGCGATCCTGAGCGACCGCCGCGCGCAGCCTTTTTCGCCCGCGGCCGCAGCGCCCGCTGCCGGGAGGCCGGCGATGTGCTCGGCGATCGAGATCGCGATCTACGACGAGTTCGCTGCCGTCGAGGAGGAATGGCGGCGCTTCGAAGGGAGCGCCGACTGCACCGTCTTTCAAGCCTTCGACTGGCTTTCCACATGGCACCGCCACATCGGACGGCGGCAGTGCGTGAACCCTGCCATCGTTCTCGGCCGCCGCGCCGATGGCGAGCCGCTGTTCCTGCTGCCGCTTGCCGTGACGCCAGGCTTCGCTCGTCGCCTCACTTGGCTCGGCTGCGATCTCTGCGACTACAACGCGCCGCTGCTCGGCGCCGATTTTTCAGCCGAGCTGACGGCGGAAGGTTTTCGCGGATTGTGGCACGAGATTCGCGGGCTGCTGCAGCAGCGCCTCGTGCATCGGCACGACCTGGTCGAACTGACGAAAATGCCTGAAACCGTCGGCGCGCAGGTCAACCCTTTCGTCCATCTCGACGTCGGTCTCAATCCGAGCGGCGCCCACCTGACCCAATTGCAGGGCACTTGGCCCGAATTCTACCAGGCCAAGCGCTCCTCGGCGACACGGCGGCGCGACCGAACCAAGCGCAAGCGCCTCGGCCAATGGGGCGAGGTGCGCTTTGTCGCCCCGCATCAGCGCGATGACATCGCCCGCACCTTGGAGACCCTGTTCGAGCAAAAGGCCAAAGCGTTCGCGCGCATGGGCGTGCCCGACATTTTTGCGCGGCCCGGCTACCGGGACTTCTTCCTCGATCTCGCCACCAATCCGCGCACCTGCCATCTCGTTCATGTCAGCCGGCTCGACGTCGGCTCGATCTGGGCGGCCGTGAATCTCGGCCTGATGTTCCACGGCAACTACTATCACGTGCTGGCGAGCTACGATGGCGGCGAGGTCGCCCGCTTCGGCCCCGGCGCCGCGCATCTGCGCGATCTCCTGTGCCACGCCATCGAGAGCCGGTTTCGCCGTTTCGATTTCACCATCGGCGACGAACGCTACAAGCTCGAATGGTCGGATACCACTCTCAATCTCTACGACCACGTCGCGCCCGCGACCGTACGCGGCTGGCCGCTGGCGATGCTCGTCCTCGCTGGCTTCCGCCTCAAGCGCGCGATCAAGCAAAATCCTCTGTTCTGGAACCTGTTCAGCCGGTTGCGCATGGCGTTCGGATCGAAGTCGTCAAGCCTCGCGCGCACTGCGTCGCCGCAGGGACGCCTCGATGAACGCTGATTGCGGCGGCGCTTCATCTTGCCGGCGGCGGGCGCGCCTCCGATGTCGCTGAATTTGAAAGTCGCTTGAACTCCCACCTGCGGTCATTCAAGATTGCGCTCGACCAAGAACAATCGGTCGCGCCTCAATCGGGGCGATCTGGGGAGAAATCATCATGCGGCGGTGGCTCCGCCCGGCGGCGCTGGTCGTTTTTTGCGTCGCCTCGGGCTGGGCGGAGCAGTCCGCCGCCCAAAATGCCGGCGACGGCTTTGGCCGCAAGACGATCAATTTCATGATCACCTACGAGCCGGGCGGTTCCTACGATCTCTACGCCCGGCTGGCGGCGATCCACTTGCCCAGGCACATTCCGGGCCATCCGGCGATGGTCAATCAATACATGCCGGGGGCGGGGGGCCTGATTGGAATCCTCCATCTGTTCGAGAAGGCGCCGCAGGACGGCACCGAGATCGCCATCCTGCCGCGCGATCTCGCGATCAATCAGCGGCTGCGTCCCGACACTGCCCGCTATGACGCCCGCAGGTTCAACTGGATCGGGACCCTATCGAGCTATGCCGGCGTGATGTTCGTGGCGAGCCGTACCGGCGTGAAGGCGGCCGAGGACCTTCGGCGCGTCGAGGTGGTGGCGGGATCGTGGGGCCAGACGACGGAGACCTACATCACGCCGACCCTGCTCAATGCATTGGCCGCGACCAAATTCAAGCTCGTGACCGGATACCGCGGCGGGCCCGACGTCGATCTCGCGGTCGAGCGCGGGGAGGTGGACGGCCGGATGTCGTCCTGGACCCTGCTCAAGACCCAGCGCGCCCAGTGGCTGCGCGACGGCTTCGTCGTCATTCCATTCCAGGCCGGCATCGAGTCCCATCCCGAGCTCAAGGACATCCCGCTCATCGCCTCGCTGGCGACCAGCGAGGAAGGCCGCCGCATCCTCGAATTCCAGAATTCGGACGCCGGCATCGGGTGGAGCGTCGTCGCGCCGCCGAACGTTCCGCCCGAACGCGTCGCCATGCTGCGCCAGGCCTTCGACAAGATGATCGCCGATCCGGACTTCCTCGCCGATGCGCAGAAACGCGGCCTCGAAATCAACCCGGCGAGCGGAAGGGAGCTCGCAGAGATCGTCAACCGCACCATCGCGACTCCAGCCGAAGCGCTGGCGAGACTGAAGAAGCTCATCGCCAGCCAATGACTGCCCTGCCATCACCCTTGCCATCTGACCTTATCATGGAGACACCCCTTGCTGATCGATTGGCACACCCACATCCACGACCCCAAGGACCAGGCGAAGCCCTATTGGCAGGGGCGTTGCCCGATGACGCTCGAGAATGTGCTGGCGGCGCATGCGCTCGCGGGCCTCGACCGGACGGTCATCAGCAACGCGGTGCATTACCTTCGGTTCTGCAAGACGGTAAGCGAGACTGTCGAGGCGCTCGAAGGCTCGAACCGGTATCTCGCCAAATGCCGGGACCAGCATCCGGACAAGCTCGTCGCCATGGCAACCTGCGTTCCCGGCGGCGGCGACGAGGTGCTCAAGGAACTCGAGCGGGCGGTGAGAGAGGACGACGCCCGCGCGGTCATCATCAATTCCAGCCACCAGGGCCACTACCCGGACGCGGACGAAGCGAAGCCGTTTTTCAAGCTCGTGACTGACCTCGACATCCCGGTCTTCGTCCATCCGGGGGACGCCACGACCCCGGCCACCACCGACTACCGCCTCGCTTCGAGCATCAGCCGCCCGGCCGACAATTGCCTCTCGCTCGCGCGGCTGATCGTGCGCGGCATTTTCGAAGAGTTCCCCAAGCTCAAGCTCATCGGCAGCCACCTCGGCGGCGGCATCTGCGAAGTGATCGGACGCATGGACTATGCCTACAACCTTCCCGACTTCGCCTTCTTCCTCGGCCCCTACGAACCGATGCTCATCAGGCACCCGCCGAGCCACTATCTCCGCATGATGTATTTCGACTCCGCGTCCTATACGCCGCTTGCCGCCGAGATGTGTCTCAAATCCGTCGGCGCCGACCATTTCATCTTCGGCACCGATTCGCCGCCGATGATCCCGCTCAAGATGCAGGGCCTCGAGATGATGGATCAGATCGGCATGACGCGGGAGCAGCGCGAGAAGGTGATGGGCGGCAACGCCGCGCGGCTGTTGAAGCTGAATTGAGGACGGACGACAGACAACGGACGGCAGACGACGGAAAGAGATACGTTTCCGTCCTCCCTCGTCTGCATGGCAGGATTGCCGGGTTGGGCGGGCGCGCCCCAGGGGCGGTGCGCGGGCCGGACGATAGTGGTAGGGTTCGCAATACGACCACATGGGCCGGTCCCGGAATCCGAGGGAATGGCCAAAAGAAGCGGGTCGTTGGTTGGAAACGGGAGGACTGCATGAAATACCTACTGCCGATCACCGCCGCGCTGTTCCTGGCCGCGAGCCAGGCGCAGCCGGCATTGGCGCAGAATGGCGCCAATAATCTCGTCAAGCAGGCCCTCGCCGCCGAAGGCGGCGCCGATGCGTTGCGCGCCCTCAAGGGCGTCGCCATCAAGGCCGAGGCCAAGTACTGGGGGCCGGAGCAGTCGGAGAAGGCCGGCGGCGAGCCGCGCTTCTATGGCGACGCGAATATCACGGTCACGTGGGACCTCGCCCGAGGCATGGCGCGCACCGAGTTGGACCGCGACCAGAAATACCCCGCGGCCGAAAAGTTGAAATACACGGAAACCGTGCTGCCCAGCATGGGTATGCTCACCAACCAGCAAGGCGCCAACTCGGCGATGTCAGGCGTTCGGTTGGCGACGCATTTGCGCGAGCTCACGCGGGCATCGCCCACGCTGCTGCTCGCGGCAATCGACGACCCGAAGAGCGTCGGCGCCATGGGCCCGCAGAAGCTCGGCAAGCAGTCGCTGCCGGCGGTCTCGTTGACGGCGGGCGGGACCAAGTTCACGGTCCTGTTCGATTCCAAGACCCATCTCCCGGCCGCGATCCGCACCCGCGACGACGACAACATCGCCGGCGATTCCAACTACGACCTCGTGCTCGACGACTGGAAGCCGGTCGGCGGGGTCAAGATTGCGCATTCGCTGACCTACAAGATCAACGACATCGATGTTGCGAAGCTCACCTACAAGGAGGTCACCGCGAATCCGCCGATCGCGACCAACGCGTTCGATATTCCCGATGCGGTCAAATCGGCGGCCAAGGCTCCGGCGACGGGCAACGTTCCCTATCAATGGGTCATCCGTCGTCAGTACCTCGCGCGCTACGCCGACACCGACGCGATCATCTACCCGCCCGGAGGCAGTCTCAAGCTGGTCGAGCTGGCACCCAACGTGCAGCACGTGCAGGGAGCCGGCGCCAACAACCTGATCGTGGCGATGAAGGATCACCTGGTCGTCTTCGATGCGCCCTATGGCGAACTGCAATCGCGCATGGTCATCGATCTGGCGAAGGCGAAGTATCCGGGCAAGCCGATCAAGACCCTGGTGCTGACTCATCACCACAATGACCACGCCGGCGGCACGCGGGCCTTTGTCGCCGAGGGCGCCCAGGTGATCGTGGGAAGCCCGAGCAAGGCTTATGTCGACATGATGCTCAAGCGTCCCCATACCGTGGTCATGGACGAGTTGCAGAAGAAGCCGCGCGCCGCGAAGTCTGTGGTCGAGGTCAAGGACCAGACGTCTCTCAAGGACGACACCGAGGAAATTCGCCTCTACAACATCCCGAACCCGCATGCGCAGGGCTATCTGCTGGTGCATGTGGCCAAGGCCAACGTCGTCTATGTCACCGACCTCGTGTCGCCGCGCGGTCAGGTCGACCGCACGACGGGCACGGTCGCGGTGGGCGATGCACTCAAGAAGTACGGCATCACCGGCGCGACGATCGCCGGCGGCCATGGCACGATCGCCAAGCAGTCCGACATCACGCCGGCGCTGAGCGCGGAAGCGGCGCCCCGCTAGCTTGGCTTGCGGCGCCGGGGCAAACCGGCGCCGCCGCCTTTCCGTGCGGCTTCTCGCATGCAGGCCAGCTCGGGGTTGCCCCGAGCTCGGCTGGCATGTCGCCATCGAGAGAACGGAGCCCAATAGCCCACTATTTTCCAGTGAAGTTTGGCCGACGTTTCTCGAGCCAGGCCGAGATGCCTTCCTCGATGTCGTGGGTCGGAACCAAGCGGGCGAAATAACTGGCCTCGATGGCAAGTCCCTCGTCAATGGGCACGTTGATGCCGCGCGTGACGCTGCCAAGACATGCGGCGACTGCCAGGGGCGACTTTTCGACGATCTTGCCCGCGAGCGAGAAGGCTTCGTCAAGAAGCTTACCGTGCGGCACGACATCGTTGACCAGGCCGAACTCGCGAGCCTGGGTTGCGGTGATGGGCTCGGCTGTCAGAATCATGCGCAGCGCTCGCTTGCGTCCGATGAGACGCGGTAAGCGTTGCGACCCGCCGAATGGCGGGGCAAACCCGAGGTTGATTTCGGCCTTGCAGAATTCGGCCCGCTCGCTGGCGATAGCCAGCGGTGCCGCCTCTGTGATCTCACTGCCGGCGCCGTGGGCGAGCCCGTTCACCGCGACAATGATCGGCTTGGGAAAGGTCTCGATCCGAGCGGTCATGCGCTGACCACGGCGCCCGAAGTCACGCAAAGCCACCTCTTGTCCCTGACGCACGCTCGGCGCAAATCCGGCTATGTCGGCGCCCGAGGAAAATGCACGGTCCCCGGCGCCCGTCAGGACGATCACCCGAATGGTTTCGTCACGCTCGATCACGTCCAGGAGCTCCATCAGGCGTTCGATGAGCTCATAGTTGAGCGCGTTCAGCTTGGCCGGCCGGTTCAAAGTCAGTAAGGCGACCTTGTCCCGAATTTCACAGAGCACAGTATCAGACATGCATCGCACCTTGGTTCGCCATGTGGAGGCAGTCTCGAGAAGAACGCGTAGCCCGCATGGACTGCAACGCGGGATCGGCCGATCCGCGTCCTCTCGACCTTTCGCGTGCCAGCCCGGATTGGGCTGCGCTCCATCCGGGCTACAGCTCGTTGACTTCGATTTCGAGCAGCAGATCGTACCGCTGTCGCAGCTCCGCGACCGCGGCCGCGCAGATGTCGGTGCAGACCTGCGGCACCGGGCCGCCGCCCGGCACGTTGATATGGGAGACATCCCAATTCGTGTTGGCACGGCCGTCGACTGGGACGACGGTCACCGCGCTGACCGAATCGCAGATCGCGGCCTTGCTCATTTCGTTGAGAATGAGCCGCTCGAGCTCAGGCGCTGTTCGCAACACCTTTGCCATCGTTTTGCCGGCCTGGATCAATACCCGAACTGCTCGCGGAGAATGCGCTCGTCGAGGCTGTGGCCCGGGTCGAACAGCAGGTGCATCTCGATGCCATGGTCCATGTGGATGTCGACCGCGCAGACAGAGCGCACCTCGTCGTGGTCGGCGACCGCGGCGACCGGGCGCTTGTCGGCCTCCAGCACCTCGACCCGCACCCGCGCGCGGTCGGGAAGGAGCGCGCCATGCCAGCGCCGCGGGCGGAAAGGGCTGATCGGGGTGAGCGCCATCAGCGGCGCGTTGATCGGGATGATCGGGCCCTGGGCGGAGAGGTTGTAGGCGGTCGATCCGGCTGGCGTTGCCACCAGCACGCCGTCGGCGATGAGCTCGGTCAGCCGCACCTCGCCGTCGACCAGGATGCGCAGGTGCGCTGCCTGGTAGGTCTGGCGAAACAGCGAGACCTCGTTGAAGGCGTGGAAATCGTAAGTGCCGCCGCCGGCGTCACGTGCGCGCATGAGCAGCGGGTGGATGA
>WNGR01005742.1_pt1 | contig 14412 bp, 14 predicted proteins | sample 5407581 | NCBI WGS metagenome assembly WNGR01 (sample SAMN13153383, study PRJNA577476) | soil metagenome | isolation source: 80 cm soil or saprolite under Garry oak tree replicate 2 | place: USA:California | collected 2016-06-15
GGTTACCGGATCTTCCTTGCCGGCGGGCTCGCGGTGCTCGTCGCGACGGCCGTCAGGCCGGATTCCTTCGCGCTCGGTATCGCGGCGATCTCCGTCCTCACGCTGGGCAACGGCTTCCTGCTGCCCCTCGGGACCGCCGGGGCGGTGACCGCGGACCTCACGCTGGCCGGCTCCGCGTCCGGGCTGATGGGCAGCCTCCAACTCGCGTCGGCGGCTTTCGCCGCACAGATCGTTGGCGCCGTGACGAGGCACCGGGCCCCGGCGTTCGGCGTCGTCATCGCTGCGATCGCCGTGATCGGCTTCTCCCTGCACGCACGCGCGCCGGCGCTGATGAGGAGTTCCCCGGAGTACTGAAAGACCAGTCGATACAAGACGACGAGATACGAGGAGAGAAAGAGATGACCCTCAAGGTGCTGGACGTTACGCTTCGCGACGGTGGTTACAGGAATGGATTCAGCTTCTCGCGCGAATATGCGCGCGAGCATCTCCGGCGGATGACGAATGCTGGGATAGAGTGGATCGAGATCGGCTACCGGAACGGATCGTTCAAGGCGATCCCGAACATCGGAACGACGGGGCTCTCTCCGGATTCATATCTTCAGGCCATGCGGGCCGAGACGGCTGATCGGCGTCTCTGCGTCATGTTTCACCCGAAGAACATCACACTCGCCGACCTCGATCGGATGCGCGAGCTCGGCGTCGACATGGTGCGCGCGTGCTGGGATGGGGAGCGCGCGGATCTCAGCGCGCAATTCGCGCAACACGCGAAGGCGCTCGGATTCACGGTCTGTGTGAATCTGACGCGCATCAGCAGCCAGCCGCCGAAGCGACTGCTGGGCGCGGCTGAACGTGCGAGGGAGTCGGGCGCGGATGTCGTGTACCTCGCCGACTCGAACGGAAGCCTCACCCCGGAGCGCGTCGAGAGCTTGGTGCGCGTCGTTCGCGAGGTCGTACAGTGCGACGTCGGGTTCCATGCGCACGACAACCTGGGCCTCGCGATGACCAACAGCATCGCGGCCGTCACGGGTGGCGCCACGTTCATCGACTCGTCCCTCCGCGGCATGGGCAAGGGAGCCGGGAACCTCAAGCTCGAGCTGTGGCTTGGCTTCTTGCGGCGCGTGCTCGGAATCGAGCGCTACGACTATCGCCCCGTGCTCGATCAGGTGCACGTCCTGGAGAGCGCCGACGCCGAAGCGCGACCCATCCAGCCGCTCGTCGACCTCGTCATGGGTCTGTTCGATCTGACCGTGGAGGACAAGGACCGCATCCAGGCGAACCGTGACCCTCCTCGCGTCGCTCGGATACGAGGTGCACGTGTACGACAGCGTATCGCTGGCGGTGCCGCACGGAGAGCTCGCGCGCACCGTCGCATCGTGGGACGCGCTGCTCCGGGCGCGCCACCCAAGGATTGACCTCGCCGTTGGTCAGGCGTTCGGTGGCGCGCTGCTTCAGCACCTGCTGGGCGGGACGCTGGCGGAGTGCGCCATGGCCATCGGCGTGTCTGCTCCGACGATCGTCGGTCCGGCCCTGCGAACCGGGCTACTCGACATCCTCGCGGCGCTGAACGAGCGAGGCCCCGCGCAGGCGTTGCTCACCCTGGATCGGTGGGTGGGCCCTGCGAGGACGACCGCCGAGGCTGCTCCGGTCGTTGAGCCCGGGTGTGCCGACCGGCTGCGCAGCGGTTTCCAGCAGCTTCTCCAGGCAGACGCGCGGCAGCACGTCCGCGGCTACGGCGGGAGGCTCCTCATGTTGTACGGTGAAGCGTCCAGGCTGGTCAATCGGGACAGCATTGTCCTGGGCGGTGCGCCGGGTCGTCACCTCGCCGTGGGTATCTCGGGGTGCGAGATGCGGCCGCTCGCGGACGCGCCAGACGTGGCGCTCGGCCTCATCCGGCACTTCCTGGAGTCCGCAGCGCGAGCTCCCGGACGCGCGGGGCAATCCTTCCGGCAGGGAGCAAGCGCATGACCACCATCCTCGTTCTCCCAGGCGATGGGATTGGAAGAGAGGTCTGCGAGGCCGCGCTTCCGGCGCTCGAGGCGCTACGCGTGCCGCTTCGGCTCGAGCACGGCGACATCGGCTGGGAATGCTGGCGCAGCGGGGGGGATCCGGTGCCGAGCCGGACCTGGGAGCAGATCGCACGCGCCGACGCGGTGCTGCTCGGTGCGATCACCAGCAAGGGGAAGACAGATGCAGAGGCGGAACTCGCCCCCAGGCTTCGGGGACGCGGCCTGCGCTATGTATCGCCCGTCATCCAGCTCAGGCAGCGGCTCGAGCTGTTCGCGAATGTCCGCCCCGTGAGCCTGCTCGCCGGTCACCGGAAGCCGTTCCGGTGCTGCGTCATCCGCGAGAACTCGGAGGGACTCTATGCGGGGCTCGATCGGCGAGGGATTCCGAACGAGCTGCGGTCCTTGTTGCAGCACCCAAACGTCGAGCGCTCTGGCCGCAACGACGTCGCCTTCAGCGTGCGCCTCCAGACGCGCTTCGGGCTGGAGCGCCTGTTCCGATATGGGTTCGAGTATGCGCGCGCGAACGGGTACGCGCGGGTCACGCTCGCAGACAAGCCGAACGTCCTCCGCGAGAGCGGGCAGCTGGCGGCCGACGTCTTTCATGAGGTGGGAGCTCGCTACAGCGAGATTCGTTCGGACGTGCAGAACGTCGACGCCGTCGCGTTGTGGCTCGTGAAGCGCCCGGAGGAGCTCGGCGTCATCGTCGCGGAGAACATGTTCGGCGACATCCTCTCGGACCTGGCAGCGGGCGTAATGGGAGGGCTGGGCGTCGCACCGAGCGCCAACGTGGGCGGTACGACGTGTTACTTCGAGCCCGTGCACGGCAGCGCGCCCACGCTCGCCGGTAAAGGCCGCGCGAACCCGTCCGCGATGTTCCTGACCATCTCCCTCATGCTGCAGCACTTGGGGTTTACGCCCGAAGCGGAGCGGCTGGAAAGCGCCGTGCGCGCCGTGATCATCCGCGGCAGGCACGTGACCTACGACTTTGGGGGAAGCGCGACCACGCGCGAGATGGCCGACGCGATTCTCGACGAGCTGTTCACCTCCCCTGCCGCGCTGCGGGCGAGCGTGCTGTGTGTGGGGGACGAGCTGCTCCGGGGCGAGATCGTCAACTCGAATGCCGCGGAAATTGGAAAGCGACTGACAGGCGCTGGCTACGATGTCGGTCTCCAGCTCGCGTGCGGAGATCAGCTCGCGCCGCTGACCCGTGCGGTGGAGAGTTGTCTCGGTCAGTCGGATCTCGTGGTCGTCAGCGGCGGCCTGGGCCCCACGTCGGACGACCGGACGCGCGAAGCGATCTCGGGCGCCATCCGCAGGCCACTCGAGTGGGATGCGGCGAGCTGGGACCGGATCGTGAACCGGCTCGCTCGCCTCGGGCTCGGTGCCGATCGGACGAACCGCAAGCAGGCCTCCTTCCCGCAAGGCGCGGAACTGATTCCGAACCCGAACGGCACCGCTGAGGGCTTCACGATTCGTGTGGATAAGCGCGTGCTGCACGTGTTGCCCGGTCCGCCTCGAGAATGCCTGCCGATGCTGGAGTCGATCCTTGCGCGCGATCCGCCCGTCGCCGCACCGAGGACGAGCTACTGGTGGCGGCTGCTCGGGCTCACAGAGCCGGAGGTCGCCGCAGCGACGGAGGACATGCTGGCGCCGTTCTCGCGTGCCGTGGAAATCCGTTACCTATGGCGCTATCCGTACGTGGACGTTCGGCTCGACGCGGGACCGGCGGCGGGAGTCAACGAGGCGATCTCGTCATTGCGCGAGCGCTTGCGCCCGAACGTCGTCAGCTTCGAAGGCCGCTCCGCGAGTGAACTGCTCGGGCCGGCGCTCGAGGGGAATCGTCTCGAGATCGACGATCGCATGGCGGGTGGGCGCCTTGCCGGAAGGTTCAGCTCGCACGCGGTGCCAGGCGGCGCGGGCATCGTCCGCGCCACGGTGTCTGCGGATCGAGAGTTCGCGCCGCCGTATGAGGGAGCCGTCACGTGGCGGTGCGAGGTCGAAAGCGCTGGCTCGACCAAGAGGTACGAATTGCGAGTGCCACATCGAGGTCCCGAGGTCGTCGACTACGGGCTAGAGTTCACCGCCTGGAGCATTCTCAGGTTTCTCGAGGGGGAGGAGGCATGAACGCTTCCGAGAGGCAGGTCGTTCGCGAGCGGTTCGCCAGCATGGACACGCCGGCGGTGAGCGACGCGATGGACGGTATTGGACTATCCGGGGCGCTGAGAGGCATCACGCCGAGGATCCCCGGGAAGATGGTCGCGGGGCCTGCCTTCACCGTCCGCTACGGCCCGCTGCAGAGAGAGCCGGGCGAGTTCCACGGAGCTGGGAACTACATCGACGACGTCGAGCCGGGGTGCGTCATCTTCATCGACAACCAGGGTCGCTCCGACTGCACGAATTGGGGAGGCATCTTGAGCGAGGTGGCCCGTCTCAGGGGAGTGGCGGCGACGGTAGTGCACGGTGCCGCCCGCGACCTGGCGGAGATCCGGGGTATGGGCTACCCGCTGTTCAGCAGCGCGATCCACATGGTCTCAGGCAAGAACCGGGTCCGCGTCACTGGCGTGCAGGTGGACGTCGAGGTGGACGGCGTATCGGTGCGCCCGGGGGACTGGATCGTCGCGGACGACAACGGCGCGCTGGCCATCCCGCAGGCGCGCGTCCTCGAGGTGCTGGAGCGCGCGGAGCGCGTCGATCGCACGGAGCGGCGCATCCGAGAGGCTGTCCTCGCGGGGACGCCGCTCGTGCAGGCGCGGAAGCGGTTCCGCTACGATCAGCCATGGCTCGACACGAGCAGCTGATCATGGAGTCCTTTCGGAGCTACTGGCGCGCGCGGCTGACCTTCCTGGACGTGCACTACCATGCGGCCCCCGACGCGTTCGAGCGTCGCCACGGCGTGATCGAGACGGGTCGCCGGTACCGCTCGCTCGGAGGGGCGGTCGTCCTCAAGAATCACCTAGGCGGCTCCGTCTCGAGCGCGGAGGCAGCCAGGGCCGAGGGCCTGCCGGTCTTCGGCTCGATCGTGCTGAACGTCGGCGCGGGCGGGCCGGCGTGGCGCGTGGTCGCACGCGAGCTCGCCCGCGTGCAGTCGCCGTGGAGCGGCCGTCTCCTCGTTCACCTGCCCACGTTCACAGGCGACCGGCACGCAAGCCGCCTCAAGCGGAACCACTCCAACAGGTACGTCGAGGAGCACGGGCTGGCGCCGTGCGCGATCTCCGATGATCGGGGTGATCTCACGCCGAACGTCCTCGACGTTCTGCGGATGGCTCGGGATCACCCAATCGTCGTCTCGACCGGCCACGCGAGCCGGGAGCAGGTGCTTCGACTCATCGACGCAGCCGCTCGTTTCGGGCTCGATCGGATGATGCTGAACCAGCCGGCGAATCCGATGGCCGGTCTGGCCGCCCGGGATCTCCTCGAGCTCGCGCGACACCCGTGGCTCTACTTCGAGCAGACGGCGTTGACGTACCTGCTCGAGTACCAGTCCTTCGGCGACTTCGTCGAGGTGCTCTCGAACGTCCCCAACGTCATTTATAGCTCCGATCTCGGGCAGACGAGCCAGATGGACGTCGAGGAGTGGCGAGCGACGAGTCTCCAGTGGTTTGCAGAGCTATCGCTCCCCGAGAACAGGGTCAACGAGATCGTGCTCGAGAGGCCACTCGCGATGCTCGCGCCATGATGAAGGAGCCCGCCGCAGGCGAGAGTCGTCGGCGCATCACACCCGAGGCGAGCGCTGACACCGGAGCGGGGGCGGGGACCGAGAGCCTCCGGGGCTGCCCGCGGTGGGAGCGCCATAGAGACGACGTCGTCTCGCGCGCCGCGCCCGGGCTCAGGCCCTGGGTGCTGGGCCTGGCGGTGTCGTCGCCCGGGCCGCGAGAAGCGGCATCGCCAGCCCTGCGACCACAAGAGCGCTCCCGGCCAGCTGATCAGGTGTGAGCTTCTTGCCAAAGAAGAGCGCCCCCGAGAAGAGCCCCACGACAGGAACGAGGAGAGTGAATCGCGCGACCTGCGCTGCCGCGTATTGTGTGAGCAGCCGGTTCCAGAGACCGTAGCCGACGAGCGTTGCCGCGTAAGCTAGTAGCCCACGGCGGCCCAGGAGGTGAGTCCGAGGGAGCGAAAGCTGGCGACGACGTTTCTCGGGTCCCTCGAAGACGTAGGCCAGAGCGAAGAACGGGATGATGGGCAGAAGCCCGGCCCACACCACGAAAGCGAGCCGTTCACTGAGCCGTGGCGGGACAGCGCGCGGCTGGCCATGTTTCCGACGGCCCAGGCGACCGCAGCGCCGAGGGTGAGTAGGAACCCGAGGGGCGGAAGGGAGCCGCCTGCCCGCAGTCCGATCGACCAGTCCCGCCGCCGCCGTACTCATCCCGAGGATCTGCCTACGGTTGGGCTGCTCGCCGATCATGACCCCAGCCAAGGCGATGGTGAAGAACACCTGGGATTGCAGCACCAGCGAAGCCAGGCCTGAAGGCATGCCGAGCTTGATTGCCCAGAAGAGCAGCGAGAACTGGCCCAGAAACGTGGCGAGCGCAAATCCCAGGTGTAGCCGAGCGGGAACGCGCGGCCGGGGTAGGACGAGCACGGCCGGGAACGACGCGAGGGCGAAGCGCAGCCCCGCGAGGACGAAAGGGGATACGCCGCGCAACCCCACCCGGATGACTACAAAAGGTTAATGCCCCACAGCATCACCACAAGTAGAGCGAGAAGGACGTCGCGAGCACGCACGCGGCGTGCATTATACCTGAGGCGGCGACAGGAGCGGAAACTCTTCACCGCTTCGCTCCGAACGAGATGCGCACGCGCCGTGAAAGCCCGGAGAGATCCTTTCGATGGCCCACGTTACTGGTGATGCTGAGCGACATCACGTTCCCGATGTTCTCAGTGTTGAGTCACAGTCCTTCGATCTCATCCCAGTTCGGAACAATTCGCCAGCGTCGGGTCAGGCCGATCCACAACTTCAGGTCATATCTTCCAGCTTCGCGGTCGGGTACGACTCATGTTGCCTACCGGCCGGGCGGCTGCGCTTCTCAGGGATCGTCGAGAGCTCCACTGGCGGTCACGGCGTAGCGGCCTACTGCTTCCACGTCACCGGACTTCTCGCCGCGGCCGGCCACCCGTAGCCCGACGGCCACAACCGCGGCGCCAGCCCACCCGAACAAGCCGAGTCGTTCATCAAGGAGTGCTACACCGAGAATGGCGGCCACCAAAGGCTCGGCCAGCGTGAGCGTCACGACCGTGTGTGCAGGCAAGTTGCGCAGACCACACCCATACAGTGAGTACGCAAGCCCGATGGTGAATATGCCGAGGTGCAATGCCACCATGCCGCCCCGGAGGGTATACAACCACGCTAGCGGTTCCACAGCGAGCAGCGGCGCCATGAGTAGCGCGCCTGCGCTAAACACTCCGGCCATCGAGCCGGCAACGTCAAGGCCGCGCTCAATCGCGTGCTTTGAAGCCTCTACATACACAGCGTAGCTGAGCCCAGCGCCAACCATGTACGCAAGTCCCAGAGGGTCGACCAGGGCCCCATGTTCACTACGCGTGGCAAGTAGAGCGGCCCCTGTTAACGTGATCCCTGTGCCCGTCATCCATGCGCGTGAGAGTGCCCCACGCCGCGCCAGGTGGATGAGACCGGCAAACACGGGACCGCTGCTGATACCCACAATTGAACCGAGGGCTACTCCTGTCCGCCGCAGCCCGGCGAACCAGGCGATCTGGTAAGCGGCGACAGCGACGCCGCCTACCAGCAGAGCCGGTCCATGCTTCCACCAGTTCCGGCCTACCGCCGGCCGGCGGAATCCGGCGACCGCCGCCAAGGCTGCAGCGCCGACGGCCAGACGCACCGCACCCACTCCCAATGCAGTCGTCCCACCGGGACTGAGTGCCTGCGCTGTACCAGTCGTGCCGAACAGTACAGTCGCTGCGAGAACGGCAAGGACCGCCGCGAGGCGGCCAACACGCGAGGTTCGCGCCACAGAGATGCTCATTTGGCTATGCTGGCCCCTCCAAGCGCTTATACACGCCGCAACCGTATCCGTCTACTCGTCCTAATGCGTCCCCGACCCGTGGCGCTTGGGGCCTACTTCCGCGAGTTCGACTGGGTCTACGAGTCGGAGTCTGGGACCAAGGCCTCGTAGCCCTAGCCGATACGAAACCGCTCACACACGCTAGAGATTTGCGCATGGCCGACATTCCGCATCGATTCTCTCGGCTCCGGTCTGCGCAGTGCGTCTTCGGATCCAATAAGGCGTCGCCGAGATGTCGCGGGCCGAAGGAATTTGCAGTCGGAAGCACCCGCGCAGGTGGCGTTCATTCACCTATCACCATATCGCAGGTCTCGAATGCGCGCAGCGCGGCTGAGTGCGAATGACGCGATACCATTCTACGGACTGTCGATCGCGAGCGAAGCTCACAGCTGACATCCATCTAAAGCGGCGGCGCTACATCGACGCGGAACTCTGGACGAACGAAAAGGACTGGCGATTGAACCCCGGCGATGGAGGCGACCCCGCGATCGTCTCGGAGCGAGCGCTCGAACGCGAGTTCGCCATCGCCCAGCACGCACAGGACGCCTTCAGAACTTCGTCCAGAAGAGCGATCCCAGCGAGCGGCGTTCCAGAAGCGTCACCCCAGCACGACAGGACCTTCGAGCGGATTTGGCATCGTCTCAAGTACTTCCCCGTCTTGTTCATCAGCGCTCCACACGTCGGAGAGGAAGGACACGGCGCATTCCCGGGGATCCCGACACCGCTCCTTTACGCGACCTCCGTGTTAGATCGACACTTGAAGATCGACGAGTTCCCAAGCCTCCGAGTTCCCGAGGTCGTCGCGGTGATGAATCCGCCGCGATACGATGAACGGTTCCGAAGTGACCTGGCACACACGCTGCGGCGGTACCGGCCTCGAGTAATTGGAATCAGCAACGTCTCGGAAGGACACTACTACGCCCTACGCATCGCGAAAGAGGTCAAGACCGCGCTGCCGGACGCGATTGTGGTCCTCGGCGGTGCGCACGAGGACGGTACAAACCCAGAAGTGTATCGTCGGGCCGCAGAGTTCTTGGACTCAAACGACAGCTGTCTCGCGCAGGCTGGGCGTCGACCTCATCTCAACATGCATGGCCTGCGCAGGGACCACGTCGCCACCATGGAGTCGCTGCAGACCTTGGCTACCCCGGAAGAGCGCGAAACGATCGATTTCGTTGCCTCAGGGGACGGTCCCTATCTGTTCATGGAGCTCATGAGGCTCTTCGCTGACCACGAGCGCGGTAGCAAACAAGAGCTCAAACGCGCCATCCTCGCGAACGCCGCCCGGTTTGCGGAGCTCGAGGGCAGCGGCCATCTGTTCTTCTGGATGCCTGAGACGAATACCATCGAACACGTCCAACTCAGTGGGCGCCCACTCGATCGCGACAGGCTGCCGTTCATGGATCTCGGTCGTCTCACACACGAGAACCGGTTTCCGATATTTCGCGGGAAGAAGACGGGCCAGGTCATGGCCTGTGGCGGCTGCAAGTACGCATGCAGCTATTGCCACGAGTCGGAAGAGTACCGTCTTTACGAGGTGCCAAAACTCCAGAAGCGAAAGCCGGAAAACGTGGCAAAAGAATTGGATCTCCTCAGTGAGCAGGATTATCAGGCGGTATTCTTTGACGACAGCACGTTCACCCAGAATCCGTCGTTCGTTGGCCGACTCGTCGAGCTCATTCGGGTTCGAGCGCACGAGCAGTGGCACACACCGTTGGAATGGGGCTGCCAAACGACGATCAACGACGTGAGCCGCGACCTTCTGGCCAGGATGGCCGCCGCTGGATGCACCTACATATATTTCGGGCTTGAGAGCGCCAGCCCCAGCCGCGCAGCGGTGCACAAGGTCGTTGGCCTACGCACGGCGGTGGCCAACCGTGATTGGGGTCACCGCTTCAAGCGCGTGGCGACCTGGTGCCAAGAGTACGGGATTCGCGTTGGAACATCGCTCCAGTTCGGGCTGAACGAATCACCAGCTGAGCGCCGAGCAACGATCGACCTTCTCGCCGAGTTACGCAGGCAGGGCTGCTTGGCGCCCGGGTGTGTCGCGCTCAACGTCAACTCGCCCTATCCAGGCACGTTGCAGTGGGTCGAGCTGCTGGTTCGCGGCACCGGCCCCATGCCGGACTATCGACAATCGTTGGTGCGCCACCCGATGTTCGAGACGGCGCACCAGTTCTCGTCGCTAGGTATCGCCATCGCCAACGACATCGTGACGGAAGCTATCGCGAAGCTCGGTGACGCGATCGTCGGTGCTGACCAGAGGGCGGTGTAACCAGGAGGCTAAACGTGGCGAACGCGGGCTTCTTCGAGACCGTGACGGCGGACCGCCTCATGGACGCAAGATACTTTTCTCCGGCGGTATTCGAATTCCTCCGCCAAGAGCGATTGCTGTTGGACGCTATCGCAGGTCAGTGTACCGTGATGGTTGAGGTCGGCTGCCATGATGGCCGCTACTTGGCCTGGGCAGTAGAACGGGGAATGGCCTACCTTGGAGTGGATGTAGCGGCTCGCCACCTCTTGGCTGGCCGCGCCAGAGCCAAAGAAATGGGTCTCGACGGCGGCCGTTATCGTTTCGTCCTTGGCGACGCCCGCGATCTCGTGGCGTTGGAGCGACAGGGAACCCTTCCGACGCAGGCCGAGCGCGCGCTCCTGCTGTTCCCGTTCGGCCTGTTCGGAGCATTAGACGGCGTCGACGGGGTGATCGAGGGGCTGGCACAGCTCGGCCAGCCGTTCGTTATCAGCATGTATCAGACAAATGCCGAGACAACAAATGCTCGCCGTGACTACTACGGTCGGTGCGGCATTCATGAATTGGCATCCATCGACGACGAGGGTGTTCGCATCAGTAGCAGTCGAGGATTCGAGAGCGTGGCATATGACCCACATCGCTTGCTGGCTCGGTTCCGAAGTAAGGGGCTGAGAGCCGTTACGATCGCGTGGTCGGCGATGAATCTCGCGTTGGTATCACGGGGGCTGGAGGGGGCGATCCCGCGAACGTTCGGCGCTCAGCTGCTGGACCGTTAGCGACGCGGCGCGGAGAATGGGCAACGCCAGTGCGCCAGCTACCCCGGCCCACTTCCAGGCGACGATGGTCAGGTGCGGAGGCCGACTGCCCTTGGCCGCGGAATGTCCGTCCCTTGACATGCCGCCGGCTGTTCAGTGTTCAAGCGTCGGCCGTACGACATCGTGCGTGAATCGCGTTATACTGATTGTATGCCCGCCGACACCACAGCACTCGCCGCTACGGTGTGCGCCTACGCCGACGAGGCGTCGGCCCACACCCATCCGTTCTACCAGCTCGTCCTGCCGGTAGCCGGTGCTCTTGAGCTCGAGGCGTCTGGGCGTTCCAATCTCGTCGATGCACTTGCTGGGGCTTCGATTCAACCGGACGCGCACCACAGCTTCCGGGGCGTCGGCGAGAACAGCGTCCTCGTCCTCAACCTGAGCGATGACTCGGCGGGAGACGAACTGGCGCACCGTTTCCTGGAGTCCGCGAGCCGTCGCGTGTTTTTCGTGCTGCCCCCGCCAATTTGGCCGCTACTTCGAGCGGCTGCAGCGCAACTCGCCGGCGCCGCGAGTTCCGAGGCGCGCCGCCGGTGGGCCGCACTCGTCGCGTTGACTCTTGCGGAGCAGGGCCAGCAGATCGCGGCGCGTCGACCTGATCGCCTGGCACGCGCCCTAGCGTTCATCGAAGCGCGCGCGGCGCATCCGATCCAAGTTGCCGATATTGCGCGCGCGGCAGAGCTCAGCGTAAGCCAGCTCCACGCCCTGTTCGTGCGATGGCTGGGCACAACCCCCCAGGAAGTGGTGGCGACGCGCAGGCTGGACCTGGCTGAACGCCTGCTGGTCGAGAGCGAGTTGCCTATCGCGGATATCGCACTGCGGTGCGGCTTCGCCGACCAGACGAGCCTTGGGCGAAGCCTGCGGCGGCGACGCGGTATCACGCCGGGGGCGGTACGCCGGCGCGTCACGAGCCAACCGTCCGACGCCACCGGCGCGGCGGCTGGCACGGCACGAGCATACCCGTAGCCCGGAACCAGGCGCTAGTAGCTCCAGCCGATACGGCGCGGTGGCGCGGAAGCTAGCCTGTTACGAGTGAAGCCGACGCTCCCCATTTGCGCAACCGTTGCTCTTGACGCTGCCGGCAATCCCCTTGAGGGATCGGTACCGCGTACCTCTGCGTTGGCGCGAACGCAAGGTCGACGTGCAACGAGGACTGCTGTGAGATCGCAGGCCGCCCTGTCCCTCCACATGTGTTTCCGTCACACGAGCGGCTGCTTCACGCTCGTGAAGGAGCGGAAGTACGGATCAGGCTGCCTCGACCAGTGGCGGGCGGACCATGACGGGATCTCCGCCGAGGCGCGGGCGCTCCTCGCCCCGGTGGCGCAGACGCTTGCGGACGCCGCGCTCTATAGCCAGCTCTCGATCCTCGTTTGGACCGACCCCGCCCGGCCGAGGCGGCTCACCGGTCCGCTCGCAGGTTGGTTCGACCGAATCGAGGGGCACGTTGCTGACGAAGAGGTGCGCCGTGGCTAGCTTCGCCCTGCGAATCGGCGCTCTGTTCGGGCGGGGTGCGAACGCCGGCGTGATTCGCGCGCTTCCAGCGAACACCGCTTTCTCGCTCCCGTCGCCGCGCCGCGGAACTGAGATCGCGGTCCTCGACGGGCTCGTCCTGCTGACCCAGACCGGCGATCCCGCCGACCACGTGCTAGGATCGGGCGACGTGCTCCGGCTCGGCGGGACGGGCCGTGCTGTCGCGATGGCGCTTCGCGAGGCTCGCGTGCGGGTCCAGCCCATTCCCGCCGCTGCCGTTTCCGGTGCTTCCGCGAGTTGAACACTGACCGCTCCTTCGGGCCGCGGTGCGGATCAAGGCGCCGCAGCATCTCGCGCACGTCAAGCACGTCGCATCTCCTCCCAGCCATCGCGTCCTCCGGGGAAAAGCACCGGAGTCCCACGCGCCCCTGACCACCCCCGGAAGGCGCACGTCGCCTGCCAGACCTGATTGGCCTGGACTTACCCGAGCTTCGCTCGTCCGACCGGGGCTGGCGGGCGGCATGGCGCCTGGCGTTCCGGGCAAGCGGCAGCTAAGGCCGGCCGGCGCCGGCCACGAGGACCGCTTCCCTGACGCCCTGCGATGTCGGCGCCGCCGGTGGGAGCCCGGCAGATCAGCGTGCGGCGGCGCAGACCTCACGGACGCGGAGGTTCGTCACGTGCTCCAGAGTTCGGACGTGAAGGGGGCCCGGCCGGGCAAAGCGATCGAAGCGCGCGGGGTTGGCGGCGGGACCCACGGTCAAGCGGCGTGAGCAGAATTTCGTTGCGACGGAGTGCCGCCACGATCCAGGTGGGGACGGGACAGGCGCCGGGCTATGGGCGCGCCGCGGGGTGTGCCAGCATCGCTCGCCATGAGGGCGGCGAGTGGTGCGATGCTGGCGGGCGTGGCAGAGGCGGAGCCGACTCGGATCTGGTTTGGGCAGGGCGCCTGCGTGGTCGAGCAGCACGATGACGGTACGCGAGCCGTGTTCGTCCGCGGTCAGCTCCTCGGGACGTACTCCGAGAGCGACGTGGCCGGGCGGGACGTCCTGATCGCCGTCGTGCGGGACCAGGGCGAGCGCGAGGACCTGGCGCGCGCGTTCCGGGTCTCCGAGGCCACGATCGGCCGCGTCATCACGCGCTACAACCGGGGCGGGTTCCGCGCGGTCGCGGACTACGGGCGGCACGGCGGCCCCGCGGTCCGGACGCCGCAGCTGGAGCGGCGGCTGGTCGTAGAAGCCCAGCTTGCGCAGCATCCCGAGCAACAGCCATGCGCCCGCATGCTGGACGAGCGCGCCAGCATCCGGCACGACGGCCTCGAGCAGCGGCTCCGCCGTGGCCGCCCTCACCGGCTTGGTCTCGGCCGGCCGTCGTCGCGGGGGCATCGGGTGCCGATGGCGCATCCATCGTGGGTAACGGAAGCTCCGGCTGCGGCGCCGGCACCTCGACCAAGCTGGCGGACGAGCACCGCGGCGAGGTGTCAATGTCGAGCCTGCGCCCGGCGATCGACGCCGCGGCGATCGCGCTCACGCTCGGGGAGGGCTGCCTGGAGGGCGTGCGGCGCCTGGCAACTCCCACCGCGGACGTTTTCTCCGCCACACCGGCGGCCTCTCGGCGAGCTGGGCGCGCGGGTGCTGCACGACTTCGCGGACACCGGCTCGAAGGAGTTCTCGGGCGCGGTCGCCACGCGACTGCTCACGCTCGCCGCGGAGGGCGAGACCCGAGTGCGACTCTACGTGGACAATCACCTGCGTCCGTACACGGGCAAGCACACCGTGCGCAAGGGCTGGCGCATGCAAGCCAAGCGCGCCGTGCCGGGCACGACCGACTACTACGTGCACGACGAGGAG
>WNGR01004892.1_pt1 | contig 14406 bp, 10 predicted proteins | sample 5407581 | NCBI WGS metagenome assembly WNGR01 (sample SAMN13153383, study PRJNA577476) | soil metagenome | isolation source: 80 cm soil or saprolite under Garry oak tree replicate 2 | place: USA:California | collected 2016-06-15
CGGCTCGCGCATGATCTGGAGTCCGTTCGAGACGGCCTCGATGCCCGTGTACGTGCCGGCGCCCATCGAGTAGGCGCGGACGAACAGGGCGAACATGCCCGCCACGCCGAGCGAGGCGAGGCCGGATGAGTAGCCCTCCCGGACCTCGCTCGCCACCCGCGGCAGCTCGATCGCATGGCTCGCCACGCCGCCCACGAGGAGGAACAGGTGGGTGGCGAGGAACAGGAGGAAGATGGGGGTGAGGATGGTCACCGACTCCTTCACCCCGCGCAGGTTCAGGAGGACGAGCACGCCGATGACGAGCGCCTCCACCATCAGCTTCGCGTGGACCCACTGCGGCGGCAGGACCGAGAAGACCTGATCGGCGCCGCTCGCGATGGAGACCGAGATGGTGAGGATGTAGTCGACGAGGAGCGCCGACCCGGAGACGACGCCCCAGCGGGCTCCCAGGAGCCGGGTCGCCACCACGTAGCCGCCGCCGCCGAACGGGAAGCGCTTGATGATCTGGGAGTACGCGACCGAGATGATGAAGACGGTCACGGCGGTGGCGATGGCCAGCGCGACCGCGATGTAGTGGTGCTCGCCGAGCGCTCGGAACGCCTCGTCGGGACCGTAGGCGGAGGAGGAGAGCCCGTCCGCCCCCAGGCCGACCCAGGCCAGGAACGCGACGAGCGAGATGGAGTGGTAGACGTTCGGGTCCTGCACGTCGCGCGGCGCGCCGAGCAGCGCGCGCCGGAGGCGCGAGACTCGAGGCGGGGTGGGGACGGGCGTGGCCGCGGGAGGAGTAGGGGTGGGCTTGCCCACGGGCTTCAAGGGGACTCCTGTTCCAAGCCTGCTCGATGATCCGGACGCGGCGCTTCGAAGCACGCGGTGTGCCCACGCTGGGGTCACGCGCCTGGGGCGTGCCAGCAGCCGGATAACATGGGAGCGACCTCCGGCGGGGGCTCACGGCCCAGCGGAGCCTCACCACCCTGCCAGCGTTCCGGGCAGGCAAACGCCCCAGAATCGGGCAGTTATCGGCCCGGCAGGACGCCGGCGCTCCTCGACGCCGGGAAGCAAGCCGCATAGTCTGCGCGTCCTATGCAGTCCAGGGAACCTTCCACCCCCGCCACCCCGACGGCCGGATCCGTTCCCGTGTCCCCTCGCGCTGCGCAGGCGAGCGGCTCCGATCGACATGCTCCGCCGACCGGGCGTGCGCTGGCCGTGCTGGCCCTCGGAGCGCTGGGGATCGTCTTCGGCGACATCGGGACGAGCCCGCTCTACGCGCTCAAGGAGTGCTTCACCGGCCCGCACGGTGTGGCGCCCACGCCGCTGAACGTGCTGGGGGTGCTCTCGCTCGTCTTCTGGGCGATGACCTTCGTCGTCAGCTTCAAGTACCTGACCTTCGTCATGCGGGCCGACAACCGCGGCGAGGGCGGCATCCTCGCCCTGATGGCGCTCGTCGGGCAGCGCGAGACGACGCAGAGCGGCCGCAGGACCCTTCTCTTGCTGGGGCTGTTCGGGGCGGCGCTCCTCTACGGGGACGGCGTCATCACCCCGGCCATCAGCGTGCTCTCGGCGGTGGAGGGCCTGGCGGTGGCGGCGCCCAGCCTCGAGCACCTGGTCGTGCCGCTCACCGTGGCCATCCTGGTGGGCCTCTTCACCTTCCAGAAGCGCGGGACGGCGGCGGTCGGGATGGTGTTCGGTCCCATCATGCTGATCTGGTTCCTCGCCATCGCCGTCATCGGGGCGCGCGGCATTGCGCTCGACCCGGGTGTCCTGGCCGCTCTCTCGCCCCACCACGCGTTGCGCTTCATGCTCGAGCACCGCTTGCACGGCTTCCTCGTCCTCGGGGGCGTGGTGCTCGTCATCACCGGCGGCGAGGCGCTCTACGCCGACATGGGCCACTTCGGGCCGAAGCCCATTCGCAGAGCCTGGCTCCTCGTCGCCATGCCGGCGCTCGTCCTCAACTACTTCGGCCAGGGCGCCCTGCTCCTGCACGACGCCGCGTCCGCCCGGAACCCCTTCTTCCTGCTCGTGCCGGGCTGGGCGCTCTACCCGATGATCGGCGTCGCCACCCTGGCCGCCATCGTCGCGTCGCAGGCGCTCATCTCGGGCGCGTTCTCGCTCTCGAACCAGGCGGTCCAGCTCGGCTACTTGCCGCGCGTCACCATCCGCCACACCTCGAGCACCGAGTACGGGCAGATCTACGTGCCGGAGGTGAACGGGGCGCTCGCCGTGGCCTGCATCGCGCTCGTACTCGGCTTCCGCTCGTCCTCGGCGCTCGCGGCGGCCTACGGCATCGCGGTGACCGGCACCATGGCCATCACGACGCTCCTCTTCCACCGCGTCATGCGGGATCGCTGGAACTGGCGCCGAGCGGTGGCCTGGCCGCTGACGACGCTCTTCTTCACGGTCGACCTGGCCTTCTTCTCGTCCAACCTCATCAAGATCGAGGAGGGCGGCTGGTTCCCGCTGGCGGCGGCCGCCTTCGTCTTCACGCTCATGTCCACCTGGAAGCGCGGCCGCGCGCTCCTCTCCGAGCAGCTGCGCGGCGCCGGGCTGCCGCTCGACCTGTTCCTCCCGGAGCTCGACCGCCGCCCGGTGCACCGCGTCGCGGGCACGGCCGTCTTCATGACCTCCAACCCTGGCACCGTCCCGCCGGTGGCGCTGCACCACCTGAAGCACAACAAGGTGCTGCACGAGCGCGTGTTGCTCGTCTCCATCGCCACCGAGGGCATCCCGACCGTCCCGCCGCAGGCTCGCGCCACCGTCCGCGCCCTGAGCGGCGGGTTCGTGCAGGTGATGGCGCGCTACGGCTTCATGGAGACGCCCAACATCCCCTCGCTGCTCGCCTCCCTCCCGACCGATTCCATTCCCGGTCCGCCGCTCGCGAAGGTGACGATGGAGACGTCGTATTACCTCGGGCGCGACACGGTGCTGCCCACCGGGCCCGCGCGCATGGCGTACTGGCGCAAGCGCCTATTCATCCTCATGGGCCGCAACGCGCGCACGGCGAGCGCCTTCTTCGGGCTGCCGCCGAACCGGGTCGTGGAGATGGGGGGGCAGATCCAGCTCTGAAGATCGCACCCGGAGAGGGGGAAAAGCCGACCGCGACCCGCTACCGCACCACCTCGTCGAAGGCGGTGCGCACCGCGGAGGTCACGCGCTGGTACTCGGCTGCGAAGCGGGCGCTGGGGTCGTCGCCGTAATAGCCGAGGCGGCGGGCGAGCTGCAGCAGGCCGCGCCCTTGCGGCAGGTGGTCGACCGTGTAGTCGTGGACGATGCGCAGGCGCAGATCGAGGCGGCGCAAGAACTCGTAGCCGCGCTCGAGCGCCTGGAAGTCCTGCTCGCGCAGGAGCCCCGCCTCGCGCAGGCGCTTCAACGCCTGGGGCGTCGACGGCGTCCGGACGGACGGGTGGGCATGGCCGTGGGCGAGCTGGAGGAACTGGGCCGCGAACTCGATGTCCATGAGGCCGCCCCGGCCCGCCTTCGGGTTCGGGCCGCGGACCGCCTCCTTCCCGATCTCGGCCTCGATCCGCTCGCGCATGCGCCGGATCTCGGCCGCCAGCTGGGTGCGATCGGCGGGGCGGGTCCAGATCGCGGGGACGAGGACCGCCTCGCGCACCTCGTCGAAGAGCGCCGCATCTCCGGCCACGAAGCGCGCGCGCAGGAGCGCCTGCCGCTCCCAGAGCTGGCTCCGCACCGGCGCGTCGCCGCCGCGGCCGGTGTGGTAGCGGGCGAAGCCGCCGGCGCTGGTGACGAGGGCCCCCTGGTTGCCGGAGGGCCGGAGGCGGGTGTCGGTCTTGTAGAGATACCCCTCGCGGAGCGGCACCTGCAGGAAGGACATCAACCGCTGGGCGAGGCGGGCGTGCTCGCCGTGGATCCCGGCGGGCGGGTCCCGGTAAAGGAAGATGAGGTCGAGATCCGAGTGGTAGCCGAGCTCGCGGCCGCCCAGCTTCCCCATGGCGACCACGCACAGTCGCTCCCGGGGGAGGCGGTCCTTCGCGCGCGCCTCGGTCTCCGCCAGCTCCAGGCACCGCTGCAGCGAGACCTCGGCCAGGTCGGAGAGCTGCTCCGCCACGCCGGGGAGCGGCAGCGCCCCCGCGATGTCGTGCACCGCGATGCGCAGCACCTCCTCGTTCTTGTAGCGGCGTAGCGCGGCGAGCTCGTCTTCGAGGAGCGCGTCGGAGCCCTCGTCGCCGTGCCGGCGGAGCGCCTCGAACCGCTCCTCGAGCTCGAAGCGGAAGGTCTCCGCGCCCTTCACCGAGATGAAGGTGTCCTCGCGGAGCAGCGTGTCGAGCAGCTCCGGGTGGCGCAGGAAGCGCTTCGAGAGGAAGTCGGAGCTGCCGAAGAGCGAGAGGAGCAGGCGCGCCAGCCGGTGCTCGCCGGCGAGCAGCCGGAAGTAGGGCTCGGCGTTCGGCAGGGCGGCAGCGAAGTCGGCGAGGAAGCCGAGCGCTTGGTCGGGATCGGGGGTCGCGAGCGCCTCTTGCAAGAGCGCCACCGCCGCGGCGGGATCGCCGTTCGGCGAGAAGGGCGTCCGGCGCCGCCCGAGCGCGTCGAGCGCGGCGAGGGCGCGGTCGGGGTCGGCGAGCCCGCGCCGGAGCGCGATCTCCGCCCGCCGCTCGTCGGGGACCTGCGGGTCGGAGAGGAGCGCCAGCTCGGGGTCGAGCTTGACCTCTCCCGCGCCGCGGCCGAGCAGGTCGGCGAAGAGGCTCGCGACGCGCTCGCGGTGGTGGGCGAGCACCTCCTCGAAGCGCTCCAGCGAGGAGAACCCCATCGCCCGCGCCAGCGCGAGGCGCTCCTCCGCCGGGGGCAGCGCGTGGGTCTGGCGGCCGTCCACCATCTGGACCCGGTGCTCGGCGCGGCGGAGGAAGAGGTAGGCGTCGGCGAGCGCGTCCCTGTCGCGCGCCGGCACGATGCCTGCGAAGAGGAGCCGATCCAGGGCGGGCAGGACCGCGCGCTCACGCACCTCGCGGTTCTTCCCCCCGTGCAGGAGCTGCAGGGCCGAGACGAAGAACTCCACCTCGCGGATGCCCCCGCGACCGAGCTTGAGGTCGGCCTTGCCCTCGGCGCCGGCGCGAGCGTCGATGCGCGCCTTCATGGCCTGGATCTCGGAGACGATCTCCAGATCGAGCGAGCGTCGCCAGACGAAGGGCTCGAGCAGGCGCAGGAGCTCCTCGCCCACCGCGACGTCGCCGGCGGCCGGGCGGGCCTTGACGAGCGCGTTCCGCTCCCAGGAGCGGCCGTAGGACTGGTAGTAGAGCTCGGCCGCCCGCACGCTGTTCACGATGGGGCCGCTCCGCCCATCGGGGCGAAGGTTCAGGTCGACCCGGAAGACGAAGCCGTCGTCGGTCGGCGTGGCGATGGATTCGGTGACGAGCTCGGCCAGCTTCGCGTGGTAGGCGAAGTGCGTCACCGGCGCCTCGCCGGTGGTGGTGCCGTCGGCTCCGTAGACGTAGATGAGGTCGATGTCGGAGGAGAAGTTGAGCTCGCACGCGCCCAGCTTGCCCATGGCGAGCGCGCAGAAGCCGGCCCCGGGCTCGCGCCCTTCCAGCCCCGCCGGCGCGCCGTGCCGCGCCCGCAGGCGGCGGTCGTGGAACCGGATGGCCGCGTCGAGGCAGGCGGTGGCCAGGGCCGAGAGCTCGCCGGTGACGTCGCTCATGCGGACCCGGCGCAGGTCGCGCAGCGAGATGCGGACCACCTCGCGCGCCCGGAGCTGCCGCAGCAGGCGGTGAAAGCCGGGTGCGTCGTCCGGATCGAGCCGGGCCGCCGCCCGGGCCAGCACCCGCCGCAGCCCGACCTCGTCGCGGCCTCGCAGTGCGCCGCCTGCCGCGCGGCTGAGCAAGTGCGGCGCGCGCGCCAGGAGGCCCGCCAGCATGGGAGAAGCGCCGCAGAGCAGGACGAGTGCGTCGAGCAGCTCGGGGTCGGCCGGCAGGGCGCCAGCGGCGTCGGCGTACCGCTCGGCGCCCGAAAGCGCGAGGTCCGGATCGGCAGCGCCCGCGCACCGCAGGCGGAGCTCCTCCACCGCGTCGGCGCCGGACCGTGAGGCGAGGCGCGTCAGCCGATCGTGGGCGGCGGCCTCATTCCGGAACGGGGTGGGCTCGACTGCCGAGGTGGCGGAGCGGGGGGACATGGGCGCGCGGCCCATCATACCCGGCCGGACCCGCCGTCACCGGGCCGGCGAGCGCACCGGCAGGCGCAGCACGATCCGGTCACCACCCTCGAGCCGCTCCGCGTCGAGGGCGCCGCCCATGAGCAGGAGCCGCTCGCGCGCGACCACGAGGAGGAGATCGGGATGGAGGAGCGCCCCGCGCGCCGGACCGTCGACGGCGAGCGTGACGTGGTCGCCGGCGGTGGCGGCGGTGAGGCTCAGGCGGCCGCCACGCCGCCCGGCGCTCTCGCCGCAGGCGACGAGGATCCCGGCCAGCGCCTGCACCAGCACCTCTCGCGGCGCCTCCACCTCCAGTCCGGGCGGCACGCCCGCGGAGTCGATGGCGATGCCGCGCAAGGCGGCGAGCCGCGCCGCCTGCTGCGCGACCTCGGCCATTTCCAGGGGTGCTGGCGCGCCGTCACCCTCGCGCGCGAGGGCGCCCAGGTCGAGCACGATCCGGCGCAGCCGCTCCAGCGCGGCGCGCGCATCGCCGGCGACCTCGGCCACCTCCTCCGGCACGGCCGGCGTGCCGCCGCGGGCGACCCGCTCCAGCCAGCGCAGGTCGGCGGAGAGCGCGGAGAGTGGGTTGTTCACCTCGTGCGAGATGCCCGCCACCACCCGGCCGAGGAGCGTCATCCGCTCGGCTTGCACGCGCCGCACCTCGCTCGCCTCGAGCTCGGCGCGCACGCTCGCCTCGCGCTGCCGCACGCGCCGGTGGAGCGCCGCGCCGACGGTGCCGTAAGCGGTGCCGAACACCTGGAGTGCCCCCCAGAAGACGATGCGTCCCGCGCCGCCGCCCTCGCCTGCGATGATGGCGAGGCCGAGCACCGCGCCGGTCGCGCCCATGGCGAGCACCGCGGCCGGCACGTCGGGGACGGCGACCAGGTAGATGATGGGGAACAGCGGCAGCACCGCCAGGTAGGGCCCGGCGCTGCCGCCGGAGGCGAGCGCCACCGCAGCGAAGCCGGCCGAGGCGAGGATGCCGCCGGCGCTCACGACGGCCCAGGCCGCGCCGGCTCCAGCTCGGCGGCCGAGCAGGACCGGGGCGCCCAGCAGCACCACCATCAGCACCAGGCGGCCCGCCACCAGGAGCGCCATGCGCGGCCCGCCGCGCGCCAGGTCGAGCGCCAGCAAGATCGCGTTGGTCGCCGCCAGGAGCAGCATGAAGCCGCGCCGCTCGGGGGACGTCGCTTCCGTGGTGTACGGCGCCAACGTCGACCTCCCGAAACCGAGGCTGGATGGTAGAGGAGCCGCGCAGCCGGCGCGACGGGTGGAGGGGCCACCGGGTCTCGGCTGCGCCTGGCTCTTTCTCATGGGGTGGCGACCGCGCCACACGTGCGCCCGACGCGGCATCTCGCCGCGATCACTCGTCGGCGAGCTCCGGCGGGGCGCGGCCAGCGCGCGAGAGCCCGTGCTGCTTGATCTTCTTGTGGAGGTTGGTGCGCTCCACCCCCAGCGCCTGCGCGGCCTGGGTGATGTTCCACTCGTGCTCCTCGAGCTTCTTCAGGATGTAGTCGCGCTCGACCAGGTCCCGGAGCTCCCGGAGCGGCACCGCCCCGTAGCGGGAGAGATCGGCGCTCCCCTCCGGCGGTGGAGCGCGCCGGGCGCTCGCCGCCTCGGGCACGTCGTCCGCCGTGATCCGCTCGCCGCTCATGATGACCATGCGCTCGCAGACGTTGCGCAGCTCGCGCACGTTCCCGGGCCAGCGCTGGCGGGCGAGCCGCTCGTAGACGGCCGGGTCGACCGGCTTGGGCCGCATCCCATTCTCGCGCAGGGCGAGCTGCAGGAAGCGCTCGGCGAGGAGCGGCACGTCCTCCAGCCGCTCGCGCAGGGGAGGCGCCCGCAGCGGCACGACGTTGAGGCGGAAGAAGAGGTCCTCGCGGAAGGTGCCCTCCCGGACCTCGGCCTCGAGGTCCTTGTTGGTGGCGGCGACGACGCGCACGTCGACGGTGAACGCGCGCTCGGAGCCGACCCGTGTCACCTCGCCCGTCTGCAGCGCGCGCAGCACCTTCGCCTGCGCGGAGAGGCTCATATCGCCGATCTCGTCGAGGAAGAGGGTCCCCCCGTGCGCCACCTCGAACTGGCCGCGGCGGCGCGCGCCTGCGCCCGAGAAGCTGCCCTTCTCGTGACCGAAGAGCTCGCTCTCGATGAGCTCCGAGGGGATGGCGGCGCAGTTCACCTTCACGAAGGGCCCGGCGGCTCGCTTCGACTGTCGGTGGATCTCCTGCGCGATGAGCTCCTTGCCGGTCCCCGACTCGCCCAGCACGAGCACGCGCCCGTTCGTGGGCGCGACCTTGGCGATGTCGTCCCGCAGCTTACGCAGGGCGGGGCTCTCCCCTAGCATCTCGTCGCCGAAGCGCCGCTCGCGGGTGGAGAGGTCCTTCACCCGCTCCTCGAGAGACCGACGCTGCAGCGCATTCCGGACGCTCACCAGCACCCGCTCGCGGTCGACGGGCTTCGAGAAGAAGTCGAGCGCGCCGCGCCGCATCGCCTCCACCACGTCCGGTGTCTCGGCGTGGCCGCTGATGACGATGACCGGCAGGTCGCGCCAAAGCTCGCGCGCCCGCGAGAGCAGCGTCAGCCCGTCCATCCCGGGCAGGCGCACGTCGAACAGCCCCAGGTCGACCGGCTCCGCCTCGAGGAGCTTCAGCGCCTCCTCCGCCGTCTCGGCCTCGCTGACCGCGTACCCCTCCGTCTCGAGCACCATCCGGAGCGTACGGCGGATGTTCTTCTCGTCGTCGACGACGAGGAGGTGAGGGCGGGCCGGGTCCATCCCACCATTCTAGAACGACCGCGTCTCGCCGACCTTCATCTCCGTCACCTTGGCCTTCCCACCGGCCTTCTCGATCGCCTGCCGGAGCTCGGCCGGCGTGCCCTTGAGGAGCGGGAAGGTGCCGAAGTGCATGGGGACGATCTGCTTCGGGTTCACCCAGCCGGCCATGGCGGCCGCGCCCACCGGGTCCATCGTGAAGTGCCCGCCGATGCAGGCCAGCATGAGATCGATGGGGGCCCAGCGCTTGGCCGGGAACTGGATGTCCGAGAAGGGCGCGGTGTCCCCCGTGTGGTAGATGGTCGGCCCGCCCTTCACCCGGATGATGAAGCCGACCGGGTTCCCGCCGTACTCGGTGGGGCTCTGCTCGTCCTTCTTGAAGCCCGAGGAGTGGAGGGCCGGGACGATCGTCACCGCCACCTCGTCGGTCAGGTCGATCGTCCCGCCCATGTTGCCGGCGGTGGCCATGGCGGTGTTTGGGTCCATCGGATACCCGGCCTGCATGAGCGCCTGGGACAGCTCGTATGCCCCGACGAACTTCGCGCTCGTCTTCTTGGCCAGCGCCACCGCATCGCCCACATGGTCGGAGTGGCCGTGCGTGACGAGGATGAAGTCGACCTTCTCGGGCGGGGCCGCCTTGCCGTCCTTGTTCGAGGGGTTCGAGAACCAGGGGTCGATGGCCAGCACCGTGCCCCTGGGCGTCTTCACCGTGAACGCCGCGTGGCCGTACCAGGTCACCTGCGTCTTGCCGCCGCCGGCCGCCGTGGGCTTGTCCTGGGCGGCCCCGGCCAGGGGGACCGCTCCCATCACCATCAGTGCTGCCAGCGTACGTCTCATGTCACCTCCCGTGTCGGTGGGAGGTGATGGATGCCAGCCACCGCGGGGGCCCGCCACGCCCCGTCGGGTGCCGGCTCACAGCGGCGCCCCGCTCACGTGATCGCGCAGCGTCACTGCCGCCGCTGTGAGTTGATGTCCGGCGCCTTGCGGCGCCTCGAGCGGGGGGAGAACTCTCCCCCCGCGCCCCCCATCGCGAGCGTCACCTCAACTGAGAGGCGTAATCAGCCCTTCCGATGGACCGAGAATGCGCTGAAGGCCTGCTCGGTCGGCATCATCTCGATGACGTTGACGTTGAAGTGCCGCGGACGCGTCACGCACCAGGCGACCGCTTCCGCGACGTCATCGGCGGTGAGCGGCTGCATGCCGTGGTAGACCGACCTGGCCTTGGCCACGTCCTTGAGGCGCACCAGGGAGAACTCGGTGTCGGCCATGCCCGGCTCGAGCACCGTGACGCGGAGCCCCGTGCCGAGCAGGTCCGCCTTCAGGTTCTCCGAGAACTGGTGCACGAAGGCCTTGGTCGCGCCGTAGACGTTGCCGCCCGGGTAAGGGTAGCTGGCGGCGATCGAGCCGATGTTGACGACGTGTCCGCGCCCGCGCGCCACCATGCTCGGCAGCAGCGCCCGCGTGCAGGTGACGAGCCCGCGGCAGTTCGTGTCGATCATCGTGTCCCAGTCGTCGAGCGAGGCGCGCTGGGCCGGCTCGAGCCCGAGGGCGAGCCCGGCGTTGTTCACGAGGATGTCCACCTCCGCGAACGCCGCCGGAAGTCCCGCCACGGCCGCGCCGATGGCGGCGCGGTCGCGCACGTCGAGCACGACCGGGTGAGCGCGCTCGCCGATCGATCGCGCCAGCTCCTCCAGCCGGTCCTGGCGGCGGCCGCACAGGATGACGCGGGCGCCTTCGCGCGCCAGGCGCTCGGCGATGGCGCGGCCGAAGCCGGAGGTGGCACCGGTGACGAAGGCGGTGCTGCTGGAGAGCGGGAGGGTCATGGGCGCGCATTGTAATGCCGAGGCACGAAGCTCGACCGCGATCTTCGACCACGACCACGGAACCGCCCCTCTCCCCGACCCTCTCCCCGCTGCGCGGGGCGAGGGAGGATCCAAGCGACCTACCGGGGCCGGCGCGGCGCGGGGCGAGGGAGGATCCAAGCGACCGCGATCGGCGACAAGGGGGGCACCGCGGCCGGCTCGCTCCGCGCCGGGGTGCGCGAAGGGCGTATTGCGGAGCGCCGCCAAGGGTGAAGCGGTCGCCGGGACGCGCCGAGGATGAACTGGCGCGCGGCGAGGACTGCTCGAAGTTCCGCGCTGCGAAGAGCAGCGCGGAACAAGGTTCCGCAGCCGCGCCGTGTGCGCCGCTGTAGCGCGTCCCGGCCATACGAACCACTTCGGCGCGGAGCACGACGCCCGCAGCGTGCCTCGGCGCGGAGTGGGGCGGTGGGCCTGCCCCCTCACCCCAACCCTCACCCCTTGCGGGAGGCAAGCCTCCCTTTCCCCCGTCGGGGGAGAGGGAGTCCTTGGGCCGACCCGGCTCAGAAGAACAGCCAGAACCCGTTCGCCATGTATCCCAGGCCGATGCACCCGAAGAAGAGCCCGACCACCCACATGGCGGGGCGCTTGATGAGGGCGCCGACCGACGAGAGCATGATGGCGATCTGGAGCAGCATGACCGCCAGCCCGAAGGCGGCGCCGTGACGCTTGAGGTCGCCCTCGTTCTTCTGCATCGCCTCGGCCTCGGCCTTGATGCCGCCCTTCTCCTGCTCGTAGCGGGCCGCCTCCTTCTTCGAGCGGGCCAGGCGCTCGTCGAGGAGTCGCTGCGCCTCGGGCGAGCGCGCGTCCGCCCGCAGGACCTCGAGTTGCTCGCGGTGCAGCTCGACCGCGTGCTGCTTGATGCTCTTCGACTGAAAGTACGACCAGAGGTTCGCCTCCTGGGTCGTCGAGAGCTGCACCCGCGTCGAGTAGCCGCCGCCCTTGAGCGCGCTGATGGCCGCGCAGACGGCGAGGATGGTGGTGGTGAGCGCCACCCACTGCGTCCAGCGCTCCCGCGGAGCGGAGGGCGCAGCGGCGCGAGCGGGCTCGGTGGTCGGCTGCTGCTGGCGGGCGGGTTCGGACATCGGTGCGTCCTCCTCGAGGCGGCGCCTTCTAGCACGGGCCCGGTCTCCCGGGGAGGTGCGAGCTCCTGCGACACGGGCGATGCTCACCCCGGGGGCTGGGACGAAGGAGGGACGCCTTCCTCGAGCGGCAGGCTGATGGCGAAGGTGGCGCCGCCGCCCGGGTGCGCGCCGGCGGCGATCTCGCCGCCGTGCTGGAGCACGATCTTCTTCACGATCGCGAGGCCGAGGCCGGTGCCCTCGTGGCGCGTGGTGAAGTACGGATCGAAGATGCGCTCCCGCAGCTCCTCCGGGATGCCCGGTCCCTCGTCGGCCACCGTGAGCACCGCGCGGTCGCGCATGCGGCAGATCCCGAGGTGGACGTGCGCCCGCTCGGGCTGCGAGACCTCGATCGCGTTCCGGACCAGGTTGGTGAGCGCTCGCCGCATGAGGGCCCGGTCGAGCGAGACCGGGCAGGCGCCGCCGCGGGCGACCTGGAGCTCGGCCTCGGCGGCGAGCTGAGGGTTCGTCCGCACGAACTCCTCCACGAAGTCGCCCAGCTCGGATTGCTCCGGCCGCACCTCGGGGAGCTTCGCGAACTCGGAGAACTCCTGCACCAGCCGCTGCAGGGTCCCCACCTCCTCACGCACGATCTCGCCCGCGTCGGCGAGGAGCCGCGCGAAGGCCGGGTCGGGGAGCGGGGCCGCGGCGTAGCGCGCCTCGAGCTGCTGGAAGGCGAGCTGGATGGGCGTGAGCGGGTTCTTGATCTCGTGGGCGAGCCGGCGCGCCACCTCCTGCCAGCCGGAGATCTTCTCCAGATACACGATGCGATCGCGGCTCTCCTTCACCTCCTTCACCATCCGGTTGAAGGCGTGGGCCAGGGCCGCGACCTCGTCGCGGGCGCGGCCGGGATCGACCTGCACCGAGAGGTCGCCGCGCGCCAGCTCGCGCACGGCGCGGACGAGGTCGGAGAGCCGGCGCGTGGTGCGGCGGGCGAGGAGCGCGCCGAGGAGCCCGGCCGCCAGCGCCCAGGCGCCGAGCAGGCCCGCGAACGCGCGCACGTAGCTGCGCTGGATGTCGGCCCGCAGCGCCTCGGCCGAGTGGTAGACCTCGGCCAGGTCGCGCGCCTCGGACAGCTCGGCGAAGAAGCGCGCCTCGACGGCGAAGGTGCACTCGAGCACCGCGCCCGAGGGGAGCGCGCGCCGCGGCGGGATGGCTACCCGCGCCGGCGCCGGGCGCCATTCGCCCTCGGCGTTGGGCTGCGTGGCCTCGGCCTCCGCCAGCACCGCGCCGGTCGCGTCGACCACCGCTGCCCGGCGCAGCCGAGGGGTGCGCTCGACCGCCAGCGCCAGGTAGGCGGGCCAGCGCTCCGGGTCGGCGGGGAGCTGCCGGAGCAGGGCGCGCGCCTGCTCGGCGTAGAGCTGCTTGCGCGCCTGGAACAGGTCGCCGTAGAGGGCGGGTGTGGTCTCCAGCCGCTCGACGACGCGCGGATTGAGCGCCATCGCGAGGTTCTCGGCGGTGAGCGTCCGGGCCAGCCACAGCGCGGCGGCGAGCGGCACCATCGCCGCGAGCACCAGCGCGCCGGCGATCTTGAGCTCGAACAGCGAAGGTCGGAGCCGGGGGAGCTTCACCGGGCGGCGACCTCGCGCGCCGTGAATGGCCTGGACCGGAGCTCGTGGACGTCGGCGCCGGCGTCGGCGCTCCGCAGCAGGTAGCTCGCGAAGGCACCGAGCACGCTGCGCGACGGCGTCCCGCCGCGTCCGCCCGCGCCCGGGTTGGCGATGAACTCGCGGGTGCGCTCGAGGAGCTCGTGCGAGACGGGGTTGAGCTCGAGCCGGGTCTGCGTCACCCAGCGCCCGGCGCCCAGCTGCTCGACGGGGCCGAGCTCGACGCCGCCCGCTCGGGCCAGGAAGGCCCGCAGCGCCTCGAAGCTCGCGAAGACCTGCGAGCGCCCGGCCGGCGAGGCGGGATCCTTCACCTTGACGTCGTAGCGCTCCTCCCACACGTCGTAGAGCACGTCGATCTCGCGGCCGTAGAGCGCCGCCGGAGTCCCGCCGCGCTCGGCCACGAGCGCCACGTAGATCGCGATGACGTTCGTGAGCCCGTTGGAGAGGCGCTTCTGGAGATCGGAGGGGAAGGCCGAGCCGAGCTCGACGGTCGCGACCAGCCGGCCATCCGCGGTCGCCAGCACCGGTGGCGGTGGGCGCGGAGGGTCGCGCCCGGCAGGGCCGGCGGCGACCAGGAGGAGGGCGGCGAGCGAGCCGGCGGCGTGTGCGGGCGTCACAGGAAGTTGTCGAGGGCGTAGCCAAGCGAGAGGTTGAAGGTGCCGACCGGAGTGTCCAGCCGGAGCGCCAGGTCGCCGGAGAAGGGCGTGCGGGAGGCGGGGGTGCGCCCGGCGCGCGCGGTGGCGGCCGTGTGGAGCCAGCGCGCCCCCAGCGCGAGGTAGCCGCGGTGGAAGAAGGCTCCCGACGACCAGAGCGGCACCCCCCACTCGGCGCCGAGGAGCGCCAGGTAGGAGTCGTAGCGGGAGTCGGTGGAGAAGTTGAGCTCGAGCGCGCGCCCGATCGCCGGACCGAGGGAGAA
>WNGR01011590.1_pt1 | contig 14405 bp, 9 predicted proteins | sample 5407581 | NCBI WGS metagenome assembly WNGR01 (sample SAMN13153383, study PRJNA577476) | soil metagenome | isolation source: 80 cm soil or saprolite under Garry oak tree replicate 2 | place: USA:California | collected 2016-06-15
GGAGCAGACGTAAATGACTTTACTAATGGGTGCTGCGCCAGTCGTTCCCTCACGGCAGCCCGCAGCGCACCCGTTCCCTTGCCATGCAGGATGCGCACCGAGGACATGCCCGACATCGCGGCGTCATTCAGGTAAGTATCCAACTCATCCAGCGCGGCTTCCACGCGCCAGCCGCGCATATCGAGCTGCGTCTCAACCTCTGGGCGATCCTCGTAGCGCGGCACCACCACCGTTGCCTGCGCCTTCGCCTTTTCTTTGCTCGCAGGAGATTTTCCACCGGCCTCCGCTGCTGCCTGCCGCTTGCTGACGCGTTCGATGTTATCCACGCTCACGCGGAAGCGCATCGATCCCATCTGCACTTCTGCCTCGCTGCGGTCGGCGGAAAGCCCGAGCAATTCCGCGTTCTGGCCAAAGCTGAGCACGCGCACGATATCGCCAATCTGCAGCGGTCCCTGGTTGTCGTCAGATAATACCTCACCCTGAGTCGCCCCGGCCTGTTTGCGTGAGCGGCGGGGCTCCTGGAGAGGAGCAACCTTCTCTTCCAGCTCGTGTGCCTGCTGTCGTGCCTCGCCCAGGCGAGCGCGAGATATAGTGTTGCGGCCTGCGTCAACTTTGATCTTCGCCAGCACCACCTGAACCTCGTCCAGTTCCCGCCTGGCCTGGGCGCGGGCCTCGTTGAGGATCTGCACTCGTTGCTCTTCTAGCTTGTGTCGTTCCTGCTCAAGCTGCTTGCGTTGATATTCAAACTCGGCGCGTTCCATGCTCAGGTGGAACCGCTCGTCCTCTGCGCTCTTGCGTTCGGCCTGCAATTCCTCCAACAGGTTCTCCATGCGCACACCGGCGCTGCCCAGAAACTCGCGTGCGCGCTCAATAATGCCCACGTCCAGTCCCAGGCGGCTGGCGATCGCCAGGGCGTTACTGCGGCCTGGCAGACCGATACTCAGGCGGTACGTCGGCGACAGCGTCTCAACGTCGAACTCGACCGAGGCGTTGGCGACACCCGGCTGCTCGTGCGCAAAAGCCTTGAGTTCGGAGTAGTGCGTGGTAGCAACGGTCGTGACATGCCGTTCGAGCAGGTAAGTAAGGATGGCCCGTGCCAGCGCCGAACCTTCACTGGGGTCGGTGCCCGCACCCAGTTCGTCCAAAAGCACCAGCGCTCGTAACTGGCGGCTCTCCTGTTTTCCCACCAGGGATTCCGACAGCTTGCCGCGTATCTCGGGCGTTGCGCTCTTTACCTCTTCCTCGATGCTCCGCAGGATCTCTATAATACGGCTCATGTGCGAAGAGAAAGTGCTCAGGCTCTGCTCGATGCTTTGCTCATCGCCAATGTCGGCAAACACCTCCTCGAAAACGGCTATCTCCGAATGCTCCTCGGCTGGAATATGCAGTCCCGCCTGCGCCATCAATGTCAGCAGGCCCACCGTCTTGAGCGCAACCGTTTTACCGCCCGTATTCGGACCCGTAATCACCACCATGAAGAATTCGCGGCCCAGGTGAAAATTGATCGGTACCACCTTGCCCGTGAGCAAAGGATGGCGCGCGTTGCGCAGGTCGATCCGTCCCTGGTCGTTCAGTTGCGGCTCAGAGCAGCGCATCAAGCGCGCATAGCGTGCCTTCGCCAGGTGTAGATCCACCTCTGCAACTAGTTCCACCGCCGCTTTAAGCGCCTCCGCCTCGTGACCGATCTCGCCAGAAAGCGTGCGCAGGATGCGCTCGATTTCCTGCTGCTCTTCGATCTGTAACTGGCGCAGCGTATTATTCAGTTCCACCACCACCATTGGCTCAACAAAAACCGTCGCGCCGCTGGCCGACTGGTCATGTACAATGCCGCGCACCTGTCCACGGCTCTCTGCCCTCACAGGAATCACGTAGCGATCGTTGCGCATAGTCACTATCGGCTCTTGCAGGGCGTGACCGAATTCGCTCACCAGCCTGCGTAGGCGATCCTGTAAGCGCTGGTTGGCCCCCCGGATATCGAAGCGCAGCTTGCGCAGTGTAGAGCTGGCCGTATCCAGCACCTCACCCTCTTCGCTGATGGTCTCCTCGATACGCCGGGCGATGTGAGGCCGTTGCGGGATATACGCGCCCAGGCTTTGCAGCAGTGGAAACTTCTCCGGGTCAAGTTTCTCCAGCAGTCGTGCGACATGCATGGCGCTGCGGGTAGTCGCCAGCACCTCGAGCAGGTCACTTGGGAGCAACATACCCTCGCGGGCGGCACGCGCCAGCAAAGGGCGGATATCACGAGCGCCCTGTACGCTCGCGTTATTGTACAGCTCGAGCAGTTGGTGTGCTTCTGTTGTATAGGCGAGGCGACGCCGCGCCGCGCTTATGTCCGGTGTGGGTTCTAGCTCCATCACCAGCTCTTTACTGGCAGAAAAAGCAGCTTCTTTCGCCACCCTCTCCAGAATCTTGGGGTACTCCAGCGTGAGTATACTTTTCTGATGCATAAAAACTCTTCAGGAGGCGCAGGAGGACAGCATCCTCCCGCGTGTGCCCAGTTCTTACCTCTCCTCTGTCGTAACACAGGAGGTGCAGGAGGACAACGTCCTCCTGCCGGGGTCCCGCGGCAAGCAAGCCCGGGGGCTTGCAGTCCGCGATCCTTCCTCTCCCCCTGTTGTATCACAGGAGGTGCAGGAGGACAGCGTCCTCCTGCCGGGGTCCGGGGTGTCCCCGGTCCTTCCTCTCCTTTCCGCTGCCGCCGGAGGCGGCAAGGAAAACTTGCACAAGGCGTTAGTTACAAAAAACTACTGTAAGATATCATATTTTAACACCGATTGAAATACGTTCCCTTTGGAACTTCCTTCACATATTCACGTATACCCTGATATATGTCACAAACATAACACGGAAATAGAAGGCAATAACCGATGATCCTCCATCTTGGCGAGCGCGTCTATTGGGGCGCGCCCGAAGTCATCTACCTGGAAGGAACAATCACACGACTGGACGAGGCCACGCAATCGGTCGTGGTCCATATTGAACGTGCAACGCCCAACTCAGCGCACCTCATCGGTACAGAAACAGCATTTTTCGCGGACGGCTTAGCCTCACTGAAGGGCAATAGCCCACCTGGAGTTACCAGCCAGCGCAGCGAACAGCGCCCGCCAGCGCCCCAGTTGAACGATGAAGAAAAAGTTCGCAGCGCAGCCTCCGTCGCCGTCCACCAGCAATACGGCTACGAGCTGCCGCCAGAACAGGAGCTTACGCTCATCGAGCAGGTAGCGCACGTAATCAACGCCGACCCGGCAATGCGCGCTCGCGTCATCGCCACTATGAATCAGATACTCTCCCGCGAAAAAATCTAACTAAAGGCTTTCCTATAGCCATTTAGTACAACAATTATACTAACACTGGAGTACCATGTACCTCGTACCTGACCGTCCCTCTCGCCTCGGAGAAAAATCGTCTAGCAAATGATAAACACACCCTCACACTATCACGCGCCCCCATCATATCTAAATGTAGGGGCAGGGCTTGCCCCTGCCCTGCCACACCCTCACACTATCACGCGCCCCCTATCATAGCGATGATAATTCACCAGGTGCCGGAAATAATTTGGCTGCCACCTGCAAAAATAAATGGAGGGGCGACCCTTGCGGTCGCCCTGAAAGTTTGCATCTCCTTGCAATATAGTAGAGCTTATTCTTTTACCTGCACTTTGCAACCTATATGCAATCTATTTCCTGTGTAGACTATCTATTCAAGAGCATTCACGCTATTCTTACATCCATACCATATTCTCAAGCTTCACAAATTGGCGTATACTTAAGAAGGGAAGCACTCACCAGGAAGTGCACTGCGCAATAGGGAGGTCATCATGAACTGTACACGCTGTGGCATGCCTCTAGAAACGAACGCCCGTTTCTGCCGGAACTGTGGCCAACCAGCCCCGGCCTTTACTCCGGGCAGTGTGGCTTCCAATCCTGTGCAGCCCTACCAGCCATCTATGCAGGCGCATGTAACAGATAGTAGCCCGACCAACCCTATGGAACCCGGGCAGGAGTCACCCGCCCAACCAACGGTGTATCACCAGCCACAAACGCCATACTACCAACCAACTCAGCCTGCCCTTCAGCCAAACCGGCCCGCAACGCCCCTGCCAGGCACTATGCCGAGCGCTGGGCAAGCCATGCGCCCGGGAACGCTTGCCGCAGCCGGTAAAACTCCCCGCCGCAGGGGACGTGCCATTGGATGCCTGCTTACCTTGCTCGTAGTAGCTTTGGTGATTGGAGTCGGCTGGGTTTTTGCACTGCGCCCTTTCCTGGACTCGCTTGCCCAGGCCCAGATTGACCAGGTTCTGACAGCCGCCGTGAATCAGATGCCGCCAACAGCAACCCAGTTACCCCCCGGAACGGTGCATGTGCAAGAGAACGCCATAGACAATCTGATCGTCCTCAATTCCGCGCCGTCTGACCCGGTGCAGCAAGCCCAGGTACACATCATGCCCAATCTTGTGCGCCTGGATTTTCAGGTTTACGGCCTGCCCGGAGCGGTAACCGGAGTGCCAGAAGTAGTCGGTAGCCAGCCCAATGGCCGGCTCGTTATGAGCAATGTGACCGTCGAAGGCATTCTCGCCCTCATAATGTCCCCTGACGAAGTGACGAGCCTGGTGAATAGACATTTAGCGGATGCTCAGGCACGTTTTGCACACCCGATCATCCAGGTCTCCCTCAAGGACCACGAGTTAGATCTGCTGGTGGGTCCGCCGCTCTCTCCAGTAGTTCCTGTCTCGCCCTGATCCCTTCCCGCGCCGTGAACGTATCAGCAGCATACCCGATATAAAAAGAAGTAGCACTCCGTCCGCGTCAATTGTGCCGCCCCGGTACTGCGTGTTCGGCGCTGCCCCCGTTTGATGCACCTTATCGAAGACAGAGGACACATTTGGTACGAGTCCGTCATTGTCCTCCCCGAATGGCCAGTAGACAATTGCAGCGCGTCCGATGATATTAACACGCGGCACGAAGCCCCAGTTGCGCGAGTCAGAACTGATGGCCCGGTTGTCGCCAAGCACGAAATAATCATTAGCAGGCACAACCAGGTTATATATCTGTTTATACTGGTAGGGATTGCCCTGCCGCCTGGGGTCAACGTAGGTCTCTTGTAAAGTGACGCCGTCGACAATAACAGTGGTGTCGTTGATGGTAATCACATCCCCAGGGACGCCGATAATGCGTTTGACGTAATCCTGCTGTGGCCCTGGTACAGGAGCTAGGAATATGATAACGTCGCCGCGCGTCGGGGGATGGAATAAATAGGTCCACTTATCTATCAGGATGCGTTCCTGGTTGTGCAGGTTTGGCTCCATGCTCACGCCTTCGACGTAGTAATTCTGCACGGCGAAACGGATAACTAAGAACATCAGCACCGTGAGAATAATCGTCTCAATAACCTCACGTACCAGTCTGTAGCGCTTTTCAAAATCAAGTTCCGGATTCACAATTTCACCCATCTATTTTGCTCTACACCTCTATCTGAACTGTACCAGATAGAGCCCCGCTAGGCAAGACCCCCGAAACTTCTCAAATGAGCGCACAATTTCTACCTGGGCCAGGCGATGTCACCCATTCTAATCGAGTCACGTGGCAGGGTCTGCTCACATAGGAAATAAAGGCTAGAGAATCGGTGTTTTATTCTATGGAGGTTTAAACATCTACCCGCCTTGCCGCCTCTCGGAGTCATTACAGCACTTGACAGCGATTGTATAGTAGTGTCATATCGAACGTTTGTCTCATATGTTCGGGTGGATGGTTCAATTCAATGTCTCAAGACAAAATTGTAATACGTGGTGCTCGCGAACACAACCTTAAAAACATAGATGTAACCATACCTCGTGACAAGCTCGTTGTAATCACCGGTCTTTCCGGTTCAGGTAAGAGTAGCCTGGCCTTTGACACCATCTTTGCCGAAGGCCAGCGCCGCTATATCGAGTCCCTCTCGGCCTATGCGCGCCAGTTTCTCGATAAGATGGAGAAGCCCGATGTTGATCACATCGACGGCCTATCGCCTGCCATCTCTATTGACCAGAAGGGTACTACTCATAACCCTCGCTCAACGGTTGGCACCGTCACCGAGATCTATGACTACTTGCGCCTGCTGTATGCCCGCGTTGGCCATCCGCATTGTCCCAGGTGCGGGCGCGAGGTCAGTCAACAAACCGTGCAGCAGATCGTCGATGCTGTACTCAATCTACCCGAGGGATCGCGCATCATGTTACTCGCCCCGCTCATACAGGGCCGTAAGGGTGAGTATAAAAGTATCTTTGAGGACATGCGCCGGGCCGGTTATGTGCGCGTGCGCGTCGACGGAAAAATCTTCGACCTGAGCGACGAAATTGACCTGGACAAACAGAAGAAGCATACCATAGAGGTTGTGGTTGACCGCTTGGTGATCCGCAATCGCCAGGTAACCCAACCCCGGCCAGAGTCGGATGGACAATTATCTCCCCTGCGTTTCCCTGCGCCCGCCGATAATACCCACCAGCAGCCTCCTTTAAAGCGTGTGGCCGAGCGGCCGGCCTTGTATGATGTCAATGCTGAGAAGAGATCGCAGGAAGCTGCGGAGATGCTGGCAGAGCCTCAACAGGAGAACCACGACTCCGCTTTCCGGCAGCGGCTGACCGATTCTCTGGAAACGACGCTCAAGCTGGGTGGCGGGGTGGTACTGGTTTCAATCATTGATGGTGAGGAAATCCTTTTTTCGGAGAAACTTGCCTGTGTTTACTGTGGCATCAGCCTACCAGAAATTGCGCCGCGTACCTTTAGCTTCAATAGCCCGCATGGAGCATGCCCAACCTGCACAGGCCTTGGCACGCAGCAAGAGATCGATGCGGAACTGATCGTGACCCATCCTGAGTTGAGCCTGCTTGGGGGAGCTATCGCTCCGTGGAGTAAGGTTGTCAATGGCAGCCAGTGGCACACTGCCACTCTGGAGGCGTTGGCGAAAGAGTACGACTTCAGCCTGCATACGCCCTGGCGTGACCTGACGGATGAGCAGCGCCGGAAGGTGTTGTATGGTACTCCCGAGCAGTTGACCATTCGCTATACGCCGCAGCATGGGCGCACGCACAACTATACCACCTACTTTGAGGGCGTCATCCCCAACCTCGAGCAACGCTACAAAAACACTGGGAGTGAAGGCATCCGCGAGGACATCGAGGGCTACATGTCGGCACGTATCTGCCCCGACTGTCACGGCGCCAGGCTCAAGCCGGAGGTGCTGGCCGTTACCGTGGGCGGCCATAATATCGTGCAGGTGACAAACCTTTCCATCGTGTTAGCTCAGCGCTTTTTCAAGGAACTCGAGGCGGAGCTGCCACAAACGCCGTCCCTTCCTGTTAATGGGAATGGTCGCACAAAAAAGAAGAATGGCAACGGGACCGTTTCGAGTTCGCTCCTGGGCGATCCCCTGGCAAAAATAGATCCCCACGGGCCGCTTGTCGAGCAGACATTGACCGAGCGCGAGCGCTTCATTGCGCGGCAGATACTCAAAGAGATCCGCGCACGCCTGCAGTTCCTGGTGGATGTAGGCCTGGATTATCTCACACTGGACCGCGCTGCCGCCAGTCTCTCAGGTGGCGAAGCGCAGCGCATCCGCCTGGCCACGCAGATTGGGTCCGGCCTGATGGGCGTGCTCTACATCCTTGACGAGCCAAGCATCGGCCTGCACCAGCGTGATAACGCGCGCCTGATCAAAACGCTCACACGCCTGCGCGACCTGGGAAATACGCTCCTGGTTGTTGAACATGACGAAGAGACCATGCGAGCCGCCGATTACATTATTGATATCGGCCCCGGCCCCGGCGAGCACGGCGGTAGAGTCGTGGCGGAGGGCACGTACAAAGATATCGTGGCCAATACCAACTCGCTGACCGGGGATTACCTGGCGCGCAGGCGGCGCATCGACATCCCCACGCAGCGACGCGATGGCAGTGGTCGTTCGCTGGTCATCAGCGGGGCGCGCGAAAATAACCTGAAAAACCTGACCATAGACATTCCTCTAGGTAAGTTTGTGGTGGTCACGGGTGTTTCCGGTTCAGGGAAGAGCACCCTCATTACGGACATTCTTTACCGGAAACTGGCACATGTTTTCTTCCGCGCTCATGCTAAGCCGGGTGAGCATGATAGCGTCGCGGGCATGGAATACCTGGACAAGGTGATCGATATCGATCAGTCGCCTATTGGCCGCACGCCGCGCTCCAACCCCGCGACGTACACCAACGCCTTCACCGGTATCCGTGAGCTGTTTGCCCAGGTGCCTGAAGCGCGGCTGCGTGGGTACCAGCCAGGACGTTTCTCGTTCAATGTAAAGGGTGGACGCTGTGAGGCCTGTAAGGGCGAGGGCATCGTCAAGATCGAGATGAACTTCCTGCCAGATGTGTATGTGCCGTGCGAGATCTGTAAGGGGAAGCGTTACAACCGCGAGGCCCTGGAGATTCACTATAAGGGCAAAAATATCGCCGACGTGCTGGATATGACGGTCGAGGAAGCACTGGACTTCTTCGCGAACGTCCCGAGTATCTACAACAAGATGAAGACGCTGAACGACGTGGGCCTGAGTTACATGCGCCTGGGACAGCCTGCCACAACGCTTTCCGGCGGTGAGGCGCAGCGCGTCAAGCTGGCAACCGAACTATCGCGCCGGGCTACTGGCCGTACGATGTATATCCTGGATGAACCGACCACCGGCCTGCACTTCGCCGATGTGGATCGCCTGCTCTCGGTGTTGCAGCGTCTCGTCGATGCCGGTAACTCGATTGTGGTGATCGAGCACAACCTGGAAGTAATCAAATGCGCCGACTGGATCATCGATCTCGGACCCGAAGGCGGCGATGCCGGCGGGCAGTTGATCGCCCAGGGCACACCCGAGGATGTTGCAGGGAACGAGCAGTCATCTACCGGTCACTACCTCAAACGCATGTTCATTGAGGAAGCCGCGCTGGCCAGTGCCCGGCAGGTCAATCAGACAGTGGCAGGGTGACCTGTTCTTGTTCCCTGTCTTCCTGGTGCTCTGTGCTTCCCTCCTGCCTGACCCCTGGTGCCTGCACAAGGGAGTTGCCGTTGTCGCCTTTCGGCTCCAGGCCACCCAGCTTGATCTGCACCCCCCGTCGTCGCTGCCTCCGGTCGATCCAGTAAACCAGTCCGGCCATTGTCAGCACTAATAACCGAGGCGCTGAGGGCCAATAATCCAAATAAAAATGTCAGTCCATAAAATACCAGGCAAATCTGCCTGGTGTTCAAACCCGTTGCCATCAGGCGGTAATGCAGGTGTGTTTTATCATAGTGGAGCGGTGACTGGCCACGGCGTATCCGGTTGATCATGACTACAGCAACATCAAGAATGGGCACGCCAAGTACTATTATAGCGAGGGCTATCTTCGCTCCACCCATGATCGAGAGGACTGCCAGCCCTAGCCCAAGGAGCATGGAACCGCTGTCGCCCATAAATATTTTCGCCGGATTCCAGTTATGCGGTAGGAAGCCAAGGGTGGCTCCTGTGAAGATGGCGGAGAGGATGGCGATGCTGTACTGTCCTAACACAAAGCTAATGATCGTGATAATGAGTGCTGCGATTGCTACCACTCCTGTGGCCAATCCATCCAATCCATCGATAAGATTCACCGTATTCATCATCCCGACAATCCAGAACCAGGTAAAGAGTACGGCGGGGATGGCTATCAACCCGATCATAGTATCATGCGTGAACAGGAAGAGTGTAGGTTGAAGATACCAGGGTGCTCCCTGAGCTATGCCGAAAGGATTATTGAACGTGAATATTAGAATGCCGTTGAACTCTGTTCCCCACGGCGCCAGAATTATGAGGACCGCCACTGTCTGAGCAATCAACTTGGGCAGCGGCTTTAACCCTATAACATCGTCATAGGCGTGTACAATCACCATCAATGCACCCGCCGCAATCAATAACCAGTAAATAGTGAGTTCATGCACGTGGGGATTGAGTCTAGGTCCGGGGCTGTAAAATAGTCTTGAGGCGATAAAAAATGCTATAAATATGGCGACGCCGCCTAAGCGCGGCACAGCTTTGCTATGCACTCTGCGAGCCGCCGGACGGTCAAGCCAGCCTACTTTGCGGCAAAAAGCCCCTATCAAAAATGTCAGCAAGTAGGCAAACACGAAGGCGCATCCACCACCGATCAACGCAGTTAGTATATCGCTAATGGGCAAAAAGAAGAGCGGTTGAAGATAGATGATGCTTGCCTGGGTCATAGAATGAAACTCCTCTCAACTAAGGAGATCGCCAGCCTGCCACAATATTGTAGTTGGCAGTTCCAACGTAATTTACCTGACTTTTAGTCTCTACTATATAAAACGCATTTTGACGAACTCTTGATACTGGTTATTTTCGAGTTCTATTACTTTTAACTAGCGCTTGCCGCGAATTTAACAATACCTCGTATCCACCAACTATAAGGTCCTATGCTGCAGGAAGTGCTACCTGTAACACGCGATCCCACCCTGCATAGTCTCTCTTGAACGTGACAATTGCCCCTGGCCAGAGTTCGTTTATCACCTCGGCCAGCGCTTTGCGCTGCTGGTAGCCTATCTCCAGTAGCAGTATTGCCTCACTTTTAAGCATAGCAGATTGTTTTGCCTCTATCAGCAATCGGCATACCAGGTCTAGCCCATTAGGCCCACTAAAGAGCGCCAGCTGTGGCTCATATGCCAGGATATCAGGGGCCAGTATGTTCATCTCATCAGTTCCTACATAGGGCAGGTTTGCGATAAGTATATCGACAGGTTCCGGCAACGGGGACAGCAGGTCACCGTGCAGCAAGTGTACGCGCTGCTCAACGTGATGGCGCTGGACGTTGCGCGCCGCAACGTCCAGCGCTTCGCTAGAAATATCACTGGCGTACAGGTAAGGAAGACGCGGCTCCTCCACGACCAGGGCAATAGGGATCGCGCCCGAGCCTGTGCCGATATCGGCTAAGATTGGTATTTGGCCTGCGTTTAGTCTTTTGCGCATAACGCTCAACGCTATCTCGACTAATAGTTCCGTCTCCGGCCGGGGAATCAATACTCGTTTGTCAACAAAAAAATCAAGGCCATAAAACTCTTTATGGCCGGTCAGGTAGGCCACCGGCTCGCCGCGCTCGCGCCGCTCGATCAACTGGAAAAACTGCTGCTCCTGCCCTGAAGTAAGCGCTCGCTCGGGATATGTATAGAGCATGGCCCGGTCTACATCGAGGACATGTCCCAGCAAAACCTGCGCATCCAGCAAGGCGCTCTTTTGCCCTTCAAGCGCTAGCTTGCCTACCGCGTACTCCAGCGCGTCTTTAATCGTACTCATAATAACCCTGCGTTCGGGTAATGGCTCCCGGCTATAGTGGCTGCCGGCCAGCAAAACCGGTGTCGAGGTAATGCCAGAAGTTGATGCGTTCCTCGCCCAGTCGCCAGCAAAGGTAGATCTCGCGGCCATCGCGCAGACTGAGGAAATCAATCAGTCCGCTATCCGCATCTTTCAATTCACAGCCAAATTCTTTCAGTTCGCTGTCTAGCATTTGCAACGTTTGAATGTGCCTTGCCAGTTCTTTCTGCAAATCCATCATACGCTCATGCAGGTGATGGCCATTCCCCATCGCCTGTAGGCGTAGCGCACCCAGCTCCTCCTCGCTCTGCTGCATTTTCCCCCGGCTCTCCTGGATGTTGCGAAGCACGACAGATATCTGAGGTAATAGTGCCTCAGCCTCTTCACGGGTAAAGTAATGAGCCATATGTTACCTCTCCTCCCGCTTATGGACTATGCTGCCTCTGTATGCTGAATCATAACATTTTGTGTAACACTTTGTATAGCTAAACCCTTAGCCCCTTACGGGCCGCACGGTTGAGAATCCTACCTTTTAGGACCAATTAGTACTTTCATGCTAGATTGGTAGCTCCGTACGCGCGTATGGTATATAACTCTACCAGTGTAACCTTTTCCTTGGAACAACAACCAGTATCACGGCTCAAGTTAATCTGTCTATTTGCTTTGCAGCCTCTGGAAGGAATAGCATGCCGGATCGCTTTGAGGAGCAACAGGGAGTCACAGGCGCGTTGCGTGAATTGCAAGATTTAGTGGAAGCAGCGCAGCGCAAGCAGGGAGTCGTAGACGTGAAACCCACGCCTAGGAGGCAGACAGGTATCACTGCATCCCTGGCGGCAATACGGCTCGTTCCTCTCAAGGGGAAAATTGCCAGGCCAGCAGTTCCCCAGCAGCGCGAGCGCTCCACTGAACCCCTCTCTCTACCTTCAGTGCCGGATCTGTTGCCTGAGCAGCAAACACCGCTAAATGGCCGGGAAACGACTGGAACAATGCTGCCCGTTGTGCAGAGACCATTTAAGGAAGGTTCCATACGCCTGGAAGTCGGCAGTGCCTCAGACCCTGGCATCAGGCGCAAAAATGATCCGAACGAGGATAATATCCTGGCTATACATGGGACATGCACCGATCATTCCCGCTCTCACCCATTTGGCTTGTTTGTCGTGGCCGATGGCATGGGCGGCCACAAAAATGGGCAGGAGGCCAGTCGCCAGGCGGTCAAAGCTATCGGTGATACTGTAATACCAACAGTGCTGAATAACGCGGATGACGAGGGCAGCTTCGCGGAGCTTTTGTCCGAAGGGGCCAACCACGCAAACCTCACTTTGTACCGGCGCAATCGACGGCAGAAGGGCATCATGGGAACAACGATGACCGCAGCACTTGTCGTCGGCAGCACCGCTCATATAGCAAATGTAGGCGATAGTCGCACCTACCTGTACCGCCAGGGCGAGCTTTCCCAGGTAACGCGCGATCATTCAGTCGTTGCCCGCCTGGTGGAAGAGAAAGTGATTACTCGCGATGACATCTACACGCATCCCAGGCGTAACGAGATATATCGCTGCCTGGGAGCGCATGCCTCGGTGCAGGTTGATTCCTTCACCGTATCCCTCCAACCCGGCGACAGCCTGTTCCTCTGCTCTGATGGCTTATGGGAGATGGTACGCGATCCTGAGATCCGGCATATCTTGGAATATGCTGCCCATCAACCATCTCTAGCGAGTGCTCTCCTCATCCAGGCAGCGCTGGATGCAGGTGGCCAGGACAATGTATGTGTGATCCTCGTGCATGTGCCAACCTCCATCTGACAGTGCTGCCTCTACTATATATCTACCGTTTAGGTGTCGGTGTAGGCGTAGGTAGCACGCCCGGGGTGGAGGTAGGTATCGTAACAGGTGTGGATGTTCCAAGGCTAATGCTGAGATCATCAAAGGTCTTGAATTCCACAACTGTCCCACTCGTGTTCAAGTAGCTGCCTGTCACTGTATCTCCCGGCTGTACCAGCGGTAGCTTTGGCGAGAGTGCCAGGTTCGCGGTGAAGATTTTGCCTTGTCCGGCGATCTGGACGTAGTAGATCGTGTTGGTTCCCTGCTGCACCGCCGAGACACGCAGCACCTTGCCCGTTACGGTCTGGGTCGTCCCACTGGTGGAAGTGTTTCCTGGACTCCCCTGTTGTACCAGCCACTGTTGGTAATCCTGCAGCGCTTGCGTAAGGGTAGGCTCGAACTGCACATTGCTGCCGTTCAGATTCCTGGCATCTACCATGCCCACATCCTGGAAGATGTCACCACTGGCCGTTGACTGTACAAAAATGGCGACCCACGTGGGCGTGTTGTAGATCTGGTACAACTGGATACTGGCGACAGTATAACCCCGGATATTGGCGCGGGTAGATTGGATGGTATCGCTCACATTGCTGCCGATGCCCAGCCCGGAAAGAGGGTAGAAGTGCCCTTGGTTCTTGTGCGTGTCGAAGAGAAAGACTCCGGTACTGGAGTTGTCGTTCGCCGAGGAGGAGGTCATGGGTACCAGCCAGACCGGTTGATCCACGTTATTGTAGAGCAGCTCCGGGTTGCTGGCCGGTGATTGCTGGCCCATGCCGGAAGGATCAAACCAGGGTGCAGCGTGGTACAGACCCCACCATTGCAGGTACTGAGTGACGATCTCGGCTGGCATGACACGATCTACCCAGTTCGGTACCCGCTGCGGCTGATACACTTTGATATCACCAGTGTGTGCGTCGACGATGAGCACCTGGCTAAGCACATCGCCGGTATAGCCGCGTGTCGGCTGCATCAGTGAGATAGTCCAGTACGGATGATAGCTATCGTCGAGCTCGAGGGTGGGGTCAACCAGCCTGCCGTAGGTATACCCGCTCAGATAGACATGGCGCAGCAGGTCCTGGTTCAGCAGCGCGCCCGGCAGATACGCAATGGAGCTTCCGGCCTGGATCTGGTCGGTGAATAACCTGGGTATGGCCTGGGGGTTTTCGGCATCCACGACCACGAACCCTGGAGTTCTAGGACTGGCCAGGTTAGCGAAGATATTGTTGTACATCAATGGCGCCACGTAGTAGAGGTGATGAT